>ERZ794946.277-NODE-277-length-22569-cov-3.785378_pt1 | contig 22569 bp, 16 predicted proteins | sample MGYA00433072_ERZ794946 | MGnify/ENA primary metagenome ERZ794946 (study PRJEB30137, sample SAMN04331413) | food metagenome | isolation source: Y3 must sample point D1 replicate A | place: Australia: South Australia | collected 2014 ...
ATCCTGAGTTTCACGCCTGAAGCCCTGAGCCTGTTGAACATACCTATGACTATTCACCTTCTCAATGTTCACCAGCGCAATTCAGGGGAGTTATAGTTTCAGCCTCAGAATCGCTCTGAGGGCGTTCGGGATGTGCGTGCAAAAGGGCTTATGTTGAATGTGATGTCTAAAAATAGAGATGGGGTGTTTAATGGATATCGTAATACGAGCTGTTGAGTTGAAAGATGCAGAGCAGCTAAAAAGTATATATAGCCAAAAAAATGTTCAGGAAAATATGTTGCAACTCCCTGCTCCATCGCTGAGTTATTGGGAAAGTCGAATTCAAAACTATACCGAAAAGGGATGGATTGGTTTTGTCGCTGAGATCGAAGGCGTTGTCGTCGGTGAGCTGGTAATTTTTACTCAACAGCATGTAAGACTCAGGCATGTTGTTTCTTTTGGTGTTGCCGTTGATATAAATCATTCAGGGAAAGGTATAGGAAAGCAGTTGATTCTTTTCTGTCAGGAGTATGCATTTCAATGGCTGGCAGCTAAGCGTCTTGAGTTAGAAGTATTTGCTAGCAATGATTCAGCAATCAGGCTTTATGAAAACTTAGGTTTCGAGATTGAAGGTAAGAAGAGAAATGCTGCATTGAAAAATGGTGAGTATCAGGATGTTTTCCTTATGTCAAAATTAGCCATTTAACATCAGGGCCCGGAGTTTGATAGCTCCGGGTTTACGACCATTTACAATGCATCTTTATCCGAAGTGATCATGAAGGGCTTTCTGTCATCCTCCGGATGGGCCATAAATGCTTTATCGTCTTTGGATGCATCATACAATAGAAGCGATATGAGAATGCTGTAGTGGTTCCTGCGCTGGCTTCAGTGATGTATAGGTTTACCCGGTGGTTAATTTTCACTTTCCTGATTATCTTTTGTTCGAATGGTGGAAGGTTCAGCACCTTATTAATCCCGAAGGAGACAACCGTCAGCAGGATCAGGTAGCAGCTGTGTTTTGCATAGTCTATACCCATTCTGATCTACGCATGGTCGTCCGGGCAGGGGGCGCATGGTCGCGCCCTCTGCACTCCGGGCTGTGTATTCAGTGCCGGTGCCTGTTATCGCTATTTATAAATCAATCAGATCCCCGACGATGTGAATCGCATAGCTCTGCAGGAGAGAAAATGGATTTCGCGATAAGGCAATTCACCTGTTCTGACGGCATCAAAAATATGCTGAGTAGTGATAGTATCGACCGGAAGGATAACATCACAGTGGCCACCGGGGCGGGGAGTACATGCACGTCCTACCGCCATATCGGCTCGCAGCATGTAGTTTTTTACTACACTTCTCCCTGAATAATCTTTTATCGGTGAAGGTGAATCGTTCCTCTGTAACTGCTCATACAGGCCCATGACCTGACGGTTTGAGATAGTTTCGCCATGCCTGACATACCAGTTAGCCGTCACATTGGGCGGTATATGTGTCATCATCGTCATGCTGCCGAAAATAAAATATGAAGGTACAAATCTCCCGTGACTAATCACAGCGACCCGGCGGGCAGGGTAGGGGTTGCACCTGCGTACTATTATACGTTTTCCATTAATAAACTGAGTCAATTCCATTTGAAATACCTTTTCGGGATGGTTTTATGATAAGGCTTTGCCGTTGTCAGGATTTTACCGGCAGATGAGCGAATAATGCCGGGCTGTCGCCGTTTCCCTGATCCCCGGGAGACGGCTGACGGATGAATAGCCGTACGTACTCAAGAGTCGCATAGACATATCTCTTGCGTCAGATACCGGACAACGGATGTCTGTTATAACAAAAACCGATTGAACGGACACATAAATAATGCCGGTTTCGTGTATCTGATAATTTAAAATACTTCAGGCGATGGCGGAGTTGTTAATCAATGCCTCTCAGGCAGAGCGGCCACTATATCCGCCGGTTTTCAGACCACGGAGACAAAAAAGCCGGGACATGCCCGGCTTTCTCTTTTACTCAACCTCACTTACAGTGCAGCAATTACTGCCTGCTGTTCGGTCAGTTTGGTTTTGGCCTGCTGCAGGTCGGCTAAGCGCTCACGCTCTTTTTCAACAACCGCCGCCGGGGCACGGGCAACAAAACCTTCGTTGGACAGCTTCGCATTGATTTTTTCAATCTCTACGTCCACTTTGGTCTGCTCTTTTGCCAGACGCTCCAGCTCCGCTTCCTTGTTGACCAGACCGGCCATCGGGATCAGCAACTCAGCACCTTCCACCAGCTTGGTGACCGAGACCGGTCCTTTATCATCGGCTGACAGCAGAGTCAGGCTCTCCAGACGGGCCAGACGCTTCAGGAAGTTACGGTTTTCACCCACGCGGCGAATAACGTCTTCGGTGGCACCGCGTAATAACAGATCCAGAGGCTTGCTCAGGGCAATATTCATCTCTGCACGAATATTACGGACGGCGATGATGGCCTGCTTGATCCACTCGATATCTGCCTGTGCCTGCGCATCTTCTTTATCCGCTTCCCAGGCCGGGAACGGCTGCAGCATGATGGTGTCATCGCTGTTACCGGTCAGCACCTTCACACGTTGCCAGATGGTCTCGGTGATAAACGGAATGATCGGATGTGCCAGACGCAGTAATTCTTCCAGTACGGTGACCAGCGTATGACGAGTACCACGAAGCTCGGCTTCGCTGCCATTGTTCATCACCGGCTTGGTCAGTTCCAGGTACCAGTCGCAGAATTGGTTCCAGGTAAAGTCATACAGCAGGCTGGCCGCGATATCGAAACGATAGCTGTCCAGTGCCTCGCGGTAGGCTTTTACGGTGCGGTTAAATTCGCTCAGGATCCAGCGGTCAGCCAGTGACAGAACTTTCTCGCCACCGTTAAAGCCGCAATCCTGGTCTTCCGTATTCATCAGCACGAAACGGCTGGCGTTCCACAGCTTGTTACAGAAGTTACGGTAGCCTTCAAGACGCTTCATATCCCAGTTGATATCACGACCGGTCGACGCCAGTGCCGCCAGGGTGAAACGCAGGGCATCTGTCCCTGAAGGCTCAATGCCATCCGGGAACTGCTTCTCGGTACGCTTGCGGATTTTTTCCGCCAGCTGAGGCTGCATCATGTTGCCGGTACGTTTTTCGATCAGCTCCGGCAGGGAAATCCCGTCCACCATATCCAGCGGATCGATAACGTTACCCTTCGACTTGGACATTTTCTGTCCTTCGTCATCACGGATAAGCCCGGTCATATAGACCGTTTTAAACGGAACCTGAGGCTTGCCGTTTTCATCTTTCATAAAGTGCATGGTCAGCATGATCATGCGCGCAATCCAGAAGAAAATAATGTCGAAGCCACTGACCACGACGCTGGTCGGGTGGAATGTCCGCAGTGCTTCCGTATTTTCCGGCCAGCCCAGGGTAGAGAAAGTCCACAGACCTGAAGAGAACCAGGTGTCCAGCACATCTTCGTCCTGACGCAGTTCCGCATCTTCCGGCAGATTGTTTTCGGCACGAACTTCCGCTTCAGTACGACCTACATAGACATTACCGTCGTTATCGTACCAGGCCGGAATACGGTGACCCCACCATAACTGACGCGAGATACACCAGTCCTGGATATCACGCATCCATGAGAAATACATATTCTCGTACTGCTTAGGAACGAACTGGATCTCACCGTTTTCTACGGCTTCTACTGCAACCTTCGCCAGCGGAGCGGTACGGACATACCACTGATCGGTCAGCATCGGTTCGATAACGACACCACCACGGTCACCGTAAGGTACGGTCAGATCATGAGGCTTAATTTCTTCCAGCAGACCGGCAGCTTCCACTGCGGCCACGATGGCTTTACGGGCCGCAAAACGTTCCAGGCCGGCAAATTCCGCAGGGATAGCGCCATCATAAACGTCGCTCTCTTCGCCGTTCGTATCATACACCTGTGCCTGAGTGCGGATATCGCCATCAAAGGTCAGAATATTGATCATTGGCAGCTGGTGGCGACGCCCGACTTCGTAGTCATTGAAATCGTGTGCCGGAGTGATTTTTACGCAACCGGTACCTTTTTCCATATCGGCATGTTCATCACCGACAATCGGAATACGACGGTTGATTAGCGGTAATACCAGGTATTTGCCAATCAGGTCTTTATAGCGTGGATCTTCAGGGTTAACGGCAACCCCGGTATCCCCCAGCAGGGTTTCCGGACGCGTGGTCGCCACCACCAGGTAATCTTTACCTTCGGCGGTAGTGGCTCCGTCGGCCAGCGGGTAACGGATATGCCACATTGAGCCTTTTGACTCGCGGTTTTCCACTTCCAGGTCTGAAATCGCGGTACGCAGTTTCGGATCCCAGTTCACCAGACGCTTGCCACGATAAATCAGATTTTCTTTATACAGACGGACAAAGACTTCTTTTACCGCATTCGATAACCCGTCATCCATGGTGAAGCGCTCACGCTCCCAGTCCACGGAGTTACCCAGCCGGCGCATCTGACGGGTGATGGTTCCGCCGGATTCGGCTTTCCACTGCCAGATTTTATCGATAAACGCATCACGGCCGTAATCCTGACGGGTTTTACCTTCTTCAGCGGCAAGCTTGCGCTCAACCACCATCTGGGTCGCGATACCGGCGTGGTCAGTACCTGCCTGCCACAGGGTATTTTTCCCCTGCATCCGCTGATAGCGGATCATGGTATCCATGATAGTCTGCTGGAATGCGTGACCCATATGCAGGCTGCCGGTAACATTCGGCGGCGGGATCATGATGCAATAGCTTTCCTGGCTCTCATCACCATTCGGTTTGAAGTAGCCTTGCTTTTCCCAGTGCTCGTAAAGCGGCTGTTCTATCTCTTGCGGATTATATGTTTTTTCCATTTCTGCTATGTCGTTTTTGGCGCCGGTAGGGTTGCCGTATTCAATTGGAAACCGACGCTGCGATACGCTTTATAGCGGTCACGCGCCAGCTGCTTCAAAGATTCTTCATCAGGGACAAAGTCTATCACTTCATGGAAAGCGGTAGCAAAATCTGCAAACCACGGGAGCAGGGTGATCAGCAGGTCGCGGGAGGCATTCCCCCGTTTTTCCGGCCACGCCAGTTCAACCGGTGCGCCATAACGTGGCCCTTCACCGGCCAGATTATGGGGCACAAAGGAATCCGCCGGTCGCTGCCAGAGCGCTTCGTCCAGACGGACGGCCTGCGCTTCGTTTTCACAGGCCACCAGAATACGCTTACCCTCACGCCAGCGCGCCGCGGCCAGTTCACAGGCCATGGCTTCAACTGCAGACAGGGGCTCGTGTGGTGTATCGGGGCCGGGAAGGTAAAAGGTGGCATTTTTCATGCGATTGCCTGTATTCCATGAAGTAAAAAGAGTGACCAGGGTCACTCAGGGTAATCCGGTTTCTGCCGTGAAGATACCGGCAGGACAGCCCCCGGCTCAGCAGGGGACTGCCGGTACAACCTTACTCGTCGGTGCCCAGACCGGCACGGTTCAGCAGGAACTGTGACAGCAGAGGAACCGCACGACCGGTTGCGCCTTTGGCTTTACCTGAACGCCATGCAGTACCTGCAATATCCAGGTGCGCCCAGTTATATTTGCGGGTAAAGCGGGACAGATAACATCCGGCAGTGATAGCACCGCCAGGCCGGCCGCCGATGTTTGCCATATCCGCGAAGTTGGATTCCAGCTGATCCTGATACTCATCGCTCATCGGCAGACGCCATGCGCGGTCACCGGACTGCTCAGAAGCACTGATCAGCTCGTGCGCCAGCGGGTTATGGTTAGACAACAGTCCGCTGATATGATGGCCCAATGCTATCACACATGCGCCGGTCAGGGTGGCAACATCCACCACGACTTCCGGATCAAAACGCTCGACATAAGTCAGAGTATCGCACAGCACCAGACGCCCTTCGGCATCGGTATTCAGCACTTCAACCGTTTGCCCGGACATAGTGGTCAGGACATCGCCCGGACGTAATGCACGGCCGTCAGGCATGTTTTCACACCCGGCCAGCACGCCGACCACGTTCAGTGGCAGTTTAAGCTCGGCGACCATGCGCATCACACCGTAGACGGTGGCCGCGCCGCACATATCATACTTCATTTCGTCCATGCCTTCCGCAGGCTTGAGCGAGATGCCGCCGGCATCGAAGGTCAGCCCTTTACCGACCAGAACAATCGGCCGCGCATCGGCGTCAGGATGTCCTTTATATTCGATAACCGACATCAGCGATTCATTCTGCGAACCGGCACCGACCGCCAGATAAGCATTCATCCCCAGCTCTTTCATCTGCTGTTCGCCGATGACGCGGGTGGTGATGTTCTGGCTATAGGCATCCGCCAGTTGTCGTGCCTGAGACGCCAGGTACGCCGGATTACAGATGTTTGGCGGCATGTTGCCGAGATCTTTTGCTGCTTTCACCCCGGCGGATACTGCCAGACCATGCTGAATAGCACGCTCACCGCTGGTCAGTTCACGACGGGTAGGGACGTTGAAGACCATTTTACGTAACGGACGACGAGGCTCGGCTTTGTTGCTTTTCAGCTGATCAAAGCTGTACAGAGACTCTTTTGCTGTCTCAACCGCCTGGCGGACTTTCCAGTAATTGTTACGGCTTTTGACATGCAGTTCGGTCAGGAAGCACACAGCCTCCATTGAACCGGTGTCATTCAGCGTATTAATGGTCTTCTGAATAATCTGTTTATATTGACGCTCATCCAGTTCCCGCTCTTTACCACAACCAATCAGCAGGATGCGTTCAGAAAGAATGTTAGGCACATGGTGCAGCAACAGGGTCTGGCCAACTTTGCCTTCCAGTTCACCGCGACGTAGCAATGCGCTGATATAGCCATCGCTGATTTTATCCAGTTGCTCGGCAATTGGCGACAAACGACGAGGTTCAAACACCCCGACGACTATACAGGCGCTGCGTTGTTTTTCCGGGCTACCGCTTTTTACACTGAACTCCATGTATTCTCCTGAATCTTAAAGACAACAGCGTTTGCTATCGTTAGAATGTATAACTCTTATTCTTATTATGAAACAGTTATGCCATGACAAACAGTGGATTGGCGTCATAATAAGCTAAGATTCTGAGGACGATGCCTCAGTATCCTGAGAAGGTGGTCATACAATTTTAGCCACGATAGCAGCCATTGATGAAGTAAAATGGCTAATAAGCGTTGAAACTATCGACTTTCCTGCAAAAAGACAAGTTTTCACAGGCGTATTTAGCGTGATTATCATTAGATATCTGGTTCGGGAGACGCTCAAAAGTCAATTCGCCATTCTGTTTGTCCTGTTACTGATCTTCTTCTGTCAGAAGCTGGTCAGGATCCTCGGAGCGGCAGTCGACGGTGATATCCCGACAAATTTAGTACTTACTCTGCTGGGGCTAGGCGTGCCCGAGATGGCGGAGCTTATCTTACCATTAAGTTTATTCCTGGCTATCCTGATGACGCTGGGAAGGCTCTACACGGAAAGTGAAATCACGGTCATGCATGCCTGTGGTCTGGGCAAAGATGTGCTGGTCAAAGCGGCTCTGATCCTGATGTTGATCACCTCGGCCATGGCCGCGGTAAACGTCATCTGGCTCGGCCCCTGGTCGGCGAGATACCAGGATCAGGTCACACAAAATGCCCGGGCTAACCCGGGGGCCGCGGCGCTTGCCGCAGGGCAGTTCCGCACCTCAAACGACGGCAATATGGTGCTGTTTATCGAAAACGTGAAGGGGAATCAGTTCGGTAACGTGTTCCTGGCCCAATTGCGTCCGAAGGGGAATGCCCGGCCTTCCGTTGTGCTGGCTGATCACGGACATATGGAACAACAGGCAGACGGCTCTCAGACGGTGGTTCTGGATAAAGGCACCCGGTTTGAAGGTACAGCGATGCTTCGCGATTTCCGTATCACTGACTTTACTCAGTATCAGGCCGTTATGGGGTATAAAGAAGCGACCCTGGACCCGAACGACTCTGACCAGGCCTCCCTGTCTACGCTCTGGCATAACCATACTCCGGCATTCCGGGCAGAGCTGAACTGGCGTCTGACACTGATTTTCTCGGTGCTGGTTATGGCGCTGATGGTGGTGCCGCTCAGCGTGGTTAATCCTCGCCAGGGCCGTGTCCTTTCCATGCTGCCAGCGATGCTGCTGTACCTGATTTTCTTCCTGGTTCAAAGCTCTTTCCGTTCGAATGCGACCAAAGGCCGCCTCGACCCGGCCGTCTGGATGTGGTCAGTGAACGCAGGGTATTTCGTGCTGGCGATTGTGCTGAATCTGTGGGATACGCTGCCAATGCGGCGGTTCAGAGCGCGTTTCAGTCGCAGTGAGGTAGCCTGATGTTTGGAGTTCTTGACCGTTATATTGGTAAAACGATTTTCAACACCATCATGATGACACTGTTTATGCTGGTGTCATTATCGGGCATTATCAAGTTTGTTGAACAGCTACGAAAAACCGGCCAGGGTGCTTATACCGCACTCGATGCCGGTTACTTCACCTTACTGGGTGTTCCTACCGATCTGGAATTGTTTTTCCCGATGGCGGCCCTGCTGGGGGCCTTGCTGGGGCTGGGGAACCTGGCTCAGCGCAGTGAACTGGTGGTGATGCAGGCCGCCGGATTCACCCGGCTACAGATTGCGTACTCGGTGATGAAGACGGCGATCCCGCTGGTATTTCTGGCGATGGCTATCGGTGAGTTTGTTGCACCTGCCGGTGACCAGATGGCGCACAATTACCGTGCACAGCGAATGCTGGGCGGGTCGCTGTTGTCGACTCAGGGCGGGCTGTGGGCCAAAGACGGTAATAACTTCATCTTTATTTCTCACATCAGTAACGAAAACGAACTCAGTGGCGTCAGTATTTATCGCTTTAATGACCAGCGCCGTCTGACCGATGTCCGCTATGCGGCCAGTGCCGTCTGGGATAAGGCTGCCCGCCAGTGGGACCTGACTCAGGTGGATGAATCCAATCTTACCGATCCGAAACAAATTACCGGTTCTCAGCGGGTCAGTGATATCTGGAAAACGACACTGACGCCGGAAAAACTGGGTGTGGTCGCGCTGGACCCGGATTCCTTATCGATCCGTGGCCTGAATGATTACATTAAGTACCTGAAACAGAGTGGGCAGAAAGCCGGACGTTATCAGCTTAATCTGTGGAGTAAAGCGATTCAGCCTCTGTCGGTCGCGGTCATGATGCTGATGGCGTTATCCTTTATCTTTGGGCCGCTGCGTAGCGTATCGATGGGGACGCGGGTGGTCACCGGGATAAGTTTTGGTTTTCTGTTCTATGTCCTGGATAAGATTTTCGGTCCGTTAAGCCTGGTCTACGGCTTGCCTCCGTTCCTCGGGGCTATTCTGCCGAGTGCTGCTTTCTTATCTGTCAGTCTGTATCTGCTGATTAAACGACGCTGATTCAGGCAAAAAAAAAGGGGTCACCGGCAGGTGACCCCTTTTTTATTGAGCCGGATATCAGAACGTGAACTCCATCCCGCTAAGGATGTTCCAGTCATCGATACCCTCTCTTTCCAGCCGTTTCTGATACTGTACCCGCGTTGTCATTCGCAGATTATCGGTAATACTGATGGCCGCATCGGTATTCAGTTGCAGGCTATTTCCGCCACGACCGGCGCTGAACAGGCTTTGTGTCTGCCCGTCACTAATGACGACCTGACGGGCCGCCCCCGGGCGCAGTATAACGCGGGCATCCGCTCCCAGGCTCACACGCCCCAGCGTCATCCGGTAATTCACCCCGACCCTGAAATCAGGCGTATGCTGCATTTCATAGCTGACCCTGGCATTGTCCTCATCAGTAAAGGAACGGATCCGCAGTTGCTGCCAGTGCATGCCCAGTTGCGGAGTCAGACGATGATGACCGTATTGCCAGCCTTTCCCGGCCTCTATCCCTGTCAGCCAGCTACTGGCTACCGGTGTTGCGACTTCTCCCCGTAAGCCGGTGCTGACATGGCTACGAAAGCGGGTATAAGCGAGAGGGATTTCCAGTTGCCAGCCATTATCGTTCTGCCAGCGTAACAGGGTATTAATGCTGAGAGTATCCGCACTGCTGCGGCTGTCGCCATCTGCGGCAGAGGGCTTGACTGAAAGTGAGCCTTTACTTACTGCCAGACCGAATGTGAGTTGCTGTTCCCGGGCTTCGGGAGAGCTCCAGCGACTGCCCATCATCCAGCCATTGGATTTCGCGGTGGAATCATACCCGTAATTTGTGAAATTTCCGGCAGAATGATAGCGCTCATTACTGTGATATCCGTAGACAAAAAATGCAGAGCGGGGATCACGTACGCTGTCAGAAAACATTTGCTGTAAATCTTCACTCAGGCGGGAAAAGGCCCCGGGCAGAGAAATATAGGCGGGGACCTGAGGCGTTGTGGCTGGTCTGACCGGCAGAGGTTCCTGCTCTTGTTCCTGTTCCTGGCCTTGTTCCTGCTCAGGCTCCGGGTCGACCGGAATGGTGTTTCCCTCACTGTCGAGCAGGATGTTTTGTAAACGATAATCCCAGAACTGATTGCCTTCACCGTCAAGTAAGCGTTCACTTGCACTGGATTTCCCGGGGGCAAACGCATACAAACCGTAGGCCCAGGCACCCCGGGCCACATATTCGCCGGCCAGTTTGACGCGTTTTTCATCGGATTCGCCACCGACCTGTAATACCGAGATCCCCTCATTATTATCAGCCCGCTGATTACCATTACTGTCTGTATCCTGCCAGTCGGCCTGTGAGAGGATGCTGATAAGCAGCGGCGAACTTTCTGTGGTATTCAGGTCACCGGAAATAAGTAAGTGGTCACTGGCATCAGGAGAATACCCGGCCCTGAGGATCACACTGTTATTTTCACCGGCCGTCAGGGAGTTCATTTTCATCACCGAACTTTCGCCAGCAGAATAATGCAGCCCGGGATAATAAGTGACATCTGCATCCCCGGAGACGTCTGAGAAACTGCCGGCCCCGGTGAGCAGCGTACCTGACTGCAGTGTCAGTGCCCCGGTCACCCCGGAAAGGACTTCCAGCTCTCCCTGACTGACGGTGATACCGCCACTATTCTGGCTATATCCGGCCAGTGTCAGGCGACCTTCTCCGGTTTTCAGTAAAGACCCCTCACCACTGAGATTGGCATCAATCCGCGAAGCCAGTTCACCGGCAGTACTGATATTCTGGCTGATATCTGCAAGCAGTTGCGCGTCTGCCCCGTCCAGTACGGTCGTGCCTTTGAGTGTACTGCGGGCTAATAAGCGGAGCGTGGCGTTATCCGCTACCCGGAGGTCGGTCTCTACAGTGGCGTGCTCTGCCAGCGTCAGTGAACTGTTCTCTGCCACAAAGGCTGTTCCGGCAGTGTACTCTTGCGGCAGCCAGTCATCGTCATAGAGGACATTAGCGGCATGTAACACCTGCTGTCCGGATAACTGCAGGTCACCGGTACTGACCTGTAGCGTCCCCAGAGTTGCTCCGCCGCTGAGTAACCAGCTCCCCTCGGTGGTCAGATTGAGTGTCCCCCCGGCGTCTTCGGACCCCAGTGATCCGGCAAAGGTCTGCTGATCACCTGACAGGATAAGTTCGGAGGCCTGCGCTGCATTATTATTCAGCAGGCGGGCACCATCATCATTATGTTTTATCTCGCTGAATGTCAGCGACTGTCCGTTCATATCCAGTGTACCGCCACGGTAGCCGAACTGAATATTTTCGCTGTTGATCTGCCCGGCGCTGCCGAGCACGACGACCGGCCGGCCACTGACCAGTGTGATGACGGAAAAAGCCTGGCGTTGCCCGTCACTGTCAGCCTGCTGATTCAGAATAACTGTGCCGTCCCCGGTATTTAATGCTCCGGGATTAACGCCTGTTGCATTCACCAGTAATGTACCGGCCCCGATTTTATGAAGTGCATCGTCCGCCTGCCCGTTCACCTGCCAGTCGACAGTCATACCTTCATCGACTTCAATACCGCCGCCGACCCAGCGGGAATCCTCGTCCTGCTGACTGACCACCTGGTAATTCCCGGAAAACTGCAGTTTTGCCGCACCGTGATTGACAGACTGCTGCAAGACAATGGTGCCGCCGTCACCCTCAAACCGGAGATCTTTTGAGGCATCCAGTTCATCATTACTGGCTTGGGACGGAATCAGACTGTCCGCCACTCCGTGCCATGACCATTCATTCTCACCCTGGCGAATGGCATCGGCAGACCAGACGATATCCCCGTCACCTGCCGTATCGGTAACGGAAGGATCGGTATTCTTCGCCAGGACGTCGGCGATTTCCTGGTCCCGGAGGTACAGAATATATCCGCGCAGGTTATAGGGGGCTGTACCGGCACCACTGGTCAGAACACCCGCCAGACGCCAGATTTTATCGACATTATCGTAAACCAGCATCGGGCTACCGCTGTCTCCGGACCTGGACATGGAATCCAGAGGCTGTACCGCCGGGTTATCGGGCGAGTAGTTGTACCAGCGTAGCCGCCAGCTTTCAAAGGTCGGGTTCAGGATAGTCCCGCCGGTTTTCCACTTGTATGCGCCGCTCAGTTTGGTCAGGGTTTGCGTTTCAGCATCGACCTGATATTGCGTACCGGAACCTACCCGGGTGTACCAGGTATAACGGTCTTTATTCGCCGCCAGCGTAGAACCTTTTACGGTTTCCAGCGGGGCGGCTTCGGTCACCACTTTATTTAATCGCGGGACATGGAAGTCATGGGTTGTCGAATTATTCCTATTAATTAATTTATAGCTTGTTTTAAATTTCGCATTATTTCCGAAAGAAACGGTCTTATATCCGCCATTATGTCGCACGCCGACAACATAAGAAGGGGAAATCAGGGTGGCATAGCCGGAAGAATTAACCGCAGAAAAATCCGGCATCGGATAGGATAAAATACCCGCCACACTGCCATCGGTTTTAAAAACAGAAATATTTTCAACGCCGGGACGGTATTTCCCCAAATTTTCCGCAAAGTCCCGATATTCCTGAACAGGAACATCTTCACGCATAACACCGGCGTTTCCGGGGAATGGGCTGAGAGAAAAACAACAGAAGAGAGTCACTGAAAGGGGTCTGTTCAATGTGTATAATCCTTATTTTATTGACAGGGTCTTCCTGACCCTTTCGTGTTTATAACGGATTAATGTAACCTTGTCCAGAGGCGGCAGGTGAGAATATATTCATTATGAGTGATGGTCTGTGAAATATATCCCGGAGTGATAAAGTCCGGGAATTTAACTGCAGGGACATCCTGTTTCGGAAATATTTAACTTCAGGTCAGGTAAATGAGTGGCCTATTATCCGGATAAACAGAGGGAGCTGTGATAATAAAAAAAGTAATAATCCTAATACTCCGCCGACCAGCGTACCGTTAATCCGGATAAACTGTAAATCACGGCCGATATTTTGTTCTATCTGGGCCGACAACTGGTGATCATCCCAGCTTTTTATCGTATCGCTGATATGGCGGGTAAGAAATCGTGCGACGTCCGGGCCTGCCTGAATAATGGCCTGCTCCAGATGATGCGTAAATGAGGCACGTAGTTGCGGGTCATCGCCCAGGGTACGACCGAACCATAGCGTGGCCCGGGTCAGATGTGCACCGGTCACTGAGTCCTCACGGGACAGATCCTGCTGCAGCCAGTCACGCAGGTCATCCCAAAGCCCTGTCGTATAGCGGTTGAAGGTTTCGTCTTCTTTCAGCCAGGTTTTAAGCCTTTCTGCACGGTCCTGCATGTGCGGATCCGTCTTCAGTGACTCAATAAAACGCAGCACCATCCGGTTAGCGCTGTCACGAAGCTGGTGGTGCTGATCCTGTGCCACATCCAGCAATAACGTATCTATTATTGCGGTCACCTTTCCGGCCCCTTTCTCGCCCAGCCACTCTGCCGGAACCAGCCTGGCCATTGTCGGATACTCTTTGCTGAACCACTGACTGATTTGTCCGGCAATAAACTGCCGTGACTCCGGGTTCGCCAGTATTTCTGTGATTTTTTTGATCAGGGTATCCAGCAGTTCCTGATGGCGATTTTCCCGCGTCAGACTCTCCAGCAATAAAATCGCGGCCTGACGGAAATCGACAGTTTCAATGGCCCGGTGGATCCCCTGCTGCATAAAGCGGCGGATGTTCTGATCATTCCCCGCCCGCAGAAAACCGGCAATCAGCTGGCGGATAAGTGCGCTGAGTCTGGCGGCATTTTCCGGTGCACTGAGCCACTGTGCCATTTTTTGCGCCGGATCGTGGCGCCGGATCAGTGCGATCATACTGTCGGTAGAGAGGAATTTTTCTTCGACAAACCGGCCCAGATTATCGGCAATTCGTTGTTTATTGCGCGGAATAATCGCGGTATGGCGACCGATAAACGGCAACGGGATGCGGCGGAACAGGGCGGTCACGGCAAACCAGTCGGCGAGCGCACCGACCATGGCCGCTTCTGACACCGATTTTATTGCCTGAATGGTCAGCGTTTGCGGCAGAAAGAGGGTCGCTACAAATACGCAGGTCACTACAGTTAACAGGCAGAGCGCCAGCCGTTTGGTTCTGGTCAGAGCGGAAATTTTATCCATACAGTCGCCTGAAAAATAAACAAGAGAAAGAGCCAGTCAGTGACGGCTGCCGGCCTTCAGCATAGCAAGCGGATCAGAATTTTTCCTGCCGGGATCGCGTCGCGGGTTTATGCCGCGTCACCGGAATGGTCACTGCGTTGCTGTAACCGGGTGGTCAGGAACTCCAGAAACAGGGTGATCGCGGCGGACTGCTGACGTCCCGGTAGCAGATGGATCTGCAGGGTGCGCCGGGTAAGATGATTAATCTCCAGATTGCGTAACACCAGCGGATGATCATGATGATCATAAGGGACGGTAAAACGACTGCACAGGGTGACGGCCAGCGGCGTCTGGCGCAGAAAGTGGTACAGGGTCGCAAAGCTGTTACAGGTCAGCGTCGGTTCAATAAAGACGCCGTTCATCTGACAGGAGAGATCAAACAACTGGCGTACGGTGGTGCTTTGATCCGTCAGTGCCACCGGATAGCTGCTCAGATCCTGCAAATGAAAACTCTGGCTGGCCAGCGGATGCCGGGCGGACATCACGACAAGTACCGGGGCGGGCCAGCTACCGGCGATCTGTACTCCGCGCTCGGGGTGCAGGCAAAACTGCAGGGCCAGGTCACACTCACCGCGATGCAGACTTTCCGACACCTGTCGGGTATTCCCGGTTTGCAGATAGAAACTGACCGAAGGGTATTGCTCGCGGAACCGTGAACAAATCGCCGGCAGCAGGTCATAGGCGACGCCTTCCGTACAGGCGATGCGGATAGCCGTACGACGGATGGCGGTCAGCCCTTTTATCTCTGACAGGGTGACTTCCATATCACGCTGGCTTTGTCGCAGGCGGTGTTCGAAGAGTTTCCCGGCATCATTCAGCACCATTCCCCGGGCATGCCTGTCAAATAAAGTGACGCCGGCGTCCCGTTCCAGACGCCGTATCTGCCGGCTGATGGCGGAGGTGGCCACAAACAATTGCCGGCTGGCGGCACTTAATGAACCACTCTCGGCCACGGCCAGAAAATAACGAAGTTCGGTACTCAGCATCAGCTTGCCTTATAACGGTGCATGCCGTCTTTTTGTGCAGTTCAGCGTTGCTTTTAAAGCAAGGCTTATTTGATATTTTGATAATTGTGGCAAAGGTGGAGAGTAGCTTAGATTGTCTGAACAATAAAATAATTCTCATAATAAACGCGGACAGACAAATGACAGCAGAAAAAGCAGTAGCCAGCGCCAGTGCCTGGTTTGACAGCGGGGAGTTTAAACGAGTTCTGGCGCGCCGGGTGGCGATCCGTTCCGAAAGCCAGCGCGATGATCGTGATGAGGCCATCCACGCTTACCTGACGCAGGAAATTACCCCCGCGATGGAAGCGATGGGCTTTACCCTGACGCCACTGGCGAACCCGCAGGCCCCTGAACGGCCGATGCTGCTGGCCACGCGCATTGAGGATCCCGCTCTGCCGGTGGTTCTGTGCTACGGGCATGGCGATGTCGTGTTCGGTGACGATGAAAACTGGCGCAGCGGTTTAGACCCCTGGTCGCTGACCGAAGAGGGTGACCGCTGGTATGGCCGGGGCAGTGCGGATAATAAAGGCCAGCACTCGGTGAATATCGCGGCGCTGGAACAGATTTTTGCGCTGCGTGGTGGCAGCCTGGGGTTTAACTGCAAATTCCTGTTTGAGATGGGGGAAGAGATCAGTTCACCGGGTCTGGCAGAAGTGTGTGAACAGCACCGCGAACTGTTACAGGCCGACGTCTTTATTGCGTCTGACGGGCCAAGGCTGGATGCGGAAAGCCCGACGCTGTTTCTCGGATCCCGCGGGGCAGTAAATGTCCGTCTTACGCTGCATGCCCGTGATCGCGACTACCATTCCGGTAACTGGGGGGGCTTGCTGACTAACCCTGCTACCCGCCTTTGTAATGCCATTAGCAGCCTGGTCAATCAGCACGGGCAGTTACAGGTCGCGGCGCTGAAACCCCCGGCCATTACGGACAGTGTCCGTAAAATATTAAGTGAAATTGAACTCCGGCCGGGTGCGGACAGCCCGCAGATCGACCCTGAATGGGGTGAAGCCGGTCTGACCCCGGTTGAGCGGTTGTACGGCTGGAACACGCTGGAAGTGCTGGCGATGACCAGCGGTAATCCGCAGCGACCAATGAACGCCATTCCCGGAAAGGCCACGGCGGTCTGCCAGCTTCGTTTTGTGGTGGGCACTGACTGGGAAAATATTGCGCAGCATCTGGAAAATCACCTGGCTGCCGCTGGCTTTGCGGATGTAAAAGCAGAACTGTTACGGGGCAGCCCGGCGACCCGGCTGGATCCTGACGATCCGCTGGTGGGCTGGGCGCTGGCATCGATGCAGAAAAGCAGCGGCAAAAAGCCGGCGTTACTGCCTAACCTGGGCGGATCCTTACCGAACGATGTGTTTGCCAATATCCTGCAACTGCCGACGCTGTGGATGCCACACTCGTATCCGGCCTGCGGTCAGCACGCGGCGGATGAACATATGCTCAAATCTATTGCCCGTGAAGGCCTGATCATGATGACCCACCTGTTGTGGGAATTCGGTGAAAAAGGTGAGCAGTTAGTGGCAGAGCATAAGGCATACCAGCAGCAGGGGCAGGGATCATGAGCACTCATCCGGCCCGTCAGGCTCCGAACCTGTACAAAACGCTGTTTTCCACCTGTGTCGGTAATGCGCTGGAATGGTTTGATATCGCGGTCTATGGCTTTTTTGCCCGGTATATTGCCCATGCGTTTTTCCCGACCGAAAATCCGTCCGTGTCATTGTTGCTGACCTTTGGCAGCTTCGGTGTCTCGTTCCTGATCCGCCCGCTGGGGGCGATTGTGCTCGGTGCGTATGCGGACCGTCATGGCCGGAAAAAAGCCCTGATGCTCTCGATAACGCTGATGACGTTCGGCGGCGCGATGATTGTCTTTATGCCGGGCTATGCCACTATCGGACTGGCGGCCCCGGTACTGATCCTGCTGGCGCGGCTGATCCAGGGGTTTTCCGCCGGCGGGGAGTTCGGCAGTTCGACCGCGTTTCTGGTAGAGCATTTTCCGCATCGTAAAGCCTTTATTGCCAGCTGGCAGTTCGCGACCCAGGGGGCCAGTACGCTGCTGGCCTCGGCGTTCGGACTGGGGCTGACCCAGTGGCTCAGTGAAACAGAAATTCAGCAATGGGGCTGGCGCATCCCGTTTATCTTCGGTCTGCTGATAGGGCCGGTCGGCTGGTATATTCGTCGTCATGTACATGAGCCGGAGAGCTTTGTCAGTCAGCAGCACGACCATTCGCCGCTGAAGCAACTGATGGGCAGCCAGCGTCATCTGTTAGTGCTGGCGATTGGCCTGATGGTGATCTCAACCGGGATCAACTACATGCTGAACTATGTACCGACCTACGCCACGAAAAACCTGCACCTGGCCGGTAAAACGGCCTTTACCGCCACCCTGCTGGCCGGGGTGATCCTGACGGTTGTGACTCCGCTGGCCGGGCTGTGGGCTGAGAAAGCAGGGCGCCGTCCGCTGATGTGGACATCGCTGGTATTACTGCTGATCACCATTTATCCGGCCTTCAGTCTGGTGGTGAACCATCCGGATGCCAATATGCTGATCCTGCTGGTGGGCTGGCTGGCACTGCTGAAGTCGGTCTATTTTGCGACCGTGCCTTCGATGATGGCCGACCTGTTCCCGGTCAGTACCCGTGCCAGTGGTATGGCAATCAGCTATAACATTGCGGTGACGGTGTTCGGGGGCTTTGCGCCGCTGATCTGTAGTCTGCTGATCAGTGCTACCGGGACCAGTCTGGCTCCGGGATACTATCTGATGGTGCTGGCGGTCATGAGCAGTGTTGCACTGGCGTACACCCGGCGTTATCAGCATGCCTGAGATGTAAAAAAGCAGAGGGGGCCATTGATGGCCCCCTTTTTGTGAACGGGATTTGCGGATTACTTCCTGCCACCAAACAGACTGCCGAGCACGCCACGCAGGATCTGGTTAGTGACCTGCCGGGTGGCGGTTTTTGCCATGGTCTGAACCACACCATCGTGCCGGCCGCCCCGTGGCCCGGTATAGCCGAACAGAATTTTCTTCAGGCCGTCGATGACCGGATTTTCCTCACCTGCGGCACTGCCTTTTGCCGCAGGCGCATGGCTCTGATCACCTGCCGACTGTATCCCTTTTTGCAGCAATTCATAGGCGGATTCTCTGTCCACGACTTCATCGTATTTACCATACAGGGGAGAGTGGTTGATCAGGCCGTTACGTTCGTCGGCGGTCAGCGGGCCCATACGGGAGCCGGGCGCAATCACCATCGCCCGTTCGGTGACGGACGGGCTGCCTTTTTCATCCAGAAAAGAGATCAGGGCTTCGCCGGTGCCCAGGTTACGGATGGCTTCTTCCGTATCAAAGGCCGGGTTAGGGCGCATTGTCGTGGCCGCCGCTTTTACCGCCTTCTGATCTTTCGGGGTAAAGGCCCGCAGGGCATGCTGTACACGGTTACCGAGCTGCCCCAGTACCGTTTCCGGGATATCCGACGGGTTCTGGGTCACAAACCAGACACCGACCCCTTTGGAGCGGATAAGACGCATCACCTGCTGGATTTTTTCCAGCAGCACGGCCGGGACATCATCAAACAGCAGATGGGCTTCGTCGAAGAAAAACACCAGCTTCGGTTTCTCTGCATCCCCGATTTCCGGTAACTGCTCATACAGTTCAGACAGCATCCACAGCAGGCTGGTGGCATACAGTTTTGGCATCCGGTAGAGCTTTTCGGCGCTGAGGATATTAATGATGCCGCGTCCCTCTGCATCGGTACGCATCCAGTCACGGATATCCAGCATCGGCTCACCAAAGAAATACTCTGCCCCCTGTTGTTCGAGAGCCAGCAGGCCACGCTGGATGGCACCGACCGATGCTGTACTGATATTGCCGTATTCGGTAGTGAAGGATTTTGCGTTATCACCGATGTATTGCACCATCGAACGCAGATCTTTGAAATCCAGCAATAACATGCCGCGATCGTCGGCAATCCGGAAGATTATCTGTAACACGCCGGACTGAATATCATTCAGGTTCAGCAGCCGGGCGAGTAACAACGGCCCGAGGTCCGACACTGTGGCACGGACCGGATGCCCTTGTTCACCGAAGATATCCCACAGCACGACCGGGTTGTCCTGCGGCTGCCAGTCGGTGACGCCGATGTTATCCAGCCGGGCCTGTAGCTTTTCGCTGCTGACTCCGGCTTTCGCAATCCCACTGAGGTCACCTTTTACATCGGCCATAAAGACCGGGACGCCGATGGCAGAAAAAGATTCCGCCATTTTTTGCAGGGTGACCGTTTTCCCGGTGCCTGTCGCGCCGGTGATCAGTCCGTGGCGGTTGGCAAGGGCCGGAAGCAGGTTCAGGGTCAGTTCCCGGGTGCGGGCGATGAGTAAAGGTGCAGTCATTCGATGTTAATCTCTGGGGTTAGCGTGAGTCTTTTTATCATCTCACTGTCGGTGGTGATGATCCAATCGGTGTTATCTTTTACACCGTCGGCCCCGGAAGGACGGCCTTCACAAGGCTCTCCGGCCGGTGTTTCTCAAACTATAGTCAGAGACACCTGAAAAATATACCCGGTTTCCTGCAGGGAATTGACGGGGGCTATCACGATCTGCACTTTATCAATGCAGCCGTCCCGCGGCCGGAGCAGGAAGCAGCAGGCGTTAAAGGAATGGGATCTCTGTCAGCAGGATGGCTCAGCGGGAGCCATAATATCCCTGTCGATCCGCGACACTAAGCACGCGGGTACCGTATGAAGGCCCCGCGATGCCGGGGACCGGATTCAGCTCAGATGAGTGGCAACGTCCAGCACACCGTTAATCACAAACTGTACGCCCATACACACCAGCAGGAAGCCCATCAGACGCGAAATCGCTTCAATACCGCCTTTGCCGACCAGACGCATAATCGCTCCGGAGCTGCGCAGGCATAACCACAGAAGGAGGGCCACCAGCAGGAAGGTGATCACCGGAGCGACATGTAACACCCAGACCGGAAAATCCCCGCTTTTCACGGTGGACGCGGTACTGATAATCATCGCGATGGTGCCAGGCCCGGCGGTACCCGGCATCGCAATCGGCACAAAGGCGATATTGACCTGCGAGTCATTAGGCTCAGCGGCTTTTATCTCTTCCTGCTTATGCTGTACCTCCAGGGTATCGTGAAGTTTCTGCACCGGGAAAAGCATCCGGAAGCCGATAAATGCCACAATCAACCCTCCGGCAATACGCAGCCCGGGGATAGAGATACCGAAGGTATCCAGCACTGCATTTCCTGCATACCACGCCATCATCATAATCAGAAAAACATAGACTGAGGCCTGGAATGCCTGACGGTTGCGCTCGCTGAAATTCATCCCGCCGGACAGGCCGAGGAACAATGCCACGCTGGTTAACGGATTGGCCAGCGGTAATAATACCACCAGCCCCAGCCCGATAGCCTTAATAAGTTCCTGCATAAAACCCTCGAATGTTCAGAACACCGGGGACCGCTGTTTTCCGGTTACCGGCAAGGAGACTCAATAAGTCAGTTTTTCGCCTGCGCGGGGCACAGTATAGTGTGATGCACAGTGCGGGCAGGAGCGAAAGTTGCTTCGACACCTAATGCAAAACGGTAACAGAAAAGCGTGAACAGAGCAGCAAAGGGATAAAACAGGGGGAATAAACTCAGTGCAGGCAGGGCCTGCACTGACGAGGGATCACATGCCGAGGTATTTTTTACCCTGATCGAGAACCACGTTACAGGCTTTGGTTTTCAGTTTTTCACCCATCGCGGTATTGCTCAGGTTTTTCAGGCTGATTTGCTGATTATTACCGGTATTCAGCAGACCCTGAAGCCCTTCCAGATAACCGGTCTGCTTCTGTTGTGCGCTGGTATCCGTCAGGCCCAGTTTGCTTTTCAGCTGGTCGGTGACTGAAGAAACATTATTTTTTACCAGGTTGTTCTCTGCACAGTACTGCAGGATCCCGGTGGCGTTGCTCATACTGTTGGAACTCACTGCTTTATTACCGCCAGCCAGTAAACCGGTGATAGAGGATAAGGATAAGCCGCTTTCAGCGCCGGTACTTTTACCGCTGGTGGCTGAAGAGGAATCCATGAGATCCGACGCTGTGCTGCTCAGTTTATCCTGCCAGCTTGAAGCACAGGCGGAAGCACTCACCAGAGCGGTAATCAGGCCCATAGCCAGTAAAGGGGTGCGTGTCGATTTATTCATTAATACAGCCTCATTTTGCTTATCTTTTATTTCCGGTACTCAGTTTAGTCTGTTATTGCTTCGGATTAGTTCCTTTTTTCTGTTCCCCTGGCTATCGCGCGGCAAAATAGGATTTCTTCCCGGGCATTACCGCCGGGCCCGCCAGGGATTACCCGCCAGCAAACACAAACCGCCCGGACGTACTCCCGGGGCTGATCACCGGCCACTGCTCGCTAAACGGCTGAAGCCCTTCGGGCCCCGTATTGCGGGACGGAATGCCCAAAAACCGGGACGTAAAGACCAAAGACCCCGGACATATCAGAGATTATTGCTATTCCGGCAGGACAAAAAAGGGTGATAAAAGGGGGAGAGCGATGCCCATCCGGGCCTGTAACGAAAGCCGGAGTGTTTGTTTTTCCAGCGATTAACGCGTTACCTAATGGAATCATCTTGCACCCGCCACCACTCAGGGTATAATCCCGTTGTTTTCCGCATACCCTTCAGTGCCGAAGTGGCGAAATCGGTAGACGCAGTTGATTCAAAATCAACCATCGAAAGATGTGCCGGTTCGAGTCCGGCCTTCGGCACCAGGTCTGCAAAATCAAGTCACCCAAGGGTGGCTTTTTTTGTGCCTGGGATCCAGTGGTTACCTATCTTTTTCGCTATATTAACTCTCTCAAAGCTAACCATTATCAACTGACCTGCTCCCCGTTGATTAATACACCGCGATGTTAGTAATGTCTTCATAAGCCACATGAGGACATCCCTATGAAGAAGCGATTTTCCGACGAACAGATCATCAATATTCTCCGCGAGGCCCAA
>ERZ794946.278-NODE-278-length-22411-cov-4.086554_pt1 | contig 22411 bp, 15 predicted proteins | sample MGYA00433072_ERZ794946 | MGnify/ENA primary metagenome ERZ794946 (study PRJEB30137, sample SAMN04331413) | food metagenome | isolation source: Y3 must sample point D1 replicate A | place: Australia: South Australia | collected 2014 ...
GTGTCAGTCTAGATCCGAGGAGGTCGCGGGTTCGATTCCTGCCCATGGTGCTTATATTATTTTTGGTTCTTTTTTTGTCTGGAGATGTGTGTTGTTGGTGTTGGTGTTGGTGTTGAATTGATGGTTTGGTGGTAGCAAGGTAGTGGTTGATTTATTCTTGTCGTGGATGTGATCTTTACTGAGGCTGTACTGTATGTAAATGTTCCGATTTGTCGTCCGCCTACCTGTTCGTGGCTTCTGCGTTTAGTTCATCGCACCTTGTGTGTGAGATGTTTGGTTTAGTGAATGATAAAATGATGAACTCCATTTTTATAGCTATGCCGTATATGCACCCTTTCCTTTACCCTGTCTAATATTGTGATGAAACTCGAATCTTTTTTCTGTCATAATCGTCTACCATGCTTTGTAAAAATTTCATCTGGTCAGATAACACATGATACCCCAGAGGCAGCGGAAAGCCTCTATCCTGTCCTTGACGTTGAACAAATCGAACCACTTGGAGCGCTGCAATACCGGGTGGCACCAGTCCTTATCCGTGGGTATGGTTTCGGGGAATTTGCCAGTAGCGACAAAGTCGAGATAGGCGCCGTGGACTCGAAGCTTGAGGATCGAGACATGGTAGTACATGCTAGAAAGCACGTAGACCTGTGTGTGATTAGCAATAGTTCCAGCACACCTCTGCTAGTTAATGCTTACCGTATCCCACTCGCTACCCTCGTCTTTGCCTATAGCTTGATAGTCGCAGTTGGGATCCCAATGAGATCGCATTGGCTCCATCGCCTTCCATGTCTCGTATTGCGTTCTCTTCTTTTTCTTTCCGTTCGCAAAATGAACAGCAGCCTCCTTGCCTAATGCTGCTGCAATGAGGTCGTTCGCGTCGTCCATATCCGGTGTCTCTGGCTCCGCTGCGTCCGAAGCCATCTCGCTGAACCAGTGCTTTCCACTTTTGGGTGTTGGCTTGATCCATACCTTTTCCTCGCGTCCTTGTCGCCGTCTTTCTTGCGCAAGGTGTAAAAGACTGCCAATCTCCTTCAGCTGGTCCAGTCGTAGCTTGTCCCTTATCTCATCATCAGACCCTGAATCGAAGTCTTCCAACTCTTTGCGGACGTAAGCGGCCATGAGCGGTCCCTGGATCATGTGTCTCTTTTCCTTCTCTTTCGGTACGCGGTGAATCAAGAATGACTGGTAGTTGACGGGCAATCGCACACCACTCAACAGCAAAGTGGGATGTACGCGCGGCGAACCGATCTTGCAGCGGAAGGGAAATGCGGCGGCCTCCATGAAGCCTTTGATCACGTCCATGCGATAGACCCAGGGCATCTTGCTGCCAGTCGAAGTACGTCTGCCGCGGTACAATTCTCGTAGGAAGTCGTCGGAGGACGCATCGGAGCCATGAGAAAGGATCTTTGAGAGAGGAGGAGATTCTTGGTCTCTTGCAATGAGTTCGCTGTATGTTAGCGGCGCTGAGGGAGGGAGGTCCACGGAGTCCTCTTCCATGTTTTGCACGTCGAGCATCATATCTTGGTCGGCAAATTCGGGATGGTCTTCGTCGCGTACGCTCTTTCCATCATCGTCCAAGAAAAAGTAGTCGTCAAGATCCGTCTCCCAGTGCTCACTCATACTGTGCAGGGCAGTGAAGAAAGTGCGGAAGTCGCTGAGACGGATCTTGTTCAAGCCTTGGGGCAGGTTTGTGCGAGTGACGGTACGGTATGCGATGTCGTTCTCAGTCTTCAACTCGACCAATCTTGTTACGAAGTTGCCCTGGTTCTGCATGGTGTTCTCGGCCATTGCGGGATTCAAATCTTCATCGTCGGACGGCATGAACGGGCGACCCTCACTGTCGGTCGGGACTAAGTGGTCGACAGGGCATGGTGTTGCGAAACGGACGTTCAGGTCGGTGTAGAACTTTGCAGTGATGTCCGAGACCCTGCGCGATTGCACAAAGTCGCGGCGCAAGTCAGGACGGTCCGACTCATCATGCCAATCTCTGATTCTCAAGGCTTCTTGTCTGGCGTAATTGGGCAGACCAACATGGGTTGGTGGATCGGGTTGCGGTCGTTCTTTGAAGGGATCGATATAGCTGGCGTAATTACTCGCTGTGTCGCATACAGTCAGACGGTGAGAGATTGGCACAGGTACGGGTAAGGCAAAGGTTTGAGAGGTGCAGATAGGCAGTTGGCATTCAGAACTCTAAGCACGCGACTGCATAAGTTGACAGGGAGTGCCAGGTGCAAATGTCTTGGTCGACTTGGCTATGCGAGCTGCAAGGTCGCCTACCTAAGGTTGCCAGGATGCCTCGAGGGGTGTGATGATTTGCGAGACAACAAACATACCAGCGCCGAAACCACCAAACATGATGGGCGATTAGTTCAGTCTGTGTCTAGACAGTCTTGGTGTATTACTTGGACTTGGAGTGGCAGGGAGGGGAAAGCGAGAGTGGTGATATGAACGAGAGGCGAGGAAACATGCAAAAGAAAAGCGCACGTAGATCAAGCACTAATGGGCGGCAACATGGTGAAAGGTCGAGTCATTAGATGAAGGTGAAGAAAAAGGAAGTCGAAGGAATTCACAAGATTTGTGGTGCACTTCTTTGCGGGCGTCTAAATTTCCTGGTCGCTCTCTCGTCTTCGCCGTTCGGGACCCCTCCTCACCATGGTCCCTGCCTTCTCCCATGACTTCTCATGACGGCGCGGCGTTCGGGAAAGAACGACTCGTTGTCACGGCCCGAATGGTCGAGGCTTGTTTCCGCCCGGTGTCGCTCGGTATCAAGCACCCCATGGGCTGTAGGTGACGAATCGCTGTGGGTCTCTTTACCAGCGCCGGCTCGTGAGTCGTGAGTGAGAGCAACAACCCCACCATGTTGCTTGGAGCTCCGCTGGAGGAAGGTACAGCCTTGGAGCCACGCGGGTCATCAACGACCGTGAGGGGCATCCGCGATATCTTCTCCATCATAATCAATTCCACATCTTGAATCTGTGCAAAACTCAACCTTTCTGTTCCAACACATTATACCAAATCAGTCAAAATGGTTCTCAACTTTGGCATCATCGGCACCAACTGGATCACCGAGTCCTTCATTCAATGCGCCCAGGCATCTGAACAATGGAAGCTGGCAGCAGTCTACTCTCGCAGTGAGGAAAGTGCTCGCACCTTTGCCGACAAGTTCTCTGTCAAGACCGTCTACACATCCATCGATTCCCTTGTCCAAGAATCAAACCTCGACGCCGTCTACGTCGCCTCGCCAAACTCACTCCACTACTCGCAAGCAAAGACAATCCTCCAGGCAAAGAAGCATGTCATCCTCGAGAAGCCCGCCACCTCGACCCTCGCCGAACTCGAGGACCTCTTCAAGATCGCCAAAGAGAACAACGTCTTCTTGATTGAAGCCTACCGCCACATCCAAGAAGTCAACTACAAGCTCCTCCGCCGTATTCTGTTCGAGGAGAAGAAGCTGGGAACCATCTTCGGTGCCAGTCTCAACTTCTCCATGTACAGTTCCCGTTACAACAATGTTCTCGCTGGCGAGACTCCCAACATTTTCAGCCTTGAAATGTCAGGTGGCTCTCTTGTTGACATGGGTGTTTACCCCGTCATGTTCGCTATCGCTCTATTCGGCAAGCCCAAGTCGCAAACATACGCTCCCGTCATCTGCCACACTGGTGCCGACGCCGGTGGCTTCATTATCCTACAGTACGAGAAGTTTGGTGTCCAGATCCAACAGAGCAAGTGCTTTACCTCGTTCGCTCCTACTGAGATCTACGGTGAGAACGGCACCATTAGCTTGAACTCCGTCACCGACATCGCCAGCGTCAAGCTTTGGGATCGCAAGACTAAGCAGACTGAAGAACTGGCAGAAAAGAAGATGGACCTCAACTTGCAAGAAGAGGCAACAGAGTTCGCTCGTATCATCAACAACAAGGACACAGATGCCGCTGCTAAGCTCGAGCAATTGAGCTACGACATTGTTTCCGTCACCTCTGATCTGAGAAGACAAAACGGTATCTTGTACCCCGCCGACAAGGCATAGACATGATCACGATCAACCAAAATTGTTGTATATAATGTAGACAAGACAAAAGAAGTAAAAGTCAAATTTTGAACAAGAAGTAATAAGAAAAACGCCATTTGTATCCATCTATCTGCACCGCTATGCAAATGTGGGACAAGAAGCCAAAAAGAAAAAAAACACAGGCTCCGTGCTCTTTCTAGGAAAATGAATATACACAGGTGTTTGCAAACATTCAGCACTCTCCTCTCTTTACACCCTCGAACTATACCCAACAAACCCATTGCCCTTTGCTTTCCTCCTCTCATACCACTTCCTCCCCTCATCAACCCAAAACACACTACTAGCCAGAACCACCAAGCCCAAAATATCCCTGAAGCCCAAAGCCTCTGTTTGGAAAACGCCCTGCAGAGGTGGGAAATAAATCACCAATGCCTGTCCTAGAAGAGACCCAGCAACGGCATAATTAAACATTGCATTTGCTTTGTGGCCGGTGAACTTGATTTCGCCGAGCAAGAGGGATTTGGTGGCCGAGCGGCAGGTCAGGGCGTTGAACATGTCGAAGAGGACGAATGCTGTGAAGGTGAGGGTTGTGTCGCGAGGGGACACTTCGTGGCTGGAGAGATCGGTGGTGGAGAGGTTGGAGATGTAGGTGTATAGTGTGCCTGCCATGATGACGAGAGAGCTCTGCAATACTCTTCGGATAAGGCGGGGAGTAAGCACGCGAGCGTGACGGGGTCGAGGAGGAAGCGTAAGCATTGTTTTATCAACAGGTTCGACACCCAAAGATTGAGCAGGGGGTCCGTCCATAAGGATATTGATCCAGAGAATTTGCATAGCGTTGAGGGGATTCTTGTAGCCAAACGCGCTGCTCAGCATTACAAGCCCCAAAGCGGCGGCAGAGGTGCTGAGCTGGAAGGTCAGGAAGTTTTGGATGTTGTGGAAAATGCCTTTGCCTTCTTCGATTGCGGCAAGGATGGTGCTGAAGTCGTCGTTTGTGAGAATCATGTCGGCGGCTTCTTTGGCGACGTCTGTACCGAGTCTGCCCATTGCGATACCAATGTCGGCCTTCTTGAGAGCAGGGGCATCGTTGACGCCGTCTCCGGTCATGGCTACAACGTCGCCTCGTGATTGCAGAGCGCGGATGATCTTCATCTTGTGATCTGGACTTGTTCTTGCAAAGACCGATGTGCGTGAAATTGCTTGAGCGAGGTCTTCGTCGCTCATCTGGTCCAACTGGTCTCCGCGCAGGACTGGGGAGCCAAGTGCTGAAGACATATTGATGGGCATGCCGAGCTTCTTTGCAATAGCCACCGCGGTGGTCTCGGCATCACCAGTGATCATAATAACCTTGACTCCACCGGCCATAAGACGACGAATAGAGCGGTCCACACCCTTGCGAGGAGGGTCGTTCATGCCGACCAATCCAGCAAAGCATAGGCCAGTATAAAGGTGGTCTTCATCGGCCAGGGATGAGCCCTCGGGTTTAGGCGAAGTGCCGCGGGACGTCCGGCGATCCTTTGATTCACGAACGAGTCCACTTGCCAATCCAAGGACACGAAGTCCGTCCTGAGCCATGTTCTCGGCTGCCTTCAACGCTTCTTGACGTCTCTGCTCATCCAGAACAACTTCGCGTCCTTGGGAAGTCATGTAAGTGTCACAGCGCCCAAGGACACGCTCGAGAGCACCTTTGATGAAGGCGGTTGCAGGTCCGTTAGGTTCGAGCGGGTTGTGAATGACTACACCCATCCATTTGCGCTCTGAGCTGAATGGCGTCTCGTTACGTCTGCTACCGATGTTGTGTCTAATGTCATCTTCACCGAACGCATCCAGGAGGTCCAGAAGTGCAACATCGGTCGGCTGACCAGTCCAGCGGCTCTTTGCGTTGGACATATCGCCTCCCATGGTAGAGGAAAGAATGGCTGCGGAAGCCGCTGTTGCGTGAGAAGAAGACTCGGAACCTAGTCTTCCATTATTGACAATGTTGCCAATACGTAGGATAGAGCGTGTGGCCGAATCAGAGGGGGCTGTTGCATGCACCTTTACTACATCTACCGGTGCCTCATCGTCAAAGTGCCACATTTTGGTCACAGTCATATGGTTCATGGTAAGAGTTCCAGTCTTGTCGCTGCAAATGACATTGACAGAGCCAAGAGTCTCCACACTCGGAAGCCTACGCACGATGGCATGTCTTTTTGACATGCGAAGTACGCCGAGAGCCAAGGTGACGGTGACAATAATGGGCAGACCTTCGGGAATAGCAGCCACAGCAAGAGAAACACCGATTTGGAACAGTTCCAGGAAAGGCCTTCCACGGATGAAACCAATAAGCATGATGAAAGCGATGATGCCAAAGGACATGTAGCTGAGCTCTTTGCCGAGGTTGTCCATGGAAAGCTGTAGGGGAGTACGAGGACTCTCAATCTCTTGCAGTGAAGCAGAGATGGCTCCGAATTCCGTACCACCTCCTGTACCAATGACGATACCCTGTCCGTAGCCTGAGCGAACGAGTGTTCCCATAAATGCGATATTCTTTTGCTCGTTCAGACGCAGGTCGGCACCTACAGTACCTGAAGCCTCGGACGCGTATACAGGCGAGCTGGGATATCCTTCTCTTTTCAGTGCTGTGATGCTTGCAGCAAACTTGTGAACAGGCTCGTTTTCACCAGTCAAGTTGGACTCGTCGATGGACAGGTCTGCAGCACGGGTGATACGTATGTCGGCAGGAATGCGATCGCCAGTGTGGAAGAGGACAAGGTCTCCGACGACCAATTGACCAGCGGGGATAGTCGTCGACGCCTTTTCAGCATTGGCCAAAGAGACCTTCTCAGCGTCCTCGAGTGTGTCATTCTCGGGCCTGCGCTCTGCGCTGCGGATGACATGGGCAGAGTGAGGTACGAGCGAGTTCAAGGCCTCCATAGACTTCTCTGAGCGGTATTCTTGGACGAAAGCGACTGTGACGACAATCAAGACGGCAATAGCAATACTGATGGCGTCTTCCAAGTTGCCCATGACGGCAGAGATGGCGGCGGATGCCAGGAGCAACAATATCAAAGTCTCTTGAAACTGCTTGACAAAGCGCAGCCATAGCGGTTCAGGTTCCTCGTGAGGTAGTTCGTTCGGGCCATCGCTATGAAGACGTGTGGCGGCTTCGTTCGGTTGCAATCCATGGGTCAGCGATGTTGAGAGGCGGGTAGCTGTTTCCTGCGGCGTAAGGACTGCATGGTTGGCTGTGACGGTTTGCTACGAGAATAAGTGTCAGAAGCAAGCAGTTCTTGGAAATGCGGCATTTAGGGGTAAGCTCGAGACGCGAGTTTTGCAGATGGATGGAATTGAACGGTTCGGGATGGGCAGTAAGGGAAGCAGTGGGTTGAAGATACCGGAGTCCTTTGTCGGTTGAGAGGTGGTCGTCCTTGTTCAGGGGGAGCTAGATCCTGCCTCGAGGCATTGTACATGGGCAAAGCCGGGGTGGACGAACGGGACATGTCAACGAGTCGCAGTCAACATGGGGCCTGACAATGCGCGGGATACGGCGGCAGTGACAATGCCGGACACGAGGTAGCACTTGAGACTGGGTGTCGGAAGGTGAATGTAAGAGCGACACCGAGGACTGATTAGGATGCAAATAATAAACGCTCGAGGGCTAGGGTACGTGGCCTAGCCAGACGGAGACTGTGGAGAAAGCTGCGAATCTCCTGTTGAGCCTCTGCTATTGTTAGAATTGTGGAAAGTAGAGTGATTGTACTGTGTTTGATATGATTCTTCCATCTGCTAATGCTGCGGTCTGTCCACGATGAACATCCCGTCTGTTCTACTTGGTAGACGACCTTCAAGTGCCATCCCATGCGGCTGCTGCATTCGTCTTGAGAAAGCGTCATTTTCGCTTGGCAGAGTTTCTCAAGCAGCAGCAGGAAGTTATTTCCGGAATGTTGCTTACATGGATTGAAACATGAAGAGCATCCAATTCAACAATAGCCTGCTTTCAATTCGAATAAAAATACGACTCGATAGAAGGCTCTATACATGTCTATAGAAAACTCCATTGAAGCCTATTGTTCGAGAAATCAATGGGCTTGATGAATTACCTGGAGCACGTGATGAACGGTTGCCCGACCTACCGACCCACCCGCTTCTTGGTCTCTTGCTTGCGACAGGCCAATCTACCACCACTCTATTCGTCCACACGCGCCATCTGCTCTGAACCTTTGCGATACTCCGTCTACGACTCGATAGACCTACGCGACCGCCGAAAATCGAACGAAAAGTCTTGCGCCGACTGTGCATCACACCGCGACAGGCCGAAAAGTTAAAATCGAGACGCGTCGCGCGTGTCGCTGCCAGTCAACACTGACGCATCTGCTTGCTGGGCCTACCCACCGCAACACCACAACACCATGTTTTATTCCGAAACTCTTCTGTCAAAGACGGGTCCGCTCGCCCGTGTTTGGTTGGCCGCCAACATCGAGCGCAAATTGACCAAGAACAACATCCTGCAATCAGACATTGGAAGCAGTGTCCACACCATCATCAAGAATGATCATGCTCCTATCGCTCTGCGCCTCAGCGGTCAGCTTCTGCTCGGTGTCGTCCGTATCTACAGCAGAAAGGCTAGATACCTGCTAGACGACTGCAATGAAGCTCTCATGAAGATCAAGCTCGCCTTCCGTCCTGGAAATGTCGACCTTCCCTCCAACCAATCGCATACAGCAAACCCTGCCGCCCTCGTGCTTCCCGACACAATCACCGAATTGGATCTCTTTGCACCAATGCCCGATCTCGACGAGCTACTACTCGACAGCACCCCTGGACCTGGTCAAGATCCCACTCTTCTGGACTGGGGCACTAGTCAACTTCTCCCCGAGAGCATGGACACTCGTGGAGATGCCGATAGAACTCTACAGCTTGAGGATGATGATCTCGGTCTGGACATTGGCGAAGACATTACCGAAAGAAGCCCTGAAATTGGTAGACGCGCCGAGACACCGCGCCCAGAATTTAACGATCGAAGCATGCTCTTCCAGGATGACTTGGATCTGGACATTGGTGATACCGAGGCCACCATCGAGAAGGACGTTCCCATGGCTCCTTTGCCTATGGATGATGACATCGAGATGGGCGGTCTCGATCTCCAAATCGAAGAGAGCAACCTCGATGCTTTGAACCGCGCAGATGTCCGTCGTGAGCGTGATAGTGTCTCGCCTCTTTCGTCTGTTCGTTCCAGTGTCGAGCGTGATCTTGAGCAGACCTTCCAGCTCGAACAGCACCCCACCGAAATTGAGCAAGACGAGACTATGATCCAGGCACAACAGCGTGCCAAGCGCCGCAAGGTTCTTCCTGCTGACCTCAACACCGAACTGCAAAACTCCCAGATCCGCGCTCAACAAGAGGACCGCAGCAAGATTCTCAAGGCTCCCGTTTTCCTTCCCAGAGATCCTGTGCTCCTCGCACTTATGGAGATGCAAAAGAACGGCGGTTTCGTCTCCAATATTCTGGGTGACGGTCGTAGCATGGGCTGGGCACCCGAGCTGAGAGGCGTTCTCTCCCTCGAGGTCGTACGCACAGCCGGTGAGCTCAAGCGTAAGAGAGATAGTGGTCTTCCCCAAATCGAGATTCCCGAGGAGGAAGAGGAGGCCAATGCTCCTGAGGCTGCCACTTCACCTGCACCTGAGGCTTTCCAAGAGCCCACGCTCGGTGCTGATGACTTCGCTCCTGCATTTGGTGGTGATGACTTGCCTTCAATCATTGAGCCTGCTCCAGAGGATGAGATGGAAGCTTACTCTCCGGCACCTGCTTTCGATGAGACTACTATGCCCGTTCTTCACCCTGCCGACTCTGGACCTGTTTCACTCGGCACCAAGCACGCCGTTCATCTTTTGCGTGAACGTTTCTCAGACGAATCTGGTGAGCCACCATCACCCTCAACCCGCGCTCAACGCAGTGTCCTCTTTACCGACTTCTGCCCCGAAGAGCGCACGAGCAAGCAAGACGCCACCAAGATGTTCTTCGAGGTCCTCGTTCTCGGTACAAAGGACGCCGTGAAAGTGGAGCAAAGCTCGGACGAGCTTGGTGCTCCCCTCCGCATCCGTGGAAAGAGAGGTCTCTGGGGCGATTGGGCAGAGATGGGTGCCGGCGGCGAGATTGCAAGCCAGCGTCCCGAGGTTGCTGTCACGATTTGATGGCCTATTCTATCTTACGTTCTGACGTCCTGAAGTGATTTCCAAGCGTTTTGATGGTTTGGCGTTGATGGCGTTCCCAAGGGTATAATCGATTTTGATGGCTTGATTTGCAAAAGGCACGGGGATCTTATCATGCTTGTTGAGCGAGCATTGATACGCGTAGTATGCGCAGCTATTAGGGCAGTGCAGGGCTACTCGGAGCCTAGTTTCTTGGTTTCTTGATGGCCTTCTTTGCAATTCGCAGCCCTTGTCCATCGATAGCATGCGGCAGAGTTATAGGGCACCCTTTTTCATTAGTTTAGCTGTCAAGTTAGAGTAGAAAGTTTAACCAAGTCCAGTTTGGCACCAAACACTTTGCGGCGTGCGCGGAAGACGGAAGCCACCCGCTCCGTACCTGCAGCTTCTTAATTTTGAGCACACTTGACCCCTTTGCATCACTGTTCTGGTTAAATGAACACTCTATGCTATGACGAGATATGGCCTGAAGAACCCGACAGAAACAGAACTCGATGGAACTTGCCTGGCAATCGTGGCAAGCGGGTCTGTCTTGTGAGTTTCCTACTCTGCGAAATGCCGACTTCAGGTGCCCAGGAACAAGCTCCGCTACACGCGTCCTAAATCTTCTACGCACGAAACTTTCGCAACCTTAATAGAGCAGGGCAACATCAAGCCCTAGGTCACACAGCCGAACTGATATCTGATCCGACCAAAGCCCTCGAAATAGTTGACTCGCTTTGCTTCAAAGTTGCCGCCAAACGACTCACCTCCTGGCACGGAGCACCGACACAACCAACCTCTGTTCTCGAAACACTTTCCGGTCATTGCACTTGTCCTGATACAGAATACGTGCCGGGTGTTTATTGTTTGCCCTGTACGATCACCACCATGGTTTCCTCGTGGGTGTGCCCTGTCGATCTCAACATACCGGCAGTGATGGAAATGCGAGATTTGTTGGCGGACGAGTGCGGAGGAGCTCAGAGACTGTAAGTGTGGTATAGCTTTACTCGGTCAAGCATGTAGGGCACGACGATCTACAGGCAAGTTTTCATATGCCCTGAGTATCTATAAGTATTGTAGCAGCCCTCGGTGTATGCCATCCGAATCACCAGATATCTCCTTCTCTCCTTCTCAAGCCCTATTTCTCTTCTCTATCTCCAAAGATGCATATCTCTTCTTTTCTCGCCGGCACTGCCGCCTTCACCGTCGGTGCCGCAGCCCGTAGCTCTCTCTACGTAGAGAACGCTCCTGATCATGTCCGCCCTTATGTCATCGAGAGATACTCCAATGCCCAAGCTGTTGCCGTTGGCCAGCAGATCTACAGGTTCCCCGTCACTGGCGCCTCGTCCGGTGGTGCCTTCTCCATCCTGATGACTAGCTCTCCCGGATCAGATGCTCTCGGTGTCCTTCCTCACATCCACAAGGCTCATTACGAGAACTTCTTCTGCAGCAAGGGTCGCTACCAACTCTGGACCAACAAGTACGGCGACGAGGAGGCTCGCGTCATGCTTCCCGGTGACTACGGTGCCGTTCCTCGCAACACCACCCACACCTTCCAAGTCCTGGATCCTGATACCGAGATGCTTGGTGTCATCCAACCCGGTGGCTTCGAAGCCCTGTTCTTCGCCATCGCAGACAGCAACTACACCTCCGAGACCTCTTCCCCCTACGTCCCCAGTGCAGCCTCAGGCTCCGCAGACGCAGGCGCCGGCTCCTCATCCTCCATGATCTCCGCCCTCGAATCCTTCGACGTCTTCGCCCAGCTTGACTTCAACCCCCGTCGCGACCTCATCAACGGCAGTGCCCCTGCAAACGCAACATGGCATACTGGCAAGAACACCGTGCCCTCGAACTCAAACACTCCCTTCTACGTGGCTAAGAACCAAGGTCCTATGTGGTTGAACTCCGAACACGGATATCAAATCATCGCTCCTTTCATCACTCCTACCCAGGGCGATGGTAAGTTTAGCGAAGGCACCATCACCATCGACCGCAAGTTGTCCAACATCACCACACCTGTGCGTCATTTTGCCGATCACTTGGCTTTCGAGGTGCTTGAGGGTGCTCTGCAGGTCAACTTGAAGAACGAGACTGTCCAGTTGTTGCAAGGTGATGTTGTGTTTGTGCCTGGAAACACCACTTTTAGCTATTGGTCTGAGGTTGCGTTTACCAAGTTCTTGTATGTCTGTGCCGGAAACAAGGGATTGGATGTTGAGTTGATGGACAAGGCTGTTGCTTGGGAGTACCCTACTTGGCCTACTTATGCTGTTTAAGTGGTTGGAAAGTGTGCTTTTGTGTGGTTGTTTTTTTCATATACCAATTAGACCGATATAGAATAGGACATAGAGCTGTAGAGTTTGATGTTTGTAATGACTAGAGAGTTTGTCTTCTCCGTTGTTGGGTTTCGTGTCTTATGGTGTTTGTGTTTATGAATAGGGTATCCTGCACCATCGTAATAATTATCGTGACCAGTGTTGAGCAGGCGCTCCCTCGACCAAGCGATTCCATAAGCCTACTAAAGCTCATCAGGGTCAAAGACATCCTCGGTCATAGCAGCCCTACCACCACCGCCTCTGGCAGCCCAATCCTCTCTTCTCCTACGTTCTCTTTCTTCCTGCTCTGCCTGAAGTCTCTCCTCCTCTTCCTGTCTCTGCTTGTCCCTCGCCTCTTGCTCTTCTGCACTCAGAACTGTGGTGGGGTCGGTGCCGTCTTCGATCATGCCTTGGATCGTGGCTAGAGCTCCCATACGAATGACGTCCTGCGATGGCCAGGGGACGAAGGGAAGTTGAGACAGCGGGTCTAGCATAGCCTTTGTTTCTGCACTGAGGGTGGCTACAGCTCTGTTCTCTGTTTGTTCTGGCTGATCAGATGTGCTCGTGTTGTCGCCATTAGCGGCAGGGGTGGCCATGCCATTTGTGATCTGCGTGGTTGGTACATCTGCAGTCACAGGCTGTGGTTTTGAGAGGAGCTCCGTAGAGATGTGGCCGCGGAAAGTAGGTGGGACGGTGGTCTTTGAGATGAATTTTGCGTATGAGAGCAATTCCTCGACGCCGACTTGACGGGTGTTTTTAGCTAGTTGTGAGGAGGGAATATCGAGGAGTTCTTTGCGTGTGTCGGCTAGGGTTCGTAGAGTGGACTTGATCTTTTCATCTAGGGCGTCGGCTGTGGCTCGTAGTTCGAGGATTCGCGCATAGTTTGCATGATGGACGGCGACTATTCTCATTCAGTGAGCTGGTGACGGGTATAGCGGTCCGAGAGACGAGTGTTTACGCTGTCCCAAGCTCTCCTCCAAATCCTCGTCGGCTGCGACTAGTGCATCTGCTGCCGAGACAGACGGGTTGTATGCAGCAACTGATTCGACCAGCGTATTCAGAGCTGTCTCCAGGCGCTGAAAGCGTGCTTGGAATACACTGAGCATGCTTGTTGTGTTGATTGATGCTGAGTTGGGAAGTTGACCAATCATGAGGCAGTCGCATTCTCGGAAAGCACATGTCACGGCTCGGTGGTCAAAGCGATCAAAGCACCGAGGCACGCGACAGCGAGGCGCCTTCCACGTCTTGCTTCACTTCGCTCTTGCTCTTGCTCTTGCTCTTGCATCTGACAGCAAGGTGCATCTCAGCCTCAATCTTTTATATCAGCAGCTTACGTTGGGCACGACCACGTCGACATCTTCCGCCGACTGCTCGGGTGATACGTGGCAGCTGTCCACTAATCATGCAGTGCAAGCCTTGTCGACATCCTATCAGCCAGCATTTCCATTCTCCGGACTGACAGCTGACCGGTCCGACCAACTTTTCCCATCATGTACCATGTAGGTTGGCTCGAATAAGATGTTCGACATGCCGGCTCGAGCGCCTTCCATCTCTTCTACTTGAATTTTACCCTCTCCTCGTAGCCATCCAATAGCAGTGACACCTGTATGACCATATTATCCCGGTGCTCTGCCCCGCAATTTACTCTCACATTACCTCTTATTCATGAACACCATTGCACGGAAAAACTCGAGGAAACATGGACCCGCATGCTTTTGCTCGAGCCTTTCTCAACAAACAGACCCACCGCCCTGCATCCAGTGGCACCACCACTCCTGATCACATCACTCCCTTTCCTATCCGTCTCATTCACGAAAGGGCCCCACGAAGGCCCCGCTCCATCTCATCAATCATCAGCAAGCCCTTGAACGATGACTTTTATCGCTTCTGGGACCGCTTCCTCGCGACCTCTCCGAATCGTGCGCTAAACACATCTGCTCTGGCTCGCCGCCTCGAACAGACGCTCAAAGCCGCCAGCGGTGAAGAAAATGGCCTGCATACCCAGGAGAGCCCTGCTGCGTCTTATGAGCAGGCGAAGAAGGAATGTCAGACCAAGGTTCAGGCCATCGTGGCTGAATGCAAGCGTCTCAATCAAAGATACCGAGACAGACAATTCGAAGTCGAGCTCTACCAGCATGACTGTATTGTTCCCTTGGTGGACGATGAAGGAAACACAACTGCTATACAGCCGTCCGGTGTCAAGCGAGTGAAGGTAAGTACCTTGTGTATGCTTTTTGCGTATATGCAGTATGCTTACAGGTCTTGAAGGACATTTTCGAGAAACCGACCTTCAACGCAGAAGGCGCGTGTGGCGACGATGTCATGCAAGGCTCACTTGGCAACTGCTGGTTCATTGCAGCTTTAGTCTCGGTCGCTGCAAAGCCAGGGCTTATGCAACGGCTCTGCGTGGCTCGAGACGAAGCTGTAGGTGTATATGGCTTCGTCTTCTTCCGCGACGGAATCTGGATACCAGAAATTGTAGACGACCGCCTCTTCATACACGTCTCTGACGGCGACGACCTATTCGTTGGCAAATACGTGGAGGAGAGACAGACAAGGAGTACCTTCAACAACAGCAACGACATAACGAAGCTGAGGGAGAGCTTGCAGAAGGGGGGTGAGGCACTCTACTTTGCGCGATGCAGAGATAGTCAGGACACATGGTTGCCGTTGATCGAAAAAGCGTACGCAAAGGCTCATGGTGATTATGGCTCATTACATGGCGGCTGGGTTGGTGAGGGCACTGAAGACTTGACCGGAGGCGTGTCCATCAACCTTGCGCCATCAGATATTATGGACAAGGCACGGCTGTGGGAGCAGCTGATGCAGGTCAATGAAACTTACCTTTTCGCTGGCGGAGCATTTCACTACAAGGAGGCTGGCAACTTTGGAAAGCACGCTTATGCCGTGCTTCAGGCGGTTGAACATAAGGGGCTTCGGCTGCTGAAAGTCAGGTACGCTCTTTCCTTGTTGATGGATCCGGACGATTTGTCGCTTACCTACGCTAGAAACCCTTGGGGCAACAACAAAAACACAGACAACTTTGATGGTCCTTTCAACCACAAGTTCGAGGAATGGAGCGCTGAGCTTGTCGAGCAACTCAAGTTCGATTTCAAGGATCCTGGCGTATGGTACCCTCCGTCTGTTGTACTTGTCTTTTAAGCTAACAAAAGCAGGTCTTCTGGGTGACTTTAGACAATTTCCTTCGATACTTCGACTCCATCCAACGCACACGCCTATTTGACGAAACCTGGACGCTGACCCAACAATGGACCTCCGTAAATGTGGCTGCAGGTGCGGTCACCTACCTAGATACTAGCTTTCATATCACTGTGGCTCGCCCAGGACCGATCGTCATCGTTCTCGCCCAACCAGACGTCAGCTATTTCCAAGGTCTCCAAGGCCGCTACACGTATTGCCTCCACTTCCGCGTCTACGACGCGAAAGACCCCACAAGATACTTGGCTCGTAGTATGCACGTTTCTAGCGGGAACTACATCAACACACGTTCGGTCAGTGTAGACCTCGATCTCGAGGCCGGCAGCTACAACGTCCTGATCAAGATCTCGCCATCTCGAGTACCCTACCGGACCGCCGAGTCGGTCATCGAAACAGAAGCACCATATCGTAAGCAGAAATTGCTTCAAATCGGCCGCAACTTCGAACTTGCCCATGCGAAAGGCAAACTCAGAGAAAAGGAACAAGAGGTTAGAAAGCAGAAGAAGGAACAACAGAAGAGGGAGTCAAGGGCACGGCAGTCCAAGATGAGGATGCTCAGGCAACAAGTCAAAGCCAGAGAGAAGAAACGTAAAGACAGGATTGCACAAGAGAAGAGAGAGCGAGAAAAGATGGACCTCCTTAAGCGGGCGGGCGTCGTTTTTGCTCCCTTCCCAAATGATGATCCGCCTGTCAATTTGACCAGCAAGCCTGCAGGAGGACCTGTCAGTCCGCCACCGTTACCACCACCTATGAAGTTTACGGGCTACGTTGGAAGCGATATGGATCCGAATGCCGAGCTCGAAGACGATGACTTTGCGTGGGACAGTGAGATGGATGGAGATGTCTACTCGTCCTCTAGTGAGGACGAAAAGGACTGGTTTGCGGATGATCCATGGAATGCATTGCTTGTGCTTGGCTTGAGGGTGTACTCTCAAGCAAGTGGTGTCTCAATTAAGGTCCGTGATGGCGAGGAAGCGTATGATGATTTTATCGTCGTGACCCCACCCTCGACCAGCACATCAGACACTGAGACGTCGACCAAGGCTACAGAAACAAAGGAAGACAAGACCGGCAAGACAGACGATCAAATGGAGCACCCCAAGGCTCAGACTCGACCCGAGGATGTCAAAATTGATGGTGATGCCGAAAAGCAGCCTTCAGTCTCGAGCGAAGCAACACTGGTAACGGACGCGACATCGGACACAGAAGAGAAGACCCTCAGAAGCGATTTGGACGACAAGCCGGCCCAGCACGACGCCAGCGTGGCAATCGAGAAACCGGCTTCAGAGGGAAATAGGAGTCAGACACCAGACGAAGAGGTTGCATCGGCATCGAAGGACGATCAACAAGCAGCGGGGGCAGGGAAATCGATCTCGGAGGAAAATGCCGATTGAGGCGATCGCCTTGATAAAGATGAAAATGACTTCAATCATGGCATCAATCATGATGCCTATGTAGCGTATGTGGACTACAGCATCTTCCCTCTAGCAAATAATAGCTACACTGCTCTTCTCTTCTCTTCTAGCCAAACAATTGATAAAATCCTCCATTTGCTCTGAACTCAATTGGCGATAGTCGACTACCGCGAGAGTTGTAGGTGCGTAACATACCATCTGAGCCTACATGACTGGGACCACCAAGAGATGGTGAGCGACGAAGTGACTTTTGTCGGGTGCAAGCTCGTTGTGCGGGAGGTGGGAAGTGAGTGTACTGTATTGCTGTAAGTCGATGTATGGGAAGCAATATGAGCAGAACGGCTTACTGTGCAAGATGGAGACATGGTTGACCAAACCCTCCTACTACTTCACGTCGACATGTTTGTGCTTGATTTGAAGCAGCTTGTTGTGAGTTGGAGGTGGCTTTCTCCATTAGGGTGCTAGCATGTGCTATATGCAACCGAAGACCTCTGGAAACCGAACGAATTTCTGGTCTTTAGTATACGCAATTCGCGAGGCCCTCGGGGTATGACTCTATCGTCTTAATTAGATTTCATTGCCCTTCTGATACCAAGTCCGAACATGCGACCTCTGAATAGTTAGAGGGTGTTCATACTACGAGGTGCCCCGAGTACGGACGCCTACAGGCTTTGCAGGTCGGCAACGCCACCCCCTCCCTTATCCTTGCTCCCGCCTTGTTCTACTCGCAGCACGTAGCTCGCGCCATTTTTGTGGGTTACGATCTCTCTTCATAGCCTCACCTATTGTAGAGCACAAGTGCCACCTCATAAATTCGACCGTAAAATCCAACGATGTCCCAGTTGAACCACGAAGGGTGACCTGCTTGCATCAAGTCCAACAACTATCTAGCAGACATCGCGAGCGCCACCATGCAGCTCTATGTCAGCTGCAGTGGGATACTTGCAGTCGATTCCATAGATAACTAGCCTTGCCTCGGTTACATAGTTCGACCCGTAGCCACGCAAGTCTCCTCATCTCGTTTCTTCATCGCTCTCCGTAGGTCTTACTCATTTTCACATAGGCGACCCGTCTTTATCAGCGCAAAGAGATGCCAGGGAGAGATCTGAACCTGCTTAGCTTGGATGGAGGTGGTGTGCGTGGACTCTCGTCCCTGTACACTCTCCAGCGCATCATGGAATCTATCGACCCAGAAGACCCCCCAAAGCCATGCGACTATTTCGACATGATCGGAGGAACGAGCACAGGCGGGTAAGCTGTTGCGTTTATCCGTCTTATGGAATCTGCTGACATATAATAGGCTAATTGCGATCATGCTTGGACGGCTTCGAATGACAATTGACGAGTGTATCCAAGCCTACATAGAGTTGTCAGAGGAGATCTTTCACAAGAAGCGACGTATTCCTGTGAACGCCAAAGGCGATCTGAAGGAACGCTACGACAGCAAAACTTTAGAGATTGCGATCAAGAAGGTCATTCGAAGCCGCGACATGGACGAAGACGCACTTCTAAAGGATCCTCAGGGAACGAAAGTGTAAGTCATCATGGTTTCTTGCATACGTAAGCTAGCTAACAGAGTAAGCTTCGTTTGTTGTACCAGCGGCGAGACCTCTACAACCGCCCTTCTCCGGAGCTATCACTCGACAAGAGGTGCAAACGATTTGTACAGAACAGTTCGCATATGGGAGGCTGCTCGTGCGACCAGTGCCGCGTCGACATTCTTCGATCCCATTCAAATCGGCGAAAACGGACAACGCTTCCTTGACGGAGGTACCGTTGCTAATAACCCCGTACGACAGTTATGGGGTGAAGCTGTGGACATGATCGATCAACAAGCACTGACGAACGACCTAAACTGTTTGATCTCTATTGGGACTGGGGAACCGAGCTATAAGGGATTCGATGATACTGTGATGGGCATTGTGAACACATTATCCAGCATCGCAACAGAAACCGAGGAAACGGCCAACTCGTTCCATCAAGAGCAGTCTCGGCTTTTTGACAAAAGAGTGTGCTACAGATACAACGTGCCTCGAGGCATGGGCGATATTGGTCTTGCAGAGACCGAGCAGCGGGCAGCGATAAAGTCTATGACAGATGCCTACTTGCAATCGGAGCTGATCCAGAGCAGCATGAGAAGCTGTGTAAGGGTGCTGAAGCAGCGACAATGTACGTCAGATTTTGCCTAGTAAGCTTGATATCAACTTATCACATTATCGATAGCCCACTCCCACAAGAGAAGCGTGCTTCTTCTGAAACAAGTCACGCAAGCTGAAGACGACTCCTTCCATGTGATGTCTCAAAACCCCAACTGGCAACTAGCATCAACAGGTAGGCGTCGAACCAATGTACTCGCTCGCCATCATTGATAAGTAAGAATTCAGAAAGTGAGGTGTACGACATGCTGGAACGCATAAGTTCCTACCAACCGAATCGAACGCATCACCGGATACAATTACAGAAGCTAGGAGAGACGGCCCGATGGATTCTCAAAGACAAGGTGTTTTGCTCCTGGCTGTCCGACGACGCGACAAGGTGCTTTTGGTTATCAGGCATAGGTAATCAACGCACTATACATGATTTTTCGCAACTGACTTGATTGCAGTTGGTTGCGGTAAAACTCTTGTGGCGTGAGGCTGTATTCGTCAATCTAATTTTCCTTGACTGACGAGGAAAACAGGAACACCGTGATTCAAGCGCTGCTCGATCGGCAGACCGAGGCGAGTAATTCTGGACCTGTGGTTTATTTCTACTTCGATGGCAACAAGCGTGATGTTCTCAGGGCTGAAGACTTTTTCCGGAGCTGCATCAAACAACTTCTCAGATACATCTATACGACGGAGCTGCAACCCTCACGTCAAGTGCAAAGCGCGGTGAAACGATTTTTCAGAGCCGGCACGCCTTCTCCTTCATACGACGAGATCATTCAGATACTTCTCATACCTCTTGCCCGGCAGTTTAGCGATCTCACGCTCGCTGTCGATGGTTTGGACGTCTGCTCTCGAGAAGAATACATCATGGCCTTGGAGACACTAGATATAGTAAGCAGAGAAGCGTCGATCAAGCTGTTTGTAAGCGGACGACGTGAGCTGGAAGTCACTAGGCGAATACCCGGGTCCATACACCTCGAAATCACCACTAAGAAGAACGGGCCAGATTTAGCGTTCTTTACAATTAACTTGATCAATCGGCGAATGCGTGAACGACGACTTTCTGACAACGAACGAATCATCCAGTGCATCAAAGAAACACTCATTCAAGAAGCCGAAGGAATGTAAGTCAGATTGCAATCATGCGTTGCCAATGCAAGTTCTGATGTGCCGACTTAGGTTCTTGTGGGTTCGCTTACAGATCGAAATGCTCTGGAGAACTTGTAACACAGATGCTCAGATCGAGAAAGCATTACTCAAGCTGCCAGAAGACTTAGACGAAACGTACGAGAGGTGCTTAAAGAGAGTCCGGGACAATGAGTCAGAGTATGCTTTAAAGGTGCTGTGGTATGTGTACGGAGCCAGGACCCCACTTACTATCCAGGCGCTCAGGGAAGCTCTGGCCGTCGATTCTGGGACTGGGCAACTTCGTCCAGGTGACATACCCAGCGAGCATCTGGTCATAGATTGCGGAGCAAACCTTGTTTTCCTGGACACGATTGAAAACCTGGTTCTTCCGGCTCACCATTCTGTACGGCAGTTCCTTGATCAATCGAACTCTGAAGTTCTTCGTCAACTCAAGTTGCCGGTCTGGAAAGATGCTGAACTTGACCTTGGGCAGACGTGTATCCTTTATCTGTGGTGGCTCGCTTTCAGTGCAGACGCTAAGGATGAGAGGGCAGATTCACAGAGCGTAAGAACTTTGCACATAAAGCTGCCCTCGGTATCGAGAATGGGTTTATACATACCTCAACCGTTTCGATTTTGGAATCTTTTCGCCACCAGACACAGGTCTGGAATATCCTCAATCGACAATGACAGCCCCATCCAGCTTGAGGTTCTGTCTAGAAACACTGTTTTTGGTCTGTATGGACCCTTCTGCAGCTACGCTCAGTCGAACCTCCTGAACTTGACCAGGCATCTCGGCACAGAATGCGCCAACTGGCCACAATTCCTGGATCTTGTACTAAGTTGGGGCTACGGTGGAGATCTGCAGCTCAATATCAATATTGATGATGGGGAACCGATCAGTTCTCTATTCATACCACGTATTCTCGCTTGGGCCATCCTTAATCATAATCTCCATCTGTTGAGTGCAGTTATGAGAAAAATTGGGAACGGCATCAACCTGAATTCGGTCGGCTATATGAAGACACCCCCACTTCATCTTGCCACGAATCTCGGCTACTCTGAGGTAGTGCTTAAACTCCTTGAGTTGTGCGACATTCAACTGGAGGACAGCGTAGATCGAAAGACGGCGCTACATGTCGCTTCTGAGCGGAAGCATTATCGTATATTCGAGAACCTCATACAACGCTGCCCCATCGGTACACGGTCACGTCTGCTCGACCGACTAGATGTGGAGGGCAGGAGCACCCTCCATTGTGCCATCGACGCAGATTGTGTTGAGATTCTGCGTATCATCAGCGCTACTGCAGAAGAAGGCTTCTGGCAATCGAAGGGTGAAGAACTATTGCTGATGGCCCTCGCTATGGGATCCAAACGGGTCACCGACTACCTCTATAACTCAGACCTAATCCTCTGGATGTTACACATGAACTCGGTACAAGTTGTGCCTCATATCATCAGCATGGGCATCTCCCTCGATCTCACAGTCATTGATACGATACTTGGTCCAGTCACACCGCTTCACTTTTCGTTGGAACATGGCAAGCTTGATCTAGCCAGATTACTGATTGAGAAAGGAGCCGACCTGCATTCAAGAAAACAGCATACATTCAGTCTTGACAGCGGCAAAACAGTGCATGACCTACGCCCACTTGACGTAGCAATGCTGTACTGGCATACTGATGTCGCCTCAACCATCGTGGGAAAGATGCGTGAATCCTCGATTCGGTCCCCAGCTCTCGAACTCGAGGAATTGGTTCTGAAAATCACCCTCGATCGCACTGGCTTCCGCGACAGATGGGCTTACTTGCTACTCGAGTCTCCTCATGATGTAGTGACTAGCATCCTTTGCAGTTGTGGAGAGTTGCATCAAGGACTGGACGTTAATCGCTCAGCTCTTCCTATGTTTTTCTGCATTTTCACGGGGGGCATCACGACTCACGTGATAGACATGCACATCCAACGGGCATTATCGTCGAATGCACTTCGTCCTAGTCCAACTTGCATA
>ERZ794946.279-NODE-279-length-22379-cov-4.539464_pt1 | contig 22379 bp, 17 predicted proteins | sample MGYA00433072_ERZ794946 | MGnify/ENA primary metagenome ERZ794946 (study PRJEB30137, sample SAMN04331413) | food metagenome | isolation source: Y3 must sample point D1 replicate A | place: Australia: South Australia | collected 2014 ...
TGAGCATCGCGAGGGGGGCCAATCGATTGATAGCGATGTTGAAATGTCGGATTGTCTTGTATGATGTTGGTCTCAAGGTCGACTTTGGCGCGGGCCACCTGACAAAAGTTAGTAACATATCGACATAACAGCAGGTAGTGAACAAGCTACATTATCAGGAGAACCCCAAAAGAAGAATTCGAACTTTTCATCGTACCAGATGGACGTATTCGTAGCACCACTGATGGTAGCAATGATCTGGGCCGGGTTCTTGATGGTTAGGTTTTTTGGGAATCTCCAGGCACCACTAGCTTTGTCGCCCCGAGCCCTCGCTGCTTGACCTTCGTTGATGCGTACAGGCTCATTGGGTCTGTTGTACTTCGGCTGCAAGGGAAGTTGCTTGTTGCGTTTGGACGGCATAGTGGATGTTGTGGTGAGGTGATCTGAGTAATGATTGAGAAGGTGGAGGGAAATAGTGCGTGCAAACGCGAAAGTGATTGTTGGTCAGATATTGAGATGTTGTGAAGGAACAAGTGAGAAGAAGGTCGAAATCCAAGCGCAAGGGAAGCTGCATGAAACCTGCATGTCGCCCCACGATCAATCACGATGTGCCTTCCTAAGTGGAATCTTCCTTTCGACAATTATGCCAACACCAGAGAACATCGTGTGTTTGAGTAGCTGGCTGAAACGATCTCTCGGCAGACTGACAGCTCGGCTGTGATTTGAGTCTGTGCCCCTGAGTCTACATTGATGAGAAAGCGTGCCCATAATAATGAAAACACAGAAAACAAGAACGACAGCATGTACAAGGCAAACAAAAATGAGGTTACTGTAAGGTCGTGGGTATCAATCGTCGTTATCTCGCCATTCTACTTGATTCTCCTGAGTTCTTTAGAACTTTTGTCTTCCTAGCGTGGGTTTCCATTCAAGCGGGTGTGTTTCAGGGGTAGCGTTTTCGTCTTCACGCCATACCTTGATGGTCTTATCGGCTTCTCCAGATAACAATCGCAACCCTGAATAAGTTAGCAATAATTCATACGAGTGTGATAATGGCCTTGAAGCGGAAGACGTACCAGTTTTGTCAAATGTACTGCTCATGATACCAGCCTCGGCGTCCAGACTACCAGGCTGAGCAATCGAGTCAAGTGATTGATATTTATAGCCAGTCTTCCAATCGAAGAATGCAGCCGAGCCATTGTCACCACCAGAAAACAAGACGTTGTCCTCATTGACCGACAAGGTATTGATGATGGCGTTGTGGCCGTCGAAGTTCTGCATGAAAGCACCTTCCGGGCATTTCCACTGCTTAACCTGACCAGTTGAAGCAGAAGCGAATGTGAACTCGTGAGGTGCTGTGCAGAGTGCTCTTACACCCTTCTTGTGATGTGTCAAGACGCCCATAGTCTTTCCGGCTGCAAGATCGTACATACGAACAGTGCTATCCAGTGAAGACGATATAATCTGTGGGTCAGCTTCCTGGGTCACGATATCGGAGACAGTTTGCTTGTGACCACTGAGCACGTGGATGTTGGATCTTGTTCGCTGTTAAGGAATTAGCACGTTGCGTTTGATATAGAGGAGGGCAGACTCACCATATCCCAAACGCGGACCACGCCATCTCTACCTCCGGTACAGAGGACATCGAGCGTAGGATGTAGACTCAAGGTGTAGACACCACTCAAATGACCATGATAATCGCGGATGACCTTGTTGGTCTCTAGATCCCAGCATTTTACTTTCTTGTCCTCGGCGCACGAGAATAGGTACGGGTGTCTTGGACTGAAAGCAAGACCGCGTACGGTGGAGATGTGGCCAGTCAAGGTGAGTTTCAGAGTGCCAGAAGCTAGATCCCAGATCTTGATTGTGCGATCGCCTGATCCAGAAGCGAAGTACTGGTTTCCAGGCTCGACAGCGAGAGCGCGAACCCATCCCAAGTGTCCAGAGATGACACGCATGAGCTTCCAGGGAGCCTTCCACTCCGGGCGTGGCTGTCTTACAACATCTCTTCGCACCATGCTAGAGCCAGGCAGATCCCTTTGTGGTGTAGGCCCGTTCGCATTAGGAGGCAGCTTTCCAGCACCATTGGCGCGCAAGGCAAGGGCATTTGAAGTTCCAGCAGTGCTCGATGGTGTTTGCGCAGAGACGCCCTCAATCATTTTTGCCATTTTGGGATTTGATGCCTGCTCCTCGGTCTTGGGCTTCTTTCTAAGAGTCGACCGTGATACGGCAGCATTCTGCTTTGCCGCAAGGACCGGAGGTAGTTCTTTTACGTCGGCATATTCTTTATCGATTCGTGATCTCAGGGCGATCTTCTGGGCGCGTTCTGCGGGCGACGCGACTGGTGGAGCGATGGCAGGTCGAGGGAAGTTGTCCAGCGCCGAGGGTGCGCCAAAGTCGGCGGCGAATATCTCTCTGGTACGTTTGGCCGATTTGTGAACCAGATCCGCCGGTACTGAGTCTGCTGTCGTTGTCATGGTTGTGGTTGATAGATGTCTCGATGCGACCTGGAGCGCAACTTTCTTGTCGAACTTCGAAGCTTCCGCTCACTCGCGACCACCTCACTTCCCCACATTTCATCATTGAATGGAAAGAGGTTGCCAACCATGGTTACTCGAGTACACCTTCTTCCTTCGACTTCTCTCAATCGTCGCCGATTGTGTTTGGGATGATGAGAGGCACTATTGCAGTGGAGAGTATTTGTTGGATAAGACAAAGTTATGCATAGATGGACAAGAAAGCTCAGTTGGCTATATTATTTACTTCATCCCAACTTCCTGCAGACATCCATCTCTAGCATTACAACGTCAGATGTATCCTCGCCTGTAAAGTACGAGGAAGGACTTCCACTGTCTCTTTGGCTGCACTCTTGGGCGCGTTCTTCGGAAGCTCCACCAGTACCCTTCTCAACGCCACGATACCCGCATGCCCGTAGTATTTCAAGAACTTTTCAACATGTGTTTCCACCAGTGCTCTAAGGACGATGAAATGTGTTGGTTGCAATTGGGCCGGCGGCGTGTTCGCAAAGTAGCTCAGTGCTCTCCAGTAATTCGTCGGTGGGAAGGGGTTTTGCATCTTCGACTTGCTGAAGTCTCGCAAGGATAAACACCCATAGCCTATAGCAAGACCTGTCATACGGACTTTGTGAAGCTCGGCGTCGATGTAGCTGTCGTCGACAAGTTGCCACCCTACTCTGGCCCTTCCCTGACGAGTTGTCTCGTCGCCGTATATGCCGAACAGCACTGGGCAGACCATGTGATATTTGGCAAGCAGAATATCGAGGAGTGAAGTCGTGTCGTTGAACAAGAACTCGGTTTTTGAGAAGACCGTAGCTACGAGAATCGCAACAGCATCGACTACCACTACATTGTCGTTACAAAACTGTTTGAGAGCGTTTTTGGCAACAAGGTTGAGTAGGTAAACAAAAGGTGCCGGCATTCGTCTCTCCACGTTGTCCGGTGGTATGGCAAGCAGAGGAGTAATGTCAATACTCGGTTCAGTAAATTGTCGAAGCTTTACGAGAAGCTCTAATATCTTCTTGACCTATGCACAGATAGTCGGTCAGTAAACGCGCTGTCGATTTAGCCTTCCATAAGACTGCAAACTTACCACTGCCCTATTGCTGACTTTGTCGACAGTGAATTGACCCATCAGCATGTTGAGCTTTCGACGATAGTCTCCGATGTCTGTGATGCCATACGAAGGGTTCTTCTTGCATTGTTGCAGAGTATTCCGTCTCACTTCCTTCAGACGCTTGTGAATAGTGAGATACTGTTTGTGCAGAGCTTCCAATTGCGCGGGTGTGGACTTGAGTGGTGATGCAGCAGCTGCTGTTGTGGTGGCTGTGGAGGGTGTAGTCGAGGCTGCCTGGATCGAGGGTTGTGCTACAGGCTGGGTCGTAGGGTCAATGCTTGGTTGAGTAGCAAGAGTCTGAGCAGGCTGAACTTGGGGAGGCTGAGCTTGTGATTGTCCGTTGACTGGTGCTTGTGCTGGTTGGGCCGCTGCTTTTGTGGCAGCAGCTGCAGCTGCAGCGGCAGCGTCTGCTTCTTCCTTTGCCTTGCGATCCGATGCTTCCTTCTCTTGATTCCTGCGCAAAGCGTCTGCCTCATCCTTCTGTCTCTGTTCCGCAAGGCGCGCCTGCCTTTCCTGCAATTCTTTCTCCTCCGCAGCACGCTTCAATTGCTCCTGCTCTTGTCGTTCAAGTTCGTCCTTCCTCCTTTGCCTATCAGCAGCTTCTCTCGCAGCCTTTGCGGATCGCTCAGCCTCGAGCGCGCGATGTGCCTCCTCTTCTTTCTGTTTGCGCTCTCGTTCCAGCTTCAAGGCTTCAATCTCGGCAGTCTCGATAGCATTCCTGAGGATACGTTCATGTTCCGCAGCCGCTTGCGCAAGAGCCTGTTGGTGAAGTCGTTCTTGTTCGGCGTCCCTTTCGTCCTGTTGCTGTCTCCAGGCGCGTTCTTCGTTGATGTGTAGCGTGCCGAATTCCTCTGCTAGTACCTCGGAGCGACGAGGACTATGACGATAAGGCGAATTGTGGCTCCTCTTAGATTGAACGTAAACATTGCTTCGCGGTGTTTGCGACGCCGGACTGGCTGTGCCAGCTCGCTCCCTGCGAGGAGTTGCCATTGTGGTATAGGGATGTGGAAAGGCTGTAAAGCTTGAGTTTCAAGACCAAGGGACGGCAATTGAGGAAAGGGACCTCAGACTGTAGCACAAGGCAAGGAAGAGTGACTATGTCGTAGTGAATGGCATGCTCAAGATCATAGAAAGCAGTGAAGGGTAGAGGCGCGAACTGCTATCGAAGCATCAAAAGTTCACAAGCAAAGCGATGCTCCTGCTCCAGCTTTTCGAGTCATGAAACCTTGCCGGCAAGCGACAAAGAATCAGGCCCAAGCTCCCAAACTCCGGCCTGCGGGACAGAACCAAAGAATCGAAGGACCGACTTCAAGCTATTGCTCACTTCATGTCAATGTATATCAGGCAGAATGGCGTCTTGAAGAGGCACAACTGTGTAAGTTGCATCATAGAATGAGAGAACCGGGTCTGCACACAGACAATACGACCGATCCGCCTGGCTATTCTTATCCATCCTAGTCTAACAGGTTTAACAAAGGTCTCATCGCGTAATCCTGCTGTGCAAACGGCCTGGTATCCGGTCACGCTTGGCGGCACAGCTATACGGAAGTCTGTCACGCATGAAACTGTAGAGATGCACGATACTCTTGGAAGAGGTGGAGTAGCTCGTGCAGAATGGCCACGTAAGGCGACCTCTTCAGATAAGCCTCTGACCTGGAGAGAATTGTGCAATTTGATAGATAATAACCTACCAAATGACGATTGAGATGCAGAGTCAAAGTGACAAACTTTAGCACATGGGAAGAGTGCCCGGGCAGCGAGAGATTGGATGCTGCTGCTGTTAGATGAAAGGCATCATGCCGATTGATTGAACATTTGACGTGCAGCCCAAGCAGACGGAGGCTCACGGGAAGACCAACGAGTCTAGTGCTTCAGGTGTAATAGATAGATGGGACACCCGCAAACGTGGGCAGGTCTTTGTCCAAGGAGTCCAGCTGTCCACGAATCGAAGCGGCATGACGCAGATAATACTGTAGCCCTCTCCACGTCCAACACCTCCTCCCGCCTTTCTCCTTGTGCTTTTTCTGGATTCCATATCTACCTTCTTCCACCCTTCACCTTCCACCCTTCCTTCCCTTTCGGTAACACACGCCTGCCTTCTCTAGTCTCTTCAATCATTTCGAGACTTGGAAGTGGAAAGAGCCTTGATCCCGCCCGCCCAACGCTTCTTGCTTTTGGGGAAAGCACGACCTCTCAGGCTCGTCAGCCGAAGCCCGTCCAGGCTTCATCGGTCTTTTCGTCGACAGACACCACCAACACACACTTACACTCCATACCATCATCTTGCTTGTGGCACCCGCCCTCCTTTAGAAGCAGCTCATCATCTGGCATCTCAACTCTTCCTGACTCTATTGCCACCTACACTCACAGAGACTCGCTCCTACTTGTGCCGTCGTCGTCGTTGTCATAGCTTTGCGCTAGCTCCGAGGTCCACATCACCAAGTTTAGCTGCTCAAGTTGACTACCACTCCCTCTCGCGTGTCAGGTACCTTTGCATCATCTCTGTTGCGCCCGCACTCATTTCTGACGCCTGTCCTGCAGATAGCCTAGTATCATCAAGCTTCTGCCAACCACCCCACCACTGTCGTCTGACATCCTTCCGCCATCCTTCCACGCCGCCCAGTCATCCTTTTGACCAAGCGACAATGGACCAACACGGACAGAATGGCCCTTCCGGCCCTGGTGGTCGTCGCCTCCACATTGCACACAGACGTAGTCCTTCTGAGCTCACTCCCCTAATGAGTACGTTGTCCTTCCACCCCGTTCTCGACCCCACTGCGCTTGTCTATCGCAATGGCCTTTCTGACACTCTCACAGTGGAGCAACTCGCTCTTGCTCAGCAGATTGAACTTCTCCAACAGCAACAGCAGCAGATCGCCGCGACTCACCAACAGTACGTCAACCTGGGCATGATCCAACCCCAGCAACAACTACCCAACCAAGCATTCGCCCAGATGCAGGGCCAGATGCCCAACCACAACTTCCAGTTCCCCCAACAACAGCAACAACAGCAGCAGCAGCATCTGCAGTTGCCCGGCTCTATGGGCCCGCCCGCAGGCCACCGCCGTAACCAGTCCGCCATGCCCAACATGACCATGGGTCCCCCACCTGCTCCTTCAGCCGGTTCTTCCGGTACATTCGGGGAGTTCAGCTTCCCTGGCGGTGCAAAGTCGGAAAATGTCAACCCCAGACCCCGCAACAGCGGTTCAGTCAGTGGTGGCAGTGGTCACAGCAGAAGACACTCGCTCGCTCTGCCCGAAGCAAAGAAGGCTGCCGAGATTGCCGAGCAGAAGCGCAAGCAGTCAGGCTTCCAGTTCCCTATCCCTGGTGCCGCTGGTGCCACCCCTGACCGCTCCGTGAGCCCCGGTAATGCCAACAATGACATGCCACCCCCTGCTAACAACTTCTCTGCACGTAACTCCGGTCGCGGTGGACACGGACGTAGTCAGAGTCTGGCCGTTGGCAATCAGAGAAATCAGCGTGGTGGCCCTGCTTTCCAGTTCCCGCCCCCTGGTGAGATTAACAATGTTCCTGAACGCCGTGGTAGCCAGGGTCATGGAAGAACTCAATCACGTAACTTCGATGGCAACTGGCGTCAGCAGCAGCCGACCATCCAGGAACAGCATGCTACCAACATGGGTAACTTCCAGATGAACCAACACGCTGGGGCCCAGCCATTCCAGCCTGGCCACCGTCAACGCGGCTCTGTCAGCAGCCAGTCGATCAGTTCGATCAGCAACTTCCAATTCCCCCAGCAGCCTCAGCTTGTTCAGCTTCCTCAAGGACAGGTTCTCATGCAGCCGAACATGTTCGCTACCCAAAACTTGAACGCTCTGCAACTGGCTCAGATCCAGGCTTACCAGGCCGCCGGACTTCAGCCCCCAATCGCCGGCCTGCAAGGACAGCAAGGTGGTCAGCAGATGACCATGCAGCAACAGCAGCAGCAGCGCAAGACTCTCTTCACCCCCTATTTGCCTCAGGCTACACTCCCCGCTCTGCTTGGCGATGGACAGCTCGTCGCAGGTATCCTCCGTGTCAACAAGAAGAACAGAAGCGACGCCTACGTCACCACTAACGACCTCGACGCTGACATCTTCATCTGTGGTAGCAAGGACCGCAACCGTGCCTTGGAAGGCGACCTTGTTGCCGTTGAGCTCCTTGACGTTGACGAGGTCTGGGGCCAGAAGCGCGAGAAGGAAGAGAAGAAGAAGCGCAAGGACATGACCGATAGCCGCGGTACGTCCATGACCGCTGTCAACGATGCTACCACTCAGCCGGAATCCTCCGCTGCCGAGGGAGGTATCCGTAGACGTGGTAGCTTGAAGCAACGCCCCACCCAGAAGAAGAACGACGACGTTGAAGTCGAAGGTCAGAGCTTGCTCCTTATGGAGGAGGATGAAATCAACGACGAGCAGAAGCCCCTCTACGCCGGTCATATTGTGGCCGTCATCGAGCGTGTTGCTGGTCAGATGTTCTCTGGTACCCTTGGTCTTCTTCGTCCCAGCAGTCAAGCCACCAAGGAGAGACAGGAGGCTGAGCGCCAGGGTCGCGATGGTGGAAACCAGCGCAACCAACCAGACAGACAGCAGGACAGACCCAAGATTGTTTGGTTCAAGCCTACCGACAAGCGTGTGCCACTGATCGCCATTCCTACCGAGCAGGCACCCAAGGACTTTGTTGAGAAGCACCAGGACTACGCCAACAAGATTTTCGTCGCATGCATCAAGCGCTGGCCCATCACCTCCCTTCACCCCTTCGGTACTCTTGTCGAGCAGCTGGGTGATGCCGGTGACCTTAAGGTGGAGACCGATGCTCTTTTGCGTGACAACAACTTCGGCCCTGACGACTTCTCTGATGCTGTCCTCAAGAACGTTGGTTACGAGGACTGGTCCGTGGCCAAGGATGGCGAGGCCGCTCTGGAATCTCGCCGTGACTTCCGTAACGAGCAGACCTTCACTATCGATCCCAACGGAAGCGAGGAGCTCGACGACGCAATTCACTTCAAGACTCTTAGCGATGGCCACGTTGAGATTGGTGTTCACGTTGCTGACATTTCTCATTTCGTCAAGCCTTCATCTATGGTTGATCGTGAGGCCAAGAAGCGCGGTAGCGGTGTCTATCTGATGAACCGCACCGTCAAGATGCTTCCTCCCAAAATCAGCTCCGAGATATGCTCTTTGAGTCCTGGTGAGGAGAGATACACTGTCAGTGTCGTCTTCAAGATCAACCCTGATACTGGTCGTGTCCTTGACGAGGACACCTGGATTGGCAAGGCAATCATCAAGAGTACTGGAAAGGTCTCTTACGACCAGGTCGACAGTATCGTCAACGGACAAGGCAACTCTGGCCTCGAAGGCGAACGTGCCAGTCAGATCCAGCAGCTTCACAGCATCTCTCAGAAGTTGCGTCAAGCCAGATTTGGTGATGGTACCACCAACAACCAACCTCTCCGCTTGATCTACCAGCTGGATGACGAGAACGTGCCCGTCGAGCACAACATATTCGACTCTTCCCCTGCTCATGAGTTGATCGAGGAATTGAGCCACAAGACGAACTCCTTCGTTGCTCAGAAGATTTTCGCTGGCTTGCCTGAGAAGGCCTTGTTGCGTAAGCAGGCTCCACCCAACCCCCGTCGCTTGGTGACTTTGAGCGAGCGCATGGCCAACATTGGCGTCGACGTGGACACTTCCAGCAGTGGCGCCCTGCAGAACAGTCTCTTCCAGATCGAAGATCCCGATGTCCGCAAGGGTGTTGAGACTCTTCTGATCAAGGCCATGCGTCGTGCGAAGTACTTCATTCCTTCCAAGTCTCCTGCAGACCAGTACCCCCACTACGCCCTTAACCTGCCCTTGTACACCCACTTCACAAACCCCTCGCGCCGCTACGCTGATATCGTTGTTCACCGTCAACTCGAGCACGTCCTTACCAACGGTGCCGTGGAATTCACCGAGGATGTTGAAGCTTTGGCAAAGACTGCCGAGACCGCAAACACCAAGAAGGACTCGGCTCACGCTGCACAGGAACAGAGTGTTCACATCGAGTCTTGCCGCGCACTTGACAGAAAGAGTCAGGAGCTTGGTGGCGACCTCATCAGCGAGGGTATCGTTCTTTGTGTCTACGAATCAGCCTTTGATGTGTTGATTCCCGAGTATGGCTTTGAGAAGCGCGTACACTGCGACCAGCTTCCCCTGAAGAAGGCCGAGTTCGACAAGAACAAGCGCTTGCTTGAGCTCTACTGGGAGAAGGGTGTCCCGTCCTCGGCCTTCGTCCCCGAGGACGAGAAACCCAAGGCTAGCCGGGCTAACAACTGGAACGCCGCCGCAGCTGCCCGCGACTCTGCTGCAACTCGCGCCAAGGAAGAAGAGGCTCAGCGCAAGCAAATGCAGACCGCAACCATCTCCACTGACGACGCTGATGCTCTCTTTGATGACGATGATGACGCTGTCTCCGAGATCACTGAACAGGCTGCCGGCGTGTCTCTCAACACAGATCGCAACACTCAGAGTATGCCACCCTCGCCCACTCGCAACGGCATCTCTTCTCAACATGGACCTCAGCGCACAAAGTCTGACTCGAAGATCCTCCACACCACTCCTGAAGCCAAGCTCAGCAACAAGGATAAGTACCTGAAGCTGTTTAGCCTTCGCGAGTCGGATGGCAACTACATCCAGGACGTCAGAGAGATGTCGAGGGTGCCGGTCATCCTTAAGACGGACATGACCAAGAGTCCTCCGTAAGTTCATTCATCAACAAAGATAACCGTACGATACTAACATGTTTTGCAGATGCTTGACCATCAGATCCCTCAACCCCTACGCGTTGTAAAGGACTGGCTGATGCCCTCTTTGCAAAGCTTGGAACGAGTACGAAGACATTGTACGCTTGCTCTGATGCAATCATCAATACCTTTGCCTGATGCTACTTACACAGGGCACTCTTGCATATGTATCAAAAAGAATTCCACAAAAGCCCATGAACACTAATTTGGGACGAAAAAAATAAAATGAAAGAGAATCACACAAAATGAGCGGAGGCAGGTGGTGAAGTGGACTGTAGATGGACGAGGATCTTGGACGATCCAAAGCGATGTTTCATTTTTCTTGTTATGGTTAATTTCTTATTGATTAAAGTACTCTTTCATCACCTGCTTCCGATGAGCGTGTTGTATTTTGTAGTTTAACAGCGAAATTGATATACATTAATCATCAAATCTGGACTTTGACCATGGCCATTCCCACTTGACGTCCGGCAAGGCTCTCTTAGCAATGATGTCCCACTGGTCAATCGGCTTACTCGTGTCGACCAAGACAATGCTACCTCCCTTGGCGACTGTACCGTCATCGTGGGATTCGACACTACGGCCAGCTTTGCGGCAGTCTTCCTGCAGTTCATCGACATGCTTCTCGACGTCGGACTTGGGCAAGTCGGCACTGGCTAAATCTCAGCATGTTTGTGAGTCAGTCAACAGAACACATGTCAGACGTACTACATCAGAGATAGATGAGGCAAGTAATCGTTCTTGGCCCATCGTTCAGCCTTTCCCTTATCGCCTCCTTCAACGGCCTCTGCACGGCAAGCAGCAGCGAGCTCCAACAATTGACCATTCTTTACAGCCCTCAAGGTCAATTTCTTGACAAAGGCATCTCCAGGTTCCAGCACATCCAATGTTACGAAGATGGGGTCAAGTTGGTCTGCAGAAGGTAGATGCAATCCTGACAGCCAAGCCTGAGGATCAGAGCCATATATAGACTGATCGATATTTGAAGTTATGGTGACGTGAGGGATGAAATCGTGGGTTTTGGTGTTTGGAAAGTGAGGGGGTATGGTGGTGGAGATGAGGGTTTGGAGAGCTTTGTAGAAGGAGCTGTCCTTGGGAGGGACGATCCAGAGAGATGAGCCGGGCATATTGGACAATTGAAGTGAGATGTTGAATGTGATTAGAATTGAACAAAGCAGTCCAGAGGTCAGAAAAGACTAAAGCGACCAAGTCGTGATGCCATGATGGGGTGGTATAGAGCTAGCTCGGCACGTGATATGTGGAAGCGGGAACTTCGCAGGGCGGGTTGGCGTCTTCGGGCTTGGACAGGTCGAAGCTGTTAAGTTTATTGACCGCGCACGAAAACCTACGACACGAACGAATCGAGTAGATTGAACCGGATAGTTATTGTCGCGGATATCTCTGGATGAACCAAGCGTGTTTTTGAGTGAAAACGACCCTCTTCACATGGATTGAGACGCGACAAGACAACACGCACGACTTGGTTGTTACACCTCCACACGCTTTACACAGCACTATACCAACGACACCATGTCGGCTTTCTCATTATCGAGGACCGAGAGTCCACAGGCTTTCGTGTCTAGTTTTGCGCCGCGTGTTCGCACATACCAGAACTCGCTGCTAACACCGGCACTGCAACCACAAAATGCCATCGCGCCTTTGCGCACGACAAAGCGCGGTACTACCGCCATCAACTACTCCGAGGACCTCGAGACCGATAGTCTCGTAGAAGACAGCGATGCTCCGCGACGACCCACCGGCCTGCGCAGTCTGCGCCAAAACGAGTCGCAGACAACCGTCACAACTGGAGCGGTTCAGTCGACTGAACTGACGAACCCCGTCGACGTGCAAGGCATCTGGCGCGAATGGATGGGCAAGCCCAAGAAGGCAATGACAGAAAGACAGGTCATGCTGCAAGCACAACTCCCTCTCAACCTCGTACCCATCCGCATCGACCTGAGCGTCAACCCTTTCCAACCAGAGGCACCTCTACCCAAGCCCAACAATGCGCGCGAACTTGGCGTCGACGAGAACTCGCCCGCATACAAGGCCCCAGACATGACACCCGAGTTCCGTATCAAGGACAGCTTTCTGTGGAACCTACACGAGTCTCTCATGACACCCGATCAGTTCGCAAAGGTCTTTGTCGACGAATTGGACTTCCCTCTGGAACGCCGTCCCGCTCTGGCCCTCCAGGTATCTCAGCAAATTCGCACACAGCTCGAGGAACACGCTGCCGTTGTTATGCACCCGCTGTTCAACCCTACACCCACCACCGACACCCGCCCCATCTCGACTCGCCCTCCCCTCTCGCGCGAAGTTTCCTCTACACCCTTCGCAAACACTCCCGCTGCACAACAACCACAGACCAACGGCGTCAACACTCCCAATGTCGCCCAAACACCCTTGCCCAACGACGCTAATGTATCCGCCGTTGCGCAACCTCTACCTCCTTCCTCCGTACACAGCCCCGACGACGCCTACCGCTGCATCATCTCGCTCTCGATCAATCTTATGAATAGACTTTACACAGACAAGTTCGAGTGGTCCCTCATGCACCCGCCTGGCTTCCCCGAAATCTTCGCCAAACAAACTTGCGCCGACCTTGGTCTGTCAGGAGAATGGGTGCCTGCAATGGCTCATGCTATATATGAAGCTGTCCTGAAGCTGAAGAAAGACTACTGTGAGAACAATGGCTCGTTGCTTGGTGTTATTGGCAGTGGTGTTGATGCTTGGGGTCAAATTGACAATGAGGCTGCTGAAGTACACGGTGATGGCGCACTCGCAATTGGAGAAGCAGCTGGATGGCGTTTTGACAACGAAGACTTGGGAGCTGAATGGCAACCACGCGTGGAAGTATTGAGCAAAGAGGAGATCGAGAAGCGTGAAGGAGACCGCGAGCGCCAGATCCGTAGAATGAGACGTGAGACGGCTGCGCGTGCTACAAACGCTGGGTTTGCACCTCCGGCTGCATTGGGCAACGACTACTTTGGCACTCCAGCCGGCGCTGGCGAGGAAGAAAGAATGGGCAGAGGCGAGAGAAGCAAGAAGAAGAGGCGCTTCCGCAGTCTCAGTCCAACGGGTCGTGAGACACCCGACTTCACAGCTGCCTTTGGTGGCGAGCAGGGCAAGTTGACCGAGTCAGAGCGTCCCGTCTGGCAATGCAATCACTGTCGTATCGGTGGAAGTGCCGTCTGGGCTGTGCGTGACGGACCTCAAGGACCTAGAGTAAGTGCTTGCAACTAAGTATGACTGAGCTGCCACTGACAACATATTCCAGACACTCTGTAACAACTGCGGTCTCCTTTACGGACGCGACAAGCGTCTGCCACCCTGGGCAAAGGACCTCTACCTGATCGAACAACCCAAACCCAGCAGGTAAGCCTCATATTCCCCTCCTTACCTTTCGCATTATTTGGCTAACATGAAACCCACCAGACCCGACCCACCACCACACTCACAACATCACACCCCTATGCCTCACACACCCTCTGGCTTCGTCCCCAACATCCACCGCCTACAGCCATCCCAAAACGCCCTCCACGCCTCCTCCCACAGTCCCCATCTCCGCCAGCAACTCTCCGACATGCCAGACGTCTACGCCGCCACCGTCCGCGGAGGAGGCCCCTCCATGTTTGAAGACTACGCCGTGGAAGGCGAAGATTTGGACTGGACCAAAGTCACCGACCCACGCGAGAGAAAGAGATTGCAGAATATCATCAACGGCAGAAAGTATAGGGAGAGGAGGTTGGCCGCTGAAGCTGCCGCTGCCGTGCATTCGGGTGCTAGTCCGGCACCCATGCGATAGACGGTTGAATGCTTTTCTTGACGCACGGGTGGGAAGAGCACCGAGATCAGATAATGATAGAGGACAAAAAGGGCGGGTTTTTTAGAGATTCCTTTTTCTTTTCTTTGCTATTGGCTGCATTTCTTGGAAGAGGGAGGCACGAATTGCTAATTTCACGTCTCTTTAGATGGGAAAGGCACACACACTCTGATGAAAGATGGCCTTTTAAGGGTTTGATCAGTTTTTATTTTCTGGCTAGCATTTTAACCAATACCACTCATGCCACACTTTTTTTTTCTGCGGGAAATTATCGAATACCGTTTCGAAAACAAAAAAAGAAAACTCCGGATCAAAGAATGGTTGTCGGCGATAGGTTTACTAATAAGGAAGCTAGCACCAAATTTCGTCTCTTTGAGATGTGGTTATCAAAAATGGTCTCCAAGGGTGTAGAGACGAGCAGTTCCATCGCTTTCGAAGCAAACTTACAGCGCACTTTTTTCGCCGGGTGTTGCAAGTGGCTCGGCTCTGTGAGTGCAACTGAGATCGTACCGTCACACTCTCTCTGGACGTTGTTGCGACCTAGAACATCATCCTGCATTCTCGTGGCAAATGGCGAGGGCCATTTTTGGCAGGGTTTGGAAGTTCGATTCTGGTGCGGATTGGTGTTTCCATCGTAGCCGTGGTGCGTCGGGCCAATGTGTAATAGGCGAGTCCAAATGCTTTCGTGGCCTAGGTACTGAGCAAAGCTGGTTGGACTCAATATCGGAATTTGACTGTCGGATTGTTGCTTATATAGTTGCTTGTTTGGGGCGTCAGAATCACATATACTATCACATGGCCGTCGCTCAATAAATTCATGAGTGCTTGTTCTAGAAAGTCGCTGTGATACCAAGAAACCCATCTGAGGCTGGCTAGAAATGAAGGCATAAGCGCCATAGCTTTCTTGGTTGACAACTACAACGTCAGATTGTCTACCCCTTCGGCTACCAAGTAGTTGGATCCAACCAAAAACCTTTCTACTGTCCTTCGTCCTGTCCGTGTGCCTCAGTACCGTGGAAAGCATCACCGAATGCGGAATTATCCATGCTGAAATCAATGTCCTCGCCTGCGCCGCCATCAAAATCAATCAGACCATCACCAGTGTCAAATTCGCCAAAGTTCGCATCTCCACCGCCGTAGAGATCACCACCGCTTGTTTGGTTTGATGTGTCCGGTTGCGGGTTGGCCTGCTGTTGTGGTTGTGACGGAGCTTGCTGCTGTTGGCCTGGCCAGTTTGAGGTGCCCGGGGTCTGAACATCGGTTTTGGGAGTGTCGAAGTTGAAGTTACCGGTATCAAGTTCCATGTCATCCGGTAGAGAAAAGTTGCCAGTATCCATTGTCTCCATGTTTTCCATGTTTGTGTCCGGTACACTAGGAGCAACAGATTGTAGGTGTTGTTGCGGAGGGACTTGCGGAGCAGCGGGCGCTTCTTGAGTAGACAATTGCGGTTGCTCTGACTGTAGCAATGGAGCTGGGGCAGGTTCGGCAGAAGCGCCTGAAGCGGACTGCAGAGATTGGGCTGCGTCTGAACCGGCGCCGTCCATCTGCGTACCAGCCATGTCCATGTCTGCAGGTGGCGTTCTCTTCTCCTCTTTACGGTAACCTCCTTCGCTGACCATGGTAGCTTCTTTTTGTGCTTGAATTGATCCACCAAGGAGTTCCTCGACTTGCTCAATGATCTGAGTGGCATCCTGGTCATTTGTCTTTTCCAGTCTCCAGAACTCGGCCGTCGACCCTGAGGGCTTCCATGAAGCGTTTCTCAATTTCTTCTCGGCCTTGACCAAGCCCTTGCTCTTGCGGAGACTGTCCATTCTTCTGGCGTGTTCTTCCTTCATGCGCGCAATTTCACTTTGCTCCTTCTCCTTGTGTGCCTGAACACGCTTTTCAAACTCTTGCAGTTGCTCTGATGAGATTTTCTTGTATGCAGCGGATGTGTCCTTTGCCTTAGATTCGGCCTTCTCCAGTGTTGAATTGGGTGTGTCGAACAAGCCTTCAGTGAGGCCAGCCAGTTCACCCATCAAGCCGAAACCAAGATCCATAGGAACGATTTGACCTGTCGCGAAGGGAGAAGAGTAGACCTCGTCCATCCAGTCATGATGTTGCATGTAGCGAGTCAAACTGATGTCGCGTTGAGTGAGGTGATCAAGCAGGTCTCCAAGAAGCACGTTTTCTTCGTCCTCGATGCTGGTATCTTGAGCCATCAGAGCAGCAGCTGAGGCAGGAATATGGGCAGGGGCGTGTTGGCGCGCGCGCTTAGCAGGCGAGGGACCGGTATGGCCTTGCTGAGCTTGTTGGTAGAAGTTGCCGGAGAAGCGAGGATTGCCAATGTGAGCCATGGGGCTTTGTTGGTATGCGGATTGGTTGTATGCGGGTACTCCAGGAACAGCAGCGCGGCCAGGCATGTTGAGTTGGGGCCACTTTTCGCGGTCGTGCAACATGAAATCCTGTCGATCGAGGCGGCCTTGGGATTCAATCCACTGACGTTCGGCCAATTGCTGGCGGGATTGAGGAGACAGAGGGAGTTGTGAGGTGGGGAAACAGTGTTGAGGGTCAGCCTGGCTGTAGTGAACAAGCCAGAGACTCGGGTCCGGAGGAAGAGCGTGGACGGTAGGGTTCTTGGACATGAATCGGTATCGTCTACGAGCATGACAGGTTACGCTGTCTGCTCCAGGGCGGTAACCGCTGTTGTGTACGGCGACCTCTAGTGTCTGGCACATATTAGCGACTCTGTCAGTGGAACTGGAAGTGTATGCGACGCACATAGCCTCCAAAGTCTTGAGTGAAGCGCTGCTCGGGGTCGACCCAGACATAGCCGTCTGTAGGGAATTGATTCTGCATGCGACCGCCGATCCAGGTCAAGAAGACAGTGCCGTCCTGTGGAGCACTAATGTACTGCCACGACATGGGAGCCACTTGCTTGACGACCTTGGGCGCATCGAAGAGATACGTGTAGGCGCCATCGATGTTGAGCTGCGGGGAGAAAGGATATTTGTGTCCAGAGATGAGATGCACATGGGGCAACTATCAGTCGCATGTCAGTTTCAACTACAGGTTACAAGATGCATATTGACGACTGACAAGTTGAGCAGGCACTCCGAAGCTGGGGTCTGCCATGCTGGCTTGCATGCTTGAACGCGTCGATGCGCCGGTCGCTCTGGGTAGAGAATGAACGGTGGAAGCCCTGGGTGAGAAAGTATTATGTTCACTTTGAGACGGCGACACGAGATGCGCCTCTGGATTGAATTGAAGATGTGCTCTTTTGATGATGCCCCGGCCTCATTCACATGAACTTGGAACGCGTTCAACACGGTCGGCCTGGCAGAATCGCGCCAAGCTTTCTGCTTACATAAGCCGCCGTCCCGCAGCACACCTATAAAACTTCTCGTCCCCTCGCGCTCCAGCTTTCTTCGGGCATCCAAGTGCACGGGCTTAACGTATACCAGTGAGGATTCGTCCGAGGTTATGTTTTTGCTAGTTGAAAACTATCAACTGACTGCTCTTCATGGACTCACGTTCGTGAAGGAATTTTTGGAACCAAACAACACTCTTGTTACCACGCTTTTTTTTTCATTGATGCTTTCGCTGACGCGAGACATTGAAGAAGAAATATCGAGTTCTGTTGACCATCCTCGATGTAGCTTCGAGCCATCTCCCACGATCCCGACTGTACTCACCCAGGCTGTAGAAATGCACGATGTTTTTGAGCTTGGTCCGTTCATGCGCAGAGACGCGCTAGATGTTGGGCTCTCATCGGAGGCTACCTCTAAGATGGAAATAATTGTGCATTGCTCCAAGACGCATACCCGGAACACCCAGAGACCGCGTGCACTTCATCGAGATGTCTGATATTCGCCATCGCACCTTCCTGGGCATAAATTCGTGCTGCACTCTGACACTCTGTTGTCCAGCTTGCCGGCCGTAGGTGCTTCCCACGAACATCATCCGTTGTTTTGATTAGCACCATCAATTCAAGGTCATTACCATTGTTCATCTACTATTTCTTCTCACGTTTTCGCTACGGGCAACTTGCCGGCAGCAAATTATCATGGCACCCGGGCCGCCTCCCTTCGGCTACACTTATCATCTCAGATTGCCTCCGAACGTTCGCCCCAAGACCAACCACACTGTCACCAGCGACTCCTTTGAGGACTCCACTCATTACACCAGACCGCCTTTGAATCTCGAATCTTGGGTCAATCACAATGTCAACACCACCCCATCGTATGAAGAAGCAGACGAAGCAACACTGGCTCTGACTCCGACTTTGCCTCTTCCCTTAGCCTAGATGGCGTCTCCATGGGCTGGGTTCCATGACTCTTACTTCATACTGGAGTATGATGTGAGCCCATGGTTTGTGCATAAAGTTGTGGATGAAAACGAAAATATCACGACAGTACGAACTCGACGTTACTCTCTACATCACCAATTCGAATCCGGGACGCTGACAAACCCACTGCCGTATTCATCAAGGCTTGACCCGACGCCGCTCTACAGTATTGTATCAAAATGGATGGTCCTGGTTCATCGCCCAAGCGATCCTCTGAACAACACCCAGAACTCTTTCCTCCACTTTTGGGTGTTCCCTGGAAGGGCCTGGCTTGGTCGTGACGATTGGTTGGACTTTGAATACAGCAGCATGTTCATTGTCACAGATGTGACATACATCTTGGCATTCGTGTCGCTCCTGATCCAGGACAAGAAAAGTATGCCCATCGACCTTGAGTTCGGAGCTTACAGCATTCGACTCCAGGCCGTGTTGAGCGAACGAGCACGTGCTCTCCAAACACCTGTTTCGGAGACGCGTGGTCGTCTGAATATCTTTCCGACATACCAAGACCAGAATGGACGTACAAGGAAGGTTCTTACACACGGAGACAGCGCGGACCTGTCGATGATTTCGAGTCTTCAGTGGTGTAGATGGTTTCCATGAGTTATCAATATTAGTTAGATCACACCCCTCTATTCACTTCTGTTTATTCGTACCATCAACACCGAAATTACATTATCTTTCACTATGAGCTTCGAACGAGACCTGTATCTAGTGAGAGCGTATAGACTAGCTCGTCTCTGTAGACGAATCTAGGAGACCAACAAGATCGTGCACTCCTGCAGCCCTGACATTTCGAGAGACGATCGCATGGGGATGGTAAAGGTGACAGGATATCGCATGGTTGTCAATTTGGAAGGCAACATTGGCCCTCGTGCGAGTTCCAAGATGCATGTGTCTCTCCTCTACCACAAGAAACGTCGTATGGATAAACAGCATGACCTCCTTGCATAACAATATTTGGCGCTCGTTCTCATGGCAGGTGACCCGAACTCGGTTCGCGGAAAACCGATACATTGGAATATCCATCAACCTCTGCTTGGAAGAAGCGGGTCCATTGTTCGTGGCCAAAGGGGGCTGCGTAGAGAAGTTACCTCGCATCACACACATGGCCTGACCATTTGTATCACCATACGGAGGCCTTGTGATGCTGGATCAGCGACTTGTTCGATGTCGATCGTTTTTCGAATCCAAGCCAGGGCGTGGAAGTATCGGCAGTTTTTACTCTATGCCTTGCGAGTTCACGAGGAGGATTGTCTCGATGGCAGCGGAAATATTCATCAGTTTGTATGCCGGTCGGAAGCAAGAGAAGAAACTAAGCAGATGACAGATGCACGAAACAACGACTCAACTCAATAGCACAGACAGCCACGCACTCCCGGATGTATTTATGGCATGACAGCCTCAAGAGTCAAGTTCAAGCGAGAGCCGACCTGGTCCATGTCGAAAGCCATCTCGCAGATCAAAGAGATGCTGTATCCGGGCGCGCGTCTGTGCGACGGTCGCTACAAGTACAGTGGGAGGAGGAGGCGCAAGCAATCAGGTCAAATGGTCAACTCATCTCTCCAATTCTCAAATCGGCCATGATTCATATTTCCAAGTGTCTCAGACATCCTCTTTCGAGAAGCTTTCCTCGTGCGACACAGAAACCAAGAGATGGCAAGTCCGAAACAGCGAAGCGAAATGAGTTTCCAGAAGAGGCTTCGCTGATTGGAAGGTGCGGCACAAGCTTGGCTTTCGTGCAATGCAGGCAGGGCAGGACACCCACATCTCTTCCTTCCACTGCTCCATGACCAAACAACCATTTTTCAAAGCACTAGCTACATACGTGTCAAGTTGCGTCTCAGGTGCAAGGAACCCTCGGCTTTGGTCACACTAGCAAGCTGCTTTCGGCAGTCGCCCTATTTGGGATGCGCGATGAACATATGGTCCAGCCTAAGGGCTAACTCTGCGACCACCGTCTCACAATCAGACCTTCCTAGTCACGCTTCCCGTATGTAGTCTGTACGCATGCACCGAGATTCATGGCTTCCGCATGCCCAACGTTCGTATACGCACCGTGCTCTCTGCGTGCCTGGCGATGGTCTTCACGGCGCTATCGTGATCTTCGATCATCCATTCCGGGAAGTCAGCCACTATTTATCTCCACCACCATCTCTCTCTGAGATCTACCACTATACATACTTATAGTCCTCCCCTATCCTTTTCTTTTCCCTCGACTGACAGGAGCGACCCTTCTGCTGCAGTTTCCCTTGTTTGCCATTTCCGTTCCCTTGCATTCTTTCGTTCAACCCAACCTTCCCAGCCGTCCCACTTAATATTTCTAATCCAAGCTCGACTGGCCTCAAAAAGTCAAACAACTCCGGTCACAGAATCTCTTTGACATTGTTTCACGGCAACCCCTTGGCAAACAGACGCCTTTTGATACGACTCGAGCTGGTGTATGCCTACTTTTGTCTCGACTTTCCTCTCTCTCTTCTCTACACCACATTCGTTTGACAGCAGTTCGGTATGCGGTTCCAAGGAGTCATTGGCGCTGCCCTTTTGGGCTCATCAGCCCTGCAGCATGTCGCTGCATCCATGCAGCCTGATGTAGAAGGGGATATCGTCAACATTGATGGTGACATCGTGAACGCTGAGCGTCTCGAGACCCGTCAATCGGCACCAGCAAAGATTCCCGTTACTGGAGTCACTGGAAATGGTATTCAGCCTAGACTGGAGCTTCGCACTATGCAGCAACAGTATCCCGACATGTTCAATGTCTTCCTTCTCGGTCTGCGCAGTTTCATGCAGGTGGACCAGTCAGATCCTCTTTCCTACTATCAGATCGCCGGTAAGTCTTTCATGAACATATCCCGCATTCAAAGCCCAAACTCATTCATTCCTAGGTATCCACGGAAGACCCTACGTCCCTTGGGATGGTATTGGTACTGCTCCTGGATTTGGTGGTGGTTACTGCACCCACACTTCCAACATGTTCCTGCCGTGGCACAGACCTTACCTGGCTCTCATTGAGGTTCGTCATCACATTGCAGCCGCACGAAACTCCTGCTGATCATGTTGTGTACATAGCAAGAGCTTTACAAGCATGTTCAAAAAGCCGCGCAGTCCTTCCCCGCCGGTGCAACCCGGGATAAGTACGTTTCCGCAGCACGTAACTGGCGCTACCCCTACTGGGATTGGGCTGCAGCACCCTGCTCTGGCTGCAAGGCGTTCCCTGCTTTGGTCAGCGACCAATGGGCTACTGTTACCACTCCCACTGGTGTGCAGACCATCCCTAACCCTCTTTTCCGTTATGATTTCCACCCTGTCTCTGTTTCTGACATGGTCTACAATCCTGTAAGAGTTGTCTTTCGCTGTTGGAAAGCAATATTCTAACCTTCGACTAGTTTGCATCTTGGGACGTGACGAAGAGATACCCCTCATCATGGGATGCCTCTGCAGGCAGTCAGAACAACCTGCTCAACCCCATCTTCGCCAATAGCCAGGTCAACTTCCGCGACCGTCTTTACAACCTTTTCACCAACTACAACAACTTCCACCAGTTTGGTGACTCGGCATGGATCACTGCTAGCTCTACCAACGCCGACAGTCTCGAATCGCTCCACGATGGTATTCATTCAAGTATCGGTAACAACGGTCACATGACTTACCTCGACTATGCTGCATTCGATCCGGTATTCTGGTTGCATCACGTGTAAGTACGAGTGATGATGCTGTCCGACATAAGCTAATGTTCTCTAGTATGGTCGACCGAAGCTTCGCATTATGGCAGGCTATTCATACTGATAGCTATGTTGAGCCTCTCGCAGCAGTCGGAAGCACTTTCACCTACCCTG
>ERZ794946.281-NODE-281-length-22344-cov-7.171295_pt1 | contig 22344 bp, 26 predicted proteins | sample MGYA00433072_ERZ794946 | MGnify/ENA primary metagenome ERZ794946 (study PRJEB30137, sample SAMN04331413) | food metagenome | isolation source: Y3 must sample point D1 replicate A | place: Australia: South Australia | collected 2014 ...
GGATATGGATTGGACTGGATAAGTTGGACTGGATATCCATCCAGTCCCATCTCTGCCCCTGACTTCCAGACAACATCTCGAATACTACGAAGACATCTACGGAGAGAAGGATCCTGAAGAAAATCTCCAAGGCATACACATCTCAGCCGACGAGAGCGACACTGACCCTGAGATTTTAGGAGGTAAAGGCAAACACCGCGCTCGCAACAAGGAAAAGCCCCAGAAATGACGGTAGAGATAAATCCACGGAGACTGCCGGACCTGAAGGGATGATGCCTCTGGTGACACTCTATAGAAGTAACGATGTGGGCTTGTCGATTGTGGTGTCATGGTAAGCCATGTTCGCTAACAGGCCGATAGTCGTCATTACAATCCACGACGACAGTGGTGTGGACGAACTGTTTGTTGCCGAAAGTTGACAACACGATACGCTCGTCGACTGTCTGACATCCATTGATAGCTTACACCAAGCAGCCCAGCAGTGTGGTCCGTGAGTATGATGATTGATAATGTGAACATTATCAATTAGTCAACAGGTTTTGAAGTATCAATCGATCACGATCGTGATTTAGATATGGAGGGATACTCAGAACATGAAGCCTTAAGCAGGACAAGAAACAGAATCATAGCTGGAGCTAGATCGAACGAAGGACTCGACACAGTACAGCTCAATCACTTCATGATAAGGCATACAGAATAAGGACGTGCGACTGACCTTCTTCAAGCTGGACATTGAGGCGGAAAACATGACGGCAGAAACACGTACATCATAGGAAGGAGACCAATATTTGGAGCAATGATACCAGAAACGACACAAGGAGCGAACCACGAGCGGAGGATTCGACCTTGCATATGAGCGAACCGGAGTAACGAATATACACAACTCCTGGCACACAGTAACGACATAACAATAGTAGTACTACAAAAAAGCAATCGCAGCGTCCTGCTGGCATCAGTATACATATCCGGCCTTGGACAAGGGAAATAGCCAGACGAACAAGAATTGATAACCAGACTGCGAGAGGTTCAAGGAGCCATTAGGAGAGAGAGAGAGAGAGAGAGTGAGAGAGGAAAGACCCAGGAGTTGGAACTGTTCGTAGCAGGGGACTTCAACGAATTGCATTCTCTTACCCGCGATGCATTCCTCCCACCATGTCGTTGACCCGGTAGTTGGCGTCCCCGAACGGCGTTCTACCTGCGGAACACCACTTCAACACCGCTTCACAAGTATACGATCCAGTATGCGAGTGCTTGCTAATAAGACCTTCTTAAGTTTGACGCAATTATACATTCTCCCTATTGTATAGTACTACGAAAGTAAGGCGATCCGTAGACGACCTAATGAGCTTTAACGTAAGAACAGCTCTATCATAAATCACAAGATACGGGGAGGCATGAATAGAGATATGGATAGAGTAGGTTGGGAAAAACTGTCTAACGGAGCTTGCTCCGGTGCTTATTGGACCTCACTCACTGCGGGTAGTAACATTGCGTAATTTGAACCAGTCTTGATTCTGCTTATCCGCCGAAGTAAAAGCACAGCAGAACTTCCTTGTGCAACAGTACCATTAGCAGCGGTGTTCATAGCCTGTGAACTTGGGTCTGCAATCTTGTGAAGGGAGGTGCAAGTGTTTGTTCAGGCGAGTATTGTGAACACTGATCGCATTGTGCCCACAGCCAGAGGGCGACGGCGCGGTGGAGTATGGAGTCTTTTGGCACATCGTTAGCTTTTGCTCGAAGAAAGGTCGTTCACGTCATTCGTACCTTGTGTGACTTGAGCCTGGCCCATGTTTTGCATGGATCTCACACAGTGCGTAAGATGATGACCTAGGGTTCGAACATCCACCACGTGGTGATGATCAGAACGACCATCGCGAGTAGAGTCAAAGCAGACTTTCTGTGAGCAGAGTGTTCTGCTGTGCCGGTCGAGGCAACCCAGCATTTGCCAGGGCGGCTGTTGACGGGCCCGGCTGGTCCGACCCGGAAACTCACGATGTTGTAGGAAGCAGTGTAACAGTCGCCGCCCGGTGAGCTTTGACAACTCCAGCCCAGTATCGGGAGAACCCCGCGACCATCTGGCATAGCACCTTGGAAACAGTTGGGTGCACCAAAGGTCTCGAGAATGCGAAGAGCATCGCGGCCTTTGTCGGGAGAGTCGGGGTCTTGTTGCTCGTACTGAATGTTGGAGTAGTTCTGATTCACGCTGTATAGATGTCCGCTCCAGATTTGCCAGCTGATGTTTGGATCCGACGAGTATGGTAGCATAGCGGGGTCAGAGTCTAGCTCGGCGACGCCTGGAGGGGCGAACAAGGCCTTGACGTTGAAACAGTAAAAGCTTAATGGCACGGTGGAGGTAGTGAAGGTTAAGCTTTCAAAGGAACTGTTGACTGCACATCCATCAGAGGTTGCAGGGAAGAGTCTCAGGGTGAGATTGCTGATTTGTTCATGTCAGTAGCCTAAGCGTGAAGATGAAGATGGAGTTCAGTGACAAACTTACTCATACTGGCAAGCAGACAAGCTGGCAAAGACAAGAACAGCTAGCAGCAGTCTTGACGCGAACCTAAAGTGCGCGATCATGTCGGGTATGTCCAGGCCTTCTTGTCCGATTATTGAGTAGGGAAGGGTGAACGTGACGCAAAAGGCGCGAAGATGAAGATGCGAAGAAGCGCGTCTTGGAGTGGTCAGGATGGATAGGTACCTTGGATGGTGACACAAGCAGCAAACACGGCATCGGCACAACGCCGGTTTGTGCTTTGCGAATTCACTTGCGCAACAAAGTCAACGTCGCCAACCAGCCAATTGGATACGCCAAGGAAACCACTTGTGCATCTACCTTCGTTTGGACCAGCTCATGCTCACCAGCTGCTCTTTTTCAGTATAGAACTCGCAGACGAGCGAGTCTTAATGTCTCTATGCAACCTGGACTCAAAGAGCATGATAGGCTCTTACTATTGGTTGGAAGGCGTGTTATGGTGGTCAATTGTGGCAAGAATATGACCAATTACTTTGATTGTGGGTTTTAGCTACTTGATAACTTCCTTATACATGCAACTTCCTCTCCCCATGCTAGGATCTGCCTGATCTCGTGAAGACCTGGGTGATTGTTGCTTCTCGATCTCTTGGAAAATTGCCCCTTGGGCAATAGTAAACCTTGCGCCTCTTTCCATTTGATATCCGCGAGATACTAGTATGTTACTGTGATATCCTCGCTGACTGCAAAAGCGAGTTCTTGAAGTATGTCTTGCAAGTCTTGTGTTGAAAGTATGGAAGCATCTAAGTGCTCCATAGCGACACGACATCGTAAGCCTTGAATGTCTTAGTCATCTGACGACCGAAAGCTCGCTTGATAACAACGACTTGCGCGACCCTGTCAAGCTCGAAACAATCGAGAACATCGTCAGGCGAGCAGAGGGGTAGAAGGGATTTGGTGCCCATGTCGCAGAACATGGTATCGTTACCGACGAAGTCAGGGCCGTAGCTGGTAGCGGAGTCGCAAAGGTACCGAGCGCTATGGCCTGGTAGATCAGAGACGATCAAGCGTTGTTCCATCCAAGCGCGGCGTGAAGTGAGGTTCGGAATAAGAACACCAGTACGAGCATGATGGTCAGGGATCCCTAGCCTGTGGATCAGTTTCCAAGTCTTTTCAACTCCCACTCACCTAGACTCACCATAGATAGGAGCATCGTCAGGTCCCCAGATGGTTGAAGAACAGCCCAGGCCTTTGCTCACAGTCCAGTTGGAGAGACTACCGTAGGCGGCAACAGTGAATTCGAAGGCGGCATTTTCATAACCTGTCAAGGCGTAAGTATGTGTAATAAGTCGTAGGGAATACTGCCAGTCTAGAGTTTTTTGAGCGATGTTCAACCTACCATTAGTGTCGTCGCCATCAATCCAGCTGAATATACACGTTCGTCAGTCATTTGCGATGGGATTGATGCAGACGGACTGGCCTACGCGCAAGCGGGACGCCAGAGAGTTTGGTCAGGATAGTGACCGGCTGCCTGGTTTCCGTAGTACCAAGGCTTGTTGCAGCCTATGGCTACATCGCCGGTCCATGCTCCCCCTGTCGTGATTTGTTAGTTTTTCGACGCGGTGGAATAGTTCGTGATCGAGTCTTTCCTTTGTTAGAGTCCTCCTGAAAGACTGAGATCCAAGAGATGCATGAAGCATCATTACTGTTGGCGATCGAGATGTAATCACTCTGGATGCCTGGGGTATCTTTTGGCGGGAAAGGGTCTCAGCGATTGTACAGATATTCTCGAAGAAGAATGGAGGCTGGAGAGCAAAACAGAAAGAGCAAGAGAAGAAAAGGAATAAGTGAGACGAAATCACGAAGGAGAGATCTGTTGCTTACCTGATCGAGGGTGACGGTACAGTCACCACCGGCATCCAGACTACAGCCCTTTGCAGTGCCGATAAGGTCGTTGGAGAAGTCGAAGCCGTAGACGCCATCAACACGTCCGCCCTGTTGTCATGTCAATTATTCACCTCACGGTCGCACGTGAATTTGATGTAGCGTACCAGACCTTGAGACTTGTCGTCGCCCAAGCCGAGTTTGATCTGGACCCTCGTTCCTTGAGGCGCGGGAGGCAAATGCATGTTGTCGATTCCGAAAGACACCACAGTGAGCACCGTGCCCATAATTCCGAGGGGGTTCATGAAGGTCATGGTTAAGCTTTGCAAGGTAGACTGCTGGAAGAAACTATGGGTTCTGCTGTGGTTATCAAGATGCTGAAAGGTTGTAATGGTGGTTTCGCAAAGTAGCGCGTGTGTCACTTTGTTGCAGGTCGAAGAGTCGGACGCCAAGGCGTGCTCACCAGGAATGATAGCAAGATTCCGGGTGCACAAGTGAAGCACTCAAACGCCGACTGTACTGATTTCACGCTGAACCGTGTTCTGAGATAATCTTAACTTAGAGCACAACCTGCACTTGAAAGGATGTCATCGATAATCAAAGGACCAGCAAACTTTATTGGCCAAGCTTAAAATTAGTTGTGGAAAAGGATGGCGAGAATCTGCTTCGGGATGAGACGACACTCAAGCAGACCTATGTCACAAAAGTCTACCATGTTGGTGACGCAGCCTAGAAATCCGGTGGAGTCATAAGGCAGGTATCACAGGATAGGTGCGGTGTCGCTCTGGTGAAACGCAAGAGCACTGGTTGATCTGGGGTACAAGCGCGACGAGTGTCGTCAGAAGCTTGCTTGTGTGTACTTCCCACTAATCTTTGCCTGGTCTAGATAGCGTCAGCCACAATTCAAAAGATCTTGATCACACCCATGAGCATACCATCGCAGATGAAAACATTCTGGCAGCCAGCGGCAGCGGGAGGGCAGAATGCAACTAGTTTGCAGTAGCCAGCGCACACTCGATGCCAGTCCGGGCCGGGAGCGTTCTCAGAGCCAAAGCAGCGGACCTCACAATCCTCGATGTCTGTTTGGAACTCAGCTTCCACAGGACTTACGGGCACAAGAGTCGAGTCTTGCGCATACATGGAAAGTTCAGATTGAATGGATTTCCGCCAACGTCGCCATCGATACAGCGAGGCAGGTCGTTAGGTGGGTTGATGGTCGTGATTAAGTCAGCTAGGGAGGCAAGCGATATGCTGCAGAAGATGATAGCAAAGATTGACGTTCTCATGATGTCGAGTTTGAGTGAGTAAGCACAGAAGATAGGATCCTGTTCATGTAGAGGATTGAAACGATCTGTGTCCAGTGCCGAGGCACGTCGCGGAGGAGTGGGATTGGCGACATTGTTTGCTCAGCTGTTCGCACTACGAGGTGCAGTTCTCGGAGCGAGTACCATAATCATCTCAGGTACTGTCGTATTGTGAGCGATCATGTAAATACTTTTAAGGCTTCTGTGGCCAGCCCTTTGATCACAGAAGGATTTGCTGGGACACTAGCGGCAGGTCAGTTGACCTTCCGAAGACCGCCTCCATTATGCACTCAAAATGACTGTTCGAACTAGTCCTCGTTGCCAACGGCAAAGATGACAATGAGACCTCAATCATGAATTTCGCTCATGGACTCACATGGCTATGATAAATGTCGGCTAGACAGTCTGGGTCTCTGAGGTAAGGTAAGGCCAAGGAGCGATACGATTGTTCAACCCCAAAGTTCGAAGATCTCGGGATTCTTTGGTTCGCCACGGGGGTGACCCTGTCTCAATGAGGCCTCGTAACTCATGAGGCCCCATGACTTCTTCGACTCATTTGTAGGGGCTCGTGACTCAATTGAGCCATGATTTAGGTGAGTGAGGTCTCACGACTCATTGGCATCACTGACCAGCAGAACGGGCAGGCCGAAAGTCAACACGACGGTCCCTCTTATCTTTCGTTGATGTCGCAGTGCCTGATTAACAACATTTGTTGGAAGTTCGTGGCGGACACGGCCAGTATTCCATCTTCAGACTCCAGCTTCATGATTATTCAGTCTTGATCAACAGGAATACCAGCTTTCAATGTGTCTTGAATGATTTCGGACAGACTTGGATCATGTGAATCACAATCTATGTGATCAATGGTTGAACATGCAATTCTGGAGATCAAGAGAGACCATCAGATAAGCAGCCTGCCGGGATGTTTCGAGAACTGGGTAATTAGTCGATCTAAACAATGAAACGCGCTCGGGATCCGAATCCAGCAAGCACGGCGATAATCCGACGCGCATCAGTCCAGCCTGATTGAAGCAGTCTTTGAATCTGACGGCTACCACTCTGCTTTGAGCGAGCTTCTTCATGGCCATCCCTGCCGGTGCGGACCCATCTTGTCACCGGCTCATCATAGTCTGTGGATCCCAAACACCAGAAGCGTCCAAGGCGGTGACCAGGGGCTTGATCTGGAGCCAGGCGTCCTGGCAGATTGAGTAGCGCTCCGAGGAATCTTAGAGGGGAACCCAGAGCTTGCGGCGGTCGATCATGGCGACCGACAAGTGGCCATGGGTGATCTGTTTGTGATGTAGTGGGACGACCACCAGTGTCGTGTCGGGCACGAGTTTGAGCGGGAGCTTCAGTAGCGACATTGCGACAGGCACCATGTGAACATAGGTGGATCCATAATGGTTGCAGTAGGTCGTCAATGAAGTGGTTCATTTGCTCGTTGAGCGTGTCAGGGGATGGCTACTTGGTCTGGTCTGAGAGAGGGGCTTAGATGGGGATTTCGGATCAAGCTCGTGTCGGCCTTCCAAGGATTGGGGTGGTGAAGTTGAAAGCTAACATTCTCAAGCCGCAATAGCGTCAGTACGTCACACATGAGAGGTGGACACTTTGGTTGGAACTCACAAGCCAGCGCATCGCCGGATCTATCGCCCCCTCCTGTGTGCTCGTGGCCACTTGATTAAAGCGAAGACTTTGTCATCGAGTGGGGCTGACACTGGAAGCGGGAAGCAAAGTAGAGTCACTTGTTGAGGACACTCGGCAGGCCAACGACGTCTTCGGCGTCAAGAGGCTTGCGGACAGGTATGGCGGTGACAGGATACAGGCGAACCAGCGATGTTGGAGTCGTGCGAAGGAACATGTGCAGCCCGCCGGCGATTGATGTATAAGTAAAGATCTGGTTGATACGGCCAAAAGATGGAGCGTCTTCGCTGCCGTAGAGAACAAAGTCGCTGAGCTGTAAAATGTTAGTCTTCTTCTTACTGCTTACGTAGATAACTCACGGGTCTGTGAAAGAGATCTTCTTGAACCACTGCGTGGGTCCAGAAAACTTGTTGATGCTGATCTCATAGTCGCGGGTGTATGCGGCGATCAAGGCTTGAGAGAAGGCGCTGCCGGCAACGATCTGAGAGCCTCTGATCGGAAGTCCAAGAGTAGCTTTGCAGTAGGGTCCCTTGATCTTGTGAGACACAGCTGCCTGAAGATGGCTAGCATCCGAGATGGTCTCGAAGGTATCAGCATCATCGACTGAGACTTGCTCAGAGCGAGGCAGCAGAGGCTTGAAAAATGCGGGCATGTTCTTGAAGAGCCGCTTCATTTGAGCGGTCAGATCCGGCTCAGATGATGCAAAGCCATCTCCAAGAAGGCACCGGACGGTCATCTCAAATGAGGAGTGGAGGAGAAGGTCTCGTTCAGGATTGTTGTGGTTCGTCGTGGTGATTTCCTGCTTGAAGTCCCTGTAGTAAGAAGTAAAGTCAGCAAGAGAACCCAAGCTCTACCGGAACCGAACATACTTGTGCTTGCCTTCGCCCATAAGGACGTGGACTTTTGAGATGAGCCCGTACTCAGCAGCTTGAGTGGAATAATGGAGACCAATGTGAACGTTAGGGCGATACTGATCCTTCGTGTATCTGCTGGATCGAATGGTCTGGCCAGCTAGCTCTGGGTCTGGCATCGGCGAAGATGCTTGCATTTGAGAAGCAGCTCTGCGTGCCTGCGAAGATGGAGACACAACAATGGGAAAAGCAGCGCGGCTTGTGCGACGGCTATGAGGATTGAGTCTTGAAGCAACGGCGCCGGCCTCAAGTAGGTCGTGGATGTAACCACGAGCATCGGCAATGTCTTGAGGGAGCCTGGTACGGGTTTCAGCCGTGATGGCAGGCGCCATGAGCTGCATGTTGGAGCGTGCAAGAGCAGCAAATGAAACAACAGCCAGATCTGCAGCCGAGATCGATCCTCGAATTAGCTGCTCAATGTTGTGAGCCACACTTCCTAGGACCTGCTTCAAAGCAGTTACGAACAATGGCTTGATGTGGATGTCTCGAAGCCATACGCGGAACAAGATTGGCGCAATAATAGACCACCGGCCATGCTCGGAAAGGGAGTAGCTTTTGACGTAATTGAGAGGGCTCGGTGCCAACCTGGAGGAAATGGGAATGCTTTGAGCTGGGCCTGAAACTCCACTTTGGCGGGCTGCGTCAATATCGACTCTAGCAGTACGAGATGCAGAAGCTGAGTCAGTCCTTAAAACTCTGAGTGAGCTGGGTCGCTAGGGCGTGTAAGAATGATGTCCAAAGCTGGGCTCATCTTCTGGAGAGGTGGCTCGGATGTATCGAGTCCGTTAGCAGTAGCGTACTTCTTCTTCTGAGTGGCAGGTAGGCCAGCCATGTGGGTACGCGTCTGCGGAGTCTCGAAATGGAAGCGTCCGGAAGCGACGATATCGCGATCAAGGTCACCTCGACCATGCTTTGATGCAAAACAAGAGCGACAGGACAGAGCGGCAGACGGGCCTAGCATGCCCGAGCTTTTTTGCTGCTGTGACATGTCGCCAGTAAACGCCATAGTAAAGGCGCAGACAAACGTCATCTGACCAGTGCCTTCGAGATCGAATTCAACACCCTGCTCGAGGCCGTAAATTATGGGCCCGACAGCATCTACAACCTCAGCCATGTTGCTGCCGTGAGGCCCAAGAGTAAGCGGAAGTACGTTGGTGATTCTGTCACGCTCAATCCTAGGAAGAGCTGCGTTGATGAGATACACGCCAACGATGCATGTTGCGATGGAGGCCAAAGCCATCGATGAAGGTAAGCCATGGAACGGAGGTTGTCTTTCGACCAGGCCTTGTGAATTTGTCGATCAATGCCCGTCGGCCAAAGTGCTCGATCTCGAGAAAACCTCTGATCGGCGAGGACTTTGTTAAAGGCCGGACGTTTACCGTTAATATGATGCGTCTAATGAATTGTCTGCCAATGTCCCGGGGGAGAGGAGATGGTTTGAGCTCAGGACGAGAACCAAACTGCCAGTGCCAAATTACCTCTGCAGCTGGTGACATGGCTGCCTCAGGGACAATGTGGAAGACTTCGAGCAAGAAGAGCTCACGAGGGTGGGGCATAGGGTCGAGCCGAGATGATAGCTCAAATGGTAGAGACAAGCTGGTAAAAAGGCGCTGGACTTTGGCGCAGATGAGGCCCACGTCGTCGGAGTGCTCTCGAGTTGTACGGTGATCATAGCCAGTCTCAATGATGACACTCCAATGGCGAAGATTCTCCTGCCTTGTACACTCCCATCCCTGGTCTGAGCAAGCATAACGGACCAAATCAGACGGCAAGATAGGCTGATTTGCACGGGGATGTTGGGACGCAGAATAGTGAGCAAGTTGGCCAGAGCTGGCTCTGATGGACGACATCCATGCTCTGGAGTGCCAGAACTCAGATGGCGAGTCGACAACGTGTCCCCAGTCCAACATACATCTTGTTGCTAGATTGAGAGCGTAGCACAGGCTGAATGAGCTTTTCCAGGCTGAAGAAGTAGAGGTTTTCGGACTTGCTTGATTCACCAGTAGGTTGAGTGGTTGATCAAGAGTAACTGTCTTCATGCGCAACTCAAGCAGTGGAAGCGAGGACTTAAGTTGATCGATAAGTGTATATAGGCGTTCCGTCAAAGCGTCGAGCTCGATGTTGTTCAGCTGACAATGGATCTGGCGAAGGCTGGTGTATTGTGATCTAGAAACACCGTTGGTCCCACACCAAAGTGCAAAGGCAAGAGATACGTCCGACATGGGCTACGGACGACGACGACGCTTGAAGGGAAGAACAGTCGAAACATTAGGCTCAAATGGGCTTTGGAAAGCAGGAACAGGAGGCGGTAGCATTTGGCCTGCAGGAGAAGCGAAATCTTCCACTTCCTCCTCATCATCATCATCATCGTCTGCAGATACCATAGGGTCTTGATTTTCTTCTTGGTCGGTCTGACCACGCTCTTGGTAGTCCGCAAGTTGCTGGAGCTCGGTAATAGTTGCGAAGGGAAGCTCGTCGATTGTTGTGTTTCTCTCGTCGGTATCCTCACCGTCTTGAAGCTCTGCGAGTTATGCTGAAAGCTCATCGGCATTGAAGTCCTACACCATCTAGTCAGTCGAAGAAAGATCACTGCTGCGGAAGTCAAAGCTTACAGCAATGCTCATATCATCGTCGTCATCTCCAACGTCGAAGATAGGCCCATGCTCCCGGCCAGTGTTGATCTCGTTGTCTTCTTCTCGGGGGCGCTTTGCAACTGTACCAGATCCGCGTACACCTGCTGGCGCGGTAGCACCAGTAAGGTACCTCTTGCTCAATGGCGCGGCATGCTAGGTGCTAATGCTGGGCGTTTTGCAGGGCAAGTCAGAAGTTGAGCGACGGTCAAAAGCAGAGAATTCAGCGCTCCGCGAATTCTCCTTTGTTGTCACCACAACAACGACAACAAAGCTTTGGCCTCTTTTGTCTTTGATGCACATGTTTGATATCAGCTTCTGGAAACATATGGGCGCGCATGGAACCAACTCACTGTCTCAGCTCTCATCTGGTTCCTTCTTGGGCGCCTTCAACCATTCTGGCTCCTCCTTTGTCGGCTCGAATTCCTCGTAAGGATTGCCTCGTAAGGCAGCAGATCTGTGCTGCCAACAGTTGACTCGTGAGTCTTACCGTCGCAGATGAATGTAAGCAGTATAAGCAGAGCAGATCAGATGTAGTATTGCAGCGAGAAAAAAGAAAAGAGCCAGCCAGATGGGTATCAAAGAGCAACAAACGAACAACACACCACCACCCAGACAACACACGCAAAACAGCAACACAAAACAGAAAGACTAACCAGGAGGCAAAGGAGGAGCGGCCTTGACCTTCATGCGGCCAACAACACCGAGATCTGGCAATGCTTTAGGTGCATGCTGACCTATCACGCGCTCTACGCGCGGCACAAAATGACTGCGCTTGATGCGCGAGAGCTCATCATGGGTATACATACCCTTGAAGGCCGAGCTCAACACCCCACGGGCGTTCTCGTCCTTTTGGTTCTTGCCAGAGGCCGGTTCTGGCATGGCATCGCATGCCTTGATGTAGGTGACCATCTCGGAGCAGAGGGTCTTGAAAACTTCTAAAATCAGGTTGTTAGTACTCATGTTGATCAAACTCAATCATCTATCCCGATCTCATCTCTTGCTGACCCATTCTGACCCAGTTTGATCTCTCTTTGTACCGCTCTGCCCAGATGAAACAATAAGAAATGAAAGACATACCGGTCATCCACCATTTGGAGTAAACTCCGCAGGCAGCAACGTCCAGATATTGGGCCATATACGGCCAACAAGCTATGAAGTTGTCCGGGCTCCAGAGACTTTCAAAATGCTCAAGGCATCCGTCGTAGCTGGCTCCGCGGAGCAAAGGATTTGCGCTCAATTGAGCACGTACGAACACCTATATCTATGAGTACACGGGTCAAAAACAACAGCTAATCAGTTCTATAGTACCTCGGCTGCTGTCAAGACCTTGAGCTTGAACTCCTTGACCTTGTCATGGCACTTGGTCCTGTGCTTTTGGTATGCTGCTGTATCGGTATCCAGCTCGCCGAAGGTCTGGCGAATAAGCTACATTACAGTGTCAGTTCTATACCATCCTGGACATCCATTCTATTCAATTACTCTTGGAGCCCCGTGCGGACTCGCGGTAAGGAACGTCTCCCAAACTACCGCACGGTCAAACATTCGAAGTACACCGTCGTCCACCTCGACATCTGTCGCAGGAAGGTCTGCGACACGTCGGCGCTTTCGGGTGCCACCCTTCTTGTACTGGGCAATGCCCGCAGCTCTGCTATCATCTGGTATCTACAACTTGTTAGTATTACAGCATTTCGGAACAACGGTGGACTGGTCTTGATGACTCTTTCATTCTTCCTGTTAAGAAAGCAATAGGTCTCGAGGACATCTTTCTCTCATGGACACGCACCCCCATTGGAGGTTTCAAACGCACACAGAAAAAGCAGGGCAGACAATGGACAACAAGAAGCAAGATTCATTGATAAATGTGTAGAGCAAGGTCTTGTTGAAAAGTACGCGCAATACACTTACATCTGTTTGACCATCGGTCGAGGCAGAGTCCTCGGGAGCAGTGGGAGAAAGGAGGGAGGGATCAATGGCCTCGTTGGCCTCGTTGGAAGACATGGCGGCGGCGAGGAGCTGGGAACTTGACTAACTCGCTGGCCAACAAGATCAAGAGGTTCAAAGCTGCGCACTTCTGATGCCTGCACGCTGCAGCTGCAAAATGCTGATTACTAAGCAGCTCTGGCCAGTGCTCTGGCCAGTGCTCAGCTAACTCCAGTTCTAACTCCGTAGCAACCGAAAAACCACTACCTTCGCACAAGCGTTATGCTCAGCGCAACCGCACCGCTATTCAACTGTGGTAACACCGTAACCGCCAAACACCGTAAAACTACTGTAGCAGGGAATAACCGTAGGGAGATACGACCGTAGGCCACCGAAACTGTCAAATAACGCTAACATCTGCAGAACCGACATATCACAGTTAAAAAAAAAACCCTGGGTGCCGCGCTAAGGTACTCATGAGTTATGGACGGGATCCATGAGTTATCCCAGTATCCATGAGTGAGCACTCATCGGCATCACTGATTGCAACAACGGCGAAGAACGTGAACAGTTGCAATAGTTTCAAGCTCATATAACAACGACGGCATGGACTGTTTGAGAGACACGGCGACAGGGGTTAATCACAGGCACAGGAACATGATCAAAACAAGAACCACGATATTCATATAACAAAATACACTCCAATCGAACACCAGCACGGCGACGACGCTATCCTTGGAAGATGACATCTGGAACATCCTGCGGATGAATGAAATTGTCCTCCAGCAGTATTTCCATTCTCTTCTCGTGTAAACTCCATCCGCAACTCGCCAAACTCTTCACCTTCGTTCAAACTTCAGCACTCAAAGAATGTTAACATTTTGGACGTCATCATCAACTCCGATCACCTCTGGCTTGACGAAGACAGGCTCGTCAGCGGGAGATGAGAGAACTTTCCAAACAGTCAGCATTGTTTCTTCAAAATACACTCCACAATACTCTCACACAGACGAGCTCGCTTCGATGGTCTTTACGGCTTCGATGGTTTTGACGGCGTCGATGGAACAGCGCTCTCTTCTCCACCAAAGGATGTGGTGGTTGCTGTCTTAGGGCTGGAATAAGAGTTGACCGCGGTGGAGAATTTGACATGATGGCAGGTTGGGCCTTCATGAGGTCATGTAACGTTCTATGGTCTTTCGGCTTCTCAGTGTGCCCAGGGGCGAGAAGTTCTTGCGCAGACGGTTGTTGGCCTGGTGAAACCCATCGAAGGACGTTGGTGTCCAGTGGCACAAACTAGTCTTATTGATCTCTTCGGAGTGTGCTACTTCTATACGAGGTCTTGGTCCATGCGGTCCAGCCGCAGGCAGCGAGTCTGTTATCTCATGAAGTCATAAGGAAAAGCCAGACACGACAAAAAGGCAGTGATCACCCGAAAAGGAAGACAACAGTTCGTCGGTACAAGTGAACCAGGCTGCAAGCTGCATTTAGCATTGCTACTCCTTTATTCTGTTGAGCTGTTCATGAATTGTCCCACTTCAGAATAGGCATCCGTGGGAGAAGGTACAGTCCTCATCGCAATTTCCGTGTAAGATTCCTACCCGTGTGCCAACGTTATCTCTCTTAGCCATCTCTCGCGACCAAGGTCAAGTTTATTCGGACTGCAGAAATGCACGATTTTTTTGATACCAGTGCAACCCCCCTGGAAGTGTAAAAGTTATTGCTTCACAGTGGATGGCTGCACTAATCTCAAGAACATTGTGCGTTTCTACAGCATGCGCGTGACCAAGTTCGGCACACGGGGAGGCTATGGGTGTTGTTGTCTCTTCTCTTATCGTTCGCGGAGTTAAACTCTATGTTGCTGACGGAGGAATTCTTCGAGGTCGATCGGAAAGTAGCCCGGTTAGCTCGAGCAACGATGGAGTGACGTACGGAATGTAGCGACGGTCGACAAGGTGGTGGGGTGCGGTAGTCTGGAAAGTCCAGGGGGTCGTGTTGAATGGTGTCGACGCCCGAGGCGACATCATTTACGAGGTCGTATGTGTTAGATGAAGTGGAGGGAGGTGGCAACCAAACTGACGGGGCAAGAGCCGTGTTCTGACTGCTAGTGATGCCCTCAGCCAGTGGACTGCCAAGTTTGGTCATGCCAGCATCTTGGTTACTCTTCTTGATCCGTTGGAGGAGACGGTCGACTTGATGATGTCGGTCACTCTACCAGTGAGGGTCACATTGGTGTATCTCGAGGACATGCGCGTCTCCGCCAGACTTGAGCACCTTAACAAATCAAATCGAGCAGTTTACCATGGTCCTATCGCCCAGTCTCGCCCGCGAATAATTCAGCACCTGCTCCAGCGCAACCGCCAACGCCCCTGCCACCGAATACGTCATAGCAAGAGAAGAAGACAAGAATGTCAGGAAAATACAATACAAGGAGCCAGACATGCGTCCCGTGTTGACCTCCAAGTCATGCACCAGCTCGCTGAGTATTTGGGGCAGCTCCAACAAGTCTCCGGTCGCAATGAACTTGAGCACCTGCTTTGCACCGTCTCGCAGAGTGTATCCGCAGTCGCCGTCACCGACGATCTCGTCGTACCGTGTGATTGTTGCCTCTTCCTTGATCACCGCGTCGTAGCCGTTCTCGATGCGACTTCGAACTGCTTGGTCGGTGAGCTTCATGTATCGCGAGTCGACTTTGGTCAAACTGCTGCTTTCAATCATCTCATCTACCAGGAAGAGGATTCGTGAGTTCAGCCTGTGCTTCGAGATACTGCTTGAAAGCTGAACAGACCGAGATTGAGAAACCTCTGGCAAGATTCATGTGGTGCAAGAGCGTTGGAGTCGACAATCGGTACGAAAAACCGGCGTTTCCTGTTGATGGTCGGATCATGTCTCCATTGCAACCACGGTCTACTCAGGTACGTGGTGATCTCGAGGCCCATGATGTAGTTCTCCGACCGCGACAGACCGTTGACGTCAGAGCAGTGCAAGGAGTGCGTCATGCCTTCGTTCTGGTTAGGATGGTGGTGCAGAACATATTCCAGGACCTTCCCGACGGCCTTCCCGGCTTCATCATATCCACTGGGCTCTCCTTCAGCATGCAATATCGCTGCTTGTCCGTCTTCTTTTCCTGTTTGAAATCCCGACATTGCTGTCGTTGAGGTCTTGAGGAACGCTCTCAAGAGTTCAAATGTCGCCTTCATGGATAACCTTGAAGAGTGTCAGTGTTGTTCTACACAGGAGAGTAGGTTGCTGAATTACCTTGTTGACCTTGTCGCAGCACTAAGAAGATGGATCAAATGGGCCACCTCCGAATTTCCCCTGACCACGACCTCCAACAAGTTCTCTTCGATCCTGTTCATGCTCCCGAGCGTTGTTGGTACCGAACGCGAAGTTCTTGGGATTGAGAACGGGACGGCAAATGTCAGGATGGGCGGCGTCGACGAGGAGGTATCTGGGACTCATGACTTCGAGAGACTCTAGAGTCTCGAAGGTCTTCACGGAAGGATCGGTAGGTTGCACTGGCTCGGCTTTGGCGATGATAGCGTCGATGCCGTTGGAGAGAGTGCGTCTGGCGCAGGCAAGTCCTAGGATGTGTTAGTGGATTGCGACGACAAGAGTAGAAATGCGCGAAGAAACATACGGGCGGCGGCCATGGCAGAGGTGAAGAAGCCCATGCAGTAGCCGAGGAGGTCCGTGATAAAGAGTTGTACAGCTTGCCGTATAAAGATGGAAGGGAAAGAGGATGAGGAAGACAAGCGAAGGCATGATGGAGGAAGGCGCCGTCGTAAGGAGTGAGCTATTCAAGGAAGGAACGCTGGCAAGATGATATGCGCACAGGGAAGGTGATGTTGCGAGAAAGGTAATGTTGCAAGAAAGGTGGTGTTGCGAGGAAGGAAGGCAACCGTCGTTCAAACTCGACAGTGTCTCTCGTTGCGGACTGGCCGAACTGAGGACTGAGCCTTCAGCCTGGACTGTTTAGGAGAGAAGGTGTAAGGATCGGCAAATTCCGCTCACTATGAGGCCAGTGAATTCACATGCTGAGACGGAAGCACTCCGAGATCAGCTTTTGAGGCCTCCTTCCAAGAACAACAACCCTCTGCTTTATAAACCCAACATAGAGCACCTGCCTTGTTACGTGGTAGTCTTACCTATCTTCGTCCTTGGTATGTGCAACTGTCCTTTGGTTCCTGTCTAGCCTGCGATTTACTCACTGATCTCCAGGTGCGCACAAGGGGCCTTCTGAAGCAATACAAGGTCTCCGGTTGTCGGGGTTGCCCGCCCGTCAGCGTCAGCGCTGCTTCCAACTCTGACCTTGACTTCAGCTTCAACTCTGACCTCAACTTCAACTTCACAGCCTCAACTCCACCTTCACTTCCGACTTCGACTTCGACTTCGACTTCGACTTCGACTTCGACTTCGACTTCGACTTCATCCTTACTCTACCTCCAACTTATCAACCATGAACGGCAACTTTAGCCCCTGGGGTAGCAATCGCAATGACGACAGATGGGCACACGACTGGAACAAAGATAAGAACAACCTCGACCAGAAGAGCGAAACCTGGGTACAACTCGATCCTGATTTCCGCGAGTTTTTCAAGACCACTGGAATCCTCGAACACGCCCGTGGAGGCAAGAAGATCTGGTTCATTGGATCAGGGAATGGCAAGGAATTGGATGTCCTGTTGACCATAGCACCTGGAGCAGACATCATCGAAATCGAGCAAGGACCTGACCTCTGTGATGCAGCCAAGCGATTCCTCAACGCCGGTAGCCTTACAAACAACCAGGCCAAGGCGGACTCGATTGTAATCGAGGCCGACTTTGTCAACGGCGCTGGGCTTCGAGAGATCGTTGAGCGCAGACAAAATGGAGTGTTTCCTGATATTATCGTCTGCATTAGCTGCATGCATCTCTATACGACAACCTACCAAGCCACTGCCGCTGATATGTGGACCGGATCGCTCGTGCTGGCAGAGGGCAGTTGTGTCATCTTTACCACCAGAGACCAAAACACGAAGATCCTCCATGCTATGCTGGCTTTTAGGAACGGCTAGATGATTTCGGGCGTTAGCTTTAGCGCCGCGAACGATGATGACTGTGCGATTCTTCAGGCAGCTGCCGCGGCCGTAATCAACAGCTTCAACGTTGCCAACTTCAACGTAATGGTGTCAACCTTTCCGGGCTCAGCTCCTGGTGATAGCTTTGCACATCGGTGGACCCATAATGTGATCACCTTTGGACATGGCAAGTTGGACGCAAAGGACACCAGGATCTTGAACAAAAGATTGCCGTTTGCACAAGGCAGTGGAAGATGGCAGGTTCTGGGAAATCTGGGTGGAGGTGGCCTTGGCCGTGGAAGAATGAAGACCGATGTCCTCGAGGGGATTGGCGACTGAGTGCTAGAGACGATCCCCGGCGCGAAAATATACGACTCTTTGCTCGAGGTCGTCGTTGTCCTGGCCCACAGCCAAGATTCGGACGCGGGACTGAAGGGAGCCGTTTGTGGCTAGGAAGAAGGAGATTTCTCGAGGAACGGATGGCATGAGAAGATGACGGTATCCCAAGGGTAACATGGTATGGCAAGACGGCAGTCGAGTGTGGTTGCTTAGCAGAAAAGCGAAAAGGAAAGATAGTGACAGTACCCCAAGAAAAAAGGCAAGGAATTTGGGACGGGGAAGTACCGAAAGTGGCGTTCAGGAGGCAGAAAGAAAGCGGCAGTACCTCAACAGTGGAGAAGTAGATACACTCAATTTTGAAGTCTTTGATGATACATCATGCATACAAATGAGACAATCTTCCATCAACCGTCTCTCCGATGCTGGCGCCACCAACAGGTTTAATCGTCAAATCAACAAGGTCACCCTCCCCCACGTCAACATTAAGCCTTTCCGGTCCATTCAGATATCGCGCCAACGAAATGTCAGGGTCTTCGGCTTTTTCTGCGGCACTATTACTGGCCTCTGTTCCCACTTGCGTGATCCAATGCTCAGCAGGACTACTACGCTGCTCGAATGTCCGCTATAGGAGAGACACGTGGTTATCGAGACAGAAAAGATTGTTGTCTTTATTATGTTCTCGGAGATGATTAGGGGCATAGTGATTGGAGTGCGTGATTATGGTTAAACGGATTTTGATAGAGTAAGTTAAAAGTAAGGTAGAGCATATTATGAAAACGTAATCTTGTGCGGCCAAGACCGTCGCCTCTCGGGCTGGATATTACAAAAAATGTCGTTTTGACCTCTGCTTCCTCAAGCAGCCGCCTTTCCCTTTCCCTTTGAGTTCAGGGACATGTATCTCTTGAGTGGTCCGTCCTTTCTCAAGAGCTCCACATCAGCTCTCAATCCTGCTTTGTATTCTTCTGTGACTTCGTCGTCCAGATACTTGAGCATGGTACCCAAGTTTCCTTCATGGGTTGTTTGGAGCTTAGCAGCGCATGTCTTGCAGACCTTCAGGCCGCAGCCTTTTACACCCTGGACGGTCTTCGCACAACAAGTGTAGTGAGCAGGTGATGGACAGATTGAGCACCAGACCTCGTCTTCCGAAGGTGGTTCGTTATGGATCAGACGGGTGAGGGCTGGCATGATATCCATAGTTGGGTCAGGCTCGAGGAGTTCAATAGCATGCTTCTTGCACGTCATGATCTGCATTCTGAACTTCGTGCAGGCCTTGCATAAGGAAGTCGCAGCTGGCTTCCTCTTGGGTGGACTTGACAGATCTGCTTCGATGGCATCGGAGATCTCCACTGGTCCTTTGCCTTTACCATAATCGTAAACTTTAATCTTCCTGACGCCCAGGCCGAGAATGGCGTAATTGTATCTTTTGCAGATACTGCAGGTGTCAATTCCGCCATCGAAGGTGATCGGATACGAAAGCTTGGTCGTTTTTGGGGTTGAAAGACGCTGAATTGTTTCCAGAATTGTTGTGGGCTCCTTCACGACCTCTTTGATCACCATCTTTTTGGCCCTTTTGGTCGGTCTGGATGATTCTGAAGCTCCTGCTCTGGCGCGCTTCTTACCTTTGGTGTTGAAGGCATCATCGTCGTCTAGGAGTTTATCCTCGTATGACTGCTTGTCTGTGATCACAGGATCGTTCTGGTTGTAAGGAATGGTTTTGTCGAACATTTCGATGTCTGCGCCACTCTCTTCAACCTCCTCTTCATTCTCCTCTCCATCTTCCATCTCCACGTCAGTTATGATTTCCTTGGACTTGTACTGCTTTGGTAGCTTGATAGGACCTTCGGGCTGAGGCACGAAGTCGCCAGTCTTGTCGTTGTCAGGGACGTGATTCGGATATGATACGTAGCCATCGTCTTTCTCCATCGGACGAAGACCGTACTTGCAGGTTCGACAACAACCACAAAAGCAGCTTGATGCTTTTTCAGGAGTCTTCTTTGGTATATGAAGCTGCTTGAATTCGTCGGGAGTATTGTCCCCCTCTTCGGCTGGTCCTTCCAGAGCTCCTCCATCTCCAGTACGAGCAACTTCGGGGTAGAGATTATCAACGTCAAAGGAATTCGGATCGAGCTCGGTAGGTCGTGCGTGTTCTGACTCTTCGATTTTAGATCTTTCGGTGGTAGAAGCCTCGGTAGCAGCGGGTTCGGTGGAGGTAGGCTCCATGGCCTTGGGCTCGGTGTGCGTAGGAACCGGGATCTTGACAGTGTTGCGGGGCGTAGCTGTGGCATATGCAATTGCATCTTCGCTCTGCATGAAAAGACTTGCGAGTTCGACGATGTCAGACTCGATACTGGTCTTGATCGGTCTGGTCTGGGTATCTTCAAGTATGGCAGTGGTCTCGGTCGTCACGTCGTCACTAGATTCGACATCGACCAAAGCCGGCTCGGAGAATGTGTCCCTGGTCGAGTTAGTAGCCTCAGGCTCGGCTCCTCTGACTGCTTTGAACGTTGTGTAGTGACTGATCGAGTGTGTCTCTAAGAAAAAACTCTGTGGTTCTTCTGCGGTAGGAGCTTGAACAATTGTCTCTGTGATGTCGTCGACTGTATCGAAGTCCATCTGCATTCCACTATCTGTTGTCACCAAGCCGGGAGGCTGGTTGCTCGTCTCGGTGAGGCTGTCTGCCAGGTCGATGTCCATCTGCGTTCCATCGTGCCTTGACCCAGCAGCTCCCTGGACCGGGCGGTCGTCCTGTTCCGACGTATAATTGGTATCGTTGGGTGATAGGATGACAGCAGGTGCTGGATCCGAGGTAGGTCTAGAGGTGACGAAGTGAAGTGCTCCTGGAACGATCGTCGTGGTATGCTCCATGTCTCGCCTGTGTTGAACTTGAGTTGCTTTTCGATCCACAGCCAGAATGAAGACTTACTGTGAATGAAGATAGAGCAATAGAGATGATGAATTCTTCGATGGCATGCGTAACCCAAGCAGCAACAATGACTGTCGCTGATACGGAAAGTGCTTCTTTGAAGGCTTTTGCTAGGTAGGAGTGAGTCTACACGAGGAGATATGGCTTGAACGTTGGGACGGACTCTTATATGTGTGAGGGAGTTTTGGCGAAAGAGGCTGTTATCAGTGAGACCAGCGGATATCGAGGGTACTCCTGATAACCCGTATTGGTGAGTGAATTGAAATCTTGTCTTTGCGATTTGTGTGCCCGCATTGAGCTTGGAGGCGCTGGACGTTGCGGAAGAGGTAGGGAGATAGAGCAGAGGGAACGGAATGAAAGTGATCAGAGATGTCGCGGGCAGTTGAAGAAGTGAAGTCTTTCAGGCTGATCTGGCTTCCTAGATAGCTGAAGACGGTAGCAGAGCTCGATCAGTCGAAAGCAACAAAGAATTGTCCAACGGTAAGGTCATTTGAGCAGCTATTCGTTGAACTACTTGGAGACATCGAATCGAGATGATGGAGAGACCAGATAACCGAGTATGGCCGAACCAGTTGTTAATGGCTGTACGTGTGAGTAAGCAAAGGTGATCAAGTCTGTTGAAAAACTAAGCACTTGAACACGACCGTGCATGACAAGGATCGAATATCTTGGGGTTACCAAAGACTAGTAGCATACGGACCGTCCATGGAAGATTGGAAAGCAAAGGGTATGGGCCGGAAGATTCGAAATGAATTGGAATGGAAAAGGAGTGACAACTAGAGGATACTAAGCTAGTGAGAGATATAAGGAAACTAAAAACCCTGTGGTAGTTAAAACGACACAGAAGATGGTTACAGACAGTTGTGAGACACCGATTGCTGGTAAAGTAGTGGATTTCGGTAGGGGGAGCGCATAGGACATGGGCGATAACTTCCTCTCCCAGGATCTGATGACATGGCGAAGCACGTCGGTGTATCTCAGGAGCGAGTTATATGACTGCAGAAAGCAGGCGCGGACGAGGAGCCGAAGTGATCGGGCGCCTCCTGCTTGTATTCAGTGTACAAATTCCTTGTCCACAGCTGGTGTGCATGGCTGGGAATCTAGATCATATCCAGATGGTCCAGAGTACACTCGAGCTCACTCCTTTTAAAGTGCTGACGTAGAAATCAGCTTCTCGATAGTAACTACCTGAACCCAAAGGACGTTTGTCGAAGATCAGATGTGGAAAGTCGACGAGTTGAGACGACGTTGAAAGTTGAAAAG
>ERZ794946.282-NODE-282-length-22306-cov-5.065390_pt1 | contig 22306 bp, 18 predicted proteins | sample MGYA00433072_ERZ794946 | MGnify/ENA primary metagenome ERZ794946 (study PRJEB30137, sample SAMN04331413) | food metagenome | isolation source: Y3 must sample point D1 replicate A | place: Australia: South Australia | collected 2014 ...
AAATACAGAATGGAGAGCAGACTACTTCAAACTGTTCATGGTGGGCATCCTCTTCTACTTGTAAAATGGGTGAAAATAGTGACATGTGAAGTGATCTGCAAATGGGCATGCATCTAGACGCCTTGGCGTCTGTTGAGAGAGTTCGTGTCTTCTTTCGACCCTGTTGGTGCAACTAGACAGCAGTGCTGCGTACTAGCTGCATCAAAGTCCAGTGTTGAGCTTCATCTTGATTGCTCCCCAAAAAAATCGATTCTCTGTCGCGTTTCGACTAGGTAATTGCTCTATCGCCAGCCGCTTTCGCTCCGAACACTAGAAAATCGTAGAGTGTCTAAAAAGCCTCTATAAATTATCTATGGTCTAACGAAGCAGCGGGCGCGTTTAAATGCCTATAGCGAGTCGCATAAATGTAGACTTAGACTATAAACCATATAGATATGTCCTAGACCCTCGGGGTTAATATAGAGTGTAGGCCTATCGAGGAGGGGATAACGCGCAATCGAGCTAGAACAAGGACTGCTAAAATACCACGTTAATGGATGCCAGTGAGCAAAAAGAACAAAACGTACAGCAGCAGGGATTCCCACGTGGTCACCCACCGTAGTACTAATCTGCCGTTCAACTGCTTATGTATGGCAGAGCGGACGGGATGCCCAGTTTTCAGCTGACTGTGGCCGTACGTGAAGGATGGGCGGTCTTTTCGCAATACGATCGTTTTGTTGCGCGAGCGAGCACTAGCACCACAACACTGTCACTCATTGTAATCGAGTGTTCAACATCAGATTGCACAGGAAGCAAGAAGCCAGATCGACTTATTATCTGCCATTTGTGAAAAGTTACGACTACAGCAATGTGTCGCTCAAGTGTTTGAAGAAAATAATGCAGACCCTCTCATCGTAATCGTCACCCGTATGTGCTTCATCGTTCTCCAACCCAGAACACCCGCTAATAGCAAATCCAATCATGCAACGCCGAATTCCTAAGAGAAGAAGAGAGAAAAGAATGATCCAGCGCAGGGATTTGGCTCTCCTACTTCTTCCTGTAGCCGTCAAGGCCAGGATCGCCGAACATGTGTGCCGGACTATGACTCTTTGTCATGCCGTCAAGCCCGGAGCCAGAGTCACTTCTAAATATCTCAGACTGAGCATATGGATCAGACTCCCAGACTTCAAGACCTTCAAGTGGCAAAGACTCTCCGTGGGGTTTGTTGACACCATATTGGTGAAGCGCACCGTTGATTCCAGTGAGTGCCCATGCGAAAATAGCCTGCTCGCGGATTGAGTTCATGAAGTCGTCCTGGGCAGGGCCACCAGCTCTGACATGGTCTGTATGAGCGCTGAATGGTCCCAAAGACGGTGCAAAGTTTGTAGCAAAGGCTTGCTGTGGGCGTGCTTCCATTGGAGGAAGAATTGGCTCTGTTGCCCAAGGAGCAGCAAAAAGGCCGTTGTTGTGTCTCGTACGTGATAAGGTAGGAAGCATTGGACGCGCCCGTCGTAGACACACTACGAGACCATCGGATGTACATGAGATGACGGCTTCGAGCTCGATCGGCTCGCGGTTAATCTGAGGCCTAGTGCTGCCATCCGGTGAACTGACAGATGATGCGGCTGATGATTCCTCGGCCATAGAATCTCCAAAGATGGCCGAGTGGGTGTCGTGTACGTCCGTGCTGTTCCCTGATGTGGTTCTGGAATTAGATATGTAGTCTGATGGATCAACATCCATACTTTCAGAGGCTGAATGAGAGCCGTTGATGTGAACACCTCCGCCAACTTCCTGGTCCACACTGCTGGCGGTCATCTCATCATCACTTTCCTCGTCCATCGGCGTCGTGGCGTCATCATCTATACGAGGATCACGGAACCAGAAGCGGAGGTAGGCTATCGAGTCGTTCGCCTTTGCGTTCTCCAGACACTTAATAGCATCCTGGAGACAGTTTTCGGAGATGCAATAGTAGAAACTACGACCTCTCATGGATTCGGCAGGAATGCCTAGAATTTCCTCAAGGCCAGCTGTCGCATACATGATGGTCAAGGTGCGAGTGAAACGATTCAGAAACAAGGCGGCTCGAGGTTCGTGCCTCTCCTTCTGGACAGGTCTTCTGAACTTGTCCGAGATGTGCGACAACATGTGGTAACGTGGGTCTCGTGGTGAAGACGAAAATAGACGGCGAATGATGGGTGCCTCTTCGGCTCGTTCTACAGAATAGGGTTAGCTGATTGGTGGCGTCGTGATGGCCAGCATGCCTTACTTTGACTTGGAGACCCCCTTCGGTAGATGGAGGTGCAAACGATCATAACATCATAGACAATGGTGAAGCAACATTCGACACCAGTCCATTGGCCCTCCTTGTTTTTCACCCGGCAGTATGATAGCACAGCGGCCTTGTCCATCTGTACACCCTTCTTGTGGAATGCTTGGGCGAATGGCAGTTCGTCTTCGGAGAAGAACTCCCAACACGAGCGATTGACGACTTCATCTGGAGTCCAGCCCAGGACATCGACAATGGAATCCGAGGAGTAGAGGACGCGAGCGTCAGGAGTAAGGTCTGTCAGAGGTGTTAGCGATTGCGTGTTGAGGTTGTGCGTCTTGCAATGGTACCGTGGATGGAGATGAAAGTCAAGTCCATGGTGGCGGTTTTTGGCGGGGTAGGAGGCGGCGGACAAGATGAGAAGAGATTGAAGTATCGGCTTCGACCAGGCGTGTGGATTAAGAGCGTCGGCAGCAGAATATGCAAGTTGCCACTATGACACTGCTGCTGCACGTCTTGGGTAGCGTCCGGGGGCTGCTCTGCAATGCAAAAATAGGGTCCTGGAGGAAGCTCCGGCACAATCTGAGTGGATACCGGGAGAAACAAGAGGGTGTGTCCTCGCGAAGAAGAAACGGGAAAGGTTGAAGTCTAGTAGTTGTCGAGGCGGCAAGAGTCGTCTTTGATTGAGAGAGGCATGGGTCTCGGGCTTATATATTGGCCTGACTAGTCGAGATCCGAGCAATAGCGAGACCGGCTCGGCGGTAGTGTGTCGGTGCTGACAGGACGTGGTCGTAGTTGCGCAACGATATACTCGGCTGTCTGTACTAGCGATGACAATCGAGTGCTGGAGGACGACTTGCGATGCGATGGTACAAGACAATAGGAAAATTGCGGCCGAGAAGAGGCAGAAGGCACTTGCACGGCCTGATCACGCTTTGCGGCTTGCCTTTCCACAACTGTCGTCGACGTCACACGAACACTACCACGTACTTGGCGTCTCGATTTCTTACAATCCTCGACTGGAGCCCAACTCTCTTCGCATGCCGAGTAGGGGAGATTGCATGGATGGAACGCTCGAATGAATACCTACTCTACTCACTGTATGTGCATCCAAGTCGCAGCGTCAAGGCCAAGTGCGTCTGCACCCAAAAAGGCCTGCTGTACTTGTGCTGTGGTGCAAGCAATCAGAGCCCGGCAGTCGCTTTCAGCTGCCCTAGTTTGACACGGCTTTCGGCTCCGTTGCCCAATAAGGTCCAGGGATACTTAAGTACTGGGTAGCTGCGCTGGGCATCCCTGCTGGGACGACCTCTCATCGACGATTCCAATGTGTTAGAATCGCTGATTCTTGTGCTTCTTGTTTAATGGTGGCTTACTCAACTACTTGCTTACGCACTGCGTCTCTGTATCCGTACAAATCAAACAATTGCTTTCGTATCTGCGTCCGTGGTATGCAGCATGCGCATGATTGTAAAGAGTAAACACAAGCGAGAATTCGCTTTGTTGATTGTCAATTTGGCGATCTCTCCCTCCGCGCGCCTTCCGTAAAATCACTTTCCACTCACACCTGCCACCTGCCACCAGCAAACGCGAAGTCGCTCGCTCTGCCCCGTCTCTCCGCATCCCAGTCATAGTTGCCTTCTCACAGACAGCCGATAATCGATGAATTACTGATCAATCACTTTCACTCCCTGAGGCACAAACAATCTTTTGCGTAACACGTGCATTGTCCCAATCCGGCCTCTACCTGACCGACATGATGCAGCTTCTATTCTAATTGATACTTCCAACGAGCCTGTCCAACTCTTCAATTCAGCACATTGCCCTGGTCATCGCCTTAGCTATGGAGTTTCCTCAAGTGAAAGCATGGCTGCGTCTTCCTGTACGTGTCTATTCTCCCTATATCTCGTGTACATCCTGCACAAAATTCAAGCATTCGCTAAACAAATTAACAGGATGAGGAGAACAATCGTAAGTTCGCACAAACCCTGTCGGCAAACATTTCTCTCATCACGTAGACGGTCTCACCTGATGATATCCTAGTCTCAATCTACGACGTGAAGTTCTGCCCCTACTTGAAGCCGGATGAGGATCCCGTTTTCGCCGCGGTGGCAGGAAGAAAAGTAAGCCCTAACCATATACTCCGGCATAGCACCTCTCAAGTGACTCGTAATAGATCTACATCTGCAAGCCTGTCTGCAAGTCGAGCACCTCGAAGACATACGATTTGGAAGCCCTGAGAGTCATCGAAGACCCTGATGTACGTCTCCAACGCACTTGCAGTGCCAGCATAGTCTATGTCTTGTTCGATGCTTATGAACACATCCAGGAAAACGTCTCACTGAACAGTGTTGCATGGTCGCTTGATACCGACACTGATGAATCTCTCGTCTGCGTCGCTGGGTCTGGATCGAAGAGAATCAGCATCTGGAACGTGGTCACAGGGGACCTGGTTCGGGTAAGCTCATTGTAATGGCTTGCGAGGATTTAACATGCTGATTATTCACAACAGCACCTTCACGGACACGGCGGCGTAAGTGTGACCTCGAAAGATAGAGACTCGGATCGAGCTGACATGGAAAAGGATGTCAATGACTTGGTCATCTCACCAGCATCACCACATGTGTTAGCCTCTTGCTCGGCAGATTACTCGATTAGAGTATGGAACTTGGATCCCAGATATCACAAGCAGCCCTGCGCGGCCATCTTATCAGGGGAGGGTCATAGACAGGCCATTCTCTCTATCGTATGTGGTCCTACCCATGCACTCTATACAAACCTGACAGGTAGTGCAGGATTTCCACGAAAACGGTAGATGGCTTTTGAGCGGCGGACAAGATACCCTGGTTTGTTTAGTGAGTACCTCCTGACTGTGGACGTGCAGCAGTTTTACTTACCCATGCAGTGGTCCGTTCCAGAGATATCTGACGAGAATGCCGGAACAGACAACCCGACGGTTGTGGTCTATCCCCATTTCGCTAGCAGTGGAATGCATTCCGACTACGTAGACTGGTATCGCATTCCAGAATTTAAAGACTCGCTGGCTACAGTCGGCTAATAAGCATACAGTGTCAGGTTCTGGGGCGATCTGGTCATGTCCAAAGCCTCCACGGGAAACAACATCAAAGTCAAGAGAGGAGAGATAATCCTCTGGAAGATTGAAGGCTTTTCATCTGCCGACGACCACCCACCAGATCCACCCATGCCGGGGCAAGGCCATCTGACGCGCTCGGCTTTTGGTGGAACCTTCTTACGTCTGTTGACCTTTGATATGGTGGCCATAGAACCATTCTACATGCGATTCGGGCTCTTCAAACGACCAGGTCAACGTCCTATGCTCGTTATGGGTAACATCCGAGCCCGGTATTCCTTTTGGGATCTTCAACGCTTCGAGGAACGTGCGACTACTGGCAAAGAATCCACTACTGTCACCAAGGATGAGACGAAGAAAACATCTCTCGCTAAAAGAGTCTTGATCAAACGGATACGAGCCCGTGGTAACGCCACTCTATCAACCAATGAAAGGGATCAAGGGAGCAGTGATTCAAAGGGTAAGTTGCGCTACCACTTCACGTCTGCCTCGAACAATATACTAATGACATGACTCTCCAGCTCAAGTCCCGATGCGAGCGCCTGCCCCTCGTCCTGCCCCTAAACATCCATCTCTAGCGTTCGTGGCAATGCGCAACTCAGCAGAACTCGCCCTCCGCAACTCCACAGACCTCTCCCTGCGCAACACAACCGACCTCTCCCTGCGCAACTCAACAAGACCCTCAACAAGGACTTCCACCAACCCTCCCCCTACAAAACCACTCCCTCCCACTTCCGCAGCCATGCCCGCCCCAGCTCCCAGAATCCCAGCAAAAGGCAAAGGCAAAGCTACAGACCCTTCCTCACCTCGCACCCACGCCATGAAGAATTACATCCGACACGCCGCTCATAAGACGACGGTGGTCCAGTGTCCGGTTGATTTCGCCTGCAGAGCTGTCGAGTGGAGTCCGGATGGAAAGTGGTGTGTTGCGGTGGGTGATCATGGTATCATGGCTATTTTCGGACGATGGATGCCAAAGTGATGGTGATCGAAAAGTTTCATATTGATCAAGAACGAACAAGTGGTAACTACGATGTGGTATAGCTAGGGATCGAGGACTAGGTCATCGATTATGGTTTGGAGGAAGACGTGGCATTAAGCTCTCGAAGTATCCATCTACGAACGACCTTAATCGATGACAACAAAAAACATCGATCTACTGTTCACAGGGACTCTTAAGTTCATTCGTCTCTAGGAAAGGATCATATGAAAGTGGAGAGGGAATAACATATGTCTACCAAGACCACTACCCAGGCTAGTAATACCAAAACACACACCCTGCCCTAAGATGCTCTACTGTACCGCCACCCTCCTACCCTAACCCTAATATCCATTTCACAATCGTCCACACCACGCTCACAGGCCAAAGCATTATCGCCAACACTCTGCCCACAGCCGTACCTATGCGAACCACAATGGCAATACAGCATAATATCATGATTACCCTCAATGCTGTGAACGCCAATGCCTTGATAGCTTGCCAGCGCTCGATAGGTTTGGTTGCCGAATCGGAGAGTATGTGTATGGCCTGTGTGATACCGATGCTATGGCTTTTTGAGGATCCATCAGGCCTAGGTGCAGATCTGCAAAAGATTTGGTTGATAGCCCACGCTAGGAAGCCGACGACTTGTGTTTCGAGAGGGGAAAGCGATTCGGCTACTGATGTACCAGAGATTGAGGGAGTGCTCTGATGACTCGGATAAGGTGGCGGCGGTGTAGCGGTATACTCGCGAGGACTGTGTGCGGTCTTCTCGGATGAGTAACGGCCTTTCTTGACCGAGCCATCAGGATGAACGACGCGAACTCTAGGCAATTGTCGCAGATCCTGGAAGCGTGATGTGTTGGAGTTGGCCCGTCCGCGCTCGGCGCCACCCATGGTCGGACTATGAGCTTCCTTCTCGTGCGAAGATGTTGGTGTCGTCACATCCACACCAGAATCTCTGCGCTCATACCCAGGAGCAGTCGAGCATACAGGTCTGCGAGACAGTTGTGGTGAGTGTGGCTTTTCGAATACTGGAAACTCGGATAGAGTTGGTGAAGATGTAACTGATTTGTCTTGCCCTACGGTGGTGTGTTGCTCAGCGGGTGATGAAGACCGAGGGTTGCTAAAGTCTCGAAGTGCCTTTGTCGCTTGAGCAAACTTACGAGGACCGGCACCGATACTGTGCATTCTTCCATTCAATCCTTCTTTCTGCGAAAGACGCTGTGCTTTGTCTTTGTAGTATTGTACTGCTCTGTCCTGATCTTCTTGACGGTATGGTTGTGGGTCTTTGGCGGTTGGCATAGGTATCACAAAGCTATCCTCGCTTGCGTGAAAGTCTGCTCTTGTGGCCGACGAGTTGGCTGTGTTGAGACTCGGAGATCCTGCTTCTGTGTCTGGTTCCATGTTCCATCCTGTCGAGTCTTGACGCCATCTACCTCTTGGTCCTGCAGGTTTCGGTCTGCTCACTACCGGGCTTCGGCGTTCTGGAGACTTCACTCTCGTAGGGACCTCGGATGAGTATGCTTGTCCATCTCCGAAGAGTGATAGCGCTTCGGCAGGGGATATGGGTGTTCGAGGAGTCAAGTTCGTGACGACGCTTGGGCTGATTCTAAAGCGAAGGCGCAATCAGTATTGTGAATCGATGCTAAGGCATGACTCGTCGAATGGGCAAGGCTGGACCACTGTAGTCTTTGTACACTTGCTTGACTTACAGGCCAGTCCTAGGATTTGCCGCTCGTGCTGTGAGATAGTCGTCGGTACCCTTGATGCCCATGCCCGAAACTGCAATGTGTAAAGGCGATACTCTAGGCGAAGTGCGGAGTGTATTTCTTGTCCACGCTCTTCTTTCTGTATGAAGGTGTGAGTTTGGGGATTTGGAAGTGTTGGTCGATGAAGTTTGGTTCTGCAAAGATAGTGAATTGGAATTCTGAGCAGATAATCGAGCAAGCAAATGATGAAGTCGCTGGGTGACGATGTCCGTATTTCTAACTTCCATGGATGGGAGGAATGTGGTTTGGTTGACATCGCAACCGCCAACGGTCTGGATTCCCAAGCTGACTGTGGGGGAGCTCCTCCCGACGCGTTGCTATCTTCTATCGCAGCTTCCAAACCTTGAACTTGTGACGTGACAGTTCTAAACTTGAGGACCGTTAAGAGAAGGCGTCGCAATTTTGTGAGTCGCAATTTCGGCGTTGTCGGATCCTCATATGTCCCCAATCGCATCGACTTCCGCGTACTGCATCCATTGATCGTTGTTGGCTTTCTTCCAAACCTGGACAAGACCATCGTCGCCAGTAGATACTAGTAGATCGCCTGTTCATTACAATCAGCTTATGCACCTCCGACGGTCCTTTCAGGGACACTTACCCATCTGTGAGAACCCAACTCGCCAGACTGCACCACTATGGGCAGAGAGCTCTACTACAAGTTTTGCTTCCTGGTTGACCCTTCCAGGACGATCCTGTTCTTCATTTCTGCCGCCGCGTGGTCCTCCAGCTAGTCCAGCGCCTATGCCTGATTGATGAGGCTTAGGAAAAGTCGGTGACTTCAGACCAGAATGGGGGTCATTGGTGCGCTTGGGCTCGGATGCCGACGTCTCTGATATGCCTGGAGTGTGCAATTCGTACACGCGAACGATTCCATCTTTGCTGGCAGTCGCAATCACGTCGAAGCCACGCATTGAGCCATTTGCCCAAGCGACATCTCGTATCAATGCGTCTGATCCGCGTACCTCTGCAGCTGTGTAGAACTTGCGGTCTTTGTCGGTGCGGAATATCTTGACGGTATCCATTACCGAGACAGCCAATGACAGACTCTTGCGATCCAGTCCAGCCATGATAGCAGGCCAGGCTGGCAGTTTTTCGTGATGCCAGCTCAATCGGAAACCAGTCTCTTCTGTCCTCTGTGGTGTTTTGCATAGGTAGTCTTGCCATAGGATCTGCCATTCAGACAGGTTGTCATGATCCACGGGCTCACAAACTGTCAACTGTCCATCGCGAGAGATCATGGCCAGATAAGTTTCAGTGCCGATGTTTTTGAAGTCCAGAGACATGTACGGCACTCTTGTCGCCGAAGGTTGTTGGTAGATGCGCTTGAAGCGACGGCCTGAGAGGGGTGCTTCAAGCACATCCTCTTGCCATATCCGTAATAAGCCATCTTCTCCAATGCTTCCTATGATTTCGCCCACAAACGGACCGTTCCATTTTACCTACCTAGAAGTCAGATATAGACTTGACGATCAGCATCCGGCGGGCAAACTCACATCTGTCACCTCCGCATCGTGAGCTTTCCAAACGTCGGTCACTGTCCAGCCATCGTCTTTTCTGTCCCAGACCTTCAAGCGATGATCGGAAGACGCAGTCACCATACGAGTACCATAGAAGTTGTAATCTACAGCCAGAACAAGGTCATGGTGTCCGTGGCTGAAGTGGTGGAAAGAACTGTTAGTAGCCATGCCAAACACTGTCACAGGCCCGCTTCGTTGGCACCAGAGTGCGGACGCGTCAACAACACGTATCCAGATTTGATCGGGTGTTCGTTGATGTAATCGGATGTAATTACAACAGCTTGAATCTGAAGAAGTTCGAAGATGTTTGCATGTCTATGAGAGTGTAATGGGAAGTGACCATCGAAGTGCTGCGATTCGCGCCCGTTTTAGCTTCGGATTTAAGCGGGCTCAAGAACTTCCAGCCACTCATCGAGTGACACCAACTACCCAAACATCACACCCACTTTAGCATTCATAGAACTTGGATAGATGAAGATGTTGGAAAGTTTTAATACATTCGTAGATTTTCCTCTAATAGGATATGGATATACATGAAATGAAAACTAGGTGGCATAGCCACTGATGACATCAAAACAACAGCAAAATCCAGATGGTCTTATCTGGTAAAGAACCCCCTTTCGCTTTTTCCCATGGCATCACGTAAAACTCCGATGAAGCAGATGTTCGTTGCATTGACGTAAAGCTCTACCACTCAAGAGGCTCGCTCTTCTCCTCACCGCGGTTGGTCTTTGGTACCGGGGCTGCCTCAATCTTGACGGGACCCTTGCGGTCGCGCTTAAGGAATCCAGAACCGTCGAGCCAAGGGGTCTCCTCGGTACGTCTGCGCTCGAACTTGACAATCTTGTCATCCATCTGCATGGTAAGACCAATGTCGTCAAGACCGTTGACAAGGCAGTGCTTGCGGAACTCCTCGACGTCGAAGGAAGAAAGTACAGTGCCGTCGGCCTTCTTGATCTGCTGGTTCTCAAGGTCGACCTCGATGTCGGAACCTGTGCTGGCTTCGTCGAAGATCTTCTTGAGGACTGCTTCGTCTCCAATGCGGATTGGAAGCATGCCGTTCTTGAAGCAGTTGTTGAAGAAGATGTCACCGAATGAAGGGGCGATAATGCAGAGGATGCCAAAATCGAGGAGGGCCCAGGGAGCGTGCTCTCTGCTGGAACCACAACCGAAGTTGGGACCCTGTACAACAAGAATCTTTGCATTGCGGAAAGGCTCCTGGTTGAGGACGAAGTCCTTGTTCTCGCTCTTGTCCTCGTTGTAGCGCCAGTCGTTGAAAAGAGCTGAGCCAAGACCAGAACGCTTGATTGTCTTCAAGAACTGCTTAGGGATGATAGCATCGGTGTCGACGTTGGAGCGGTCGAGGGGTGCAGCAAGACCCTTGAGCTGGGTGAACTTGGGCATGCCAGTTGATGTGGTAGGAGCACCGCTAGAGACAGTGTTGCCTTGAGAGGTCTCGTCGAGGTCCATGATTTCCTCGAGGTCGGCATCGCTCTCAGGTGCTGCGACCTCAGGCTCGGCAGAAACCTCGCGAGGGGCCTTGCCAGTGACCTGTTCGTAGCCATCAAGCTTGCGAACATCGGCGAGCTTGCCAACAAGAGCACAGGCGGCAGCCATGGCGGGAGACATCAAGTGAGTACGACCCTGAGCACCCTGTCTACCCTCAAAGTTACGGTTGGAGGTGGAGGCGCAACGCTCCTTGGGAGAAAGAATATCAGGGTTCATACCGAGACACATGGAGCAGCCAGCCTCTCTCCACTCGAATCCAGCATCGATGAAGATTTGATCGAGACCCTCGGACTCGGCACGCTGCTTGACCAGACCGGAGCCAGGGACAACCATGGCGCGCTTGATGTTGGAAGCGACCTTCTTGCCCTTGACAATACCAGCAGCAGTGCGAAGATCTTCAATACGGGCGTTGGTGCAAGATCCGATGAAGACCTTGTCCAAAACAACCTCCTCCATGGGGGTGCCGGCAGTGAGTCCCATGTACTCAAGAGCTCTGATGCAGGCCTTCTTTCTGTTCTCATCCTGGAAGTCATCGGGGCCGGGAACAACACCGTCGATGGGAATGACGTCCTGAGGAGAAGTGCCCCAAGAGACGGTGGGTGCGATGTCCTTGGCATCGATGAAGATGTCGTAGTCGAACTTGGCACCCTCGTCGGTCTTCAACGAGGACCAGTAAGCGACAGCCTTCTTCCACTCGGGGCTGTCAACCTTGGGAGCAAGGGGCTTACCCTTGAGGTAGTCGAAAGTGATCTGATCGGGTGCGATCATTCCAGCTCTGGCACCTCCCTCAATGGACATGTTGCAAATGGACATTCTGGCCTCCATGGAGAGACTGCGGATGGCGGAACCGCAGAACTCAATGACACAGCCAGTACCGCCTGCAGTACCGATTTGTCCAATAACGTAAAGGACGATATCCTTACTGCTGACACCGGGTGCGAGCTGGCCATCGACCTGGACGCGCATGTTCTTGCTGCGCTGGGTGATGAGGGTCTGGGTAGCGAGCACGTGCTCAACCTCACTGGTACCAATACCGAAAGCGAGGGAGCCAAAGGCACCGTGGGTGGAGGTATGACTGTCACCGCAGACGACTGTGGTGCCAGGGAGGGTGAAGCCCTGCTCGGGGCCGATGATATGAACAATTCCCTGTCTCTTGTCTCCCATACCGAAGTATGTGAGGTTGAACTCCTTCACATTGTCCTCGAGAGTGGTACATTGTAACCTCGAGTCGTCCTCCTCGATGAATGTTGCAGCATTCTTGAAGTTTTTCCTTGATGACGTAGGGACGTTGTGGTCGGTGGTGACAAGAGTGCAGTCGGGTCTTCTCACTTGTCTGCTGGCATTTCTGAGGCCCTCGAAGGCCTGAGGCGATGTGACTTCGTGGACGAGATGTCTGTCGATGTAGAGCAAGATTGTGCCATCGTCTCTCTCGTTGACGATGTGGTCTTGGAAGACCTTGTCGTACAAGGTTCTGGGTCCTTTTACGACGCCGGGCATTTTGGCTGTGGAGTGCTTTTTAAGATCAATTGGTTGGATGGAAGGTATAGCGTATAGAGTCAATACTGAATGATGATAGAAACGTGGGTATCAAGGTGAAGAAGAAGGGGCAATGGGGCAGAGGAGATGTTTCCAAACGCTTCCAGCTCTAGTTACTTGTACTTAGTTTCCTGCGATCGCTCTATGACCCAGCCTCCGATCTTCGGCCTCTGGAGAGCTCTCTGACAAAATTGCCACACTCTATTGGCCCATCGGTCCCCCACTGTGCCACTTTCGTCCTGCGGAGATCTGCTGCCGAGATCGGGCTGCAGCGTCACCTTCCCGAACCTTGCGTCAAGAGTGAATATCGAACGCTCTGCAACTTCTAATCAGCGTCCCCACGACGAATTCCGCCGAAGAACACACCAGCGCTATCTACAATCTCCTCTGCGTTCGCCATCGATTCTGGACCAAAGGTCAGCAAAGCTACCACACATCTCCGATACCGCACACGTCCCTCCCTCCACCTTCACATTGTCGTGATGGTTATCTGTTTACCACCAACTTGACTCACAGATGATCAGGAGAGTCACTCCGCACCTGCCCAATCCAGAAGCTGGACATTCGTATCCAGAATTGTTGGAGACTTGACCACTCGTTCGCCTATCTCGCAAGCCTATCGATTTCCGAGCAATGCACAAGGTGCAAAGCATCTCACTGCCGGTTTCTGCGATTACGTATGGTCGTGTAGAGTTTACCTCATCGAAACGGACCCCAAGTATTTCCTCCTACGAGTTCCCCGCCCTAGGGCGTGTTTTTGAAGTGCCGCTGCAATGCGCGTCTGGCCGTGAGCTCTACACATGCAAGAATGCAGCGATACTACGAACAAGACAATGAGATACTCCTGATCCATGACTCAAACAAAAAAAGATTCACGCGTGTGAATTGCATGTATGTATTCAATGTATGCACAAGGATTATATGGCAAGGACTACAGATTGTCCTGTGAGAAAATGACCAATGCAAGACGATGTCTGACTGCTAGACCAATGAGGCCTACAAAGGTCTGCATGGCCAAAATTTCGACGGCGAGGCGATCCTCTCTCTTCGGCCCTCTCCACACAAGCCAAAGATTGAGAATGGTCAAGTTCGTGGTAGACACCACAGTTCCTTTCTCGTCTGTCTCGACACGCAACAGCTTCAGAGTATCCAAGATCTTCAACACTTCACCGACATACTTGTTCAACGGCTTGTCGGCAGTGAACGTGGCCTTTGATGGCTCCAGAAGACCAGTGCGAGTGTTGAATCGCGGCAATCGATGGCGAGGACAGGGTACAATGTGGAAGAGTTGCGGGGCCGAGTAGATGAAGTTGAAGACCTGAGGGATGAACAAAAGGATCAACGTCTTGCTGAAGTGGCCCATGATGCCGACCACAGCGAAGACCATGCCAGCAAAGTAGCAGTATGTATCACCAACAAAGACCTTTGCAGGGAACCAGTTATGCTTGAGAAGCGCAAAGGACACTCCGAGGAATGGCAACAAGAGGTAGACCGAGAAAAGGTGAGAGTCTGTCGCAGGGTGCAGAGTAGGAGTTGAAGGAACCAGATAAAATGCGTCATTCAAGAGAATGAGCATGGCGATAACGATGGACTGAGCGACCTCAATGCCGTTGATACCGGCAAGGATGTTGATGCTGTTGGGACAGAAGATGGAAATGGCAGACATGTACAGGTAGTACAACGAGCCAAGGTCCACGAGCTCTCCAAGGTAAGGCCTGAGTGGAATGGGAACCACAACTTGAGTGACACCAAAGTCAACAAAGTACAATCCCAGGATAGGAAGTGACGCAAAAGCTGGAATGAAGAACTTGTGTCTCCATCTGATGTCGAAAAAGTCATCGATAATGCCGAGGATGATAACAGTCGCAAGGGTTCCATAAGCAAAGCCGTATGATGCAAGCTATTTTGGTCAGTCTGTGCCGAAAACATGGCGGCTTGTTGTTCTCACCTTCTCGAGAGGGAAGCGATGTAAAAATCGACCTGTCTCGACAATCTGAGCCTCCAGTACAATCTCCTTGTTGCCGCCTCCTGACGTTGCTGCTACGATATCGTGCTTGAAAGCAAAAGGTAGGAAGGTAATGATGCACAACAAATATACAAGTGCACTGACCAAACCCATCATCTCTGGACTGTGTATCATGAATCAGTATTGGTATCATTATCATCGAAAGAGAAGGGTACTAACAGCTCAATTGGCTGCTTCTTCGACATGTCCTTTCCTTTCCGCCCCGCTCGGATGAAAGCATCTCCAGTCCATCTTATGATCGCATAGGATGAAGAAAAGGCCAGACCACTCAATGCAAGCGATGCAAATACAGGGGCTCCATCGCTGCTCCAGGTGTTAGAGAGTACGCCAAGGCTTGCTGCAGAGCAGGCCAGTAATGACCACGCCTCGGTGTTGCTGAGTTGTCCAGTCATATTGATGGTGATTTCAGGCTCAATTGCTCGAATCCATTGACGTGATCTGCCCCTGGACAAAGGTTGAGAAGATTATGTCGTACGGCGAGTATTTGGAAAAGGTGTCAACTTGCACATGTTCACGGCGCTTTAGGGTTAACGCCGCTTAGATCCGAGGCTAAGATAAACACGTCGCGGCACTCAAAAGATCGATTCACCTAGAATACAATCTTCCACGACATGGCGACATTATCATAAGAACTGCTCTTACGGAGTACAAGGGCTTAATAAAAAAGAGCAGAGCACTTTTACAAGCCAGGCGTGTCGGCGATGTTGACGACATATCTCACCGCACTGGCCTTCCCTTCCTTCAAGTCGACCAACGCCTGCTGGACACCATTCAACCCATCGCGAACCACCACTTGTGGCTGAGCCCGGAACCATCCATCCTCGAGTCCTTTGGCAATGTACCGAAGACTAACACACCCAAGATCCTTCAGCTGGTCATGGACATCCCCAACCATGACAGTACTATGCTTGACGTGAGCCGGGATATTCTTGAACCCATTCATGTCTTGCATCACGAGCGCGATATGGCCACCGGGCGGCATCACTTTGCCAATGGTGTTGTAGGACGTCTCGTTGGCAATGCAATCATATGCATGGCACAGCTTGTTGTCTCCGAGTGCGGTTTCAATGTCCTTGTCGACTGCATCGCCGCGGTAGTCGATGACAGTATCGCCCTTGCTGCGGTCAAGAAGCTTCTCGACGTGTGATGAGGAACGGCCGGCGATGCAGATGATCGGGTGAACATTGGATCGAATGGCGAGCTGCAGGGCATAGTATCCGACAGTACTGGAGGCGCCATAGATCAGGAGCGGCATAGGTTTGTCGGTGTTTTGTCGAGGTAGCCATGGCTGGGGTAAGTTCAGTCGCGCATACAGGCCCACGACCGAGGTAAGAGCTGGTAGAGGAACAGCAGCGCCTTCCTGGAAGCTAACCCTCTCGGAAATACGTGCAGTGGTGTGAGCCCACGCAATGGCATACTCGGCATAAGAGCCTCCGGTCGTCATCATTTGGTGGAAAGCAATGACTCGATCGCCGGCTTTGAAATCAGTGACACCTTCGCCGACCTCATGGATGGTACCAGCAATATCATCTCCTTGATTGATCTCGGTTGTAGTACTTTCCATCCCCTCGGCAAGTTTCCTACCAAGCAGTCAGTACACACCACGAGGAGTTTGACTCGGTTCAAATGTCACTCACCAATCCTTCGGATTGCACCCACTGTATACAACCTTGATGGTAACCTGACCGGCCTGGGGTCGTGGAATTGGTGCATCGATAACCTTCACGGTTGGTCCTTTGAAAGTGATGGCTCCTTTCATGATGGCAAGATGGAATCTCTCCGAGGTCTAATAAGAATGAAGCTTTGGTTGAGATGTAAAGATGTACATTGAGCGCGATTCCTATTGCTTTATACTAGTTCTACGCAGCTTTTCAGATCTTTCTCGCTCCATGCCACGGTGCCTGATGACATGACACTGCTCGTTGGAGAACGGAAGTAAAGCTTACCGGGCAGTCTGATTCGTTGTGTTCGGTCCGGATGCTATCCGAGTGTGGCCGTCTGCGGCTTACAAATTTACATGAGTCGAGGAGCATCAACCACGTCCACCATAAAGCGCTACAGATCATTGGGAATACAAGACTGAAGATTGGGCAAAACATGGTGATATCGTCGTATCGTGGTCATATAGCGGGGCCACACGACACGATTTGACCCTTACTGTTTGTTGATCGTGAATAGAAAACAGGGTCACCCCACATACAAAGCAATGGTTGAAGCCGAACGTGATTGATCACCGAATAGAGTCTGCTAACCTGGGGCGTGACATTGTTTAGCTGCTCTGATGAGCCGGCCCAGAGAAAAGGATGGGCACATAAAAGCTCTCGTCGTCCTCTTCTTGAGGCAGGCGATTTTGGCGATCCGTGCAAGGGAATGGTCGGACATGATTTCTACTCTCTGCTCTCTGATTTCTCGAACTTGACTCTAGATTTGGTTCTGCTAGCTGATCGTTTGGCGATGCGAGTGGTTTGTTCGGATCTGCGACCACGTTCATTCCAGGGTGCATGTTGTGGTTGACCTCGAGCATCTAACCACCAAAGTACCTCATCACTATGCCCTCTTCTTCTGCTTGCTCGACGTTCTGGTTTACGATTTGCCAGCGGCAAGGGTCTCTGAAGATGTCTTCTGTCGTCGTCTTTGCTGCTGACGAATCGAACTTTGCGTGAAGTTGGCATGGTGATTTGCTGTTCTCTAGATGCTAAAAGGAGGTGACCTCTGCGGGTAGACAACGGAGAAGTTCAGACAGACAGGGATAAAGTTGGAAAAGTATTTTCGTTAATGGGTATGAAAAGCGCCCCCTTACTCTTACATATGCTTGATCTGATGAACCTCAGATCCCGATGCGGCGGTGTTGTGGACATTCTTTGTGTGTCAAATTCCGCCATTGTTGACAACTGTAGACCCAAATCGACATGTACCGTAGAGAGAATGAAAGAAAGCCAAGGTGTTTGTACAAAGAGAAAATTGGTAAGGTATGAACAAAGAGCTGCTGACGATTACCAGCCCTGCTTCCTCATCTTGTTGACCATCTTGACAGTGCCACGGAAGGACTCCTTGAAGCGTCTACGCCAGCGCTCAGAGTGCAGACGCTTCCTCTTGAGACCCGGACGCTCGTGGAAACGTTGCTTGTTGAAGTCGGAGCGGACCTTGTTTCTGCCGCACAAAGCTTCGACCTGACGGAAAGCGCGGCCAACGTCACCGCCGTTCTTGACCAGGACGGTCTTGCCGAGAGTAGGACTAGGGGTGAAGTCAAGGTCTCTGACAGGCTTGATCTCGGGTCTGTAAAGCATGTCGTTTACGTTTGGTCTGTTTTTCAAACCAAGGATAAAGTCATCCATGGAGGTCTTGTTTTCTCTGGCAGGGGAGACGCGATTTTTGTCCTGAGCAGAGGGCGTGGCGAAGCGGGAGGTACGTTGTTCAGCGACATTGGGGACGCCTTTTGAGCCATCGAGCACACTGTCCATCAGATCGATCATGGACGGTGTCTCATTGCGTTGTTGAGCAGGTGCGGGAGCCGGAGCAGGGGCATCTGATGCGGCAGCGTCTTCTCCAGCGGCAGCAGAAGTGTCGTGGGACCGTGTCTCTTTCTCTACCTGTCTGAGCTGGCGTATGAAGGCCTCGGGCTGATCTTGACGCAGCAGGCGGCTGGTGGTGAAGGAGCGGGTGACGAATGGAGCGGATTGCGAGCGGTATAGCGGCGACGAGTATAATGATAGTGGCCTGCAGCGCATCAGCGCCCGGGCGGCGGCCTGTGACAATTCCATGGTGCGTGATTTGAGAGGGACCGAGGGACAGCACCGTGTCGCTGCTGCTCATGACCCGCGACTTTTCTGAATGCCAAGCGTTGCGGGAGACATTGACAAACCGCTTTGGCAGTCTCGACTCTCGAACAAGCTCCTTCCTTCCTCATCAACTTGTCCTTTGTGCGCCATGGCTTACAATAACTATGCCCGTATGGTCCTTCCAAACTAATCATGTTCTCCGTCTAGCACACGCTAATTATTCACAGCGCCGGGATCGTATGGCAGGCCGCCGTATGGAGGTTTCCCACCTAACATGGGCCCTCCGCCAGCCATGGGTGCGCCTCAATCCTCACTCAATTGCATGTTTGCATGCGCTGACTATGTATCCTCAGGTGCCGCACCTGGTATGTCGCCTCCTCCAGGCATGAGCCCCGCTGCCACCCCTCTTCCTGGCCGTCCTTCCTCAGTCGCTGCGCCCTTCGCTCCGCCGCAAAACTTGCCCGACATCAATTTCAACGCTCCTGTCATTCGTCTCGGTGTCAGCCAGTCCAACTCCAAGCCCTCTCCCTACGGCTATGATTCGCGCGCCCCCGATAATGCTTCCGGTAACCGCTCCCGTCAAGGTCTAGGCGCCGACCAGAGATTGCCTCGCGAAACCGTTCAACTCGTCCCCCCTACCTTGGAAGAAGTTAGCAGAACCATTTTCATCGGAGGCTTGGTTGAAGGTGTCCCCGATGATGCCCAGCTTGAAGATATCTTGGGTGCTGGTGGTCAAGGTCCTGTGAAGCTGCGCCGCTGGACCCGTGTCACAGATGCTGACGGCAAGCCTTGTCGCTTTGGTTTCGCCGAGTACGAAGACGCCGGTGCTCTACAACTCGCCACTGAAATCTTCAAAGACGTCGAGGTTCCTCTGCGCGAAAAGGGTAAGCTCCTGAAAGATGAAGAGGGAAACGTCAAGAAGGCTACACTCATGGTTGTTGTCGATCAGAATTCGCTCGAATACATCGAGAAGTGGTCCAAGCCTTCTGCTGAAGAGTTGCAATTCCGCCTGGACACGGCAAAGGATGATCTAAATCGTGTTCTGGCTCAATTGTCCTCCAAGGATTCTTTGACTAATGGCGCAGACAAGAACGGAGATATTGTCATGGAAGATGGTCACAAACCAGATGGCGCTGAAGTCATCACTATTCCTGTTTCTGCCGAAGACGAGTTATCTGACATTCCTGCCGAAATGCGCGAGACGGTCGCTGCCGAAATCAAGTCCTTCAGGGATCGCAGCATCCAGCGTGATATTGAGCGCTTGCGCAAGGAGGAAGAGCTGGAAGCCGCCGAACGCAACAGATCCGCCCCTAGACCCAGTCGTCTTGCCTCCCCGCCTCCATCTGCCCCCTCAGGTCCTGGAGGTGTCAACGGTGTGCCCGTTGGTCCTCGCGATCGCACCGTTGCTGGAGCTCCTTCGGGTCCCAAAGGTTACAGAGGAGCTCAGATGCCCAAGGACTATGTCGATGGCGTCAACTTTGTCAACGGAAAGCAAGAAGATGACGATGACCCGGCTTCTGACTCGGAACTCGAACGTCGTCGCGAAGAAAAGAAGAATGCAGAACTGGAGAAGGTTTACTTGGATCAAGAAAGACGCTGGCTCAACGTGGAAAGAAGACACATTCAAGCGCTCGCACGTGCTGATGCCGAAGAGGAGGCAGAACAAAGCGCTCGCCAACAGCGTCGCGAATCTCTGGCACAAAAATACCGTGAATTTGATGACGAGGAGGAGTTGCGCAGACCTACCGAACTCTTCTATCGCGATCGCAAGGCATGGATCCGCGCACGCAGAGACTTCAAGCACGCCGAGCGTTCGAGAGACGAGAAGGACCGCGATGATGAGAGAAAAGAACGTGCACGCGAGCAGCGCAAGATGGACGGTGCTCGCGGTTTGGCCGACGACTTCCTGGCCGAAACTGGACAAGAGCTATCACGCAATGCCACGAAACCTCAACCGAGAGCCTTCACTCTCAACTTGGGCAGTCTCGGTGCCAACAATGCTGCTCGCGAGGAATCAGAGGAACCGGAAGAGCAACAGAAGAAGGGCGTCGCGAAGCAGCAGACCATGGCCGAGATGGAAGGTCTGCTCGACGACGAAGAAGACAACACTCTTGGAAGCGGAGATCGCAAGAAGGCACTGCTGCGCGCAGTCGACTTCAAACCACTTGCCGCCGGCGAAAAGATGAACGACGACGAACGTCAAGCCGCCACTCGCGCACTCGCCGCATCCATCCCTACATCCCTCACCGATCTCTTCGGCTGGCCCGTCAAATGGGCACACCTCCCTGACTCGGTCATCCGCGAACAACTCCGCCCTTACGTCCAAAAGAAGATTTTCGAATCGTTGGGTGTACAGGAAGACATGCTGGTCGAAGTTATCGAAGGCGTCGTCCGCAGACACGGTCGTCCTGAGGAGATTGTGGAAGAGCTTAGTGATACCCTTGATGAGGAGGCCGAAGGTCTTGCGAGAAAAGTATGGCGTATGGTCGTCTTCTTCTCCGAGTCCGAGGCTAGAGGGTTGGTCGTCAGGGAGTAGTATCCTTGGGCTCAGACTTTGTAGTTGCATAAAAGAGTATTTTTCCTGCCTGATCATCCCGATTTGCCATTCATTTCATGTGCTGTGTTAGAATGACGCTCTCAATTAACGTGGATCTGACCTCTGAACGTGACGTGCATTCTGATAGTCAAGGAGGGACAGTCGATAAGTGATGAACAGGACCATTCTACAGTCCATATTTGTTGATCATTACACATCCATCCATGCATGCATGCTATACACAAAAGACCTCTTGGCCTGCCCCCAAGACAGCCATGCAGTCCATCTATACACAAACCCCCTTCTCCGTCTCTCTACACCTCCTCATTCCTCGGCAAATCAAACAACTTCCTGTAATCAACCTTCACACCACCCAACAACCCCATTCCAGGCTCCTTACCGCCAAACATGGACTTCACACCCGAACCCTCACCATCCGTCCAAAAGTCCATGCAATTTCTCACAATGCCTTTGGTGAATGGATTTTCCCTCCGTTGAGCAAGTACCTCTTGAGCGCGAGAGCCATGCAGAGCTGTAGCGACGAAAGTATCCACACCCAACAAACGCTTCCATTGCGAAAAACAACCTTCAGGTGTTGTACGAGGGGACGTCCCAGTAGCCGGACCACCACCCGAAGTCTGCATATTGGCAGAAGTGGAACCAGTGGTTATGGCAGTGGTAAGCGGGCCGGGATGATTATTACGCATAGCTTCCCAAGTAGTGACCGCACGGGCGATTTGCGTGAGTTGCACGAAAAGTAACATAGTGGTCCAAGTCAATTGAACACTTCCCCAGCCATTTACGAGCAGAGTAAACGGATCTTTGGACCATTGGGCGCAGAATTCGGGTTTTAGGACTTCGCAGTGGATGGCTGAGGTTGGTGGTGTGGGGAGAAGGGTTAGATAGGCTAGGGTGAGTTGGATGAGGAAGATTATGCCGATGAGGAGGAAGACTATGTAGAGGACGAAGGCGCGGTGGTTGTTTACGCCCACGCAGTTTCTAAGCCATGGGCAGTCGTGGTCGTGGCGGGCGACGCAGCGTTTGCAGCGTCTGCAGTGTTTGCTACGGAGGGGTTTTCTGATCATGCATATGGTGCAGAAATGTTGTTCGTCGAATGCTCTGGCGTCGATGAGTTCTTCAATGGTTGCTTTTTGTTGTCCTCGGGATGCTGAGCGAGGGATGAAGCCCGGGTCCATACGCATGGCTGTAATGTAGTAATATGCACAAAGGCCGTATGATACGACGAAGAAAAAGTTTAGAAAGAAGTGGCTTGCGAATGTGGCTATTTTGAGGGTCAGCAAACGATAAAAGTATAG
>ERZ794946.284-NODE-284-length-22300-cov-4.148753_pt1 | contig 22300 bp, 23 predicted proteins | sample MGYA00433072_ERZ794946 | MGnify/ENA primary metagenome ERZ794946 (study PRJEB30137, sample SAMN04331413) | food metagenome | isolation source: Y3 must sample point D1 replicate A | place: Australia: South Australia | collected 2014 ...
CGCTTTGTCCACAAACATGATCTCCAATGCTTTAGCCAACAGTTGTTGATCTTCTAAACAAGCTTTCGCCTTGTTGAAGACCTTAGAACCAATGTGGTTCTCGAATGCCGCGTGGTTTTCGTATCTGCGATAGGAATTTGTCAACCTTCCCTCATGACCGTTGTTCGGAGGCATGATATCTCACTCTTCAAGAATGACGTATTGCAGTATACGGCCATCCGAGTCACGGTGGCTGTACACTTGATAACGTAGACAACCAGGCTCGTTCTCACGAGCTGAGGCTACTACAGACTGCAGAGCAGCTGCGACTTCATCCTCTTTGCCTAGAGCTGGGAACACGTTCGCTATGACCTCGACAGTCATCGTGTTAGATCAATGTGTCTGAAAGGTAGGTTTGGCGGATAATCAGAAAGAGATGCAGTCGATAGCCGTAGCCAGAACTTACAAAGGGATTGCTACTTCTTATAGGAAAGAAGAACCAAGACGCCTTGTGAGCCGGCATCGCTATGGGCTTCGGAGAGATTACTAATGCCCTACATTTTGTGTTTCGTACTCAACGTACACTTGTACTCAAAGGGAATGTCTGAGTCACCATTGGTCTCGGTAATACATGCAGTTATATAGGGTGTAGTTACATGGAGACTCTTCTTGTAGGCGAGGACTTGGGAACTTCTTTGTCAAGGAAGGAACCAGCTAGCTCAGCGAACCAGCGCTTGAGTTTTGAAAGTTCATGCTCAGCCGACGCGTCAAGCCTTTTGCTATGCTCGTCTAAACTATCCATACACTGTTGAGCTAACTCCTGGACCTCTTTGGTGCAATCATTGGTTACGTCGCGTATTTCAGTGAGACCTTCATCAATGTTCTCGCGAACGCTGTTCTCATTCAGCTGACATTCTTCATAAAACTGGTCGCGGTAGTCAGCGACTGCGCCATTCAGAAAGAGATCGGCTGCGACCGGTAGTTGTGATTCGACCAGGGTGTTCAGGTGTGTCCGGGTAAGCCTTTTAAAAGCATCCTTGGTCAATTGCCCTAAACGCTGTTCGATGATCTTGTCGATCCTAGTGATAGCGACGGTATCCTCTGACTCATCTGTCAGAGCTCTCGGTGGCGATTCAGAGTTTTTGAAAAGCTTCGTGCCTTTCGATAGCTTCTCGAGGCCCGCTTCGGTCGCTAGAACGAGTAGATGGTTGTGTCCAGACCCTACCAGTATTTGGCGCACAAGGGAATCAGGGAGGCCATGAAGCTGCTGCTGCAACCCCAAGACCTTGAGGCGTTCCTTGCGACTCTGTGTTGGTTCGATAAAATGCGTCGGAGAGATATGCGCAGGAGAGCAGGAGCGAGTGGTAGGGGTATTGACCTCAGTAGGAGACCAAGGCGGCGGCGCTGGGGAACAAGGGGCTGGCAATGAGGGTTCTTCAGGAGGTGAACCATCTAGACACTGATCAGTTCACCAGTCTCAGGGGGAAGAGCCGGCTGATACCAATCTGACTAGAACGAGCTCTCCAGTACACACGCCGTTGGATCAAGACGGCTGTAGAAAGACACAAAGTTTGTCTTAAGACAGAGACCGTCCATTGCGAGACTGCGCAACGCCGGGAACCAACCAATGACCATCTCAATGGATATTCTCCGGCCCAGGAAAATGTTGTGCAATTTAACAGCTAGAAGCTGTCTGCGTGTGACTGGGAGACGCAACGTCCACGCATTTGACATCAGCTGCCAGGTATGAACTTACCTCGGGTACGCTTGCCAAGTACGCTCTTTACAGAGGCAGCATAAGCCGGTGGGTCTTCAGATGCCTCGAACACCCGCCAGTCCTTTTCGATAGCACCTCGTCCTGCGTCGAGTCGCTTGTAATCGAACGGCTGAGCGCTGAGAAGGCCAGCACGCAGGGCGCCAGAAAAAGTTCGCAGCTGACGGATGTCATCATTCTTCAGTTGCTGCTTGGAAAAGTGCAGGTGTATGATGTTGCTTCGGCAGATCCTTTGGAAAGCGTGGAAAGCGGCGTCGGTAGGCTTGGCTGCACTCAAAGTCGTGTCATTGGTTGAGCGTGGAACAAGGACGACACCGGTGGAATTCAAGCATAGGATCAAGGTCGAAACGGCAGCTGAGTTGGTCACGGAGACAGGGACCAAGGGGAAAAGACGAGACGGAATGAGATTGTCATTGCTTTTGGGAACTACTGTACACGTGTCAACCAACTCAGGTCGAATGTTCAGCATAAGCAACTGTTTTCCAAAGTTGGCAAGCTCAAGTTGAATGCGAATTGAAACCGAGCCTTGGTCCGTATTGTGATCGTGCGCCATACGGAGCCGAGCAGTACAGGCGACATCGAATTCAGGTGCGTGCACTAGGACCGCTTTCTCGAAGACCCAGAGAGGTTCCGGTGTCGCTATAGTCGTCGTGCTCATGGTGTTAGTATCCTGGCTCTCGAGGTCAGATCAGAAATTGAAAGCCCTCGATGTCTCTCGAGTAACCCTCCCACCCGGGCTTTTGGGCGATGACAAGCAGCCCTGACTCGTAGAGATGAACGTAGGAATAATCGCGGTATAGAGGAAAGGAGGCAACTACGCGCTACAGAACACGTTCTAACTTCGGCAGCCTAGTCACAAGTGCGCGCCCAATCCGAGGTCAACGAGTGATCTGGAGAGTCCTGTGAATCACAGGAATGGCAAGACGAGCGGCAAGGACAGCAGAAGGTAGAGGTGATGCGGAAGCGCAAAGCAATACCAGAGGATGGTGTGTCTCAAAAGACGACGATGATGTCGAGGTTGGAGAGATGACAAAGCAAACACGAACGCGGCGCGCGTTGTCGCGATCCGGAATTTTGCCATGGAGGGTGAACCGTGCACACATTCATCCCGCCGACATCGCGAGGCGTCTCGCTCCCAACCTTGACATCCATCAAGGTGGAGTGACGACTGTAATTATTTTCCGGAGTTGAGCCTGGAATTCATGTACAGTATCCGTATCTCAACCAAAAGATTTCCAGGCGTGTTTTGAGCTCATGCGATGTGGTTTCCGAATCCTGATGCTTCTCACTCTAGGGAAGGCCCGAGTGAGTCACCTGCCTCCTGTTCCTGCATTCTCCGTGTCAAGTTTCCGCTTTCGCGACTCCCAATCTTCTCTCTTCTCTTCTACCATCCAAGAATTCATCATCCCATCCTCTCCCCCAAAAATGCATAGCGCTTCTATCAGCGACGGCCCATCACGCGATACCCTTACTCCAGACCCATGGCTGCGAGACCCAAGATCACCGTTTAGGCTTCCCTCTGCTGACGCCTTCGTGCTGATTTGCAAGTTTGCTCCTCTACGTGTGCGTCTGGGGCGGTGTAAAAGCGGGTTAACCGATCAAAATATGAAGACTTTCATCGACTTGAGAACATGATCGTGATGGCTTGGGAGATGTTGAATTCACGCTGATTACAAAGATACATTTTGCTGATTGCTCGGTGCTAGGTACCGAGTTATTACCGGCTTAGAGCCTCCTCAGCCACGTCTGGAAGAGCCATGAGGACCCTTTCTTGGTCTACGAGTCGTCGTGTCAGGGGAGACAAGTCGGCACTTGTACTCTACGTCGCTACCTGGACTTCTCGTCCAATCGACACGTTTCTTCCGCACTACATTCCATTCTAGATCCCCAATGATGCTGCCAACAGCGTTTCGACTCTTCATGCCAAAACCCAATGGCGATGAACATGGAAGAGATGGCGGACTGAGCGAAGCAAGTAGCTACGAGATGTCATGGCTCGTCGCAGAAGCCGACAAGGTCACATGAAGACCGTGAATTCAGGGCAAAAATTGTATGGGTTTCTGAAACTCATTGCAACTTCGCCTCGGTAAGAAGTCGTACGGGCGGCTTGCGCTGAGAGCATAGGTAATGATCCGCTCGCAGTAAATATGAGGTATGGCCAAGCCAGATCCGGAGACGAGTATTCATCAACGCTTCAGGTCGTCCTCGACGCAATCTATCGGTTGCCAAAGTAGCCGACTTGCTTGGTGCCAAAAATCGGTCGCAGCAGCCATCTTAGGGATGATTTGACCCAGGGGCTCGATATTATTGAGCCTCCTTCAGGCAAGTCGTGTTGCAAAGTCGAGTTCGGCGGATGCATGTTTTATAGTGGAAGTCCAGAGGATGTTGGCAAAAGTAATGTTTGGCATTGGCCAGCTTTATGAGACGCTGGCGCAAACAAAGACAAAGAACGCATAACGTGGATGTGTCAGCTGAACCACCTCCTGAGGGAACAAAGAAACACACAGCAACATTTGCCGGATTTAGCACGTGAGTACGCCATAGGATGATACACCGCGTGTCTCGCCGTGACACGGACTCGAGAGAAACGAGACCCAACTTGCTTAAAGAGCCTAGGTCTGCAGAGGACCTTAATTAGAAAACATCATGAAGACCAAAAAATCTGTATCAACAAGACTCTGTATTGACGAAGAATATGCTTGTGCTGTATGGATATAAGAAGAAACAGGCGCGACCAGAAAAGAAAAGCAAATGCAGCCAGTTCTCCTTGTAACGCCGTGTTATTCATCACGTAGTACCACCCTCCATGTAGGCTTAAGATCTTCAGGATCAGACGCGTCATTGATGTTGTTCGTCTTCTTCAGGTTCTCGCTGCATTTCCGGTGACGCGGCTCTAATGTCCCAGCGCCTTGGAGCATCGACTAGACCAGGCCAAATATCTCGTGGCAAGAATTCACCAGTTCCACGGACAAAGTCTTCGCGCATAGCAACGTCTTCCTTGTATAATGATTCGATTTCACGGCGAGCCTTGTCAGCAATACGCTGCATCTTGTTCTCGACGGCATGTCGGCGGTTGACCTCTTGCAGTAATGAGGCATATGATGCGATGAAAGACTCGTAGAAGTCTGTCAAGGAAGCTAGCTCTTCTGCCTTTGCAATCAGGGTTTCCTTTAGTACGCTCCAGTTATTGCCATAGAGCTTGGCAGCAGAAATGAAGACAGGCAGATTACCTCCGAGTGTACGTAGCAGATTCAACACACGGCCGAGGAGTTTATGGCGCAGACGAATGGCCTGGGAATGTGCTTGCAACTGCTCGAGTTGGGCCTCCATCTCGGAAAGACGTTCGCGGATCTCGAGAATAACATCCTCTACCTCTTGAGCGTCGTTTTCGACGACGGCAAGCATCTCTTGACGCTCGTGTTCGTTCAGAGGGCCAAGAGGTAGATTTTTGTATAGACTGTCTTCAGGAGCATCTTCGGCAGAAGAAGGGTTGGCTTGTCGAGCGGCTTCACCTCCTCCTTCAGTATGTTTGAGCGCCGAGGTGCAAAGGTCGTAGTGTGCGACCAGAGAGCCCAGCAGCGATGCTGTCTCAGTCGCATGTGTTGTCAGTGCGTGGAACAAGGGCGGTATGGGGGAGAGATCGTCTTGGTTCTCGGTGGCCTGATCGGCGTCGTTGACGGCAGCATCGAGAGCGCGGATCTGATCGTCGAACGAGTCTTGCGAGCGCTGGAAGTCGCCTTCGGCTGCCTTGTGGGAGTCGATGGTGCTGCGCAGGGACTCGATCAGGTTCAGATGCGTGTCTTCGTCGATGAAATCATGGAGGGTTTTCTTATGATCGGGCGTGGCACCTCGGGAGTGCAGCTCTGAAGTGTCTACTTGGGTGCTGGTCAGTTGTACCAAAGTGCCCTGCAGGCGGTTGTCGGCGAGATCGAGCTGATGTATCACTGCCTGACGCCGTGAGTCGAAGCCTCTCAGATAACGGAATCGGTCATACCTTGAAGTCAACATCAGTTTCGCGACCGATGCTGTCCAAAGCGTCCCTTACGGCTACCAAGACGGTGGCTTCTTCCAGCACTCCTTGCCGGACAAAGGCATTCTTGGCTGTCAGCACGGCCGTCTCCTCGACAAGGCCCCGGGCTGTCGTCACGACATCGTGTGCTCGAGATACCAGAGGGGTCGAGGATAGAGAGCGCTTAGCTGCCACAAAATGCAGCACGAGACGTTCCAGCTCATCGATGCTGCGCGAGGGCGACGCTTGCCGGGACTGTTCACTCATCCAGACCTGCTGCCTTGAGCATCGTCTGCTCGGACGACAAGGCTCTCTCTACTTTTCGTTATCAGCTGTCACGCAAGAAGGACCTGGATGGCGCGACTGATGTTTGTGTTCGCGGAGTTCGACTTGACATCCGATCGTTAGTGGCTTGAGACTCTGCTTGTCAAGCTGCAACTCGACCCTCGTCTGTGGCGCTGCGGGGAAAGCGATTCCGTCGCTCCTTCCGCATCCGGGTCTGGGGTACTTTAGCTCGCTATCCATTATCCGTCACCCTGGTCCGGACAATCTGCCCGGGTGCAGCTAATCTTCTACACCAGTTTTGCTTCTGTTCCAAGTACCTCCTGCATCTTTTGGCTAGGATTGTGCAGGAGGCATCAGTATGCTGTCTGATGTCGCAATCCTATCTTCTGAGTCAAAGTTTGCGAAATCTTCCATTTTTTCTGTGTTGCGTGACCAATTGGTACGTAAGGCTGACCAATGATTTTGCCTGCCGAGCGAACTCGGGTCTCTGGTAGCGACGCCGCTGTTGGTCAAGCCCCCCTGAGTAAGAGAGCCACAGCAGAAACATCGTGCCTCTCATCAGAAGCAAGCCTTATGACAGGCATATAATAGACAGATATCCTCAATGGCTCGATTGCTTATCAGAGTGATATCCACCTTGTCAATAGCGAGATTGCTTTTGGGGAAGCGGCCCAGTAACTTCTCCGTGGCATGATTGCCCGCGATAAAGTGATTACGGAAACGGCCAGTTGGAAGGTGGTCGGTGCGTGAACCCTTCTTTGCCTTCCTCAGACGCCTGGAATAGCACGCCATATCGCGAATCAGCGTAGAAGGACGTCCAGCACAACAAGCGCTTTCTCCCATCTCGCCCCTTGCAGTCATCGTCGCACCATCGATACATACATACACTCGCTCTCCGTCAATCCGGGCGACCTTTTCAACTCGCCATAAACACTCTTGTACCGCCATTGCGATCACGCGAACACACCGTTTCCCTTCAAACCTGCTCCACGACTTTCTGACTGCTCTCAACTACGCACGCCCCTGTATGAGGGATTATCTCTACTAGGATGGCGTCAGATCTGGATCCAAAGTCGCAAGTCAACGCTTCGTCCGAAAGCCGGTCCGGCCCTCGACAGATTGAAGTAGAAGGCCTGTGCCATCACGATCACGAACATGAGGGCCACAAGTTCCGCCATCACGACAACACCAACGATGAAAACATCTCAATCCCTTCAAACTCCAAACATGCCGAGCAGGCCATCGCTCCTTTCTTGGCCAAGCACATCCCTACCCAATACAATCCTGTCGGCCACTTGATGCCCCAGTCCAACTCGGACAACCACAACCACGATCACCTCCAAGACACCTCAAGTACAAAGTTCTGCTATCGTCATCGCCCCGATCTCAAGTGTAGACGTCAAGCCAACGAGCCTTCTATGGAACAACTCCAGAATGTACGATGCGATCCTCGCTGCTGCAATGACTCACGGTATGCTGACCCATGAATAGGAACTCGGTACTCTCTCCCAGTCCGACCAACAAGCCATATCCCACGTCTGGTCTCTCTTCTCCGCCGCTCCTTCCAAACACCGCAATCTTATGCTCCAGGGCATCCTCTCCCAGTGCTGCTTCCCTCAGCTGTCTTACATCTCCGCTTCCGTTCGCGACCTGATCAAGATCGACTTCCTCTCTGCTCTGCCACCAGAGCTTGGCTTCAGGATTCTCTGTTTCCTCGACACAACCTCGCTGTGTAAAGCTGCTCAAGTCAGCCGGCGCTGGAGGAGCCTGGCCGACGACGACGTTGTTTGGCACCGAATGTGCGAGCAGCACATCGACCGCAAGTGTACAAAGTGTGGCTGGGGTCTGCCTCTACTCGAACGCAAGCGATTGAGAATTGAAAAGAGACAGATTCAGCTTCGCGCCATTTCCAGAGGCAACAACGAATGGTCGCCAGCCGTTACTCCACTGGTCGAGGCACCAGTGCCCGTCCTCAGCACCGCTAGCGCCCCACCAACCAATCAAGCGCTCGCTATCGTTGGTGAGAAGCGCAAGCTTGACGACGAACCCGCCCTGCCGCAGAAGAAAATGTGTACCCAAGCATCCGGTAAAGAGGAGGGTGACTCATATTTCCAACCACAAACAAGACGCCCATGGAAGGATGTGTACAAAGATCGTTTCAAGGTTGGCACAAACTGGAAGTACGGCAGGTGCTCGACAAAAATCTTCAGAGGCCACACCAACGGTGTCATGTGTTTACAATTCGATGAGAATGTCCTGATCACTGGATCATACGACTGCACAGTAAAGGTCTGGGATATTAAGACAGGAACAGAATTGCGGACACTCGAGGGTCATACGTCGGGTATTCGTACCCTGCAATTCGACGACCAGAAGCTCATCACTGGATCTATGGACAACACAACCAAGGTCTGGGACTGGCGAACTGGAGAATGTCTAAGAACCTTCCGAGCTCATACAGGTGGCGTCATTTGTGTCAACTTTGACGCCGGCTACATTGCTTCGGGCTCCATGGACCACACTATCCGAGTCTTCGATGGCAAATCCAAAGGCACTTTCCTCCTCAAGGGCCACACCGATTGGGTCAATGCAGTAAAACTTGATTCGATTTCGCGCACTTTGATTTCTGCCTCAGATGACTGTACTGTCCGCTTGTGGGACTTGGACACACGCCGATGTATCAAGGTCTTTGAGGGACACGTCGGGCAGGTGCAACAGGTTGTAGCTCTCCCTCCAGAGTTCGAGCTTGACGATGCGGATCTGCTCTCTGGAGAGAACGAAGATGACACATCGTCTACCTCTTCTGGCCCTACACCTGCACACAAGCACTCGCATCACCCAGCAACTACCTCTGCTGACTCAATCGTTCCATTCTGGCCGGACGAGCCTGATCGACCGGCGCCTCCTCGTTATATGCTTACTGGTGCTTTGGACAGCACAATCCGCCTGTGGGATGTGCATGCCCCTGCTGTATCGCCACCTGTAGATGCAGCAAACCCAGTACAAAAGCCACCCACGACTACTGCATGCTTGCGCACCTTTTTTGGTCACGTTGAAGGTATCTGGGCGCTTGCGGCAGACCACTTGCGTATGGTTTCTGGATCGGAAGACCGCACTGTCAAGATCTGGGACCCGCGCAGTGGCAAGTGCGAGCGAACGTGGACAGGTCACGCTGGCCCCGTGACTTGCATCGGCCTCAGTGACAGTCGACTAGTTTCTGGAAGCGAAGACTGCGAAGTACGCATGTTGATGTTCAACACCGGAGAAGGGAGCGATTGCGAAGAGCAATGAGATGGAGAAGATGGTTGATGTTTGTTATCTGTTTGGTTTTGCATTTCTTAGGGTATAACCACTTAGCGAAGGTGCCTGGCGTAATAGGGAGATATCACAGAAGGAGTTGGATGAATGAACCTACTGTCGGATACGGAGTATTATCTGATCAATCTAATTATGAACACAAATCTGCATTCACATGTCGCGCCATATGATATTGTGCCATTGTCAAACATGAGTATTCTCATGAGCTGAATAGAGACCATGTAATTGAAACAATAGCAGGTTGCAAGACACCATGACTTGACGCCGAGTCTCGGAGTGAGAGACGGAGTTTCACTTGGGCCGTGCATGGACCCTCGAAAAAGTTGGCTTGGCATATGAATGACGATCGCTGCCTTGTACTTTCCGTCAGTCACAGCAAACTCTCGAGCTCACAGCCCACTTTGCGCTTTCCCACCAACAGACATCGAGTCTACTACGCCAATCCCATTCTTTACAACAAGCATTTGCGCACACTCTCTAGCGATTCAGAGAGAAAAGACAGCCGACTTTTGCTGGCACTGCCCAATTTTACAGCGGCCTACAACCGACTGAACAAAGACCATTGACTCCGCCGCCGTCTTTGGCAACTCGCTCTCTCGCATCTCACCCTACCCTCTCGCGCACGCGTTCCCATCCACGACCGCACTCCGAACTCACCTAACTCACCCTACGCCCTCCCTCTCCAGCCATGGTATCCCAGAAGAAGCCCTCGGGTGCCATGCGCAACTCCCGCGGCGGCGCCGTCGCAAAGAGAAAGACCAGAACCGATCGCGATGGTGACCTTGTCATGGATCCCACTGCGCGCACTCGTGCAGGTGGAGGTGTCTCAAAGGGCGGCAAAGCAGGCGCACCCACCGGCCGCGACAAGCCTAAAGGCGCGAGGGCCACTACTCGCGGCGCCGATTTCGAAAAGAAGATCATCAGTCACATCGGAGGAGCCCCAGTCCGCACACGACACGCACAGAGCAAAGGATTAGAGGAACTCCGAGTCACTGGCCACAAGAACAGCAAGGCTGCCTCCAATTCCGACGGCGGCATGAGCTCGCTCATCATGTGGTTGGAGAAGAAGGCCACAATGAAGTCCAAGAGACCGGTCAAGATCAAGAAGGTACACCCATCGACGTTTGCGCTTTTCACACGATCCAGCTCGCCAGGTTCGGTCCGCTTTCGTTTGCAGCCAATCTCAGAACGACGACCAGAAACCTCGACGCTGTTGCTTTATCCCTGATGCGCTATCAGGCTTTTGTTCTTCCAAACGTTGTACTGACCATGTTTTTAGTCCCGATCCGAAGGAGATGAGCTGCTAATCTCAGTTCCTGGTGAAGACGTTGCTCATGTGCTGAGACTCGATGGCTACGTCTTTGCTGGAACAAACATTAAGATCGAGCGCGCCTCTGCTCAGGATCTCAACCCGGCTGTGTCCAAAGAGACCACTATCGCTATGCTCAAGGGTGTTCTTGCCAGGCGCTACGATGTTGATTCCAAGCTGCTTGACCTCAGTGCCCTTGGTGTAGACCCTGACCTCAAGGCAGCCCAAATCTTCGACAGCCGCACCACAACAAGCAAGTTCTTCCCGGCCCTTATGAAGGTCCTGGATCAGCAGTTCAAGTCGCCTGCAGAGAAGAACGATGCCATCATCAGTGTCTCCCTCGCCAACAATGAGCTCACAAGCGTCAGTGCTGTCACAACTCTCGCCCAGACACTGCCCCAATTGAAGAACCTCGATCTGTCCAACAACGCCTTCAAAGATCTGGCCGCTATCGAAGCATGGAGACGCAAGTTCCCAAAGCTCGACCACCTCATCGTCTCTGGTAACCCTCTAGAGCAAGCTGAGCCCGAGTACGCCGTCAAGCTCTTGGCCTGGTACCCCAAGCTCCGTCTTCTCAACACTGTCCAAGTCCGCTCCGACCAGGATGCCGAAAGCGGTCGTCGCGTGACGGACATTCCTTTTCCTATCAGGAGCCCCAACTTCCAAGATGAAGGCCAAATCGCCGAGAATTTCTTGCGCACCTTCTTCGCCGGCTACGATGCAGACCGTGCTACCCTCGCCCAGCACTATTACGATGAGCAGTCCGACTTCTCCCTTGCTGTCAACACCGCTGCCCCTCGCGACCCCTCAACGGCCCACGAGACTGCCCCTCAGGAATGGGACCTCTACATCAAGCGTAGTCGCAACCTGAAGAAGATTACCCAGCTCCCAGCAAGACAGAGTCGTCTCTGCCGTGGCGCCCAAGCCATTCATGAAAGCTGGTCTTCCCTCCCCACCACCCGCCATCCCGATCTTGCCACTCAACCACAAAAATGGCTCATCGAATGTCAATCACAGCCCGGTGTCCCTGACCCCACTGGCGCATCTCCCGCCGGCGTCGACGGCTTCCTCGTCACTGTTCACGGCGAATTCGACGAAATCGATGTCAGCACGGGTCAAGTCAAAAAGACCCGCTCCTTCGACCGCACCTTCATCCTTGGGCCTGGAGGTCCTACTGGTGTCCGCGTTGTCAGCGACATGATGACCGTGCGCGCCTACGGAGGCTTTGCTGCCTTCGAGCCCGACCACAACGAAACTCAAGTCTCAACTGAGGCCGGCGTGCCCGTGCTCCCACAAGGGCTCACTCCCGAAATCGCCGAACAAATGCTCATCGAGCTCCAGAAGCAAACCTCCATGACCGTCCAGTACGCAAAGGACTGTCTCGAGCAGGTGCAGTGGGACTTTGACCGTGCTCTACAGGCCTTCGCCGCCGTCAGAGCCAATCTGCCTGCCGACGCTTTTGTTCAGGCAGCTTAGGAAGATTCATCGGATATGGATGAGGCGGAGGATTTCGGCTTCGTGCTGATTGTTTCAAGACCGACAAGTAACGAAAGCAGGAGCACGTCGCTGGCTGCTTTCCCTTTCCACTCAACACAACAATGCATTTCATAACGGCGTTTTTCTTCTCTGGGCACGGGGTTTGAAGCATTTTCAAAGGACAAAAAAACAACAACTTGGGGGAACATGGAGGTTATCGCGACGTTTCCGATTTGCGAAGGCGCTTTGGGAGTCACTATGGGTTTTGTTCTTGCTCTTCTTCTTTTTCTTCTTTTACTCCACTTCTCTTCTGATCGGACGGCAATAACATACATGGTCTCTTGGGAAAAGAGAGCCTGGCCTGTCTACACAAACTTCATGATGTCTATGGTGGCATTGAGTACATAAATCCCAAAGCAAAGATACGAAGCAATCGCTGCAACACACATATTCTCTGCTCATACTCCACTGCTATGTGACTTCGTTCATCCAGAGGTTTGCAGTATAATGTGGCATAATAATTAGTTGTACTTTTGTTCGTCTATCGTCTCGGAAGGCCACGGACATTGCAGAGTATGGCCCGTGACAAGATACTCATAGCAGAACAAGACCTTGTCTCCGGAGTGATGTCGTCACATCCTCCTGCATCATCTTTCCACCTCACATTCCCTATCAAACCTGATCTCCCTGCTTCTCAGCCCTCACAACCTCTCCACTAACGAACGACCTATCATCCGGCTGTACACTGCTCTTTCTATCCAGCAGCGGCTTCAATCCAGGCACAGATACAGCAGCAATAGCTGTGGCCATCTCAACCATACTCAAAATGTACACCAAATTCGGCTCATTGGAATCTGTGTTCAACGTGATGAAGCGGATGAGCGTCGTCAAAGCAGGGACGATACCCAAGGAAAAAGTAAAGTAGATGGCTGTTTTGTGTTCCTTGCTCATGCCTTTGAGGAGGAAAAGGGGCAGTGTGTAGACTGTGCTGACATCAGCGACTATTTCTTGCTGTTCAGATGAGGCAAGGGAGTGGGGCGCTTACTGAAAATGTATGAAGACAGATTCATGGTGAAATTGAAGTAGAACGGAGTGTCTGCGTAGAACACACTACAAGCTCCTTCTTCTTGACTCCATTGGATGGAAACAGGGACGCCGCAGTAGAAGGTATCCAGCCAGAGGACGGTGAAGTAGGCGAGGCAGACGTAGGCGGTGATGATGTACATGGCTTTACGCAATGTAGGTCTGTCGGATGGGAAGACGCCCCAGTAGAAAGCGAGCATGCTCAATTTGGGGAAGCCCTGAGTTAAAGTATAAGTATCTTGGATCAGAGAGAAGGGAACAGCGAGTGACTTACCATTCCAAAGTCGTAGAAGTAGTTCGAAGCGAACGAGATCTTGGATAGCGTGACAGAAGATTCCCACTCATCCATGACACCGAGTTGATAAGTCAATGTGCTATTTTGCCGTCAGTGGAATTGTCTCAGAAGCCTAGAGAGCAAGGAATAACTCACTCGCAGATAATGAGTCCCAGCCCAATGAGAGCAGAGAAAAGCAGGATGTACTCAGACAACCTCAACTTTTGTCTTTGCACAAGCAATCGAGTGTACATTCTCAAGGCCACAAGAGACCAAGCAGCGACTAACAGAATCCATTCTGAGATCTGTATAAACATCGATCGTCAGTAAAAAGTTGTCCAATAAGTACAAACAGCTGGAGCGACCAACCATGCAATCCTTTCCACCGATAGAGTTGGCCATTGTTGCAAGCCAAAAAGTTCAACACTCGCCGATAACAAAAACAACACAGAGAAGGAGAAAATGTCGACGGAAGCCAGGAAAGCCATCGCTACATAAATGATCCTTCTCAGACTCATACCCGGTATACTGGCACACTGCTAGCACATGGGCATTTTTCCTTCTCACCTTCCTCGTGTAGGAATTAGACCCTGCAGATACTAATGTTGAGCCATCGACCACAATCCATTCATTTATGTATAGAGTAGACTACTTTCGCTTGGCTGTGCCGCCGCCATGGGAATAAATCACCTCATCACTCCACTGGACTTAGCCCTCGTTCTCTTGGTGTTGGTGGCTCTTCCACACTCGGCCGATGCAAATCTGACTGCCAATGCTTGTGGCATCTAAGGAATGGGAAAATGTAGAGTAACAAATATCTGCTTGATTGGTTAGTCCGGCAGTTGCTCCTTTGAAGGATCATGGATGGTGAGATGAAACACGGACCGGGCGTGGTGTCCGGCGAACCACTCTGTCGGGATCGACTTTAATATATCTCGGTTGTCGGTTGCTCGGGTGGTTAAAGTCACGGAGTCAGTGCATCCTAGATACTCCCCCTCTCTGTGGTGATTTTCTTGATATCGGAGATTGTTTACGAAGATGGTTTCTTGTGAGACGAGGGCTAGAATTTGCTGATCTTTGGTGGAGACCTCAGACGGGAAACCTCATCTCTGTGCCTGCCACTTTGCAGAGTCCGATAAGGCTCTGAGCACGAGACCTCGACCTCGACCTCGATGTCCGTGTCCACAGCGGCTTCGTGAGGATAGATGTGATCCTTGTTGTGTTTTGCGACTCTGTTCTGTAAACCAATCTACTGGAGCCAATGTTTCTGCCACAAAAGTTTGTATCAAACACCTCCCTTGCCAGCTTGAACGCCATAGCCGCTATTCGTCCAAGCCTGAGCCAGAGGCCCTCCGTCCTCACTCTCGTCTATTGGCCTTGAGTCTACACTGACTTCCTTGGTCTTGTAGATCACATCTCTCTTACCCACGCGATTCAACTCGACATCACTTCCCGAATCGTCCATAGGGTCGCTTCTCCCGAACACTGATCTCCGATGTGATGAATTTATAGCGTAGTGATGTCCATTGGAATACGAGTTTGAGGATGTTGAAGTCTGATTCTTGCGACGGAGGAGAGTTTTCAGCGCTGGCAAGGAGACAACAATGATAGCGACGGCCATTTCGGCCATGGACCAGATGAAGACGGCATTCCAATTGTTGCCAGTCTGGATTGTGATGAAGCGAGCGAGGTTGACAGCGATAGTCGCGAGGCCAAGTGCGAATGTAACGAGGAGTCCATAAATTTGCCTTGAGCCGAGGTGGAGATGGCGCAGGAGTGGGAAGGGAAGAACGAAGACTGGAGTAGAAGTGGTTAGCGACTTCTCAAAATTCTGAAGCTTGTCCTATGATGCTTACTCGCGATATCCGACGTAAAGTTCAGCGCCCAGTCAATTTGCAGGACGCGCAGAGAATTGAAGGTCGAACATGCACCTTCCTCCAATGACCAGTTGCTCGAAATATTTGGTGCACACCAAAGCGTGTCTAGAAGGCAGGTGCAAACAGCGCACGCGAGCACGAATGCAGTCACGATATAAAGCGACACCCGCAGTCGTGGCATAGTCGGCGGAATGATTTTGAAGTACAGCGCGATCAACGCGGCTTTCGGCCAATACATCCCGGTATCGTAGAAGTAGTTGCCAGCAAAGGAGATCTGTTGGTCAGTTGATCAGCGTCTTTGTGTCAAAACTCGGCTGGAATCTTACCTTGTCCATGGCAACCTCATTGCGGATGTTGGCTGCTGTCAGTGCCTCACCTTGTGGTATGTATCGCATGCCTCCAAGCGCATATGTCAATGTATCGCCTGTAAGCCTCGTCAGACTTGTCTCTCATCGAGTCCTCGTGAATACTTACATATGATCAGTCCTAGGCAGTCCAGCGCAGATACTATCAAAAGGATGTCGGAGACAATGACATGCTTCTGCTGTCTTCTTGTGATCCGTACACCAATTCGAAGCCCTACAAGGGTGTATGCCAGTGCAAAGAGCGACCATTCGATAGCCTTTCGAGAAGTCAGTATATCATATCTCCGTTGTGAGAGAAGCAGACTCACCATGACGGCCTCTCCAGAAATATCATAACCCATCCTAAGATATGATGCATACACGACAAAGGAAATGTTGATGGTGTGACTGAATAGAAAACAGGCTCAAAGCATGAGTAGAGAGTACTTGCCTTTCATCGTGTTTCAACCAGGGTGCCCTACCGTGTATACGCAACTTCGCTTACTACTCGATCGAACGTCGTAACTCGAAGCAATGGCTGGACTCACGAGACGTGCCACAAGTTTCCCCTCCTTACTAGCAATACTAGCACATCACCACGCGTAAAGGAACATATCCTTGTAAGGGCTGCGGCACAGTATCAAAGTACATTGAGCTTCGCTTCGATCAAAGCCGGGTTGAGTGTTCGTATGAAGGTGAAGGATCTATACTAACTATAAGCGAAGGTCCTTTGGGACTAAAATTGCGCCACAGTCGAGCATTGATTGTGTATAGGTAGTTGCGTGGATGTTGCGTTATGTCGATCAGTATGCCGAGAATGTCCCGTCACTAATATATCAACTTACCGACTGTCCGGATCACGCCATCCCCTTTCTCAACCTGGAGCCGAGAGCTCAAGCGGAAGTGCGTTGTCTAAGAGGAGCTTCGTCCCAACCAGCGCGATAACCGATATCTGTTCAAGAGCCTCGAAGCCGTTTCAATATGGAGGATTATTTCCATAGGATCCGGTCTTCCGCCTCTCTCATGATTTTGTTTGGACGACTTTGACACGAAGACCCCCTTTGATCCTCCTGATGATACCCCCTGTCACATCAGTCTCCATATCCGGGTCGACCAATGTGGTCTCGAATCCAAGGACCCAAGCAGCGAGCAAGCAGGCGAATTCAGCTTTCGCGAAACCTGGATGAATTAGCAAAACGAATCGTGAATGTGTTTCTATCTTCACTCACTGGCTCCGATACATCCTCTCGGTCCATGTGAGAAGGTCATGTTCGAATAATTGCTCTCCGCACCTCCAGTATTTGCTCTTCCAGGACCCATCCATCGCTCCGGATTGAACACCTTAGGGTCTTCGCTCCACATAGCCGAGTTATGATTGGCGGCAATAAGAGGTGTGAGAACAGTGGTGCCTTCAGGAATCAGATGACCAGCAAGAACGACATCTTTCTCAGCAATACGGATGGTCATTGGTATCGGACAGTAGAAACGGAGTACCTCATTGACAACAGCGTGGAGGTATGGCAGTTGCTCAATTTGCTCAGCGGTGACTTTTGCTCCTGTGTCACGGATGTCTGGGAGGGGTGAAGCACGCAATTCATTACGCAGCTTTTGTTGTACGTCTGAATGTTTGCCAAGGACGTAGACAGCCCAAGTCATGGCTGTGGCGGTCTGTGATGGGGTAAGTAAGTGTTGAACAATTAGAATAAGGGGGGAAGACATACAGTTTCGTGTCCGGCAGCCAAGAAGGTGAGCAACTGATCGACAATTTGCCCATCTGTGAAGCCTCCGCTCTGCATAGCAACACTTAGGATGTCAATACCCCCGGCTGTTTCATCTGACTTGTCCTTCTCCTTCGCAGCAGCAATCTTCGACCTCTTCTCTGCAAGCATCTCGAAACAGATCTTGCTAAGATACACTCGTGCCTTCTCTACCTTGACATTGCGCGGGATCGGCAATGCTCTGAGGAACCAGAAAGGCAAGAAAAAGTTGAGAAGTCCAATCATGCGTGTCTGCCAATCTTGCTTGAAGAGTGTCTGGTAAGTTCGGTAAAGCTCGCTCTGGTCGTCTTCAATGGCACCGAAAGACTTTCCAATAGTGGCTACTCCGATGATGTCGAGGGTGGCACGAGAAGTCCATCCATCAACATTAACTTCGCTACTGTTCTCTTGCTTTTCGTTCTCATCCTTTGTGGTTGGCTTACTCTCAATGTCCTTATCAATGCCCAAAATCATGTCTCGAGATTGCTCCCAGAAGACCGGGTACAGATCCTTGACATGACGATAACTGAACGCTGGGGTCAAATTCTTTCGTTGATTTTTGTGTTCTTGCCCTTCGGTCAAAAGAATGCCATATCCAAGAATACGAGCCAGGCCCTTTGTCAAGGTTGGTGGTTTGATCAAATCATAACTTTTCAGCGTTACGGCTTCGCTAAGCGCCTTGGGTGTTGTGACCATAACTCTCTCCATGTTGAAAAGACCCCGATAGTAGATCAAACCATCGTTCTCAATTTCCTCCATCCATTCTCGGTGGGGGTAGCCGGTAGGTTCCTTGATAATCCTGGAGAACTGGCCAAGCAGAAGTGAGGTCTGTTTGGGATGCGGCAAGTGGCGTAAAGGACTTAAGCATAGAGGGTAAAGAAGACAAGACCAAGAGAATCGAACTGCGAGCATACTGAAAAAGATGGCAGTTGTGGTTTGCCATACCGAACCATGTAGTAGATATTCAGGGTCGAGAGACTTGACTGAGAACGACAAGGCGACTGCAGCAAGCAGAAGCGCTCGTTTCTTCAAAACCACCATTTCTGGAATGTCTTAGAACCAATTGAGATAGCTGCGAGCAGTATGGTGAGAAGGTCAGCAAGTTTGGAAGTTGGGTGCCTGGTGATACACCTCGCCGCCATCCCTCGGGTCTTGGCATCAACGCGTCATGAATATATGCAGATCCACATCTCCTTGGACAACTACACCTGCTTGCTTGCACCTACATCCATCATCGGAGTACCTCCAACGTGGTTGATCCTGGGGTCCATTGCTATCGGGCGAAAGATATCCCACCAATCCAAAGATCAAACACAAAGACTTTGGTACGCGTTATCGTTGTCCGCAGGCCTCTACACGGCGCGCGCAACAAATCAGCAATGATGATAAGACACTGTAAAGTTGCATCTCCGCCCACGCGCGCACGTCATTGAACGCCTGTAAAAATGCACAAGGCCGAGACTTCTTTCGCTATAGAGACGAAGTCGTAGGTTCCCTTTTCAGCTTCCTTGATACGCATCTCAGTTCTCTTCAACTGCCTTGCTCCATCCTCGCATGACGGTGAACCTCTGAGAAACTTTTGATACAGCTCCTTTGCGCCCTCATAGTCGGAGAGAACGTAAGTAGCACAACCGGCAGGGTAGATGGCCGTAATGCGGTGCAGGCCGGTGCAGACACTATCCTTGATGGAAGCAACAGCGTCTTCTATATTCACTTACACTGAGCTTTTGGCACATGCAGTCACCGCCAGCAGTGACGATCAGGCCAGTGATGTCGGAATGAAGGCAGTTTCAATTTGATTGTTCTGCTAGTAGACCTTCTCCTGCTCCCTCCCTCCCTCCCTCTCCCCTGTAGGGCTTCTGTTGCTAACTGTCAAAATACACAATGGTATTGAAAATCAATGAGGGTCCAGTGAGAGCTGCCCCTTTTTCGTTGATTTCATGTCCTTCGTCATCACCAACCCTGGTATCCGATCATGCTACCATTATAGGTAACATGCATCTCTTCAGCCAAAGCTCTGGCGGATTTGGCGACCTCCTTAACGTTTGCCTGGGTGTAGTAGTGCTCGATGTACTGCATTGCCTTGACAGCAGCCATACTCAAAACGCAGTTGGTACGGTCGAGAGAGATGCCAGAAGACTGGATGGTCACCTTGTATCCATGATCCATCAACACGAAATGAGCGTAGTCGAGCGCGCGCGGAGGTTGGCGGTAGTGCGCAAACATCAGCCACTCGTGGACGTTGGCCATGCCAAATGTCGGAAGGAGCTCGATAATCTTGTTCGTGTTTGGCACGCAGGTAGCGAATAGCTTTAGAGGATAAGTCTTCTGTAAGGCCTTCTCGAGCCTCTTAGCCTCTTTGACGAGGTCAGAAGGGATTTCGCCGTCAACAAGCATGCGGGCGACCTTCAGGAGAGGTTGTGCCTTCAGGAACTGGGTGACCTCGTACATGACGCTTGCGCGGCTCTCTGCGCCCTTCAAGAAATCGATCTCTGCTTTGCATAATCGACAATCACAATATATACCCCATCCCTCAAGGTTTTGTTGAAGCTGCTCAAAGTTGCCGTCAGCAGGACAAAACATGACAGTGACCTCTTCGTTCTGAAGGATATCCTTGCATGCGCGAACAATCATAAAATCACCGACAAAGCCACGGCTCGCATTGAATAGACAAGAGTGGTTCATGCGAGCTGCGACTGGCCAGACACCAGACGAGTCGGCCTTGAAAGCCTTTTGCACGTCCTTACGGATTCTGCTCTCGTCCGCGGTGAACCCGAAGGCAGCGTGCTCTATGATGTTCTGCATGCGAAAGACATCAACGACCGGCATACCGTCAACGACGAGGGGAATCGGCTCGGTCGCAGGATTGGCGGGCGAGCCGTCGTGTAAGTTTAGAATGTGCTCCCCCAAAGATGGGTTGTGGAAAGCCTTGCGTACAGCTTCAACCCAGATGGCGACATGACTACCATGCAGTGCGCGGTTGTTGGTAGGATTGATCATCACACTCAGAGCCGGCGTGTTCTTCGGTGTGTTAGAAGCAACGAAGGCCTTTTCACAGAGAATTATCTCTCCAGCGGCAATGTTCTCCGTAGCAAACAAGCCTTTGGGGCGTACATCAATACGGCGGAGGTAGCTAGCCTGCTGAGTGCGATAATCTGCTGTGTCTGCAATCTCCTGAGCCATAGCCTCAAATTCGAAGACGCCGTTTTGTGCTTCTTGCATGCGCAGTCTAGTGCGCTTGATTTCCTTGGGACCATCTTGATCGGACGGAAAAGCGTCAACTAGTCTTTGGAACATCTTAAGGGCGAAAGCATAGTCCGAGAGTTCATACGCAGCACGGCCTGCACGGTACAGAGCCTTACCGTACTTCGGGTCGTGATGCATAGTGCCTTGTGTTGAAGCGACAGCGTCATCCTTTGCTGCTTCGTAACTGCCGAGGAAGAGTCTTGCCTGGGATCTGTTGCGAAGAAGGTCGAGTTTGATATCGATGTCATGAACCACAGCAAGGCCCTTGCTGTAACAGTGGTTGACCTTGATGAAGTCTTTCTTCTTCAGAGCCTCGTTGCCCTCGAGCTTCCATTCTGAAGCAGTCTTGACCTTGATAGGAAGCTGCCAATTGGAAGGGAACGCGGAGTGGTTGTCCTCAAGGAAGATGACATCCGAAGGGTGGTGGATACACAGCGCCATGCCTATGTCTTCTGACACCGAGCTATAGAATGGCTCCTTGATGGCCAGCACAATGCCAGATGGCAGTCGCTTCTCAGGCCAGGAGGATAGACCAAAGTTGAAGATAGCGATTCTGTCGACGTCGCCAGTCTCATCTTCGACTGGCATGAACGTTTGGATTTGAGAGACATCGGTTGAGTGGCCGAAGGTACGAAGCACAAGGAGATTGCCGCGGTGATGAGTTTCGAGATGGAGATCGCGGAGGTTGATCTTGTTGAGTGCCTGGAGCGGCGCAATGCTAGGAGAATAAGACTCTGAGACAACGGTCATCTTGATGTCGGCATTTGAGAGAGATGAAATCGCGCCACGGGCTAGAAGATCTTCGCGCGCCTGGCGACCCCGAGGAGGGCGTTGGCTTCCCTTCAGGGAATCAACGCGTTCGGTCAAGTGCCATTTGATATCAAGAGCTTTGCTAATAGTAGCCTGCATACTCATCGTGAGTGTGGTGATGAAATGATTGTAAAAGGAAGCGGAGATGCTGATGAACGAGATGGAAGATCGATCAAGTGTCGGGAGCAGTTGAGTTGAGTGAAAGTTTTGAGACAACACGCAAGTCTCGTGTGTTGGTTAGCGGTGTCGCTGTTCGCTTTCACTCACGATGCGCATGGCGCGGGTAGTGGCATCCAAACGCAACCTCACAAACAAGTTGTCGCGCCACGTAGACAGACAAACCCAGCACGAAAGCCTCTCTCTCCTCCACTATAAGCCTTCTAGTCTGGCTGCAAAAATGCAGGATGCTTTTGGTGATCAGGTAAATGTCCACTGAGAGCGCAATTTACTGGGCAAACTTCGAGCAGTTTAAAATCACCAGTGTCGATGAAGGAGAGTAAGACTCATAGGGGAATCGTTGCACTTTAGATTCACTGTGATTAGTAGTCTCAATTGAGATGATTTTAGAGTTTAGGCATCGACTTACGATTGGTATTGTGTTGATTGTTTGTTCCGTGAAGCAAGAAAAGAGACACGGAAGCTGCGATAGAGAGGTCTAGATTTCTCAGGTATACCTACAAACTCAACTATTGGATATCACGACCAAATGCTCCCAGCCGATTGAGACTCCTCGAACTCCATACTTTTGAACAAGATGCA
>ERZ794946.285-NODE-285-length-22124-cov-4.489555_pt1 | contig 22124 bp, 24 predicted proteins | sample MGYA00433072_ERZ794946 | MGnify/ENA primary metagenome ERZ794946 (study PRJEB30137, sample SAMN04331413) | food metagenome | isolation source: Y3 must sample point D1 replicate A | place: Australia: South Australia | collected 2014 ...
AATCGAAATACAGTATGGGTGCTGTTTAGAAATGTAAAGAGAGGGAAACAATTGCGTTGATTGCTGGCAACGGTTGGACTTCTTTCACATGTCAAGTTCTCCACAAAATGTTGGCTGTCCCTTTGACCTCCTCCCACAAGCAGCGATTGATGGACAAGCACATTGATACAAACATGGAACTATTATAAGAGTGAAGACATACAGGAACATTCCCTGTTAGAAAAGCGTCTAGCCCTTTTGGTGCCCCTCTCTCCCCATCAATATTAACATCAACACCAGCATTAAGCAGTCAACAACCATGGCTCTACTCAATGCCCCCCTTCTCGCAACCCTCGCAACGATCGCCCTCTTCGCCTTTCAATATCTGACCCTACGACTTCTCTCGCTGGCTCCACACCGTCGCCCTCCGCCAACACCTCGCGAGCGCGGCACACCAGCCCACCTTTTGATCGTCCTCGGCAGCGGCGGCCACACAGCAGAGATGATCTCCATGCTCCGTCGCAGCAATGTCAGCAAGTACTTTACCCACCGCACCTGGCTAGTTTCCTCCGGCGATGGCTTCTCCGCCGCATTCGCCAAAGAATTCGAGCAAGAGATTGGTGAAAAGGCAGGCACATATAGAGTCGTCGAAGTCAAGAGAGCGAGAAAGGTACATCAGAGTCTGCTCTCGGCACCCTGGAGTTGTCTTTTGTGTCTGGGGGATTGCTTGAAGCTGCTTCGACCTTCTCCTGATGGACAATATGGCTATCCGGATCTGATTCTCACCAATGGCCCTGCGACGGCGACGATACTGGTCTTTGCGTCTGTACTTCTACGCTTCTTGGGTTTACAAGGAGGACAAGGCAGAGGCGAGATGCGCACAATCTACGTTGAGAGCTGGGCGAGAGTCAAGAAACTCAGTCTGAGTGGAAGATTGCTTTGCTGGGTCGTAGACCGCGTGCTTGTGCAATGGGAGCAGTTACAAGGCGCTGGAGCTGGAGGACGAGCCGAGTTCAAGGGTGTCCTGGTTTGAAGCCATTACGAGGACATGGTACAAAACAGGACATGCCCTCCGGCCAATCTGCCCCTCGAACCTCGAGCCTTTTGTCTATAGGTCAGAGAACGCCAGCCAGGTAGCCGCTACGTCTGCCTGGTCAGCCCACACCACGCAAGACTCAAACATCTAAACAACAGCAAAGCTGCATGTTTTGCGCAGACACGACTCAACCGGACACTATCTGGCACATGCGGTACAAAGCACTATGCCTCTGCGAGGCAATCACCGGTAGTCGAAAGAACAGGCACAATGTGGAAGAAATGCCATTCACATATACTGCTATTTCCAGAAAACAGAACGACGCACGCAAGAAAGTCACGCGAGCGGCGGCTTCCTTCCTTGAAACATTTCTCTCTGTTTCTGTCCACCTCCTCCTTCCACCACATCGAAAGAAAAACTCCCAGATTTAGAAACAAGGCCACACCGGCAACAAGGTCGAAGTTAATTAGAAATCTCGGGGCGCAAAGGGAGTGAACAAATTATCTTCGAAGACAGGAGAAAATCACAGGGGTAATTGTCTTGCAAGAACAATCATTTTAAAGCAATTGGAAGTATGATCCCAAAAATGGTACCACAACACTGTAAACAAGATTAGTCAAAGGTCAAAATCGAATGAAAGTAGAAATCACATACCCCATGGCCAAACTGGTCACAATGCCCAAAGTTGCCTTTCTCTTGATCTTCTCCTTGCGAAGTTCAATTTCGGCCACACGTTGTCTTTTTGCTGGGCGCTCATCGATCTCTATAGGAGCGACTGCAGCAGAAGACCCGATTGTGTCGAACTCGGGGAAGGAGGAAACAGATTGCTCATCATCGTCAAACATCTCTTGTGCCTTGCGCTTCTTGCCCGAGGCACGGCCAGCTGTCAACTGTCTTGCTGCAATGATGGCCTCCTTGGCCTGGTCGAGGTAGCCTTGAGCATCGTCAGGTTGTGCGAGATCAGGATGGCTGGCTGGTGTCTCAACGACAACGTGTGTGGTAGTGGTTGGAGTGCCTCCATTGACGGCGGGCTCAGTGACAGTTTCGATGTCGACCTTGACAGTATCGTCGGAACGAGCACTAGTAGTTGCGGCGATGTCATCTTCAAGGTCGGCTTCTGCTTCTGCGTCTGCCTTGGCTAGTGCCTCGCTAGATGCAATGATCGAGTCAAACTTCGCAGACTCGGGCTCTACCGAAGTTTCTTGCGCAGCGAGTTCTTCGGCGCTTTCAGCAGTAGGGGGAAGCGCGTTGGATGAAGGCTTTGCGCGACGGGTCCTCCGGGGAGTTGCGATCTTGCGGCTGGGAGTGGGAGGAGCCTTTGCAGGCGAGGCAGAACGAAGGGTGCGACGGCGCAAGCTGGTTTCTGCGGGAGGAGGGAGAGTGGTAGCTTCCGAGTTGGAGATGGCAAAGCGGGGAGGTGTAGCGATCTTCTTGTTAGGGTCGTGAGTGCCCTTCGCAATGGGCTCAGGGTCGAGCAGAGCTTCGATCCAGGGGCGCATACTGTAGGTCTCTGCGAGAGTCAAAGCCGACGCCGGGGGAATCCACACGTTTCCAGCAATCTCCTCGCTGTCGGTCTCGACCAGTGACTTGATGTACTTCTTCTCTATTTCCTCCTCCTCGAGTGATGACCAGGGGAAAGCAGCCTTGTACATGCCAGTCGCGCTGATGTAGCCGTCGTTAGAACGTCTCTGTCGATACTACGTCAGCCGAAGTGCGACAAATTGCGCAAGTTTGTTCATGTCCTCACCATCAAAAAGTAAGCTTCCGGGTAGGACTGGTTGCGTCGCGACGGGGCGAAGATGCCGCTTCCCTGCAGATCTTTGGGCAGAGGCACGCGCAGGTGAGCGTAATCGAACATGCCCAGGTTTTGGAGCTTTGTCGCATTGGATGTACCGATTTGACCGGGCTTCACTGTGAGCTCCGTCTGTCCTAACCGACGTCTCTCAACAAGGATTTCGACTGTTTCTTGTCAGCCATTGAACGTCGCGCCTTAGAGACTATTCAACTTACGCGGTGGAGTGTGTTTCTCCTCGACGAGAGGATTCCTCTTCTCGGGCAAGTCGCGTTCCGCGTCCATTGTGAAGGAAAAGCGCGTCGACTAGGTGGTTTTCACGGTCGCGCGCGACTGATCAGATATGGGTGCGTCGATGCGGCGAGAGCAATGACACTATGCAATTGTAAGTGCGGTAGACTGAGCGCAAAGCAATAGAGTGGATGAAGGTGGTGAGGTCAAAAATGGTCAGAGACGCGAGCGCGCTGTCGGCGGGAATGCACTACCTACGCAATAGGAAGGCGTTGCCAACAGGAAAATAACGGCTGTGGGGGCTGGCTTTGACTTCACCGACATCCCTCACTTTGATGACAGCCACCGACAAAACTACCACTCAAGTGAAGGAACTAATAGTGAGCTTGTTCTCTCCGTCTCTCTTGATTCACAAACGATGATGGCTACGAACAAGTGACCGGAGTGTGTGTCTCGAAAATGCATGCATCTGCCGTGAAGAAACACGGGAGATTGCAACACAAACAAGCCAGCTTGCGGTATGCGAGACACAATGCTCACCGACAACATCAATTCAATCCATCCAACATATTATACTATGTGCACGGATTCGTATCTGTGCCGAATGGCTCTCTCTACCTGACCTCCACACATTCAACAGTTGTACTGATTTGACGAAGCTCGAACCTTGTTATGTTTCCAGTGCCCTGTAATTCGAGAAGCCCATAAGACAGGGCCGAACCAACTGCTGAGACATGTAAGACCTGGTGTCTACACCCTGATGCCTCATACATGTAATGCTTGTACAAGACAGTTGAGCCATATGCATACATACTACAGGAGTCGAAACCTTTGTAGCTTCGGGCCACATTGCAAAGCCCCGTGTTTACTAATAGCAACATCAACAGCCATAACAACACCATCAGCTGCTTTGTATACTTGAGCTTCTTGTGTTCTGACATGCTCTTCCCAAGGCAAATTCAGGACTAGACTTAATTTATTCCTCGAACCGCATTGACCTCTTCTCTGTTTCCACGTGATTTTGTGTTTTGACCCTTGAGGCGGTGAACCCGGCTGCGGGTCTGACGTGTACGGAGCTAAATTCCAGGCCAGTCTTTGGGCTCCACAAACGACACCTTAAGCTTCCTCCCTGAGCATCTTACTCACACCCCTACTCACTTGTCTACCTGTCTTGTCTCCACCACTTCTTGCCATCAACTTCTCCTGCAGAGCATTCTGTCGACACACGAACAACAGTAACTATGTCCGGTGCTACCGATTTCCACGAGGACGAGCTCCGCCCTGAGACCACTGCCGGTTTCAAGGTTGGAGAGAAGAAAACTTTGGAGGAATACCAACAGCTCGGTGAGTTCTTTTGAGTTCCTTTACACCTATGATCTGCCTGCGCCTTGCAAGGCGCGTGTTTCTGTTGGATCTCGCCTCCACTTCCGGCGGGCAAGATCCGCTTCGAAGCCTTCAAATTCGGGTTCTTGGTCCTGGCCATTCTGGAACCAATCCATTCCGTCAATCAAAGGATACCTGCATGGCTCCTGGGTCATGAAGAGCTTAGTCCAGTATGAGCATTCAATTCGCCAATCCGAAGACCTCCAACAATAGTCTCTTCAACCCAGATGCTGGACATCACGAGGTCTTGGAAGAAGACGATCGAAACCATCGGAATTCCTCTGGTGCTTACACAGCCTCGTCGAGTAGGCGCTCCAGCAATCGGAGACAGCCTTGGATTGATGCTCGAAAGCTGTCAGACGAACAAAAGAAACAGCACATCAATGCCGAAAAACAGCGCAGGGCTCGAAGATCGTCCGTGAGAGTGGCATTAGAGAACACTGTTGATTTGTTCTCGAAACCACCGTCCAAGAACTCCTCTCGAGCCACATCGCGGGATGAAGAGGGTCCTCCACCCGTCTTTGTTAGAGCCATGTCAGGGGACGAAGAGTTCAGACCCTCGAGGCGCACTGTTTTGAACGATCGAAGAAGATCGCTCGTCCATGGACTTCATACTCTGCACAAACATGACAGTATTATGGGATCCCACGACAAGGGTGTACTGAGCAAATACTCTGGTGGCCGCGACCGTGACTCCAAGATACCTCGAAAAGAGTCCTATGTTCGCAGCTCAGTACCCAATGCGCTACTTCCGTCTTCTGAGAAAGATCGGACATGGGCTCGCCAAGTTTTGCGATACTACTCGGCTACTATGGACGCTTCCCACTGCGACGTCTTTACCTGGCACGCACTTGAGCGAAAGGACGATCCTGTGCATCTTGTCATCTGTCATGGTGAAATGGTTTTCATGGATCAATACGGCAAAGAGTTACCTGGCCAGCCGACAATTCCCCACCAACTGGAAGCTATCCACAGGCGCGGGCTATTGCAACCGGACTATGAAGAGTATGAAGTCCCTCTCACCCGCATACCAACGAGACAAGTCGAAGAAGAAACCGCCGAACATTTTAGAGCAGTGCTCGAACGTCACGGCTCTGAGCTCCTTGCCCTTCCGACGACAGTGCAAGTTGGCTGGTGGCTTCATAACTCTCCAGTTTACCGCGTTAAATACCGCGAGGCCGAGCTCTGGATGACGATCGACGGTCGAAATATGCCTAATCGTCCTGCAATCTCGGAACAAATCAAGCATGTGAGAGAAAAGACAGAAGAGGTCATGAAGGGCGATGATTCTTCCGGAAAGTCCGGAAGGATATCCCCTACAGACACTCGAAGTTGCCACGACCAAGGAACTCCCAACATCAGACCGCCCACCGAGCAGGATAAACAGGACCTCCGCAAACAGACTAAGAGCCGTGGAAAGACTGGATTCAACCGGTTCCTACGTTGGATGGGTGTTCGGTGAGCGGCTACGCCACGCGATGCATCTGATATTATTGCTTTGAGATGTATTTCTGCTAAGTTTCGATTGCTGACTAATTTTCGAAACGAACAGACCAAAACGATGAGAGCTTGAGAAAGTGGAAGGAGAGCTTGGGCATCGGCTCAGGAACCACCATCGGCGACGCTAGCGACCCACGCAAGGTCATCATCGTTTCCCTCGGACTCGAGGTAGGATAAACACTTTGGAGCGTTGAGACCGCCGACAAGACTGACCTTTCTTGTTACAAGGTCGAGGGCCGTCCCGACATCATCATCGATCTGTCTTCTCCCGGTGCTCTCGAATCGCTGAAGTCTAAGCCTTTCACCATCAAGGAAGGAGCTACTTTCCGCATGAAGGCCCGTTTCAGAGTTCAGCACCAGATCCTTTCTGGCATGAAGTACGTTCAGGTCGTCAAGCGCATGGGCATCTCGAACAAGATGCAGGAGATGATTGGTTCTTACTCTCCCAACACCACCGACAAGCCCGAATACGAGAAGAAGTGTATGTTCCACCTTTCCTCACACATACACCATGTGACAAGACTAACATCTTTGCTACAGTCGAGGCAGAGACCGCACCCTCTGGCATGATGGCTCGTGGTCACTACAACGCCGTCTCCAAGTTCATCGATGACGACGAGCAGACTCACTTGAAGTTTGAGTGGTCCTTCGACATCAAGAAGGACTGGTAAACGGAAGCCTCCGTCACTATCGTTTAGCCTTTCCCACTTCTCTCAAGCAGCATCGACAAAGCATCAAGGGGGACCTCAGGATTTCTTTCCTTGCGCGCGTTAAGGGGTTGATTTATGTTTCTCTCTTTTTCAAGTTTTCTCATCACCAGCATAACAGGGTCTAGAGTTTGATACTCGGACTTGACACAAAATGCATTCTGCTTTCTCTACTATCCTAATTTACCGTGAAGAGTGATCGCTGTGATTCCACAGAGCCGATGAATACAAGTGAGCAGACAATGTCTCTCTTGAATGAAGAGGAGGATCCAGAACTATGGTGCGGCGTGACAGCGTGTCTAGTCTGAGTTGAGAGTGTCTCCGAACCGCATATGCCTCAATTATTGTCACTCTTGTACGAGCTGCCGCGACAAGGGGTTGGGCGCCCCGTACTTGATAAGACCGAGCCTGTCCCATGACAATATCTGCGTTGCTGAGCTTTACAAGACGAACGTGCGTCTGGTTTTGTGGCATGATGGAGCGAGACCGAGTGAAGGTTGCTTGTCCATAGCACATCTCCGCAGCATAGTCTTCTTCATGGTGTTCTCATCTCGTGATAGAATGATGCCCGAGATCCTCTGGCTAATTGGGCGAGAAATAGATCAAGAGAAGACCAGCCAAACAAAATCCAGCTCAGCATGAAGTCTGGGCGTCTTTTGCTGCTCTTGGGCCTGATCCGCATGCCTCAATGCAATCCAGAACCAAGTCATGGACTGTTTCAGCGAGAGGCGACAGCCGGTGCCCAGACACGGCCGATACGATTGACTTCGTTGATGAAATTCCGGCTGGTGATTTGAGTAGAAGTCGCGGGTTGATGTGCATTGGCGTTATTGGGAGAATGGTCCTCTGGCGTGTAGAAGGGATTTCTCAACAAGTTGATGTATGCCTTTTGCAACGCGTGGAAAGCCTTTGACGAGACGTTCGTTAGCATCTGCCCTGGACCCATACAAAAGGCACAACTCACGGGAGTAAGATCAGAGTTCTTCAAGCCCAGAACAGGAGGAGTCCTAGAATCGTTGGCAGGAGATTGACGACCCTCCATATCTACTATGATGACGAGCTTCACACCAGTGTTTGTGAGCCAGCCGTACATGGCTAGGCGTTCGTCGATGGCTTGGAGGAGGCCAAAATCTTGGCCGACATTCTTTTCCGGCAGACGAGCCTCGAAAATATCCAGACAAGTCGAGAGCATGAAAGAAAAGTCGAGTTTACTTCGTTCTTCCTTGTCTCCTTCTGCGGGGAATATGGAGATGTGGAGAGGGTTATTCTTTTGGATTGTTAGAATAAAAGGAGGCAGGTGCGAGCACGGAAGCCATCGTTCCCCAAGAGAGATGGAATTTAACGTACTTGTCTACCAATTACGCCTACACAGGCAATTGCAGGGGTCTTGATGGTGGCCATGATTAAATTTTATTTAATTGTTGAAGGAATAAACAAAAGGACAATGATGATGATGGAAGGTGAAGTCAAGCTCGGCCAGTGGGAGCCAATCAGATAAGCAGCCAATCAGCGGGCGACGATTGATCAGATCGCCGGGCGCGACTTTGTACATGCAGCGTCGAGGGCATCATTGAAGTCCGCCACTTGCACGCAACGACATAGCGACAAGGCATTAATCTCCCCTCTTCGTCGCCTGTCTTCGCTTCAACCACCTTTCCTCACACAACCTACAATCGTCGCCATGTTCTCCGCCACCCGCTCGACAATGGCCCTGGGCCTGCGCGGTACGTGAAATTCAATCGCCGCTAGGAAAGAACACCACGACTAAGACAATCGTATATAGCCAAGCCTACCGCCGCCCTCATCCCCTTCACTCGCGCTGCCCCTGTCGCCTTCATCCACAGCTCGTCAACAAAGTCGGCAACCATGGAGAGACCTGGCTTGGTCAAGGGCAACCCCGGCACCCCGCCACCCATGAAGAAGGGCATGCCCACAAACGTCCCTCTTCCCAGCCAGGAGGGCAAGCAGGGTGTCATGCAATACGCTTTGTATGTTGCATAGAATCGTAGAAGGAAGCCGAGTCAATCGCTGACGGATAACCACAGGACCACTCTTGATCAAATCGCAAACTGGGCTCGTCAGGGTTCATTGTGGCCCTTGACCTTCGGTCTCGCTTGCTGCGCCGTCGAGATGATGCACTTGTCCACTCCCCGTTACGACCAAGATCGCATGGGTATCATTTTCCGTGCCTCGCCCCGTCAATCCGATGTCATGATTGTCGCCGGTACCTTGACCAACAAGATGGCTCCCGCCCTCCGTCAGGTCTACGATCAGATGCCCGACCCCCGTTGGGTCATCTCCATGGGCTCATGCGCCAACGGCGGTGGCTACTACCACTACTCTTACTCCGTCACCCGCGGCTGTGACCGTATCGTCCCCGTCGACATCTACGTCCCCGGCTGCCCGCCCACCGCCGAAGCCCTCATGTTCGGTATCTTCCAGCTCCAAAAGAAGATGAGACACACCAAGATCACCAGAATGTGGTACCGCAAGTAAACGCTTCGCGAGGCTTGTAAAATGCTGGCTGCTTTTTCTCTTTTCTCATACCATTCATGGGCGTTTTATATACTTATGAGGGGCTGGAGCATCATGCTGTAGCGCTTCACACACGGGACTGTAAATACTTTGACTTTTTTTTTTTCTCAATTGGCAATAAACGAAAGCTTCCTTTGTTATCCATGATATTCTTTGCATAGACTGTTGTTGCTGGGTTAGCACACTGTACGCATTCATCGATATAGGATACCCTAAGACTGATCTCTGTGCTGCGGTTCTCTACGGATTTTTCATAATGTCGTAGTCTGTTCAGTTCTTTCCTGCAACCTGCTCACGATAGTAAGTCCATCAACATTCATACAAGGTACACTTTCATGACGATAAAAAGCGCTCTTCAAACCAAGAAGAAAGCAAGGACTACCGGATCGAAATGGGCAAGAGCGACCCTCAAACTTAGAAGCGGAAGGAGCAATCCTCGACACAAGACAGGAAGGAACGACCATCAAGACGAAAGAGGAAGGAACGACCCAGAAAGCTAAACAGGCAGGAACGATCCACAAAACCAAAAAAAAGGAAGGAACGATTCTCGATATCAAAGAGGAAAGAACGATTCAAAGAACCAAAGGGGAAGCAACAGCCTAGAAAGAAAAGAAGAAGGACCGATCTATATAACATAACAAGATATCTACTATCTCATGCAGTACGGCGAACAAGCAAAGTCGAACGTCACCGAGTCTGTATACTAGCACCAGAATCATCCACTTCCCTAGTAGAGATATGGCAGTCACATGAGCTCGATTCTGTCAGTGAGGTACATGCGTCGATATGGCCCCAAAGAGAGAGGTCAAGGAGAGATATATGCCATGGAAGCTCTGTTATAAGAGATGTAGTTTGTTACAGTACCATGTGCTCATAGGTCAATCTTACCTTCTTCGATAGGTCATCTCTTCCATATTTAGCATGAGGTACGACACAGGAAGTGTCGATATAACGAGTGAGGGAGTAACGACCCAGAATCTGACTTGGAAGGAAGGAACATGACCACAGAACAGGAAGGAGCTACCTGACAGATGAGGAAGGAACGACCCACGATCTGACGAAAAGGGAAGTAACAAGAGGACAGTAGAGGAAGGAACGATGCATTTATGGAGGTAAGAGCGACCTGACAGAATAGGAAAGAGCAACCCACGACTCGTAAAGAGAAAGGAGGAGCAACGAAAAAAAAGACGATTTGTAGTCAGTAATGAGTCAAGGGGGAGGGCTTTATAGTCTGCAGGGAAAGTCACAGTGCATTTCGAGAGGAAGTAATACCCAACAAACAAGCCTACGATCAGTCTGTAGAAACCGAAGGACGATATGACGATAGTCTGTTGAAAGAGAGAGGCATGGCACGACAGTAGTGACTTGTTCGTTGGAGAAGAAAGACTTCCGAGCCGTATGATCAATAACGAGTTCAAGAGATTGACCAGAACAACACATTCGAACATCGGAAAGCTGTTGACATGGATACAATCAATATGCAACGAGTGTCCTAAGATAGTACATATAATGAACGGTACTTGACAGAGTGCAGGTGATCACAAGCGATCCATATATACATCGTGACAGGGTCACCACCATCTCAAACTCCTGAAATCTACACTATGCTATCAGTCTCATAGAAAGGATTGTTTGGGTCGAAAGGAAACTTCCTGACGACTACATCACCCTTATAATTCCAAAGATCCACCTCAACAGGTGTGTACTCAACAGCACAGCTTCCTTGCTCTTGTCCGAAAGTCTCGACAGCGCTCACATTGCCGCCTCCATACTCGATTCTGACCTGATTGACGGTTTGACGACTTGGATCGCCCTCAAGATAGTTGAGAGGTGAGAAAGAAAGACCGGCGTGAGCGGTTGAGAATACTGTGTTGGGAAGGTCGCCAGTATGGGGGATATGATGCATTCCCAGGTTGAGCCAAAGCACGAGATCAGTTTGCGTGAGGTTCTCGCTGTTGAAAAAGGCATCAAAGTTAACAGGCGGATTATGCACATCCTGGTTGTTGTAGGCATGTGCTGCTCTCGGCTCTGTATCGTGCTGCTTGGTGACCTGAACGTCGTGGTTTGCCCAGCGGGCTGCGTTGGCCAGATTACTTGAATCTTCTACGGTGAGGTGAATGGCACCTAGAGAAGGAGAGATACGATAACCCCGATATTCGCCATACTTGTTGACGGCATCCTTGTTGATAACGCTGTATTGAGTTGCGCTGTTGGCGCCCCAGAACAAACGGCTCTGATCCTCAGACTCGATGTAGGACTTCTCAAGCTTCATGGTGTTTCGTGCTTTGCCGTTCGACCACGGGTAAACTGTAGAGACTGGTACCTGGTTAACTACAGCAATCGTGTTGTTGGTGCCTAGAATATCGAAGTCGGCCTTGAAGTTCAGGATGTGATCGTGCATGCTGCCTGAGAGGTTGTCGTGGATCTTGTAGCCATATTCATCGTTGTTGGCATAGTAAGCACTTTGAATATATCCAGAAGCGCGCACCTCGACATTGATGCTGCCGTCTACTTCGTATCAGCCTCATGGTCAAGATTCTCGGTAACACTCAAAGCTTACCCATGTAGAACGAGTACGAGAACATGTAGTCGTAGTTTCCAACAGTGCTGACAGAGCGGATCGTGAAGTATGTGTTCTTCGTTGCACTGACGTAGTCGGACGTACTGTGTCGTTGAAGGGGATAATCGGCAGTGAATTCGAAAAGACAGAGGCTGTTCAGATGTGTGTGGGTTGTCTCGGAGACGTAGAAGGACGTGTTCAAATAAGTCGCGTATGCCGGACAGTCGTAGCCCTTAACCAATTCGAAGGCGTACGGCCCAAATCCGTAATATGTGTCGGTCAAATCTTTCAGTCAATAAATTTTGTCCAAAACAATGGTATCCCTTACTTACATATGCGGTACCACTTTGGAGCGGGTCTTGTCCAGCGTAGTGAGCCAGTGCTTCTTGAAGGCCCAATTCATATAGCACTCTTTGGCCTTTATAACGAATGTCCCATAGACTGAGGCCCGTGTCACGTTGGTAGCCAATGTAAAAGGAGAAATCCATCCACTCGACCCATTTGGACTCGGCGTCAACTGCAAATCGAGAACCGCTTGGAGCAACGGAGGCAGGGGGATGAGAGGTGTCTAATGGGAGAGTAGGCCCATTCTGATCCGTCCGGGCCCAGTCGCCTTCAACATTGGCGCCCAGCTTAGCGAATCCAGGTGTATAGTAAGCATTTCTGAATGCTGATGTCGTTTCGTAGAATATGCCATTGTAGTACCAGCCCTCCAGCTTCCACTGGCTCGGATCGCGTCCAGTTACATCACTTCTAAAGTATAGACCAAGTGGCAGGAGTGTTTGAGTATCGAAGCTGTCGACCGCATTGGACCAAAAAGCATCCCAACGGACGACACGACCGTCGTCCTGCCAGAGAGGATCAATGCCCCAGATGTCCAGAGTGTCGTTATCGCGTCCAAGGGCAACTCCTCCCCATAGATCGAGCGTAATATCAGAGATAGTTGCACTGATCTTGTATATCCATTGCGAGTAAAGTGTATCGTCAGCATCGGCATCAAGGTTGCGCACACGCCCGTCAGACTTGCGAGTGTAGGGATATTCCAGAGGTACCCATTTTGTCGTGCCATTCTTCACACCGAATGGCTCAATTGGGCCGACCAGGATATCTTGGTAGTACGGGTCATCGGCGGCACGGTGGTCCAACACGACGTGAGCATATCGAGGTGGAGCAGGACCGGCGTTATCGAGATAACTCAAGACGTCGGTCTTATTTGGATGCATAAGCTCAACCAAGAGGCTTCGAACACGTCAATATGGTACATGAACCAATGCTCGATTGACTTACACGCTGTTGTCCCATTCGCCAGCATCGTCACTGACGGTGAGATTGAGCTCCGGCTGGGCGAACAACCATTGGGTTACCGAAGCGGCTTCAATATCGGTTAGGCCTCCCCAAACGTTGACTTTGGGAGCCGATGCTTTGGTATAGTTGCTTTCCGAACACGAGGTGACAATCGATGGTGTTGACGTCTCATTTAACCAACGTCTTCCATTCTTGGATGCAGCTTTTCTCGCTCTGCCCTGACGAACCCATGCTGCTTTTGGGTCGGGACTAGGAGCCGACAACGCACCATGGGCATAGAGAAAGGATGCTGCAAGCAAAAGACTCGAGGACACCCTCATTTTGAATATAGTGAACAAGACTCAGAAGTAGCTACATCAAACCTTGACCTACCTCTACGCTTTATAGTCGCCATCATCTTGCTACTGTTATCTTTCTCTTCGACCTTGACCAAGAGCGGTGAACATGAGTTCACTTCTCAAGCCGTAGAGACATGGATGTGGTCCGCATGGAGATGCCATATTGAGATTGGTTATCAGCTGGTCGATTGCAAGGCACCGCCTAATCATCGCCTATCTTTCGAATTTCGTGCAGGCGATAGACCACAGATAGGCCTGGCAGCGGGGCTTCTAGGATATCGATTTCAGGCACCGCCGTGATTTCAAATTTGGATAAGTCAACATGAACAGCCAGAAATCTCCCGTCCGAAGTCAATTGCTTTGTTCAGCAACCAAGGCGCAAAGTTCTTCTGTGAGGTTGAACGGACCAACATGGACGCTCCACGGAGAGGGGTCAATGAGAGATGCTTCCGGGATGCACGTCCGGAGGTCGGAGAATTGTTAACCGGAGGCTGAAAACAGCTGAAGCTCAATGGAGCCGAAGCAAGAGGTGCAAACGGGTGCTGCAGCGGATGAGCACGCTCACGGAAACACGAAAGCTAAAGATGGAGCATCAACAAGAGAGGAGGCCTACAGCCGAGCAACAATTGATTGTTGGACGCAAATTGGGAACACGGATGACCCGGAGAGATTGGTTTGGCAGGGCGCGAAAAGGCAGGCAGGATTTGAGCAGGTTGAGCTTTCATGGAAGCACAAACAGCATGCATGAGCGGATAGATAGAGGGCACAAGAAGTCGGCTGCAGATGCACATGTTTTGTTCAAGTCAGGGATGATGTGGATGATGTGCTCTCTTGCAGAGAAGGTCACGAAGGACGAGCGGGGCTAGCGGTAAGTGGCGCTTCTCTGTGGATAGGTGGCTTTCCATGGCGTCGTTCAAGGGGACTGTCTTGACTCGATTTGCAGCAAGCGCAGGGTCTGGAAGGGGGAGAGAGTCCGGGGATCGAGGGCAAGAGGAGCAACCGTTTGGTCCGAGGCGTGTTACGGGTGAGTTGTGGTGTTGTGAGTGGTCGGCAACGTGACGGGCATCGCGTGTCGCAGCAAGGAAGGAGCAGGCAGCGAGAACAACAGGACGACGAAATTTGACAGATTTGCAGTCAGATCAGAGGTGCGTTCGAATTAATCTATTCGGACAGTGTGGCGGCAAGGATTTACAGGATTGACAGGGCGTGTTTTTGTTGGATGCCAAATACAGAAGCGGGCGGAAACGAGGAGTCTGTGGATCTGGTGCGAAGCTGCAGCTTGTCGTAAATCGGCCTTGCAGATGTTTGGTCACTTTGGTGGAGCTGGTGCGATGGATGCTTGCTTTGGCTGAGGCTTGCAAGTTGCCACACAATTTTGCTCCTAATCGCCCTGGTCTCTGGTCCTAGCCCTTGTGCTCCCTTCTCCTCTTTGGCTCGTCCACCTCCCCGTCATACACGTCGTCGAGTGTCGCATATGCAGCTGTCCAGCGTCCACAAAGCAGCAGTCTCTGTGTCTCTGTCGCCATGCCACTATGGCCGTTTGGACGGAAGAAGCGACGTCTGAGCGCGTCGACGGCCACAACGACAGCAACGTCGACAGCTCCAACTCCAACCGCCGCAACGAGCAACAACAACAAAGCCGACAGCTCCAGCTCCACGTCCAACGCGAACCCAACTGCAACTGCAACTGCAAGTGCCAATGCAAATGCAGCCCGTGTTTCAGATTCTCCGGACCAGGCCACCGCCCGCCGCTTCCATGACAGCTCCACCCAAAATGCCCCGAACTGCCTTGAGCGTCAGGGAAGCGTGCAGGACGAGTTAACGGCCCTGCCTCAATTGTCCGAACTCGAGCAGAGCCCCCATCTGAGGCCCGCAAATCTTATCAAGCCCGTCCACCCCTACACTCTCGACCGTCCCTCATCTGCCCGCTCACGCAACCCGCCTGTCACCCTGCCGCCGTCGCATGACAAGGCCGCCCCCACTCGCCGTCAGTCGACCAAGAGGAAGAAGGACCAGGCTCTCCGTGAAGAGGAAATCCGTCAAATGAGCGCACCAATGCAGATCCCAAAGAGGCCTGCCGCCTCGTCTGGCAATGACCTGCTCCGTCGCGACAGCAAAAAGGCTCGCAGGACCCTGACCAAACGCCCTGACGACTCCCGCGCCTCCAACGTCTCGCTACCCCTGCCAGAGTCAATCCATTCCAATAGGTCGCACATGTCAGAGCAACGCGCCTGGGAGATTGGTGGCATGTCTATCCTCAGTCCTCGTCCTACCGTGCGTGTATCGGGCACCTTCGCCCATCCTCCCTCGCCTCTTTCAAAGCGTCCGCAACACATGGACAAGCTGCCCGAGCTTGCTCGCGCATCGAGTGGAAGAAAAGACCGAAGAAAGGTTGCCGATCTTGCCGACGACCTCAACTCTACCGAGCTCCGTATCCTGATGGAACGTGACCAACGAAGAAAGGAACAAAAGGCCTTGGAACAGCATGAGCGTCTTGATCGCAGACTACGAAGACGGGCAGAAAAGCAGCGCGAGGAAGACGAACGTAGGACCCGTGATGCTCGCCAGAACGCAACGCTCCCCACCGCCATTCATCCTGCCTTCCGCGAACAGCAACCTGAAGCCGAGCTTATCACTCCGACCTCTCTCAAGAAACAGGGCAAGCAGCCAATTCCAGAGATGCAGGAAAGCCCTACAAAAGGTGGCACCTACCTACGTTATCCACCACGCGAAGACATACCCCAGAATCCTTTCGCAGATCCCGAGTCTGAGAACCCCTTTACTGCTCCTGGCGCCGAATACTCGCCCGTCCAAACGCCGCTCGATGAACCAGTCTTACATACTGCCAGAGCCGTCAGACTATCCGCCGGTCACCTGTCACCGCCAGCTTCCCCTGTGCCCAATGTTCAGCGTGAGATCCAGCCATCCCCTAGCTTGCCCGAGGTCTATGCACCATCGCAAAGAACTTCAAGCCATCCTGCTAGTTCCTTCGAGTCCAGCCGACGCAGACCTTCCGAGAGTGGCAGTCGTCGAGTGGGCCCTAGTGCCTGGACGAATATATTCCGCCGTGGAATCGGCTCAAGCCGTGCCTCAGAAGACAAGGCCCCGTCGGAGTTTTCTTTTGTCAACACTTCTCGAGAGTCCATGTCGAAGCAACCTATTCCTGCCCACCTCGTAGGACCACCCTCTTCTCGACAATCTGGCGTCCCCTCTCGCACCCAAAGCAAGTTCCGCGAGGATCTCCCTGAGCTACCTATTTCTCCGCCATCGTCCCGTGTTCAGTCGCCTGAACTGAGTGTAATAACGGCTGGCGTAGTGGCTGCACGACGTGCCAAACGTAGTGCTGATAAGCAGGCAAAGAACACAGATTCGTCTGATCCTGTTAGGAATGACTCGCCTGCGATACTCGAAGACGAGGAAACAACAGTACTGTCCCAGTCATATGGATCTGTAGACTCGGAAGGCAGTTGGATTAGTGGACGTCTGATCAAACGTACGTCTCATACTTCTTACCCTCACAGCAGCTTGAGCTCCCTCAAGAAAGGGAAGACCGAGTTTACTGGAAGCTTCGACCGCCTACCCGTCCCAGAGCATGAATACTTTGCTGCTTTGACACCAGACAATGGCAGTCGTCGTGCATCAGGCGAGTTTGCTATCGAAACAACACCAACAGCAGAGCCATCCCCTGAAGTAGCTGCTCCACTTAGGCAAGCCACAGCACGTCGTAGACCGACAGTGGTACACAACGACCCGCGCTTCAAGTCTCGCGAAGGACTCCTCACAGAATACAATGCTGCCGAACCAGTGACGCCATCTCGCGAGGGCAGTTTGAGTGGTGAATCAGCACACTCCCCGGTGGAGTTGCACAAAGCGCAGAGCGTCAATTATGGTCGATTCACCGGCCATGTCAAATCTCTCAGCGCAGGTAGCGCCAAGATGCTGGATATCGCACCGCATAGAAGTAAGAGCGTCGGGACTGGCCTTGCAAATCCGAGCCCTCGTTCTTCACCCCGCATCCCTCAGGAATAAGGGAAGCCTGTCTACCCTCCTTTAGACCATCTCATTTGTTTACAGAATCGCGGATCATCACGCAGAGCATGAAGTTATGTGCTTTCTTGCAGTTTTCTTTTATGACTCCCATTCACAGGTGGAGATGTTTTTTTGATACCCTATTTGAAGCGCTGGCATGGATTGAGAGCAAGTGTATTGGCTCTGAGCGCGATTTCAGATTTCAGTTTTGTTGTAACTAGGGGTTTGATGGGATACCTAGCGAGGTGTTGGAAGAGGGATTACTTGTATACTAAGACCGATGTTCAGAAGAGATACACCATCAAGACAGCCATGAGTACAGAGCGATTTTCCAGAATAGAACAAGTCCCGTCGTTGTAGTTGGTGGTGGCAAGATGATAAAGCAAGCTGAACAAGCAAGCTCACAGAAGGTAGAAGTCAAAGTGACAGATTGCTAGAAGAGTCGCCGAGTGATTAGTGATTCCCAAGGCGTGAGATGGTGGCATTTGGGTGGTATTAATCAGGACGGCATGTTCCGTATTTGGTTAGGCCGAAGGCGGCGGAGGGGCTGCTTATCAAAGCATTCGCGGGTCGTCATTGCTCATTGTCGTTCGAGCATTCAGCAACTCTCTAGCATCTCATAACAAGCTATATGTCCCTTGCCTCCAGTGCCCGTCGCAGCCTTCTTCGCACCGCAAGAAACACCTCGACCTTCTCCGTCGCCAGAACTTCTACCAGACCCGCCGCACTTTCTCACCACCTACTCCAGCCCGCTTTCTTCAAGCCCGCCGCTTCCAGATCCTTCACCGCTTCAATGGCTTCTTCCGGTGTTCACAACCTCCAGGCGTGAGTCGATGCTCCTCTTCACTCTCCAGCTTCGGTTCCGTGGCACTAGAGCGTGTTGCGACAAAGCAGCCGTGCGCGCCCTACCATTCAACGAAGCCGGAGAAAAATAGTGAAACTGTACATGCAAGGACTGCGACTAACAGCCATAACAGCAAGGCCGACTTCGACTCTGCTCGCGCTGAGACCGGCACCTTGATGGTCGTCGACTTCTTCGCCACCTGGTGCGGTCCCTGCAAGGCCATCGCCCCTCAGGTCGTCAAGTGAGTCCTCCCCGTCTCAACGTGCTTCTTACCGACCAGTCACTAATCTGTACCGTCAACAGGATGTCCTCCACATACCCCAGCGCCCGCTTCTACAAGATCGACGTCGACGAGGTCCCCGAGGTCGCCCAGGAGCTGAGCATCCGCGCCATGCCCACCTTCGTCCTCTTCAAGGACGGCCAGGAGGTCGCCACCGTTGTCGGTGCCAACCCCACTGCCCTTGAGGCCGCCATCAAGCAGCACGTCTAAATTCGTCTTTCTTGACCTGCCCCCTATAGTCTAATGAGGAACAAAATACACACATGATTTTTTGAACTTTTTTTCTGTCCCCACGGCCGACTACAACATTGTTTATCGCGCATACACGGTCATTGCGAAACAACGTGGAACAAGAAGCGCCAGCATTGAGTGAACGAAATCCGTTGGGTATCACTGAGATGCGTTTTATAGAAGAGCAACACGTTTGACACTTGCTTGAAAGCACATCCCGACCCCCTTCTCATGCCTCATACCCATGGGTCTCTGCCTTCCGTCATCAACGTTGCGTTAGTTTCTACAGAAACTCGATGTCACGAAACCTGAACCATATGTCCTAAATGCTCTAGAATCACGTGTCGTCGAACCGCCCATCTCCAGCATCGCTTTATCATATCTGGCTGCAACATGAGTCACTAACGACATGATTTAGCTGGCTTCTTTGTGAGTGGGATGATTGTGGAAGGATAACAGGTGATTAAATCCAACACACGCGAGGTAAGCTAGCGACAGCATGTTTGGGACGGAGAGGGATGTTATTGATATCAATTGATGATCGTGCAATGAGCGGCTTCCGCACGAACTGCTTCTCTGCATTATGAGCAGGAGATTTTAAGTTAATCATCGCCGCACGAAAGATTGAAACGAGTACCTTCAATGGGTACATTGCAATCGATGCCTGCTTTCCTCAACGCCTTTGCACAATCGTTCAGCGCCAGCTTCCAGTCCACCTCTTCCCGATCCATAGCTTGAATATTCGGCATGTCGTCAACACCAATATCGACAATCTTGAGATTCGGAAAGCTCTCGTACTCTTCAGACAACACTCGCAGATGCTTTGAAAACCTGTTGTCACCCATGCGGAAATAGATATCCTCCAGCGAAGTTGGCAGTAGGTTGGTGAAAGAGGGCTCCGTATCTGCAGAAGGGTCGAAGAGGAAATAAAAGTTCATTTCCAGCACTTTCAATTGGGTGAAGGGACGAAGGTCGAAGGCATTGGGTGTGATTATGGTTGCGGGATATCCACTAGGCTTGAACAATTGGAGCTCCTGCAGAGTTTCGGAGCTGTCATGAAGGTAACTCAGCAGGGTCTCAAGATTTATGTTCATATCTTCTTTGTGGGCCGAGAACTTGATGCGCAAGGATTGCAGGCTTCTACATGACGTGACGACAGACCTCAAGTCGAGGTTGCTGAGCGTGCAACCTTTGAAAGATAGACTTTGGATGTGGTCAAAAGGCCAGCGCCGGGAGACATTGGGACGAAACGGCTCCACTTCTCCATTCACTGATAGAGTATCAAGCGATGGAATAGCTGCTAGCAGGGTGATGAAGTGCCAATTTTCCAGAGCCTCTTCTTCCGCGCTCAGAGTTATTGTCTTCAGCGATGTAAGAACATGCAGTCGTGAGCTGGCGTTCACTCCTTGGCTGTTGAACACGAGAACCTCTCTGTGTTCACTTGTCAAATCAAGTTTCCACTTGTCCGTACGGACTATGTCTCTGAAGAGCCCTTGAACACACAATCCAGTATTTCTTTCGGAAGCGCCCAAGTCGAGAGATTTCAGGCTCGGAACAAGTGTCAATAGGAGAGCCACTTCTGCGCCTTCGGTCTCTGAATCATCCTGTAGATGACGTCGCCAATTTGTCCGAAATACGTGTGACTGTTGTGTCTGCTTGCCTGTCCAGTCCGAGGTGTCTTCTATGGCGGGTACATCATCACTAGCTTGGGCAAACATCTTTCCAATCTCGATATTCGGTGGGCTATCTTCCAACCTACCCGGCAAGTCTGCAAGTCTCAAGTATTCCACTTTGGCAGCCAAATCCGGTCGATGGATCAGCGTCTTCAGGAAACATTGTAACCTTGTGGTAGTTCTGCATACGTCCTGGCTGCCACCTCGGCGTCTGTCACAGTCGTTCCCATCCTCGATGTACGCTCGGTAGAGCAATGGTTCGGCGAGATTGCGAAGAACTCTGGACGCTTGACATATATTCGCGAGCGTGTTCGACGTTTGCTTGTAGTCTTCAAAGTCTGCCTTGTGTGTGTAGTCTGACAAACTCGGCAGAGATTGCAAGATGTACAGCAATATTTCATCTGGTAGATGAACCATTTCCGATCAAAGATTGAAATATTGATGGTACTCCGATGCGAAGGAGAATACTCTAGATCTTGGCACAATGTGACGCCTCAAGGCCTCAACTTACACGTGACCAAAACTCGGTCTTAAAGGCAAGACAGCACAATTCAACCCCATCAATTGTAAGAAGCATGGGAGTGATGACTCACTTATCACCGCATTAACGTAGGGTCACTCAAGGCATGTCACGAAAGATGTGGAAGACGAATGAGGGAATGGTAAGCGCGAGGTGGTGGACTGTGCCAATCAACGTCAATCCCCAGTTCAAGCACGCCATCACCAGGGCCCATTCAACCAATATCACGGCTAAAATGCAGGGACAGATAGCCGACATCGATATGCATGGCAGTGGTAGTGCCTTCTGCCTTGGGCGACTGACTCACACACTTTCTATAATTTCTGACAGCTGAAGGAAGCCGCGAGTCTACCAGAAAGCCACATTTCAAACCAGCACCATGTCGGCCCAACTTAACCTGCAGTCGAAGCTGCCTCTTCCTTCCAGTGACTCTCAAATTCCCGTCTTGGGCCTTGGAGTCTGCGTCTCTTCAAGATGCGAACAATCAGTGCTGTCTGCACTCGAACATGGCTACCGCAGTGTCGACACTGCTCAGATCTATTACAACGAGCGCGAAACTGGCACTGCCGTAAACAAGTTCCTGTCTCAAAACCCGTCTGTCAAGCGTTCGGACATTTTCGTTTGCTCGAAACTATGGGAAGTCGACCTTTCAAGATCTGATATGCCTACCTCATTCGATGAACTCTGCAACGCTGGACCATGGCCCTTGAACAGTCTCGAAGCCGGCCACACTACCTATTCTCGCGATGGAGCTCTCCAAGGTCTGGAGAAGAGTCTGAAGATTTCTGGCCTCGACTACTTTGACCTCTACCTCCTGCACAACCCAAGGCCTGGCGCCACTGCACGCCATGAAGCCTGGCTCGGACTCCAGGACGCCTTCAAATCTGGAAAGACCAAGGCCATCGGTGTCAGCAACTGGTCTCCCAAGCATATTGACGACCTCATGGCACACTCGGATGTCGACATCTTGCCCGCAGTAAACCAAATTGAATTCCACCCCTGGAACCAACAGCGCGTTATTGTTGACTACTGCCGCTCTAAGGGCATCGTGGTGACCGCTTACTCGCCCTTGACGCAAGGCAAGCGTCTCGGTGATCCCGTTATTCAGAAGATCGCTGAGAAGCATGGCAAGACTGCTGCGCAGGTCGTCCTGCGTTGGTGTCTGCAGATGGGCATCTCCG
>ERZ794946.286-NODE-286-length-22014-cov-4.741473_pt1 | contig 22014 bp, 16 predicted proteins | sample MGYA00433072_ERZ794946 | MGnify/ENA primary metagenome ERZ794946 (study PRJEB30137, sample SAMN04331413) | food metagenome | isolation source: Y3 must sample point D1 replicate A | place: Australia: South Australia | collected 2014 ...
AGGGTGACGAATGTTCCAGAGACCGAGAAGATCGAGTACACGTCCCAAGCACTTTTCCGGAAACGAGTCCAGGAAAGACCGATGATACGGATGATGATGTTGACAATGTAGAAGAACGTCAATACCAAGAAAATGTAATCTCGAGCTCTGTCCCAACGGTTGTTGTCAGGGTACCATTCGAGACACAACAACAGTAGGTGGAAAACGAGCACAGCAGTAACGCTGCGCTGCCATCTACCATTCTTGGTGACTGCTCTTCGGTAGCACCACTCTTTCCAAGTCTCCCTCACTTCCTTAGAGGAGGGCCTCTTGGACGGCGAAATTTGACGCAGAAGCTTCCTCAATTCGAGCCATGATCGTTGCTCGGTAGTCAGGAAAGCCACTCCAGTTTGTTCCGTGTAGTTACGCATGAAGACACTAACGAAAAGCGTCAAGACGAACACAGCACCGAGCAAGTTGAAAGCAACGAAGAAGACGGCGTTTCCTTGGGATGCAAAAGCATCAGGCTGGGTGAAGACACCGGTGATAGATTGTCCGCTCCACATGACATCAATCCAGCCTTCCTGAGAGACGATCTGGAATAGAATGAACAGGGATGATCCGAAGTTATCGAAGTCGTACCATGGGTTGGCAACCTGACGTGGCGCAAGCACATCCCAGTCGAAAGGTTGACTGAGGTATTCGCCAGTGCAGTCAGTGAGGTTTGTGATTCCGTTACCATCGTTACATTCCATGAACCTGCCATTGAAGATATTCAAGCCGTAAATGGCGAATGGGACGAGTAAACTCATCGACACAAAGGCTGCCGAGACGACTTTCCAGCCACCCATGACGATAACAGAGTGGAAGGTATCTCTAGCGTTGTCACTGACGTTGAGCAGTCTCAAAGCTCTCAGCGCCTTGAAAGCACCCACAGCTCTTGAACCACCGCCTGGATTATAGATGGTGGTGAGGATGTCAGTCCACAACGTGACCAAGACGATGCCATCAATAATGCCCCAAGAGCTGCGGTAGTAAGCGTTGGGCGTCCAATAGAACCCATCTGCAATGACTCGAATGACAGACTCGATGGTGAATAGAGCTGCAAAACCCATGTCGCTGAAGACGAACCAATTTGTGGCTTTAAAGCCATGAGTCGTAAAATATTGCTTTTGGTACAAGGGAGTAGTGACACAGGCAAGTAGGACCATGGCAACAATAGCTGCGTAGATGAACGCCGAGAAGGCATACCAGATAGGCCGAGAAGGTGCGACGCCTTCTATGCGATCACCACCACGACCCGGACCTACGATCCTTTGGCACCATCTCCTGATAGGGTTGTTGATCCTGAAGATGAAGAGTGACACGTTGTAGTTCGGATACTTCCTCAGGTATTCGCGCTGAGCTCTCTTGACTCTCTCATTGGCTGCGACGACCTCTTTAACCATCTGTCGAGTGTCCACTTCTTCGTGAGCCTTCTGAAGCTCCACGTTCGAGTAGAAGGGATTGGGCTCGCGGTTGAAGAGACGATTGAGCAGTTGTTCCCAACGTTGAGCCAAAGTACCGGACTTGACAGGTGCTCCATTGGTCGGGATGCCATCGGAAGTATCTGGTGGACTCGCTTCCGGATCAATCTCGTGGTCGTCAAGGAAGTCTCGGACAACCGCATCTTTGAGAAGCATTTCTGTCTGTGCAGAGCCATAGTCTAAAGGATCCTGTCGGCGGACTTGACCGAACTTGAATATCGTCGACAATGATAATGTTCCTTGACTGCCAGACGATGCGTTGACTTGCCTCTTCGCAAGGAATGCCTTGACCTGTTGCAGACGCTTTTCGTCCTCGGAAACGTCGAAATTCTCTTGGATGACAGCAATGAACATGTTCAAGACAATGACTTGACAAGTTAGCAAACTTCTACAAGCGACTGGTTTCCGCACAAATCAAACTTACAGTTTGCTAGAATGAACCACATAATACAGAAAGCTGCGCCGATCCAGCCATTGTTGTACAGAACGTTGTATGATGTGACATCGTACATTATATCTGTCCAATTCTCGCTGGAGAATATCTGATACATGCCCAAGAAGGCATTGTATATGTCGAAGAATGGAACTCGAATCGCATCGCCGTCGTCGTTCTCTTGAGGAATCTGACCACGGAAAATTTGTGTGGCAAAGATCGCAGCAAGGAAGCAGAGGAGCATCACAAACATGATCAGATTGGCGAAACCGGTGAAGTCACCCAACACAGTGAGCTGCGAGAAACGTTAGCCGGTAGGATCTACATGATAAGTGGACCTTACAATCAATGTCCGAGTCATTTCGACTGCGAGAACAACTCGATAGATTCGAATAATTTGGAAGACCGTCAACCAAGCATAGGGTTGTCCGGAGTGCTTGATGACTGGGATCTGGATGACTGTAGTTATGATAGCCAATCCAAGGTCGACAAGATTGCGTTTGCTTTTGTGGAAATGACGCCAGTCCGCTACGAATCGAAGAATAATTTCGCAGTCAAGAGCGATCGTGACTCCCAGCTCAGAAGAGCCTGTGGTCTGGTCAGTGTACATTAGAAAAACGAGACACGGTCAACTTACTAAGAAAAGCAGCACGGCTCGGGCTCATGTATGCGCTACGCAGGCATTGAACTATCAATCCATACGTGATAACAGCAATCCAAATCCATCGAGTGTTGCCGACAAACTGTTTCAGCGTGCTAGACTTCTGTTTAAAACCATCGCTCCCCTCTTCAGCTTCAAGGTGCTTGACTTGCTCTTGAGCAGTAAAAGCACTGGCTTTGCTTTCGTCTCGGATGACCTGGAATGACGATGTGATGACAGCAATAAGCAAATTGACAAGCCACAAGGGGAAGATGATGATGCCAGCAGCGAAGAATAAGCCGGCAGATAAGTAATCGCTGTCAGCGAGGTAGTAGAGTTGATCGGAGAACGTGTTGGAAGACATGACAACAAACACCATTTCGAGCGATTGGAAGATGTTGTCGTAACTGACAGTTCCGTTGTAGGGATTGTCGCCTTCGATGCAGACTGAGTTGATAGGACAGAAGAAGCCTTTGGCATCGCTCGCACCAGGCGAACCATCTGCATGAATCCACGGTCTTGAGCTGCCGTTGGATAGAAGATATCCACCACAGAACTGCATTTCGTTCGTAAAAGTCTCTGTAGGATCGCTAGGGTTGGTCCATACACACGTACGTCGAAGACTAGACTTGAAGCTTTGAACTCCTATAATTGCGAACAACAGCCAAAAGAAACCAGTCAAGAAGGCGACGTTCAACAGAGTCGGTGCAGCCTTTTTCAGACTTCGCAGAATGACAAGAGTGCCGCTGGTGATACCCAGAAGACGCACGATTCGAAGGCAGCTCAGCATACGGAAGACAAAGACGTGCTTTTGTGATTCCACACCAAAGATGCCAATGATGAAGCTGATCCAAAAGGAGCATACCGCAAGAAAGTCAAGTCGGTTGAAAGAATGTCGCAGGAAAGCTCGAAACGCCAATCGTTGTAGTTGAGCTTGTTTAGAACCGCCAGGAACTTCCATCATGGTGTTTGTAGTAAAACTCCTCAAAATACCGGGTTGAGGGCCAGGGGTCAACGGCGGAAGAGGATTCAAGTTTCTGACAGAAGGTTTCCGATGCAGGGCGAACATGTCGTTGGCCTTTCTCATGACGGCCGTTCGCAGACCAACCTTGCGGTCGATGGTACTGTACTCGATGGGGTTGACAACGAATCCAGAAACAATGACACGAATCATGATCTCGATAGTGTATATGACGAAGAGGACGAGCAGTGCAATGTCAATCCAAGTAGTTCCAAAGCGCTTAGATCGTGGTTCGTCGTTCACATTGTTGCGAGCCTCAACAGCAAGCAAGATTGTCTGAAAAACAATGAGCACGAGAATGAAAGGCTCAGTAACAGGGTGGAGTAAGAAGTCGGCCAGCTTGAGACGCAGTTTGCTGTTTGGTGGAAAGATGCCCAGGGACTTTCCACGAAACGGATTTTGCTCTTGAGCATGCGATTCAAGTCGATCGGACGGACGAAGCATTGGCGAAGGCATCTTCTCACTGACAGGTGAACGTGGAGCACCATCTCCGGCAAAGTCAGGAGCCTCGGGAATGCCAGGTGAACGGCCTACAGATGACTTGCGTCTTATCATGCGTTCTGCAACCTCAGGCTCGTTACTCAGATTGACCACACGCATTGACATCTTCCGCATCATGTCACTCGCGCGATGAAAGGGAGAATCGCCCATTGGTGACAGAGAGCGACGACTATCGGCAGGAGAACGACTGTGGCCATCAGGGGAGCGGCTCCAGCGACCTGAAGGAGTCAGATTTCCAGATTCGACATCTGCGTTGTTCGTGTGTGAGACGGAAGGCGACAAGAAACGGATGCTCTGGAAGCTGCCACGATCATTGCGCTGCGGCGAGTGGGCATCGAGACGACTGATGTCTGTCAATGGCACCGTGTCCATGTCGTCCTCGTGTGGGAAGAAGCCGGTTGGATCGTCGGGCTCCTCATCGTATGGTGATGTGTCGACTGTGCGAAGACTAGGCACACTGCCTAATCGGCCATGGCCCGAGTTCAACGAAGGGCGTGCAGGAGAGCCTATACTGAGACCGGCAAAGCCCATAGCCTGCTGGAAATTGCTCCCTTCCTGTGGAGATAGTGGTGTACGCTCATCTTCATCATGATCCTCTTCTACTCTTGTCCGATGGCCAGTAGGCGAGGTGACATAGGCAAGCGGCGACAAGTTTCGATCGATTTGCGGCGGACTGGGAGGATCCTCGGAGATTGGCGAATAAGCGCGCGTATTAGGAGGTGGTGGGTTTCTACCCGGGCTACGTGATAGAAGAGAGTCTCTGTTGCGCCGAAACAAGCTACGTCCGCGGTCGCTCAACGTCCGGCGATGCGAAGCCTGGGCAGACGGCGAAGGGGGTTCCTGGTTGATCGGAGCATGTTGAGCGGGGCCCAGGTCCTGCAGTGGGATCGAGGTTTGTGGAGTCGACTGGTTGCGACGGTGTCTCCGACTGTTGATAGTGGGCGATTCGTCGGCCATTGCCTCAGCGCAGTTTCGACGACTGCTCCTTCTGCATTGATTGTCCCGTTCTTACGTGTCCGACTCTTTCTTGTGCTTTAGGTTCGTGTCCCAACGGCCTTCGCGGGCAATTGCTGAGTGTAGACGGAGTATGCTGTTTTCAGGTACGTGGGTGGTTAAGCGAGTGTGTCGACAGGGGTTAAACAATAGGTCTGGCGGTTGCGACACGAGTGTAGAGGTCGGAGTTGGGAGAACAACAATATTTTGATAGCAAAGATACGAGCACCAAGAACGAGGGTACGCAACACTATCCACATGCGCGTCCCCCTTCCCAAAACTCGTTTCGTCTTGCCCGCGAAGCCACAAAAGCTACCGGCAGCCTCTTCCGAAACCCTGTAAACGCTATAAAAAGCACATGGCACCGCCACACGTCAAATCAACGCTGTTGACGGGGTTTTGGCTATACTTTTTCTTCTCTCTATTTCATCTCCAACACCCACGCTTCCATGTTCTGCAGATACCAGTTGACTCTCTCGGCACATCTGGCGCATTCGGCTCCATCCACCACCCGATGATCTGCGCTCCAGCTCAGCACCATCTCTTCTTTCTTGACCACATTTCCTTGCTCGTCAAAGCCGGGCACTACTTTGGCCCTTCCGACTCCCACGATGGCCACCTGAGGCTCGACGATGATTGGCGCCACTACTCCTCCACCGATCGAACCGATATTCGAGACTGAGAATGTCGGTCCCTGGAGGTCTTTCGGCCCCAGCTTGCCTTCACGTGCTTTGCTTGACACAACCTTGATCTGCTCCGCAATAGAGGCCACACTTTGTGATTCGACATTCCTGACGACAGGAACCAGCAAGCCTGAAGGGGTGTCTACAGCAATTCCGAAGTCATGCGACGCCTTGTAGCTCAGCTCGGGCTTCTTAGGATCTGACGTGTCCAACCAGGCGTTTAGCAGCGGATGACGGCCCATTGCCATCGAGATTGCTTTCAGGATTAAAGGCAACGGTGTCAGTTTGTTCCCTGCCTCTCGCGTGCTGTTGATCTTGACACGAAACCTATTAAGGCTGCCAGTGTCAACTGTACTTGAGTACAAGAAATGTGGTATCGTGAGTGATCGGGTCATGGTCTTGAACATGGCTGTCTGGACTGGCGTCAAGGGCTTCTTTTGGTCCTTCGCAATCTCCTGTTGGACGGGCTTCTGAGAGCCTTGCGAGACATGGCGATGGACGTCCTCTTTCAGCACTCTGCCATCTTTGCCACTTCCGTCAATGTCCTCGACTTTGACATTTAGTTCCTTGATGAGGTGTCGCACAGCGGGTGTCGCTAGTCCCTTGTCGTGATGCCGTATCTTTCCGAGAGGGCCTTGGACTTCCTCCCTCTCCGCGCTTTGAGGCTCTTGTTGTGGAGTTTGGTGTTGCGGTGCTTCCTTCTGTGGAACTTCTGACTTTTCGCTGTCAGAACTTTCTATCAGTGCCTCATCTTCAGGTGATATGTCGCTTTGTATGTCAATGTCCAGCAGGGGCAACACGAAAGTCAGCGCAAGTATATGCAAGTGAGTTTCTTACGCGATGTTACCTTTCCGACAAGAGCCATATCATCTGCCTCATAGTATAACTTTTTGATAACACCATCAAATGGCGACGTGATCTATTACAAGTTAGCTAGAATGATCGACAGGAAGTCATCCGATACCCTACGTCTGATGCTGTCTTGTCCGACTGTACTTCGCAGAGTTTGTCAAATTGCTCCACGCGAGCACCTGGCTGCACAAACCACTGAATGATCTGGCATTCTCGAGTTCCCTCGCCGATATCAGCCAGTAAGAACGGCTTGACTACATCTCGTCTGCGCGTCGTATGGAAGAGACGATGGTTGATAAATCTTGGTTGTTGTCGCCAGAATAGTCTTGTTGAACATGAAGCAGCCATCTCAAACGACGATGTGATAGGGCGAGTAATCGAGAAAATCGCGAATCTACATAATGCCAGGTACATGAATGGTCAGGCATGAGTACCCCGGCCCAGAAGTGAGGGGTCGGCTCGAAGTGAGTCTTCTGACTAGGGAGGGGTCTTCTTAGGGTCTGTGCTTGAACGTTTGTCGACAGTGAAGCAGCGAAGTTAGAACCGAGGCTGAGCATGTACGAAAGATCTCCCTCCATCAGGGTTAGGATACTCTTCCTTAGCTCTTCCGTTCATGACGCCCTAGGGTAACGCGCCCTGAACCTCCGCATGGCTGCTGAACAGTCAGACTGCCAAAGGAGACCACGTGAACGAGCAAGAGCCAGAGGATTTTAATGCCACGACACCCGGAAAAAGACAGCTCGCTCACGCGAAAGGCTGCGGTCACAACATTGTCTGACTGTCTTGGTATTATTGCCAGAGGTAGCCTTGGTATATGCAGACCGAGAACGAAATACGAAGTCACGAACATCACACAATACATGCATTGCACTTGGGGTATCATCTCATTAAACTGAACCTTTGGTAGCGTCCAGATGTGTCGAAGTCTTCCCTTCTTCTTCATCCATGCATGTGACCTGCCGTGTTCTGTCCTCGCTTGTCCCAATAACAGAACAATTGCATTCTTGATATGGAGATCATACTGCGGGTATGTACACGTCAGGGTCTGTGCAAGCTCGCGTCAATCCTCCGCGAACTGAATCCAGCAACCTTTTCTCCTTCATGCCGTGCTTCATGCCCTGTCGAGGGACCCAGCATTTGCGTCCGAGGCGCACGTTTTTGCTATTTGGTCTTTGAACTGTGATTCCGGCCGGGCAATGGCCTCTTCATGGCGCATCGATCGCGTCTGTGCCGTCGTTCTCAAACGCGGGACAAACGGGTTTACCAAGAACCTCCACGATCCGACGTTTCACGTCTGTTGCAAAGCATCTTCAACCGTATGTCTCGCGAGCTACGAGTACCTCACTCTGCAAGGTATCTTGTAGAGAGGGGAACTCCAGAGACCAATCTCGCCTGCGCTGGCGCAAATATGAGAACAAAGGGTCGATCCGAGCAGGCGGTGACGAGCTTGTGCTTCCATCCATTTGCTACGACTCTCCGAAGCGCCTGCTCAGATGCAACCACATGCACGACTGCGGGTCGGTCGCAGCGACCCAGAGAAACGTGCATCCTCGCACAGGCGCCGCATGGAAACCTCCAGTGTAAGGTATGGGCCGTATGGCTTCTTGGCTCTATTGATTTTTCCTCTCTATTCTTAGTAGAGACGGATCGACTTCTCCCAGGTAAGCGGCACGCGAAGAGTAGCGGCAGCATCTATAATGATGAGGAGTGTCTCCTCTCTTCCCTCCGACTGGCTCTCTGGACGCATCCTTCTTTCCTTGCCTTTAAAAGCAGGCCCTGACCCTGCTGTGTGTAGCCGTGGAGTGACGTGCCTTTGCACCTATCAACTAATTCACCGCCGTCTTTCGTTAACCTGATCTTATTTTCCTCTTTCTTTTTCTATTTGTGGCCGGCCGCAACCCTAAAGGACTGGATTTCACAAAAGAAGAAGTCGCCATCCTAAACATTTTCGCACCTTCCTATCAGATTGAACGACAATACCAACACTCCACCTGAATAACTATTCACGACATTCGCTCGCCTAATAATCCCTAAGATTTCCTTCTTCTTCTCTCTCCAACACTCTCGCTTCTCTATCTATTCTGTGTCAAAACTCGATAAACAACCTCAAGATGGGAAAAGTTTTCTTTGTCGACTGGGCGCTATGGGAAAAGATGACCTTTGTATGTGCTTCAGGAATTGCTTCTGAGTCTCGACTAACATGTGACAGGTCCTTGCTTGCCTCATTGTATGTACATTGTCGTCCGTAGCTGACCTCAACAACCACTCACAAAGATCACAGGTCCTAACAATTCTTGCTGGCTGTCTTAAGTTGTGGTACACACATCGCAAACACCGCCAGTACGAAAAGGCCGGCCCTCAGCCAATCAATCGGGAAAAGAGCATCATCCGCAGCTTGAGCATGCGCAAGGGCCCGAAGAAGCAAAAGCAAAAGCCAACCAAGGAGGTGATGGTGCAAAAGAGACGTCTTATGGACGATGGTCCAAGTGTGCCCTTCGGTATCCGTGCCATAGAAAGCGGCATCGAGGTTGACGGAGTTTGGATCTCTCGCAACAACACGCCAGCTGGGAGTATACGCGAGCCTTCATCAAGCTCCTTGTCTGCTTACAAGCCAATTCCTCAGCAAAGCCGACAGGGTTCAATGACTGACGTTGCAATGACCCTCACGAACAATGGTTCAATGGCTTCTTCATCGAGAGAGCCAAGCCAAACATTATCCATGGATCGTTCAATCTCTGGCGGCAGCATTGGAAGTCAGCCTCCTTCCTCTCCAGAACCTGTTGCTTCGGCTTCTCGTCGTTACCCTCCACACTCATACCAGAGATATGAGGGCAGCAGCTCCAAACACTTCCGTAACGCGCATACCCTGGAAACTAGAGTGCCCACTGGGATGCCTGCTGGTGAGTTGCTTACCTCAAGACACATAAGCAGCCTGTACTGACAAGACAATGCAGATCCTGCAAGAATTGTAAGCCACCATAGCTCATCCTCCGGTTCATCTCGAGGTGGTAGCAGTGGAAGCAATGAGTTGCCAGCTTCATATCTCGACTTCGCACGCCCTCCCCCAGTCCACTCAAGTGGCAACCCTGCCTTCGATGATGCACTTCAAACACACCGCATGTCTCAAGTGGCTGAGACAGGACGTCTGGTACCTAGAAGTCGCCGCACTGGCACATCGGCCGACTGGACTTCCTCTCCCCTGGCCTCGAGCGAGGTACACAACTTCTCTCTACCGCGCTCACAAACGCCCCCACCGCCAGGCTCATCCAGCTCCAACAACACCTTCAATCCCTTTACAACTCCTGTTTCCGAGAAGTACCCAGAAATCGAGTTCCCTGAGCCGAAGACTTCTACCTCGGAGCCAAAATCCCGCCGTGGCTCGAGCAACTCCTACACACGCCCAGACCCTACTGTTTTGCGCGAGGTGAACTCGGGATTTGCAGTGCTCAAGCCAGGAACTCTAGAAGCAGAGGCTGCAGCCAAGGAATCGGCACACAATGTAGCAAACCATCACGCGCGTGCACGATCAGCAAGTTTCGACAGCAACGAGAGGCGCCAAAGCCGCAAGCTGCAAAAGAAGCGCCGACCAAGCAACAGCTCTCACGGGTCGCAGTCGAGTTACGATGCTGCATCCGATCTCGAGCGTGGCGGTATTAAATACAGCTTCGACCAAAACCCGCCGTCTGACCACGACATTGAACGTGGCTCGCAGATCGAGGCGTCAGGCTCCAAGTACAAGTTCTGAGGAGTCGCTGTTACAAGTACTCAATCGAAGGAAAGATGTAATTACAGTATGTCCCTATCTACGGGCTGGAATGCACTTGCTGTTTACGAAAGACTATGCGGGAGAATTGAACCAGACATATTAGCTACCTATCAACCATCCACATATACAGGACAGTAACGGGACACAATGTTAAAAAATTGTTAATGTTGATGTCTTCCTCAAGTGCAACCCGAAACACCGCGTGGATTGGGCTCGGGGAAGCAGAGCAAGCAAGCCACATGCAGTCGTCGTCTCTTTAGGGCAACGGCTTCTTGTTGGTGAGGATTGTGAGGGCTCCGGGTGAGGTTGAGAATCGGTTGACTCGTGGGTTTCGACGGCTTTAAGACGCCAAGCGCGGAGAGGGTCGGGGAAATAGCTCATGAAATCGCGCCGGTGACGGAGCTGGCGAGCGATTAGTGCCAGCAAACAGTCACAGCAACCAAAAGTCAAACAGGGAGCAGTGATCAGCGCTGCGATAGCTGACTAGCTGGCGCGCCGACGTGGAGCTCTCTTTTTTTCTACCCATTGACTCACCAACACTCACCCGTTCCTCTTATAACTGTGTCTTCTGAATCAATTCCTCCTTCCTTCCTCTATACACTTTCTCCAACCCACATCCCATCACATCTATCAAAATGGTCAAGCAAAAGGTGAGCATTTGCGCATTCCACCTTATCTTTAGCATTGAATTGACTCGCGATTGCAGGTCTGTCTCGCCTACTCTGGCGGTCTTGATACCTCATGTATCCTCAAGTACCTGCTGGACCAGGGCTACGGCGTCATCTGCTTCATGGCCGATGTTGGCCAGGAGGAGGACTTTGATGCTGCCCGCGAGAAGGCCCTCAAGATTGGTGCCGAGAAGTGCTACATTGAGGATCTCCGCAAGGAGTTCGTCGAGGAGCTTTGCTGGCCCGCTGTCCAGTGCAATGCCATCTACGAGAACGTCTACCTTTTGGGTATGTGAATGCTGCGCCAATTGACCACCCCGAGAGCAGGAACTGACCAGCTATCAGGTACTTCGCTCGCCCGTCCCGTCATTGCCCGCGCCCAGATTGCCGTCGCCCAGAAGGAGGGCTGTTTCGCCGTCTCTCACGGCTGCACCGGTAAGGGCAACGACCAGGTCCGCTTCGAGTTGGCCTTCTACGCCCTGCAGCCCACCATCGAGGTCATTGCCCCATGGCGCGACCCCGTCTTCTACAACCGCTTCAAGGGTCGCCAGGATCTCCTCGACTACGCCGAGCAGTCCGGCATCCCCGTCACCAGCACAAAGAGCAAGCCCTGGAGCATGGACGAGAACTTGGCCCACTGCAGTTACGAGGCCGGTATCCTCGAGGACCCCAACGTCACTCCCCCCGAGGACATGTGGAAGTTGACCGTCGACCCCACCAAGGCTCCCGAGCAGCCCGAGGACTTTGTCCTTCACTTCGAGAAGGGTCTGCCCGTCAAGGCTGAGCTCCCCGGCGGCAAGACTGTCACCGATGCCACCGAGCTCTTCCTTGCTGTCAACGCCATTGCCCGCAAGCACGGTGTTGGCCGTATCGACATTGTCGAGAACCGCTTCATCGGTCTCAAGTCTCGTGGCTGCTACGAGACCCCCGGTCTTACCTGCCTGCGCGCCGCTCACATCGATCTCGAGGGTCTCACCATGGACCGTGAGGTTCGCGCTCTCCGTGATCAGTTCTTGACCTTCAACTACGCCAAGGTATGTTTCCTCGCATTCTTCTCCTTCAACCCAAGACCACGACTAATATGAAATCCACAGATCCTGTACAACGGTCTCTACTTCTCCCCCGAGTGCAAGTTCCTCCTCCAGTGCGTTGCCGCTTCGCAAGACAGCGTCAACGGTGCCGTCCGCTGCCGCGTCTACAAGGGCTCCTTCAGCGTCCTCGGCCGCTGGTCCGACACCGAGAAGCTCTACGACATGGACGAGTCCTCCATGGACGTCATCGGCGACTTCCGTCCCGAGGACACCACCGGCTTCATCTCCGTCAACGCCATCCGCCTGAAGAAGTACGGCCGCATGATGGAGGAGGCTGGCAAGAAGATGTAAAGAAAGCAAGAGCAAAAAGATATTGACGCCTATACCCACAACGATTTTGTAACTTTAGTTTGCTTTGCTGGCGTTCTGCTGAGAGGGGTTCGCTTTGAGGTACTGGAATTTCTTTGCTAGATGAGTGGGAAAAGGAATACATGATATGACCAGTACGAACGATTTGCTTTCAAACACATTCACAATGTACACTTCTCTTCCTCGTGACCGGAATCATAGAAGTACTAGTTTGTTCAGTACAAGCAGCTCTGTCCTGCCTAGCAAGTAATTGCCAGATGGGAGATGGAAAAAAGGGTTACTTCGAGAAGACAACAACAGACTCGAGAACATGTTCACTCCTACCTCTCATCGTTCTATTGTTTCCTGATGGTAGGCTGAAGATAGTGGCAGATGAGAAGTTGACACTGAAAGAACTGAGGCTTCAAAATACTCTAGAAAAACCAGCGCCAGGGATCAACACACCCAAAACGCCTTTCCTTTTTGTGATGATATGTAACGTTAACGAAGAAGCGCAAAAGCAAAAATCTACTGGATATCAACCATAGTATCATCACCATCCACACCAGCCATGGCCACCTCGGGAGCCAAAACACCTCTACCTCTTCCCTGCAACAACTCCCTTCTAATCTCAGGACCGATAGATCTGTGTCCCTTGACCAACAACAAGTCCAGCAGCGCCTCTCTCTGATCCTCAGTGATATCGTTTCTATACCTCTGCGCAAAGGCCAAGAAACACTGATGCCACAGCACGGGCAGCTTTTCCCCTCCCTTGATGGTAGCAGGAGCATCGGTCATGGCATCGGCGTCCACGGCGCGGAAGCGCAGGAAATGGAAGACCACTGCATCCACAACTTTGTAGGGCAGAGCGTACTTCTTCTCCAGCAAAACACGGATGAAGATGTTCGTCGCACCGCCGGCTTCGAGGTTGTCGGTCATTTGCTCAGCGGCGATTTCGCAGAGACGGTGGATGGCGGCTGCAGAGTGCAAGACAGGAATGGACACACGAACGAGCACAGAGCTGATGATATGCGCCTCTCTCAATGTGCAAGTTCCGGAAGCGAGTAGAGGGAACAGCAGGCCCTTGAAGAAACAGGCGGGTTTGTAGAGGGCCTTTTTGAGGGCTTTGTAGAGGTGGACGTTTAGTTTTTTGGTCTCGCGGATGTCGTCGCGGACGCGGTCGAGGAGGATGTCGTGGATGAAGGCTTGGGCGACGGCGGGGCGGGAGGAGGTGAAGAGGCGGGTGGCTTCGTAGGTTGCGTTTGCGGTCCAGGAGTCCGGGCGGGTGATGGAGAGGAGGGTGTCCCATTGGGGGAGGGTGGGCAGGATCTTGAAGGGCTTGGGGAGCTTGCCGGACCGGAATCGTGAGAGAATCATACCAATTCTGGAAGACGTGTGTTAGTCGGACTTTGTCAAGTTTCGGTGATAGACGCAACGTACTGGGTGTAGACCTCGACGACCTTTGCGGGCAACTCAATGGCGTCCTCGGGAGCACCACCGCCACGGATGACATGTCCTTGAGCCTGGCTAGCCTCATGCTGAGCAATCTTTTCCAAGATCAAGTCGGCAAGATTGGTGCTGTCTCCCTGCTCCTCGTTTGACTCCGGTGCCAGCAGTGTAGAAGGGTCGAACTCGGGGTTGAACTTGTTGAACATGGCCAAGTCTTCAGGATCCACCTCGACCTCTTCTACCTCCTCATCTTCCTCATCACCCCAAGCTTCATCGTCTGCAGGGATACCGGCCTCCTCATCAGAGTCCTCCTCATCGCGCAAACTTCTCTCAAACTCGAAAGCCGATTTCGTTCCGTTTTGCGGTCTGCGCGCCTCTTGCTCGGCCTCTTCCTCGGCAGTCAAGTCCTGACCCAGACTTATAATCTTCCTTGACGCTTTCGAGTCGATGTATGCTTGTTGTTCATTGTCCTCGTCGCCGGCGGTGGAGCGTCCTTTTCTCTTTGGTGCTTTTTGCTTGTGCGGGTTCGAAGGTGCGTAGTCTTCTGACAATGGGTTGTGACGTCTCATTTGACGCGCATCTCCTCCGGGGGCTTTGGGCATCTTGTGTGTTGTTGTTGTGGTATTGAAATATCTCGACGGCAAAATTCACCTTCGTCTCTCAAGCGCGGGCAACAAAATGCGGAAAGGAAAAGGGAAATTTTGTGGAGCTTCGGCGGTCTTGTTATCTTATCGCCGCGCCGGCGGATCTACCCTCTGGTCGTGTCCTTGTGGTGACCCTGCTTTACATTTCCTCCAACGATTTTTCGGTCGAGTTCAAGTCGGAGGATACCAAGCACATTCCCAAGAGCTTCATGAGGATTGAATTGATATCTTGGTAACGTGATTCACATAGAGAAGTCATTTGACGCTCTTGTCGCTGGCTGTTGTCTCCCTACCTCCCCTTGTGCTGAGCTTTGTCGCGCGCGTGCCGTGGACATGCACAATGTTTTTGACATTAGTACAACCCTCCACGGAGAAACGCTAAATTTCACACTCTCAGTGGAAGGCTACACTAACCTAAAGAATTTTGTGCATTTCTCCAGTCCGAATGACCTTAGCTTTGATCGCGAGAGATGACCAAGAGTGACAAACTTTAGCACATGAGGAGGTATGCTCGCCTCGAATTACGAAATACGAGCGCGAGACGTTCACTCCGACGGGAGCAGCATTTCCATCCACATATGATCCCCAGTGTCCTGGAATACTGATCATCCTGCAACAGATTGAATGAGTCCGCTCATAATCAAGCACCCTTAGGTAGAATATCGGGCAGGGGACCCTTAGGTACGATCTGGACTTTCTTCGCGCCAGCGTATCCATATTTGATCTGTTGATATCAGCATATATCCCTTATGCAATCATGCAGACACTTACATGATCGAAGTATGTCGCCTTCTTGAACGCACCCCCTCTCGTCTCGTCTCCTTCATCATAGTAGATGTTCCTATACCACTTGTCGATCCTTGGATAATCATGTCTGATCATCTTCAAATTGCACTTGAACAAATTATGGTACGCGACATCGAATCTCGCAATCGTAGGATACAACCGGATATCTGCTTCGGTGAGGTGCTTGCCAAATAAGAATGCTCCTTCTGACTTTCCGAGATGTGCTTCAACCCGATCGAGAGCCTTGAAGAGGATGTCGATGTTTTGCTCGTAAGCTTCTTGCGAGCTGGCGAAACCAGTCTTGTAGACGCCGTTGTTGATATCATTGTACACCCACTCGTTGAACTGATCAATGTCTTTCTTCAGCGAGTCAGACAGGAATCCACCAGCCGGATGGCTGTTCTCTTGGAACTTCTCTGGCAGAAGATCGTCAAACTCAGTGTAGAACATGCGTATGATCTCAGAGCTTTCGTTGTTGACAATCGTCTCGTTCTTCTTGTCCCATAGAGTGGGCACCAAGACTCGACCTTCATACCCAGGTTCTGCTTTCTCGTAGAGTTGGCGATGGCGTGTGAATCCGTACAAGGGGTCTTTCTCCATAGTTCCATTGCGTCCACTGTAACCCCAGCCCTCGGGAAACATTTCGTAGTCCATTACCACAAGTTGGATAATGTCTTCGAGTCCTTTGAGGAATCTCACAATGGCTGTGCGATTTGCCCAGGGGCAACCCCAGTTGATGTAGAGAACCTATCAATCTGTCAGATATGTGCCAGACAAGTTATTCCTCACGCGCTCTGCTATAAACCAGGTAATGTCTTCATCCTCTCTTCAGATATGGTGGTCTATGATGGAAACGTACATAGCGGTCTTTCTCGGGTGGAAAACGAGCTCCTGCTTCTCTCGATATGGAATCACGAAATTTCGAAGGTTGTCTTCGAAAGTGACCATCTTTGTCGGCAAACGCCTTGATATCATCTTTGTTAGACATTCTGGTGTGAGGTGAGCAAGTCGGTCTCCTTGTTCATAGGTAGGTCGGTTTTGTAAGGCTCGATAGGTGGCACAACTTGGTTTATGTATGGATGCAGTTGACATGCAGACGAGTGACTCTCGGCAGCTCGGGGTTCGATGGCGTCAAGATTGCCCCGCAGCTGACACTCCTGCCGTTCATGCCAGTCTACTCTATCTGTCATGCGGATTTGAAAACGGGAGAATTTCTGAAAGTTCGTGAGCAATCGTGTATGATACCGATAAGAATAGAGACACAATTGTAGCGTCTAGCGAGGAAAAAGAAATATAACAACACCGTCTGAGTGTCTAGCAAAAGCGAAAAAAAGCCAGCCCAAAAATGACCAGAGCCACTACTCCTTGACTCCACGCACATGCATGATTTCCACCGAGCCATATCGTGCCACGTACGAGCACGCAAAACGCCACATATCCAGCCATGCAGACCGCTAAAGTACAGCAGAGGGCGAGTCCAAGAAAACACCGATAGTTCATGAAACACGTTACGTCCGAGTCTTCTCAGATTTTGACAAGTCTGTCTGACGACCTGGCTCGTGGTGAATTGAGCCGAACATCTTTTGCTGCAATGTCGTCGAATGCAGCACCACCTTTGGCGTTCTTTTCTGCCTTGATTGCTGCAGCGGCAGCCGCAGTTTTGGTCTTCTTGAGAGTCTGATCGATTCTGCCTTGTGGCTTTGGTGGAGCTTTCTTTGCCGCACTTCTCTTTGTGGTAGCCTTTGTGACCGAAGCTTTTGAGGGAGCCTTGATTTTGATATTCGTTGTTGGCTTGCCCAGTAGGTTGAAGGCCGAAGGCTTCTTTTCTGCGCGCCTTGACGGTGTCTCGATGTCAACCAGATCTTCTTCCTCGGTAAAGGAGTTGTCGACAATCTTTCCATGACGGCGGCCGGTAAGAGGGGTACTTGCTGGTGCTTGTGGCGAAGGCATAGGAGTATAATCCTTGGGCGGTGCCTTGAACGTCCGTACTATCGGGATCTGAGGCTGGTTCTGGCGAGCTCTTTCTAGAGTCTCTTCTGACACAGGAAGGCCTGTATCTGGCTCATCCCATTGTCTCAGAGCAGCGTGTTTCGCAATCTCGTCACAAGTGCCTTTGACCACAATATCCCAGCAATCCTCAAATTCCTTGCCAGAAGGTTCAGGGCCTGCGTTGATCCAGATCGCTACACCATCTCTTCTGTCGCGTACAGTTGCGCACATTTCGCGTACAATTCTCTTGACACCAGGAACTTTCAGAGTCGTACCAACCACAATAATCGCATCCGGGCGCTTGCGGAGATCCTCACGCGTCACTGCGCCGATCGCTTCATCATCTGGGTTGTGTTCGTTGTATAGAACCATGCGGGGACGTAGCATACCAACACCGTGGCTGCGCTTTCCAGCAACTTCAGTGCGGACCCTGTTAAGCTCCTCACAATTGCCACAAACGGGCGGGACAGGGCCGTCGAAAAGGTCCGCGTGGAAGTCAGAAAGCTCGTGGCACTTTGAGCAAACCATTTTGTCGAGCCCACCATGCAATTGAATGGTCTTGGGCCATTTCCCTTCCTCCTTTTGCAGAGGAATACGCGTCGCTAACGGCTCCAACGACGTGTCAATTCCGTCGACGTTTTGAGAATAGAGTCTGAGAAGGCGATCCTGTTGTGCAAGCGTGGCTAGCATCTGGTGGAACGGGGTGGGACTTGCGGATTTGGTCATGTGGGACATTTCTCGGACCATTTGGTGGAAGGAAGCGGTAGATGAAGCATCTTTGTAAACGTGCGACGCGTCAAAAAGGTCCTTTCCGGAACCCTTGAGATTATGCTGGGCACGGAGGGAGTTGAAGAGACCGGTTGACGAACGGAAATCGGGGACTGTGGGGCATTAGTGACGCGAGATCAAAAAGGAGTGTGTGGACTTACTGCCAGCCGAGACAGAAATACCAGCACCGGCGACGACGACAATCTTCTGGCGTTTGTGTAGGACATTCAGGATGCGATCCAGTTGGGTCTTTTCGTCAGGGCGCAAACCCTTGCTCAAGTCGAGGTACTCGGTGGTGCGTTCAGGCTTTTCGCTGATTCGGCGTCGCTTGGCTGGGCGTGGGTTGTCGGAAGGGTCCATTTGGTCGTCGGGTGAGGGCGACGCAGATTGCGACGAGTGCTTGGACCGGGGCGGAGAGGGATAGGGATTCTTCTGCATTTCAGGAGGGGGAGTAGGAGACTTGGGCGAGCTCAATAATGAGCTGCCGTCCGAGTCGTAGCCGTCCATAGCAGCTATTGTCGACGAGGGAGGAGCTCAATAGAGAAGCCGGGCGCGCCGTCAAGAAAGCCTCTGTCGGTTCTACAATCAACCAGCAATAGCGACCATTGGTTGGATTCAAGCGGGAACTGCTGAGCAGCAGGAAATAGAAGCGTCGAGCGACACGTGCGTTCGAGAGCAGGGCGAACAATGCGAATTGGTGGAAGAAGAGACTGGACAAAGACGAGAGAAAGAGCGAAAGAAGCGGAGTGGAGAAGTCGTGGTGAGACAAGAAGCCGCTCTCGCATCCGTCGGCAGCGCCGCGGGACTGTCGACTCTCCCGCTTCTCCAAACCAAAAGCCCTGCTGCACTGTTTGTTTTGGGCGTCTCCGAGAGTGACGGGGTGACTTCATCGGTCGCTTCTTGGCACTGATTCCAGTCCAACTTCCACATTCCTTCCATACTCGTTGTCAACCATCCGTAGACAGCACAGGCTGCACAGCTCGCTGCTCGTAGGTCGTCGCTTCTAGACCACCGTAGTCGCTTTGTCTCTGTCTAGACTGATTTCTATCCAGGCTTCAATCCACCGTGAAGCCTGTAGATCCTCGGCGTCTTGTGATTCTTTGTAGGCACCGTCGTCGCATGCATGGACAATCTTGACGACCTTTTTGGCGATGGTGATGCAGATGGCATCAACGCTGCTATCGCTGCATCTCTTGATACCGATGCTCTCTTTCAAAGAATTGAACGCTCCCACATTGTAGGCTGTTGCCAGTAAGTTTGTTCTTCCTTCTCTTCGTTTTGATCGTTTTCGGCATTTGATAACCTGTATCAACAGGAGGCTAGCATGGTCTAGGACCAGTTGTGTTGCTCAAATATCTGCGGATTCTCGTAAGATTTTCGTGCGGGCCCTTTGCCGCGACAAAGATACCGCAAAATGGTCGCTGTCTGGTGAGACCGAAGTCAATGCCTCAGAAGATGCCATCTTCACTCATGTCGAATGGAGCAGCTCTGGTCTTGACCTGGTCGCTGCGGATCAGTTTGGTCGGTTGACTCTTTTCAGCCTTACCCATGCTTTGAACAGTCTCGAACGCCGTCCAGTCAACCTGAGCAGTACTGTGGACGATTTGAATCAAATTGTCGGGCTTCACTGGTTTCCTTTGAACCTTGCTGGCCAGAATCGCGTATGTAACATGTATCAATGTTGGTTTGAAGATCTCTCTGACGCATGCTAGACTGCTTTGATCCATCCTGCTCACAAGGAAGGTGACCGATGGATCAACAACATGAGGCTTCACGAGGTTCATGGCGTCTCGAACCCCATTGACAACAAGGCTGCGTTTATATGCGTCACTCGTAGAAGTCTTGTCAAATTGATCTATGAGCAACCCGGTCAGCCATGGACACAATTCAACTTGAGCCTGGACAGCCTGACTGACTCCGGAGACGTGCTCACTCACGCTTCCTTCTGTCAAGCAAATCGTCAGTATTGCCGATTCTTACAAACCTCACGCTCGTACTGATTCACGCAGAACACCTTGTCATGGCCACATATGATAGCTCCAAGCGATTACGCCTCTACAAGATCATGATCCACTGGAACTCCAATACTGGAGATGGCAACAACCAAAAACCTACCCTTAACCCTCAGATGGCCGTCCTGCATGTTGAACTACTTGATCAATGTGTCCCTCAATCCTCAGAACGAGCAGCTAGTGCTCAACTCTCATCTCTGCACATCGAGCCAATCTCGCAAGCCATAGAAAATAGCACCTTTACGGTTGTGGCTGTCTTCACCAGCGCAGCCCAGGATCATGGTGGCAAGTTCAGTATCATATCTCGTTGGGAACTCCAACAAGCCGACACCACGTTGCATGATAGCTTCAAAGGCTTAAAGCCAACAGCTGCACAACCCGCTGCTCAGAAACCCGTGCAGAGGCTGCATCGATTAGAGGATGTGTTTTCGCAAAAGGCCATTCTAGCTCTTCAAAGTAATGTATATCACAACACGTTTGCATTCGCGGCGAGTGACGGTACAGTCGAGTTTCGTTCTCGAGAAACCATGCAAATCATCTTAGCGGATGGAGATACAAATAAAGCGACAAGCTTACCGCAGAATGGCTTTTCTTTTATGGATTCTGATTGCATCGACATATCGCTTTCGCCTAGTATGGCTGCTTCGATCATCACCAAACCAGACGGCACAATTCAGCTTCACAACGCCGAATATCTTCACGGCTGGAAAGATGCTAAAGAGGACGACGGTGAGACCAAAGTCACGAGTTATCCTTGAAAGCGCCGACTGACCTTTGTAGATCTCGCACAGGCTGCGGTTGTGTCTTTGGCTAGAGAGCTCGGTATCGTGACCTGCTATCAGATTGGTTTTGATGACTTGCTATCCATGATACCAACAGATTTGGACAGAAGTCTGCGACGTAGGTTCATCAGCGAAATATTCCGCACGATCAACCGAAATCTCGATTTCTCTCTCGATGACCAGAAGGTGCAGTCAGGCAAGGTCCTGAAAGACAGCCTTCTGTACAGAATTGCTAGTGCCCAGCTCATTATCAGCTACCAGACCGATCCCAAGCGACGAGACATCCCTGCAAAGGTGGCATGGATGCTGCTGAATCTTCGCTCAGTGTGCACCAACATTGCACAAACTTTGACCATGACCCAGCAGATCAGAGGCATGTACAACATGGAGCCCAGCCTGTTCGTGTCACTCAAGGGATTGGCTAGATGGTCACTTGATCTGATGATACTGATTCTTGACGACGTGATCGAAATTATGCGCTTCTGCAATGGCAACTTCGACAGAGAACGGATATTGTCTTATGTGCATGAGAAGAACACTGCAGCCGTGCACCTTCTACTGAACAGCACATCGCGAGCACTGCTGGCTATGCTGGGAAACCTAGTTCGTAACTTTGCCCTGCGCATTCCCAAGACTCAGGAGAAGGTACACCTCAGCAGCAGAGCGAACGACATTCGAGACAGCGCAGAATTGCAACAAATGGAAACGATGATGGGCTCGGATCTACCATTTGATATCAGACTTTTCGAGCACCTCATTATGGAGATCGATGGTGCTGTGCGTGCAACATACCAAACAGCGCAATCATCAGCTCCATTGCGTAGCCATCTTGAGCAAAGTATGCTCGTCGAAGCCGACATACCTGAGGTGCTGAGTCCAGTGCTACAGAGGCTGTTTGGCGATATAATGCCACGTATCGAAAGTCAGGTCGATGGCGTGGCTATCTATACTGCAGATACAGCATGGTTAGGACTCGGCGAAGACGAAGAAGCAAACAAGCGAGCGAGAATGCAACAATACGATGTTCTGCGCAAGTGTGCCATCGCGCCAGGCGCGAAGATCAGACAGTGCAGGAGATGTGGCAGTGTCATTGAGAATTTGGTGGACGGACATTCAGCTGCTTGGGTGCAGAACGCGCACAAG
>ERZ794946.287-NODE-287-length-21933-cov-4.263918_pt1 | contig 21933 bp, 20 predicted proteins | sample MGYA00433072_ERZ794946 | MGnify/ENA primary metagenome ERZ794946 (study PRJEB30137, sample SAMN04331413) | food metagenome | isolation source: Y3 must sample point D1 replicate A | place: Australia: South Australia | collected 2014 ...
ATTGAGGTGGCAGGGACTGAGCTTGCGAGGGATTCCAGACTTGGGGACGACTATGTCTAAAGCGGTAGATGGCTTTAGAGGCGGCACAAGGGCGATGCTTGCTGGACATAAGAGCGGACTTAGACGCGCAATCGTGAAAGCCGTGGGGTCCCCCACACGGCAACTCTACACGACAGCTTGGAGCAAGGACACAGAAAAGCACAGCTTCAAGCCTGGGAAACAGAAAGAAAACATGCCAGACAAAGTCGTTAGGCAACCGGATAACGAGAATTGTACATCGTTCATCGTTTAGACCGTATGTCGAGCGTATTCGGAACTGCGGGAGCCGAATCACCTCATGATGGCCGCCGCGGGGGCGGGACGTGAACGTAAAGTCTCGTCATCGCTTGGCCACATTACGCCGACATTCGAGGTTGCTATTTAGGCAGCCAGACCTCTGCCATTTGGTAGCTTTGATCTATCCATTCTATCAGCAAAAATGAGGTTCTCACACATTCTACCTCTGGCTGCCTTGAGCGCCGCATTTGTCGTACCAAACGAGCAGGTCTTCAGTGAACTATCGATTGATGATACCACTCACGCCCGTGCAAACCAGGGAGCCTGGTCTGAGCAGGTCCTTTCTGAGCTGAAGCATGACTTTGCTGAGGCTGAGAAGGGCATCAAGGAGGCTTCAAACAATGCTAAGCACGCCCTTGACGAGGCCTTTAGCTCCGTTTCGGATGCCTCGAGCTCAATGACGACCAAGTTCCAGGAGACCGCCTTCGATGCTAAGTCTTGGTTCGAGTCCAACGCCAACAAGGCCTACGAGGATGCATATGAGGCCCTGGACAACCACGGAGATCACCCTCATCACCCTCCTCCCCACCACAAGGACCCTCATCACGGTGGTCCCCACCATGGCCACAAGCCTAACGAGACTGTCTGGCAGCTGCTCAGCTCGTCAAAGTACACTGAGAAGTTCTCGAAGCTCATCTCCGAGTACCCTGACCTCGTCGAGAAGCTCAACTCGACTGACTCTGGCAACTTCACCATCTTCGCACCTGCCGACTCGGCTTTCCCTGACCACGATCCTCACCATAAGCCTAGCAAGGAGATGATCAAGAAGTTTCTCGAGTACCACATCAGCAATGACTTCTACCCTGCTGGCAGAGTCCTCATCACCCACACCATTCCTACTCTCTTCGAGGGCGAGCATTTGCCCGGCAAGGCTCCTCAGAGACTCAGTGTCCACCTTGGTCTCAAGGGTTTGACTATCAACTTCTACTCCAGAGTGGTTGCCATCAACGTCTTCGGTACCAACGGTGTCATCCACGGTGTCGACAGCCTTCTCATTCCTCCCCCAAGAGCCTTCAAGATCATTGACCTCCTTCCCTCTGAGTTCTCTACTTTCGAGTTGGCTCTCGGCAAGACTGGCCTTCTTGACGCCTACAACAGCACCGACCATCCCAGCGGTACCCTGTTCGCCCCTTCCAACTTTGCCTTCCAGAAGCTTGGTCCTAAGATCAACGCTTTCCTCTTCAGCGAGTACGGCAGAAAGTACCTCAAGGCTTTGATCCTCTACCACGTAAGTAACTTCGTCCGCCTCGAGCTTGTCAAAGCGTCATACTAACACTCAATACAGACTGTCCCCGACAACGTCCTGTACAGTGATGCTTTCGTCAAGGCCGAGGGCCATGATGGTATTCCCAAGGGTCACTGGCACGTTGATCTTCCCACTGCTCTCGAGGACCACTCCTTGTCCATTGACGTTGGAAGATACGGTGGTCTGATTGACATCAAGGTCAACGCCTTCTCTCGCGTTAGCGTACAGGACGGTATTGCTGCCGATGGTGTCATTCAGGTCGTCAGCGATGTCCTCATCCCTCCCAAGAAGCTCAATGGCGCTAAGCTTAGAACTTCCAACTGGTTCGGCTCGGAGAAGGAGCTCAGCCTCGAGGAGTTCAAGGCCAGATTCGAGCCTCACGTCGAGAGAATGATCGACCTTTAAATCAGAGGCGATACTTCTCGATTTATGATATGACCACACGATCCTTTCTATCATCTTTAATTAGTATGTAACATTAGTAGTTGCCCTTTAAGGCACCTCGGAACAAAAAAGCTTCGAGCTACTGTACAATCTCAAAAATATTTTGTCAAAACGACTTTGTTTCGAGTATAATGTGACAGTGCGTATCACCTGGCGTATTGTATGTAATCCCAGGACTAATATTGAAACTGTTCTATGGGCATCTGTTGTAATTGATCCTCTGCTGATGTGATGGAAGGCTGCTGATTCTCAAGCCTGACAGGCAGAGGCGGATCGAACATTGTCAGTGATAATTTCGTCATGTCACACCACGAATCGACCTCTTCAGTGTCAAATCGAGTGAGTCATATAGAAAGGAGATACTGCAGATGTCAGAATTGGACTTTGGTGTAATGAAGTAGCAAACATGGTCAGAACAAGAGATGAGAAGATTGAAGCAGGGTGGCCCGGCCGACAAGCAACGAGCCAATCACGACATTGCATCTGCGGAGAGCGGCGACGGACGTTTGACGATGCAAGTCCAGAATGTCGACGAATTAAGATTTGAGCAACTCACCCACTCTCGCTCTCTCCTCTGTCCGGCCACGCAACCAGGGCAGCTCAGCATCTCGGCTGTCAAGTCAATCGCGCCATGGTTGCAGAATAGACACGACAAAGTCTCCAATCACAATGGTCGCCCATCTCCACCCGCGCTCGCGGTCCACAATGTCGCTCTTCAGCGGCTGCCTCGCCATTTGCTTCGCTGTCGTGGCTGCTCCTCACGTCCTTCCATGTCCTGTCGACAAGACACAGCTCAACGACAGCCCTCCCGCAGACGGCGAACCGAGACGCCGCAGACGTCGCAAGCAAGCCGCTCCATCACCCGACTCGGATCTCCAAGACGACAACGACATGAGCCAGTTGGACCGCCCGAAGCGCGAATGCCCTGTACCCAAGCCTAGTGGTCTCATTGGCCAGGTCATGGGTTTCAAGCCTCAAGAACAACGACAAAACCCCACTGTCATCATCCAAACGTTACGGGAACGACACGCCAGACAAGACTCCGGGTCCAGCGACAAGTCTGTCTAAGAGAATAGGACGAAGAAGAATCTCTCCACTTCTGTTTCATGTACATACAATTTGCGCACCCATCAGCCGACCACCAACACTCTCTCTGGTCAGGACATATATACCCCCCTTCATTCCGAAACAATGTACATTAGACGCTACACAATCACAAAAGTTACGAACACCCGCTTCCAGAAAGACCATGCACACCTCCAGGCGACATGTAGCTACAACTACCCGTCCCCGTACTCGTCGAGTTTTGCGCCGTCGTCAGCGTGACATTGTCGAAATTGATGTTGAAGCACGGATGCACCTTCGAACAACTCACACTTGCCGTCCGATTTTTGGACTCCTTGCCAGACAACCAGCCAGTGAAGTTGGTAAAAGCAATATTGCTTATATCCATCAAGCTGGTACCCGCAAAACTGCCATTGTTGCCCGAGTTCTGATCGATGGTGGGACCTGCATCTGCGCCTTGGACGACAAAGTTTGAGAAGTGGATGTTACGGACGGATCCCCAGCCGCCACCGCGAGGGAGGCCTGCATTTTCGTAGTAGCCGTTTGCGGACGGGTTCTGTGGGACCAGGGCGCCGACCCAGGTCTTAATCAGGACGGAGCCGTGCATATCTTCGTTCCAGCGGATGATCTGGAATCGAAGTTAGTCGCTGCTTGGTGGCGCTGGTAGATTGGAGAGGAGACTTGCCTTTACATCATCCACGATTACGTTCTCGACAGTGTTGTCCTCGAGGTATTGCCCTACGCTGCCAATGGCCATGCCGTTGCCTCCTCTGCAGGTTGCATTTTGGACGAAGATATTGTAAGATCTGGGCTTGATGGCAATGCAGTCGTCACCACCTTGGTATACGAAGTTGGTGAGACGGATGTTCTTCGAGTCCATCGTATCTTGCATCAAGTCAGTACAACTGATCATACATTGTCGATCTTCAAAGCAACTTACCAAATCCATCGGTGTTCTGCACCCAATTCTGACTTGCGTTTGCTTGTGTTGCGGTGGCGTTGCAGTATAACTCGTCAATCCACATGTCTGTGCCATTCATGATGTTGAAACTCCACAGAGGTGGATCCTTGACGAAGAACTTCTTTACTGTCACATCCGAGACGTTCCAGAAGACCATTGGCATTGGTCTGCCGGGTACGGTATGTCCAGCCTCCGCAGTATACCTGTCATCAGGGATGAGTTTCGTGTACTCGAAGACTGGATAGATGCAGAACTCACCAGGTATCACCATTTCCGAAGATGCCTCCTGTTCCATATCCGTTAATGCGAATGTGATCGCCAGTCAAGATGAACGAGGCAGCATGATTCTGGAAAGCGATCGGATAGGTAGAGCTATTCTGTCTCCAGTACTCAATATCGGGAGAAAACTGGTTTTCTGTTAGCACCTTCTCTCATCATCAACTGTTACACTCCATGCCTACAGTCCAAATGCCCTGCCAATCAATATTGACATCGTTTACAACAGGATTCAATTTTGAAGCAATGTAGTAGTTTTGGTTTTCTGGGAATATGATGTCGCCTCCGTTTCCACATTTGCTAAATGCTTTGAGAATGTTGGGAACGTCGTTGGTGGTGCCTCCATTGGCGAGTACTGTGCATTGAGGTCGTTTTCCATGAGTAGAGTAATGCACACCACCACCTGCTGACACTATGGGAGTCGCCAACGTAAGAAGTGTCCAGAGATTAGTTGAAATCATCTTTGCAATACAGTAATGAATTGTTCAGACCAATTCTCTACAGGGGACATCCTTCACGTTTATATACTCTATCAGGATGTACCTACTGTCTCCGCAAAAGAGAGAGATCTACACTTTCTGCAAGGAAGAAAGACAAGGGTGGTTGTGATGGAAGGTAAGCATTTTCGCTCCAATCATCTTGTCCTGTCCCGTGAGGAGTAAATGCAGTTTGAAGGCATGATGTGCAGTATCCAAACTCCAAAACAAGCATTTAGCCATTTGCTCGGCATGAAACATACCGAGAGTGCTCCTCTCTCAAAAAGGAAAGAGTAAACGCGGGGAAGCCGCATCGACCCATGACGTATGTTGTTTTCTGCAAGGCACCGCGACTGACTCCGTCGTTCAACCAATGCCATCTTCGCATCAAGACACCAATCAATCGATCCCACATCCAAAGCAGCAGAAATGGTAGCAGCAGTATTGGCTAGGTCTCGCTTTGTGGCATCTTTACCACGCAGTTACATCCAGACCTTCACGCGAACATACACCTCCACCGCACCCAAAAAAGCAGCAAAGAATCGTCTCTACAATCCGTGAATCCACCTCTAACCCCTTCTCTCATCCCAACTACAGTATACTAACAAAATCAAACAAAACAGTGTACGCTACGAAGATGAATTCGAGACCCTAAATCTGCTGTCGGCTAGCAGTAGAGTCCCATTGATCACGCTGTGGTCGGCTTCCTGGTGTCCTTCGTGTAAAGTGATTTCGCCATTGCTCAAGGAATTGATCACAGAGGGAGTAGGGGAAGAGCAAGGCGGTGTTTCGTTTGCGGAGATCGAGCTCGACAGTCCTACATTGGGTGGTTTGGCGTTGAGGTATCAGGTACGTTGCTCCCCTATCCCCAATCACCTATGGGCATGTGAGCTTTGGTCGTTCGAGGAGACTTGTGCTAATTGATATGGGTGGCTGTGTAGGTTAACTCATTACCTACCTTACTGGCCTTTGACAGACAAGAAGCACAATTGGAGACAAAGGTTCACAAGGTGGAGGATATGAAGAATAGGCAGTTCTTAATTAGCTGGATCGAGACGGAAGCTAAGCGTCATGGCGAAGGCGGTGCTGGAGGAAGCAGCTTGTTCGGGCTGTTTGGTCGCTAGGTTGCGCTCACAAGCATGGGGATCAAACTCAATGGCCCACACGAAAAGCAAGATGAAACTGCCTAAACGACCATGCGAGGCAATGCCCAACAGCTTGGTAATATTGAGGAAGCAAGCACGCTCATCAGCTTTGTCCCTTCGATGGTAGCGTAAAGTAGTAGGAAAAGATTGCGAGATTTTAACGAGGACCTTGAGCAAGGTCTGCTAGTCTACGCTGAGCACTATTGCCTGATGACATTTCAAATAGATACACACCCCGGAAGATTGTTTTCCCCTTCAAGGTAGTTCACATGAGATATGCGAGGTAATTTGGAGAAAGATAACAAGGGTATATATATGGTCTAGTAAACGCATAACAGTTTTTCAGCTAGCAAAATGCAGCAGACGAGCAAAAAGATCAGATTCATTATTGCACCATGTAACGCCGCATGAACAAAACCACCAATCCCTCCTTTTTCTTTCGTGTCAGACATGATCAGATCGTTTTGGCACCATTCCTTCTTCCTGGACTTTCAGGAAACCTCTCAACGAGACATTACGCGGTATACGCGGTATTCGCGGGCGTTTGTCCGCATGGATCGAATAAAAAAGACAGAATTAGAGAACCACAAAATTGGGCTCAATATGTAGTCCATGCCATGGTAGAAGATGCCCAGAGGGTTTCTTACACGAACTGTCGTGCACTAGGCTTGATAATACAATGCAGACTGGTTGGTGACGGGGTTGGGTGCCACATACACGTTCTGATATGGGTGTGATGGCATGGTGAAATCGGCATTGGCAAACATTGGGTTCACCATGCCCGCTGGGGGACGTCTGCTCGCAGCTGGAGGCTGCGCGGGTGCAGGCGCGGCAACGCTCGAGATAGTGGTCGAGTATTGTCCGTATTGTTGCTGCATTGGCACAGGGCTCGTGAGCAGTGACGTCGAGACAGGGGCCACAGGCTGTGGAGGTGGCTGAGGTTCGTCGTGCCAGTTCCACTTCTCCTTGAGTTCTTTGAAAACAAAGTTGATGCGCCATCCGGTCTCCTTGTTGATTTTCTGGAAGATCTGAAGCACTTCCTCTTGTTCGCGACGCTCGGTCAAGCACTCAGCAGCGTGTGCCAAGGAACGAATAGCTACACTAGCAACTCCTCTGCACAGTTGTTAGTACCAAGCGATCGACATCACTAAGAACTGCACTTACCTGTCTTTGACGTGAGCCGTAATACCGCAGATCATTTGCGAATGGCGGTGCTGCATGTCGTGCATTTCAGGGTTATCCAGACCAAAGTAGGGATGGATTTGTGAGAGAAGGACCATAACGGTGTGGTAGAAGAGGCGAGCGACAATGGTTGTACGCTTGATCAACCATACTTCTGGGAAACAAGATTTGGATGAAGTGTGCTGAGGGTAGAGGTAGGCCATAGGGTGCATGGTACGTGGGATGTTGTCGTTCCAGGCATCTGTCCAAGACTTCAACTTCTGCCATTCACCGTACCTGTTTTGACGGCGCATTTCCTCATCACGCTGGTCTTGCTCCTGGTGTCGAGGTATGGTAGCTCTGAAGTTCGCAACCTTTGCAACGATGTACAACATGCGATGAGTCCAGATCTCTTCCCGACCGTTGTGAATCTCGCGGTTGAAATCCATATCAATGCCCCAGTCATCAGGATCCCAAGCGACCTGCCAGTTGAAGTGGAGACAACTCAGGACCTCCAGTCCAACGTTCAGCCAGAAGCAAGCGGCACCAATGCCTGATGAACGCGCGTTCCATCCACATTCTTTGATGAGAGCACGCGCACCTGCAATATGATTCATCCTTTGTAGCGCGCGCTCGCTCATAATCTCATAGACGTTCAAAATTACCGCAGTAGTTGCACAAACGATAGTGTCGCGGTTAGGATTCTGAAGGTTCTTGAGAAGGTATCGGGTTGCAGTATCGTAATAGTGCAGAGCCTTTTCTTCACTGTAAGCAGAATTGACGAGGACTAAGTGGCGGGCACCACACGCCAAGAAGGCGTTCAGTAGCATTGGCTCGCCTAACGAATGGAAGGGTAGCAAGCGGGAAAACTGAGAGCGTTAGTCGAAACCTGTGACCAAATGTCCAAGTGGTACGTACGTGTTTCATCGGATCCATGCTGTCCATCCAGAGGCCGACCTCCTCGACGAAAACTTGCATGAACAAAGTCTCCTCTTGGGTAGTCAGAAATTCGCGTCTGCCTTCAGCGGGGTCATCTTGATCTTGCTGTTGACTGTAGGCTGATATTGAGTTCCTCTGTTGATTCGAGAAAGGAGAATCTTGAGTGGCATGATTTGATGTGTTATAGGCATCATACTTGTGATCCTCGACCTGAGGATATGACTCGGGGAGTATGCCCTGGATAGATGGAAGCGGTTGGTATGCCATATTTGGGGCAGACGGAGTAGCTCCTTGCACCTGCGCCTGGGCGTGGGCTTGTGCCTGAGCATGGGCCTGAGCTTGAGCATGGGCTTGAGCTTGAGCGTGGGCATGAGCATGAGCTTGGGCTTGTGCCTGGGCTTGAGCGTGTGCATGTTGTGCTTGAGCGTGTGCCTGAGCTTGTGCTTGAGCATGTGCATGTGCTACAGCAGCCGGGTTGTATTCGAACATGGGCATGCCCGTCATGTCGGTGGCCTGCAGCTGCGGCTGGACGATTGATGGCCGCGAAGGGCGCGCGTCCTTTGCGCCGTACTTTTCAAGACCTCCGACGTACTCGGACGCAATTTCGCGAGACTCGTCCACGAAGTCTACCTTCCATTCCAGAGTGGGAGCCTTTTGCGGAGGTCCCTGGCAGTTGGTGTCGATGAAGTTGAGGCGCAGACCGCGTTTACATTGGCGATTGGACTTGCGACAGTTCTGGCAGATGGGAGCTCCTTCGTCGCACTTGAGATGGCGCTCGCGACACGTCAAACATCCGGTGCGAACGCGTTTTGGTTTGGACACGACGGCCGCGCCTGCGTCCGGCGCAGGCACATCGCCATTGCCTGTTGGCGCAGTCATGGGACCGGAAGGTCGGTCGCTTCTCGTCCTTGAAGCCTACAAGTCGAAGCTGGCTTTGGTTCGTTGGCCGGGAGCGTCGTTCGCTCGAGTTGTGTCGAGTCAAGCGGGAAACAGTTGGCGAGGTTCGACTGGTGGATGCAGGCACGTCGCTCTTCAACTTGGCCAAGTCGCGTCTACCGGTCGGCACTCTTCGCACCGCGGCGCTCTCTACAAATTCAGTTGGGTCGAGAGAGATAGCAATAGAACATGGAGGTGATGGTGAACTCAAAGCGCGATGTAAAGGTGGGAAGTTGCTGCCGAGTTGACGCACGTCTGCACATGCCTCCTGCCCTCGTTCAACGCTCGGACGCCCTCGCTTCTGCTTTGCTCCTTCCTAATCCTCCTCGGAACTAGTCTCTTCCTTGGACTAATCGTTCCTCTTGCTTTTATGCACCCTTGTACATTTCTTCTCTCGTGCTGCCAACTCGACCCGCCCGCTCATGCACTCTGCTTAGATATTGCTTGGAAGTTGGAAACACGTCCTCCAAAAACTCTTGCCTGCTTCTCATCTCGGCTGCTTGTGCAGAGACCCTTGACTGCTCAATTGGCAATCCGAGCCTACTCACGAGCGCCTTCCCGCTGTCATCTGTCACTTTGTACCGACCAGCTCTCATGATTCGTGCCTGATCAGGTTTCATACCTCAGCTCTATATACGTACATGGCTTTGCTACAGAATTCTACACTGCCTCCCGCACAGCCGGCCTATGTGTTCAGAGGTCATAATGCACAGATCCACAGCATTTGCTTTGTGCGCCATAACACTCGTCTGTTGACTGGTGACGCCGAAGGCTGGCTCATCCTATGGAACCTGGCTTCTAAGCGACCTGTCGCTGTGTGGAGGGGACATGCCGCTGCCATCCTAGCTGTGTCCACTTGGACCGATGACAAGCTGATTACGTGAGTTACAGGCACATGTCTTTTCCATCTGTTGCCATGAACTAACGCAAGTCGAAGACATGGAAGAGACAGTAAGTTGCGAGTCTGGCAGCTCCGTGAGTCAGATGAGTCTACCTTCTCTGTTGTTCTGCCCATAGAAGATCCTGTCACTCTGCGTCATGAGCCATGGCTGTTACATACAATCTCGGTGAACACTCTCAACTTCTGTTCATTCTCCTCATGCGAAGCCTCTCCATCAGAAGCCGCACAACTCTCTTCTGAAGCCAAGGAGACGACGCTTCTGGTCGCTGTCCCAGGAGATCGTGAAGGCGATATTGATATTTATTCCTTACCCTCTAAGATGAAACTGTCCACTGTCTGTGCGCCTAAGACTGTCAAGCTAGGTACGTTTTTGAACCTCTATATCGTGGTATCAGGGCTAATTCGACAATAAGGCATGGCCATGTGCGTCAAGATCTCGATACAAGGACCCCAAATTATCCTGATCGCAGGCTATGAAAGTGGTCACTGCTGCTTCTGGCAATTCGACAAGGACAGCAGTAAATGGATTTTGCTCTCCACCAGTAAAAGTCATAGCCAGCCGGTCCTCTCCTTGGACATCGCCCACTCACTCAAAAGATACTATACATCGGCTGCAGATGCCACTATCGCTAGTCATTCTCTTACAGAACCAACTACATCCCAACCTCTGAAGACAATCGAGACTAAACACTCCGGTCAACAGTCCCTGCGAGTCCGATCCGACGACAAAATACTGGCTACAGCTGGTTGGGATGGTAATGTGCGAGTTTACTCTGTCAAAACAATGCGCGAGCTCGCGGTTCTGAAATGGCACAAACAAGGGTGCTATGCTCTTGCCTTTGCAGACTTGCTGCCGGAACAAGTCGAAGATTCAGAAACAAACAGTACAGGCTCGAGCGAGGGCACGGAAGCACTTCAGACGGCCGTCCAAAGACGCAACACCAAAGCACAAACAACACACTGGATAGCCGCTGGTTCAAAGGATGGAAAAGTCTCGCTTTGGGATATCTATTGACAAAGAAAAGAGAACTGTGTACGCTACGAACCTGGCTTTTAACCAAGGTTGAACTCTGAAGCACCTCCACCCATCATGGCCTTTGTCTTTGCACGCATGATCCTGGCTGCCTCCTGTGAGTCTGTCATCTGAGGAGCGTCATCACCATCAGGTGCTGATGACTTTCCGCCAGAACTCTTTGCACCCTTGACGTTAGCCTTGTGACGAGAGTCCTTGGACTTCTTCGCATCTTCCTTGCCAGGACGCAGACCGGGCACCTTGATGCTACCGGGCTTATCTCTGAGAGCAAATGCTTTGGCCAGGTGACCGAGATGGAGAGTCTTGATGTTGAAGATTCCTCTCTCGGCAGCTACGTGGGTAGCGTAAGCTCTGATATGACTTTGGTATGCACGACGAGCCTGCTCGAGATGCTTGGGACTTTCAAGAGCCCATCTTTCGACATCAAGTTGCCAGTCCGTTGCCTTTTCTTCCCACTCGCGACCAGACGATACTGTGCCAGAGGTGGGAGTCAGACCCTTTTTGAGAAGTTCAATAGCGTCATGACGAGTGAGACCATGTCCAGCGTCTCTTCGACCCTCTTTCAAAATGTCGACGTAGCCTTCCTCGTTACCGGGCTGAAGGAAGATCAGAGCTCGTCCCTCGCGACCTGCACGGGCTGTACGACCAATACGGTGGAGATGGTCATCCTTGCTGAACGCAGGATCGTATTCGATGACAAAGTCGACATTTGGCAAATCTAAACCACGGGAGGCAACATCCGTACATACCATAACCGAAGCATCCTTGTTATTTGTGAAAGCCTTGAGAGTCGAGGTACGGATATTTTGCGGAAGGGAACCGTGCATGCGGAAGATGGAGACATCGTTTTCCTTGCCCGAGATGATGGGTGCGATGGCCTCAGTGCACTGGTCGTCGATCGAACCTCCTTGTCTGATCTTGCCTGGTGCCAGTTTCTTCTCGTAGTTTGACAATTCCTTCTCTTTCTCTTTCTTCGCAGTTGTTGTAATAGGGTTCATCTTATCCAGTTCAGACAGCTCCGGGTTCTTTTTCCTCTCCTCCTTTGCCTCGGAGCCAGTAATTTTCTTCTCTCCACCGCGTGTCAAAACCTCGAAATGGAAATCCACCGAATCGGCACATGACATGAACACGATCGTCTTCATGACTGATCCCTTTCTAGCAAATGCTCGTCGGAGAATGGCAGCTAATGTGACCAGTCGTAGCTTGGCCGGAACGACTGCATACGATTGCTTCAACTGGGCGGGTGCTGAGAAAGCGTGGCCGTTCTTTTCTGCGTCTTCTGCGTCCCTAGGCTTTTCGGCAGAGATTGACACGGCCTCTTTCAAGGTGATGTTGCCCAATCTCTCGACGTCCATCTTGATTGTCGCAGAACACAAAACTGTAGTTCGCTTCTCAGGCAGTCCAGGGATTGGTGCTTGTTGTACTTTGCGCATACGCAGATTCATGAGCGAGACGATCTTTTGAATGTCATTTTCGAAACCGAGTTCCATCAAACGATCACCTTCATCGAGGACCAGCCATCGTACATTGCTCACATCGAGTCTTTCGGTATGCTCCAAATGATCGACCAGACGACCAGGAGTGGCGACCAGAATATTCAGACCCTTTCTCAATCTTGCTTTCTCTGATTGTTTCTTCTCTCCACCAATGACGGTTCCAGCGACGATCCAGTGCGCGGCTCCGAGTAGCGATTCAAGAACGGTCGAAATCTGCTTGCTGAGTTCGCGAGTGGGGGCCAGAATGATGGCGAAGAGTCCAGAGTCTCGTGTCAAACCGCCGGTGCCACCATTGGCTTTCCTTGCTGTCTCTGACATGGTGACCAGACGTTGTACGATGGGAAGGAGGTATGCCAGTGTTTTACCGGAACCAGTTTCGGCCTGGATGAAAGCATCCGAGTCGTCTTTTACTAGTTGTGCAACAGCCTTTGCTTGAATGGCTGTGGGTGCCTTGATTCCCATCTTTTCGAGCAGGTGGCGGGCGACGTTCGGCGACAGACCTAGTGAGGTGAAAGTGTCGAGTTCTGAGCTCAGAGGAGCGTTAGAAGGTTGTACGGGCTCTGCATCTTCTACTTCCTCCTCTTCCTCGACAGGTGCCGTCGTGGCAGTAGGGTTGTATGTGAACAGAGACGAGATGACCTCCTTAGGACGCTGTCTGGGAGCATTGTTGGGGTCTCTAGGACCAGTACGTCCGGTGGTGTGTGTGGGTTTGTATTCGCCTCCGTCAGTCTTTTGACGCTTGAAAGGTCTGGGTTCCGAGTTCGAGCCTGAACGAACGTCGTTTCTCGAATCGTTCTCCTTCTTGTAATCCGGGTTGCTCTTATTCTGTCCATATTGCAGAGCCTTCTTCGCCGTCAAACGATCCTTCCAGCGGCCACCCTTGTATGCGGTTGTTTTGGGTGCCCATGGGGTATCGCCAACCGCAAAGTTCAGAAGCATTCCATCGTCGGCCATGGTGACTTAGTTTCGAGTAAAAAACACAAATGTTGATGCAAGTCTGGAAATTTTGCAAGCTTCACCAAACGGAAAGATTCAGGAAACTCTTTGCAGATCTGGGGTAATCGCCAAGCTTTCGAGGGTAGATGAGCTCGGGCCAGCCACATGCTGATGGATCATGGCACAAACGAAGGCTCGGAGTCTCTCTCTCCGGCCATCTCTCACTTCAAGGACAACGACTGTCGCCACGCACAAAACTCGTCAGGATGTCAGAGGCTACTGGGAATTTCATCTACCCTTCCTGCCATCCGGTCCCTCAATGATTGGTCTCGACAACCTTAAGACTTTGTGCCTCCTGATAGGTCACATTGGCTCTTCCATTGGCCATGAGATTGCTCCACAGCCACAGCGCATCTCTTTAGCGAATTTATATTACCCACTTCAGCTGAGCCCAGCACGCCGGATTCTGTTAGACGAATGGCTATCTTCGCTCAGCGCCGTAAAGATGGCTTTGTTTCAGGCCTGCCATGGTTGATCTACGCGTATGCCAGCCTGCCAGCACTGAGACACGAGAAACCGTTGAACCATGACGTGTGTTGAAAGTAACATGCAGATGCACTGATGCACCCTCTGCCGCTCTCTTGCGACCTGCATATCAGGAAATTTTTATCCTCCAAATTTCTTTGTGATACCTTGACATACAGCTCTCTATCATGGCTCAACGAATGCGCGCAGTACAGTACACATCAGTCCAGGGTGGACTTGAGAAGAACCTACGCTATACCGAAGACGCCTTGGCTCCACAACATGACGAGCAGATGCAACGAGGAGATCATGTCATGGTTGAAGTCATCTCTGCATCCATAAACCCTCTGGACTGGAAGATGCCCGAAACCCCTGTCCTTGGAAAAGCTCTGACCTATTCCTTTACCTCTTCGGCCTCGATACCTGGTATGGATTACTGTGGAAGAATCAAATCCACAGGCTCCACCATCGATAGCTTGGCCATTGGCGAAATGGTATACGGTCGTTTGACCAGACCAACATCTTCAGGAACCCTTGCTCAGTACGTCAACATCGACCCTGGTACCTGCATACCCCTTCCACAAGGCGTCAACCCAGATCATGCTGCCACTCTTGGCATTGCTGGTGAGACGGCATACCGCAGCATTGTACCGAACGTCCAGTCTGGTGACCGAGTCTTCATCAACGGAGGCTCCTCAGGAACAGGCACTTACGGCATCCAAATCGCAAAACTTCTCGGATGTCATGTGACAGTATCTTGCTCAACAGCTGGCATGGAACTCTGTAAAGAACTCGGCGCAGATCAGGCTTTTGACTACACCAAAACCGACGTTATCGCCGAGTTGATTGAGAGCGGCAAGTCTGGGGAGCCATTTGATCTCGTGGTGGACGATGTTGGCGTACCCGCAGATCTTTACAACGAGTCACACCTATACCTCAAGCCGGAGGGCAAGTTCATTTCGATTGGAAGCAAGAACGACATCAGATCGCTTGCAGCCCGCACGCTCCCGACCTTCATGGGTGGAGGAAGACGCAAGTCTGAACAGGTCCATGTTCTGCTCGGATCACATCGCGATGACTTGGTGCAGCTCGGAAGATGGATGGCTGACGGCAAGATCAAGGCTGTCATCGATTCCACGTACCCCCTGGCGGACGCAGCTGAAGCATATGGAAAGCTGAAGGGTGGCCATGTTCATGGCAAGATTGTGATCAGAGTGGGCGCGAAGCAGTAAAGTCTTGATAGAGTCTAGGATGTCTGTAGCATTTGGACGATGTACAATATTTAATACAATTAGTTACAATTCGTCGTCGGTCACGAGTCATAGAGCGTCAACCGTTATGAGATGTAGCGCGTATTTTCAGGCACAAGCAAGGGTACTGCCCATACTCAAAAGCACCGCGTACTGTCCATACTCGATCAGAAGCAGTTGCAATTTCCACTTGCCAAAATGCTGACAATGGGTTGAAAAGCACCACGTCGACCTCGCAAGTGCGGGGACAAGCAGATCCAAAAACAACCCATCATCGTCTATCGAACCACCGCAGTCACGTAGTGGAGGCGCACCAACATGGCGTTTCCGTTATTCCGCAACTTCCATGGTATGCACACATCCGGTGCTGCTCGAAACCAATTGGCATCATCTGACAGTTGATAGTTGCTCTCCAATGCCGAAATTCTACGTCCAACATTGCCAGGCGTGCGATACACACATTCCGCGAGGTCCGACCTCTCCGCATATTCAGGAAAGAGCTCCAGGGATCACAACGGACCGTGGGCTTTGTACCCACCATGGGCGCATTGCATGAAGGCCATCTCTCATTGATGCGCCAGGCAGCAGCCGAGAACACGGATGTATTTGTGAGCATCTACGTCAATCCCACTCAATTCGGCGTCAACGAGGATTTGGACAGCTATCCCAAGACATGGAATGAGGATGTGGAAAAACTGCAGGCTTTGGACAAGGAACTTGCGACTCGGACTGGCTCGGGTCGCATCACTGCCATCTTTGCGCCTACCACAAAAGTCATCTACCCGACACTGCCGCCGTCTTCTGAGATCACAGGTCCTGGATCCTTTGTTACAATCACACCATTGGGAAGCCTGCTGGAAGGTGCTTCGCGTCCTGTCTTCTTCCGTGGTGTTGCTACCGTCTGCATGAAGCTCTTCAACATTGTCATGCCCGAGCGGGTCTACTTTGGACAAAAGGATGTACAACAAACGGTCGTCATCAGACGTATGGTCAAGGATTTCCACCTCGACACAGAAGTGAAGATTGGACACACTGAACGCGAGGCTGATGGCCTGGCTTTGAGCTCGAGAAACGTCTACTTGGGTGCCAGGAGAAGAGAAGTCGGTGTGGTCTTGTCTCGTGCTTTGAAGGCAGCCGAGAAGAAGTATCTACAAGGGAAACGTACCCGCGCGGATATTCTTTGGCCTGCGAACGAGGTCTCGACAAGCAAGATGATGGAGCAAGACGATCTACCACCGTCGAAGCGTGCCAGAGTCGAAGTGGACTACATCTCGTTGGCTGATCCTGATACCATGGAGGAGATTGAAGTTGTAGATGCTGCCAAGGGTGCTATTCTTAGCGGAGCTATCAAAATGCTCCCTCTTGAAGAGCCTCAAGAAGGTGAAGACTGTGGACTGGGCGGCGGTGTCGTGCCAGTCAGGCTGATTGACAACATTATTCTTCAGCCCATAAATTAGACAACTAATACAATATAGTTACGGCGATGAGCCAAGAGCAATGCCTCAACCCAGCATTGAATGCTTCGCTTGAGACCAGTCGCTCGTCCAAGCCATCATGAACCAACCAATGGCTAGGTGACCACCAAAGATAGAAGATTAACGAACCCGATCTACACCTAGCCTTGTACTCCATCGGAGCGTTTTGACATGCTTAGAATATAGATCAACAGAATCAACGGAAAGTCGGTGGTTGGTTGTCGCCGGCGAGTGTTGATGGTTCGCAGATCCTTGCCGAGACCAGATGCTTGAAGTCCGTAGCGGGGAACCCTTTTTCTACACCTCATGACGACTGTTGCTGCATACCTGCATGCTTGATCCTTGGTCAACCTGCCGATTCACAAACAGAAACAACAGGGCTTCTATCGTGTGCTGTTCGCACGGTTCACTGCCTCATGTTACACTGATGATTCTGCAAGCCGCTAGCCGTGCGAGGCAGACATCCATTGGACATGTGTCTGATGTCTCGGCCACGATTTGAGAATTGTATTCGGACCAAGTGACTTGAGTAGGGCGATACTTACACTAGGAGCCTTGAGATCTAAAGCCCACCATTAACAAGGTGTTGCTGGAGCAAAGACCAAGGGGAACTGCGATAGCCTGGTCTAGTCACCTGCATGACTCTTACATACATCGGCTCTCCAACAGGCAAACTTCGACCACAGAAGCATCATCATCAATGATGTGAGTGCGCGTGTCACCCTCCCTTAGCAACAGCCCGCCAACTCTGTTGGTATATCCTCCCGCAGGCGAGTTTAATCAGCCGGGCAATCGGCATCAGATACCTACCGATGGATGCCTCGTGGATAAGCGTAAGTGTGGTGGAGTAAGTGGCAGCTCGTCGTGTTGGACCTTGTTTTTGTCACTCTTGCTCATGTCGATGTCTATCTTTTTGTTCCCCATCTCTTCCCAGCCACTGCTTTTTCTCTTTCTCTTGCATTTTTGATAGACCCCAGTGATCCCTTATGGTGAGTAATGTCCGAACGGTCCTGCAGCTTCCCTGCGCAGAACGAGATGCTTGTATGAGATGAATATTCCTAACGTAGAGACCAGGCTTCAACACATCAGAGTGCGCCATATCGGCCTGAGGTTCAGAGCTTGGGCGGAACACCCACAGTCCCAGTCGACATACCAGTATGCGCCGTCTTCATGCTTTTGTATATCATCGCTGGTGTCCTACATTTTGGAACGTTCTTGAGAAATAAAAAGGTTGGAAAGAAGTTCATCTTTGGTGGAATGATGTTTGGTAGGACCTCGAATCTCGCTCCTCTTAACGTCTGATCACATAGCTTACTTGAACTTTCAGGTCTTTGCAAAATCCGGATAGTAACACTCAGTCTTCGCATTGCATGGGCATGTTACCCTCGCAACATCAGACTGGGTATCGCAGCACAGATCTTCGTCAACATCGGTGTCGTATTGCTATACTTTGTCAACCTCTTCTTCACGCAACGCATCGTCAGAGCACAACATCCCAACTTTGGCTGGAGCAAGTTATTCACGCCACTGATCCCGATCATCTGCGCCATCACCGTCTTGACAATCATTGCTTTGATTGTTGCTGTCATCCAGTCCTTCTATACCTTGGACAAGAACATCCACCGTATCGACCGTATCATTGAGCTGTATGGACCCACAGCCTTCTCTGCAATCGCCTTTGTCCCCATCGTCATCATCACTATATCGACACTCCTTCGACTTATCCCCAGCGTCCGCGGCCAAAAGGCACTCGACAAGTTTGGCTCAGGCAAGATGAGCACAAAAATCGCCATCGTAATCCCCAGCGCAGCCCTCCTTACCCTCGCTGCCTCTCTCAAGGCCGGCACCAGTTATCTACGTCAAGTCCCGCTATTGACACCAGACAACACACCCGAACCTACACCTTGGTACTTCAACCGCGGCATCTTCTACGGCTTCGGCTTCGGCGTGGAGATTATAATCTTGTTCTTCTACATGGCTGTCAGAGTGGACAAACGCTTCATCATCCCCGATGGTGCAAAGGGGCCTTACTCGTACGCCGGCGGCTTCGTCTTTGCCGGCGAAAGCGGCAATGAAAAGAGTAGATTGGGTCAACGCGACTCTACCCGCAACCTCACGGGCAGCTCTCAATCATTGCAATCGTGGGGTGGCAGCACACGTCGTGGTGGCAGAAGCAAGGCACCTTCTGTCATCAGTTGGGGTGGTATCAGTCAAGCGGATACGGAGATGGGGATTGGAGAGGATGGCGTGGAGCCGGTTCCTTATGTCACCACCGAGGATGGTGAGATTGCTAGACCGGCGAGTATTGCAGGTGCGGAGCAGGAGATGGGCTGGGATTCGAAGAGTGGTAAGTGGAAGCTCAGACCGGTCTCTGGCATGTCTGCTGTTTCCACTGCTATTCCGATGATGCCCAGAGAGGATGTTTGAGTTTGGGAAAAGAAGGAAAGAAACACAGCACGTTTTGGATAAGCAAGATGTGTGTGTAAGAAAGCAGGCAAAGGGCGTTCTTGAGAGGACGAGCGAGGAGTTTTTGTGCTTGTCATGATTTCGTGTTTCATTCGTGTAAATAACCACAGCCTCTATTATGAAATTACAGACCAGATTTCCTAGTCTTTCCTGATGGTCTTTATACCATTGTCATTCTTCTTCGCCTGTTCCTTGAGGAAGGCAGCCTGCATGGCTTCCAGGTCTTCGTCGTCGCCGCCAGGTTTTTGCGAGTCTTCCTGTTTCGATGGCTCTTGTTCTGGAACACGCCGTACCTCAGGTTGACCTGCCTGGCGCGCTTCTTCAGCCTTCTGATCTTCCATCTGCTTCCTCTCCATTTCGTCAAACTCATCGCGCCTGTCGATCCAGCGTTCCTGGACATCTCGGACATCGATCTTGCCTCCCCAGCCTTCTTGCATGGCGACCTGCCAGACCGAGTCGTTTGTGCCCTTGTCTGTGCCAAAAACGTAACCGCTGGCCCTGTCAACGGCATGAAGCAGGTTTGTCATGGAGACTTTATCTTCGATAGCGAGAGTCTCAAAAGCCACGAGACCAAAGTCGCCAATGAGTTGGATCAAAGCTTCGTTGAGTGCAGTGAACTTTGACTCTGGCAGTTTTGGAAAGTCTTGTCCTCCGGCGCGATGATCCATGTTTTGTACTGTCGTGTTGTTCTGTTCGGCCTCGAGGTAAGGCAACATGTAGTCTAGATCCTGGACTTCGGTATAGTAGTCGAGGTTGAAGGGTAGTGGTTCGGAGTTCTTTGCGAGATTGTCGATTTTGGTCAAGACATTGACGAGCGGAAAGGGTAGATGTAGCATGCTACGCAGACATAACAGTAGCGATGAGATATAGAGGGTAGGGCGTGAAAGGGTGAGGGAGTCGAGCAGATGTACAACGATTAGCTAGACAGAGTCAGTGTACGGTGTAATGGCAGGAGAAGTAGTAGAGGAGACGGACTCTGAAGCCAATCTTTTCAAGACGGTGGAACAAGTTGGGCATTGTATTGTGATGTGTAAATAGCTCGACTTGGCCAGGGCAGTCGAAGAGAATATACGAGTCGCTGAGTTCTTTCAAGCCTTCGTCGAGCCAGTCAAAGTTCTCCTGCAGCTCCTCGAGCGCATACATGACACCGCCATTAGGGCCTAGCTCTTCCTGTTCCATGACTTCTTCTAGTGAGACCAGGTCGCGAATGTCCAGGGCGCATGGATATGAGGTCTTGTCGTTGGCGGGATCGAGGTTGACGACGGCGCATTTGCGACCGACGGCTGTAAGGAACTGGTGCATGCCATCGCAGTATGTCGACTTGCCCGCACCTGGCGGACCGATGACTAGTTGTGCGAAAGGCATTGTTGCTGTGAGAATTGATGATGGGAAAATAAATGTTTGCAATGACGAACAGGAAGGCGGCGTGGATTGCCCCGCAAAACATTGGCTCAAGTTGCGCCGAAGCATCAAGTCGCTGTTGACTTTGCCATCAAATCCATCTCTCACTTCCTGATCAATCACACACGACAATGAGTGGTATGTCGCTTCTCCTTCTGACCATTTGACAAGACTGACACCCTCTCGCAGGCCAAATAGAACTCGCCAATGCGCCATCCGACGCCATCTCGGCCGTCCGCTTTGCTCCTCAATCACCAAATCGCCTGCTGGTCGCCTCGTGGGATCGCAATGTCTACCTCTACGACACCAAACAAGGCGAGAACGGCTCCTTGTTGCGCAAAGTAGAGCACCGTGCTCCCGTCTTGGATCTTTGCTTCGGCGACGATGATGCTACTGCCTTTACCGCTGGCCTGGACTGGGACGTCAACAGAATAAACCTCGAAACTGGAGAGAAGACTGTCATTTCATCACACGAAGCTGGTGTCAAGTCCATCGTCTACTCGGCCCAACATCACCTGCTCGTCTCGGCATCCTGGGACAGCACCCTCCATGTCCACATACTCAATAACGGCAATGTCGCCCACGCTCCTGCCACCGTTCCGCTGCCATCGAAGCCCTTCTCCATCTCCTTGACTCCTACAAAACTCGTTGTCGCCATGGCATCGCGTCAGATCTTCATCTACGACCTGGCTTCCTTGAAAATGCTCACTTCACAATCCGCACCCTCTCAAGAATCCGGAAACTCAAGCATCCTCGAAATCCAGCCATGGCAACAGCGCGAGAGCAGTCTGAAGTTCATGACGCGCGCTGTTTGCTGTATGCCCAACGATCAAGGCTATGCGCTTTCCTCCATCGAGGGTCGCGTTGGTGTCGAGTGGTTTGATCCCTCGACCGAGTCACAGGCCCGCAAGTACGCCTTCAAGTGCCATAGACAAGCCGACGAGGGTGTTGATGTCGTATATCCCGTCAACGCTCTGGCTTTCCACCCGGTACACCAAGGCACTTTTGTCAGTGGAGGCGGTGATGGCTTTGTCGTGCTGTGGGATGGCGTGACCAAGCGCAGAATCAGACAGTACCAGGCCTACCCTTCCAGTGTGTCGAGTGTCTCTTGGAGCTCCGACGGCAGGTATTTGGCTGTCGGTATCAGCCCTGGTTTCGAAGACGGCAAGGAGGTCATCTCGGAAGGCCAGGTCAAGCTGTACATCAGAGAGCTTGCAGACGGAGAAGCAAAAGGCAAGAGTGCCAAATAGAATCAAAGCTGAGGTTTGGAAGAATTTAGGAAATATGGTCTTTGATACATTAGCGTAGGCGTTTTCCATCCTTTTCAACTCGAGGAGATCTTGACATGAATTTATGCTTCTTCTTCCTCCTCCTCCTTCCTCTTCCTCCTTTCTCTTCCTCCTTCGTCAATCCTCGTCCATCTGATCTTCATCGTCATGGCTGATGATACCCATCGAGGCACCAG
>ERZ794946.288-NODE-288-length-21892-cov-14.570454_pt1 | contig 21892 bp, 17 predicted proteins | sample MGYA00433072_ERZ794946 | MGnify/ENA primary metagenome ERZ794946 (study PRJEB30137, sample SAMN04331413) | food metagenome | isolation source: Y3 must sample point D1 replicate A | place: Australia: South Australia | collected 2014 ...
CGATTCGAACCTCCCCTTTCCTGCTATACCTCCGCCTCTCGCACCTCCTCGGCCTCTCGGAGCTGGCATCTCGACCCCGCACCGTGGCGCTTCGCTGGAAATTCGAGGGGATCACCAGGAGACACTGCTCCAGCTTGTAGAGTAATAAAATTTGATGAATTCGATGATTTTTACGTCACTTCTCACTCTCTGGTACACCGATGGAGGTGAGGGACTAGGAGACATACGTCACGTTCGGACAGGGTTGTCCTGTCAGCTAGGGGCGGCAATCATGCTTTGGAGTCTTGGTAAGATACCAACACACATTGTCACACTGACTGCCGCTACCTTGCCTATCGACATTACTCAGCATAGATGCTTAAATCTCTATCTTCTGGATAAAGTTCACTGTCACCCTAGCTGACTACCGTGACTGCGTGAAGATGAAAAGTACCCTGGCAGGTGATATCAGTAAGCTCTTCTCAATAGCACATGATCCGTGAGCTGTTCGAAGGCTGATTGCGCCTTTCCATCTTGCACTCCAAATCACAATCAATAGCAAGGCATGGCCCCAGGCAGCAATCATGCAAAGCACGGTCAACTTAGAGCAAGACCGGAGGCATATGGTGATGTAAGGATTGAGGAGAATACGGGTGGAGGAATGCAGGAGATGAACAAGGGGATGACTCAGGCAAATGAAGCGACGTTGAGCTTGAGTGAGTGAACTTCTAACTAAGGTCTTGCCCGCTAGAATCGAGCCGGGGAAGCCAAGAATTGTGAAGAGAGAGTTAGCAGTAACAAGAGAAGAGGAAAAGCGACATTCGCGTAAAAGAACAAGAACATGAACAAAGCACGATCGTGTGCTGACCTTCCTCTCTCGCGGGAGCGTCAAAGAGTACTTACTCGCCAGGAAATCCGTTCCTCAGGTTGTCGTATTGGCTCGAGGGATAATCTAGCACGTTTTGTGTCTTATCCATACCATTTCCATCCGTGTTGTTCAAGCTATCGGTGACCTACCTGATCGGTTAGCGACGATCAAACATATAACCATGTCAGAAGGAACACTAAACCATTTGGATCAAGCTCTTTTCATCGGTCCGATCTCCACTACTTTCCCACCACATAGCTCCTCCAAGTTGTCGCTCCTTGATATATTTAGCTTTAGCCGCGACGCTGTGCTCATTGTCATAGGTGACCATGGTACGATCGATGGAGTCATAACTCCAAGACGCCACAGTCTTTTCGTCAAAAGACTCGACGGCCCCCGGTCTGGGGAGTGACTTTATCACCGACCATTTGTCAGTCATCGATAAACATGAGGTGTGAATCCGGAAAGCATAAGATTGTTCACGTACCTTATAATCCCACGTCCCCGGCTCCCAGTCGAACGTGTTGCCAACTCCTTTGTATGGAGATCCGGGCCCCGCAGTATTGCCGAAGGTCCGTCCATATAGTGGCATTCCAAGATTTATCTTGTTCGCCGCAATACCAGCAGTTGTAACGTAGTATTCGACAGCCGCTTCGGTATTGAAGGGGGTACTGGTTGGACTCTGTTCTGAGAGGTAGAGATTTGCTTGGTGGCCTGTTTCAGTAGTCCAAGATCCTGTAAAATCATATGCCATCAGGTTCCAGAAGTCTACATGGCGGTCCATATCACCAAGCTTCAAGAGCTCAAAGTGATCCGACCCGCACGATGAAGCCACAGTTAGTAGAAAGTGAGGCGTCTGTGGTAGGGTCAACGAATATCTGTCGAGAGCTTCACGTGTCAGGCTAAGCAAGGAAACATAGTTCTGCGCGTCTGTGTCGTTTTTGGGGTACTCCCAATCGATATCTAAGCCGTCGAATCCTAAGTCGCCTAGCAGTTTTACTGCACTATCTGCAAAGTGCTGTCGGCCTTCGCTCGTGGATACTGCTTGTGTGAAGTTGTCCGAGAAGCTCGATCCCCCTATACTGAGCAAAGTTTTCAGATTCCGATTCCTCTTCTTGAGGAGGAACAGTTGCTTGATACAGCCGAACAAATCTGTGGCAGACTCGGTCGAACGATCTGCTGGAAACCTCTTCTCGATATCAGCAAACTCGTCGAACAGAAAAACTTCCCCATTATCTGGATGGACATTCGCGAATGCATAGAAGACATGTGTGAGTTTATGTAAAGGGAGCTCGGAAGGTTGATAGTCGCGGGCATATGTTGCCTAGGATGCGTTAGTCGCGGCAGTCATTCGAAGATGGTCCCGAATACCCAATTGGTATAGTACGCTGCAGCGCGATACCCATCTATTCTTCTCGTGTCGTTAGCGGCTAGATACATGGTAAGTCAGTCTCATGAGCACAGGCAGTTTCTCAGTGTTCAATGCGAGCTGTTTTGATAGGTAGCTGCGCTTTCTGGGCCGTGCAAATCAAGCCACAATTCCTTGCTTCCACAGGCAGACATTCGAGTCTCGAGTTAGAGGTGCTGTTACTTACTTGTCGCCGCAGATTGTATATCACGCTGCCATCCTGGATGGAAACATGTTCCGAGGCTCGGAAGAACGCCACACAGAACGGAGATATACCTCATCCTGAAGCTTGCTGAGGAATGTCCAAACGCTAGTCTAGGAAGCGACCTTCAGTTCTAAATACCCTGACAAGTGCGTGCTCTTGAGCGATACTCTAATCCGTCAGCAAATTGACGAGAACCAATGCACGCTTGTGTTCTAAGATCATGTCATCATTTCCCGAGTGGTTCTTAGACTATCGCATCGTGTATTTCTGTTCGTCGGCGAGCGAATGTACTGTTTTTCTTGTATTCTTGACTTACTTTGGCTAAAGCACCAAAGCCAAGCTACTGTCTCGGGTGTATAGCAATGGTCGAGACTTAATAGTCCTCCGAATTTGGTAGATCCGAGCCATGGAAGTCACCCACTTTCGTCCCAAGAATTGACGATTTCGACGCGGAATCAGGACTTGTCAGTGTCCTCTCTACCAAAGCTTAGGACTATGCAGCACTCCGTCAGGGCTCTTGGTGCCTCGGAATGATACCTTGTCGTGAGAGATGCTGAATCTCCCCTGGTCGCTTATTAGTAATCGTAGAAGTTGGTTGCCATCCGACATGAGTCAAATTCTCGTGTTCGGCTTTGCATTGTGAAAGAGTTGAGCCTGGTGGTTAGACGGATCCCTTCCACCAACTCCGCTCGTTTCTACCATTGACCTCTAGAAAATTGCAAGACACTGCGGTGGCAGCAAGTCAGTCATAGCTATGGGCTAGGCCAAGTGAGTAAATTGGGAGATCAAATGCCAGGTACTCTGCTAATAACAGTTCACTTTCTCCAAGAACGTTATGACCTATGTGCAGTGATGCTGTGAGGTAAGCGGTTTGACAACCCAACCTGTGTCTTATCGCTACTTAAGATCCATGGTCGTCGAATGCACAAGGCTTATTGGTCGGGCTATGAGACTCGAATATGCTGCGATCTCTGAAGTCTTGCCGAGAGAGACTCAAGCGATCACTAGACCATCATTTGAAGGATAAATCGAAGATCTGGTCAAAAACCCCAGAGGATCCTGAGCAGAAGAATTACACGGACTCCAATATCTGGTATCTTATAAGATTGAAAAATCGGGCTGGATGCGGTAAAGCTCACAGCCAGACCGAAACAGAAGCTCTCGCAGCTTGTGCATTAAGAAATCACAAGATTGTAATATGTGCATATGGACACTTGCCGTACGAAATCGGAAAATCACCATCCATCAGATCTGAGTGTTACTTGGTGGTCGAGAAGAGTCCAGAGTGTAAGTCAGTACAAACAAAACCGTCGGCGGAGACAGCTTCTAGAGCAAGTTCAAGGGGCACCCTCGCTTACCAGATTGGTAATGGGAAACCTACCTTACGAGACGAGAGGCGTGACGGACGAATTTATGAAGCCCATCTCCGCGCTCCTGACAGGTAGATGGCAAGGCCGAATAAGCAAAACTCAGAAAGAACCAGAGCTCCTCATGTCAAACACCGGACAGGTTTTTTTTCCAGAAGGTCGACGGTCTTCAACAGAGTAAACAAGGAGATAGGTTGGGAATTGGGCATTGAAGGTCACTGAATTGACTATATATCGACTGTCATCACCGGCCCCGTATCATCTGTGTATCCTAATGGCGTGGGGTGGCGTCTCGTGGGCTCGTGAGACTTATTTGACGTGTTCGACTCAGAATACATCTCATCCTCGATATACCAATAAGGGAAATCAATGCCTCAAGAATATTGTATAGTGGTGGGACATCAGTGCGAACTGTTTATCTGAATATTTGAGTATTGGAACAGTTGAACTAAACTTATCGAAGGGTGCCGGGTTCATACCTCCATCGTTGATGTATTCAGAGAAGGGAGGTAAAGAGTTGCTTAGTGACTCCTGTGCATTGAGATGTAACGTAGGCTCAGTAGCACTGCGGGCGGTTTCTAAGATGCTGCTATCGGTGGTCTTGATTGATTCTGATATCCCACGCTCAGCGAAGATACGCGATGTCCTATTGATGCTTTGATGATTTTTCGTTGCACAGCGTCGGAAGGTCTAGCTAACCTTTAGCCGTTGCTTACGTTCTTCTGGTGCCGAAAACAGTAAACTTCGTAGAAGAAGATCAGTCAGCTTCTCTCCAAGTTCGTTTAAGCTCATTTGATCGAATCGTCCTGTTGTAGTCGTTGTTTGAAGTAGACACCCCGGAAAAAGCTTCTTGGATAAGCCAGATCGTCACGAACGATTGTATTTTGCGTTACCTCAACATTATCGACCTTGAGTTCCTTATTGTAGACGTGTGTTGATAACTATGAGATAGCCCGTAATCATGCTCAGTCGAAATGCTATGACTGTCTCATTCATTCGCTTGGATACATAGGCGAAGCAGCGATCCGGTGCTTAGCATCGCCACTTTGATCGAATGCATCGTCCCTTCTCATTTCTCGTATAAAACCCACATATCTCCTTAGCATTTCAAGACGTGATCGCAATTAATTGTTCGCCGATTGAAATCATACGCTAGTCATGTTTTCTGCTATCATGTCAACTGTCGCATGGAGTCACCAGATGCTGGACCTTCTATATCTCAGCGCAACCGAAATGTTGGCATTAGGATCGATCACCTTCTCCCTACTTGTAGTTGGATCCTTCTTGCTAGCTCTCCGCTACTGAAAAAGAGTGGGTTTCGACCCTCCGAGAGCAGTAGCAACTCTAAAAATTGGTCCAAATCCTACTTATACTGTCAGAGTGACGATCCAGGAGTGGACAGAATTCTCTGTAAACATCCTGATCAGCATGTGTTGATTCTTCGAGCTCGGAAGTCTGTTCATAAAACCACCGGCCCGAGGCAGAGGTGTTGCTGATCACCTAACAAGCGAATATGCGACTGCTCGTACATGCGGTCTAGACCTGGTTGATGATGAAAGACAGTCTCACGAGACCGTGGAGTAAACTTGAGCCTTTTTGGGTAATTGGGGGTTGAGATTCTTTCCTTCTAGCACAAAGAAAGATTTCAATCATAGTTCGCACATCTTTTATGATAGGCCCCTAATCTCCAGGGCTACGAAGTGCTTCCTCGTAAGGATCACTACGAGCCACAGTATTGGCTTGTGAGACCGGCTGCCTTCTACTATGCTACCTTGTGTGGAACTTGAGACCTGGCTAGCTATCCGGATAATGGCAAAAGTACTTGCGCCCTCAGGTCATGGGCGCCATGGTCCTCAAGGGTCAGTGGAGATCCTAACATACCTCCACTCACAGACATGATTTTGTACGTAGGAATCTACAATCAAACGAGACTCAGCTGTGTCAGGTCACGTAAACAGTACGTTGGCTGATTGTTCTTCCCAGATACACGTAATTCCTTCTTGAGGGATTCGTAGGCCTTTGAAAGTTGCGGAGCGTCGTACGGGCTGCATTGCCATTTTCACATCGGTATCCGATTCTTTCTCGTATATTACAGAAGACGCCTAAAATAGAAGCAGATTACCAGAGGAGTAATATAAATCGAAGCCAGAATCTGCCATTCCAAGCCACGGGCCTCTTGCTGGAGCTACATCCATCGTCTTCAGCACGCGAAGTCCTTGATTGATACAGACTTTAGGGGAGAACTGCGAAGGTCGCCGGCCCCCAAGGGATCTGTATAGACCGAGTGGCGGTATATAGAGGATCCGTCTCCAGGTTTGCATCCAGTACTCATGATCTGCCCAGATAAGATTGCGTCATCCACTTGCTAGACTTTAGTCTGCCCCCCTTAGCACGTCGTACAACATTGCTTTTACATAAGACAAGATTCTCGGTCGGCTAGGAATGGAAAATCTATCAACACTCCCAAGCTGCGATCCTCATCAACACCGCATACGATCGAAGATGTACGCATCGAGGGGTCTGGTAGTGCCCCGCTTGCAAGATCCACGCCATCTCCTTACAAGGAGGAAGCAAGCAAAGTGTATTGAGCTGTTCAAGAGCATTCAGCGAGAAATCAATGTGCTCAAGGACCGTATAAACGACCTGGAACAGCGCTTGTGTATCGACTCAAGAGATGATGGTACGACTATCGAAGTAGAGCCAAGTCGTGTCGAGAAAAGTTTCTGAAACTACAACGGGACATGGCAACGGCTCGAAATTTTAGTATTTTTTGAGAGCCAGCTAGAAAACTTCTCATGCAGACCCCAAGAAGCCGAGTGGTATTGTCCGCAGGCATGGACAGGCTACAAACGAGCTGGGAAGAGTGCGAACGCAAGCGTTACAAGCTATGGTTCATGGGATTGCAACTATCGAGACCTAGTTTTGTTTTCACTGTGTACATGTTTCACGCGGGGGTCATAATTATCAGAACTAGTATATTCATGCCTTCTAGGTACCCTTGTGCAGAAAGCGGCACGAATCCAAGAACAGATCATGAACGGAAGGAAAGGTTGAGGTCAGCAGTCCAAGACAGCGTCTTTCAATTGACCGAGGCCTCTCCCACTGCACAATGTACACGTATCTTGCTTCTGCGCTCTCGAAGACTGACGTCAGACAATCAGATCGAGAGAATATTGACAGTGATTTTCCAACTTTGTATTACCACAACTTTTGTTACACGGGAAGCGATGGGAGTAAGGAAGCCGTTAGTGTACCTTGGAGCGGCCGCACTCGATGAGTGTTACACTAGACTAAAACAATGGTCGTCGGTATCCACGAGGATACAAAATTCTAAGCCTGTAATCTAGAGCAGTCTCGACGAACGGGCACCTCTCTCGGTCGCGAATAAGGAAAAACTCTGTCCTCTGTCAAATCAGGTCACCTCGTACGCCATCTGACTATCTTAAAACATATTTACCGAAGGCGCTCACGGTAAGACCATCTGGAATGGATTAGGGTAAGTATCAGTGCGGGTCAACGATTGTGTGTCAACGATGCCCAACTGATCCGAACGGTCGGTATCATGCGGATGCTGGAGGGGAAACCATTCTGCGAAACCGGTTGCAACTCTTCTTGATCAGTACACTAGTTGTAAGGTAATCAATTCTTATCCGGCGTTACCGTCCGACTGATGATTCTGATATCCGTGACAGAATTTCCAGAGTTTACTAGAACACACAATCCAATCCGGGGTTGGTCGAATAGGTTCTTTGCTCAAGGTCACGACGAATTGTCGACGGGATGGTTTCGAGGGTGCTTCTGTTGAGGCATAATATGGTCAAGCATAATAGATGTGTGGAGTGTTTGCCAAAGATGTTCTGCTACGATCAGACTTGCTAAGATAGACTTGAATAATGAATCTTCATTCATTGAACTCCCTGATGCTCGCTGAAAATCTTCATGGATGACTTGCTACTTCGGACAACAATCTTGTGGATTCCCGGGAACCTCAAGGTATTGTTCATCAGCTGCTTCAACGTTTGTCCTAGGAGAAGGTCTGTATCTTCTAGGTCGGAATCATGGTCTGGCTCATCGTTGTCGAGGTCCTCAACTACAAGCTGAACTCCAAGATCTACGGAGTCCTGTTTGAATACAAAATCCGACTGGAGCAATGCCCGGTCGCCGGATTCCTTTGCTTGCCGCAGACTGTGAAGAACAGATTCTACCAGGTCTTCCTCGGATTCAGTCACTATCGGCGACACGGCTTGCGCTTCAGCTGCACTGAAGTGAGCAAGCAGGTGTTGCCCTTCTGAAGGATCTGCCGATTGATTCGAGTCAGAGACTTGATCCGTTGCTTCTTGCAACTCTAACGTTGCCGTATGTTGTTTAGGATCGAATGCAGTATTCACTTCGAGGCCGCTGACGTGGGCTTCTTGTTCAGCCATGTAGTACTGATATCCGTCCAGAGTTCCATTCGAGAGCGCCGGCTGTAGACAAGTATCGAACATGGGAGTCCCGTAAGAGAAAAGTGAGTCTTGAGGCCAAAAGTATGCGTTGAAATATGGGTTGGGCCAGGAAGTTGCTGGCGGTATATAGGACGGGTGGAATAGAGGAGAGTTATGGTCGTAAAGTAACAGTCCTGGATGACTACCCGTTTGGCGACGTCCGTGGTCATAGGGGGTGATACTCGAACAGCTCACTAGCTCTCGGTCAGTAACTGATGTGTCAAGGGAATAACAAGCACAGAAAGGTTTCCAGCCACATACTGTCAACGGTCGTGATTACTTTTCTACACTGACTCCTGTAACAGTGACTGAAGTTTTTGAGGCTGGGAAGAACGATTCCCGGAGTCGTCCAGCTCTATATAGCTGATCTGCTCAATGAGCCGCGTTCAACCCTTCTCCCTTGCCCATCGTTGCAGACAAGGAGTCAAGCAGATCGGTCGGGGCATCCAATCCACCGGTGCAAAGGAATGTTAGTGGCCTATCACTTTCGGTATTCCAAAGCTTCGAGGCCGCAAACGATGGAAGGCTATATTTCACGAGGCTTGGAACGCAATATACCGACATCCACCACGACCCTGAGTGAGCAAATAGACACGTGCTGTAGCGCCAATCAGTAGCACTTGAAGCACCATCAGATCCGATTGAATGGTTGACCCAGACTTAGTGGGTGTCAGCATTTTAGTGTGCCTTCCGCTCCAATCTCCGAGGGAACGGGGATTTCTTCCCTTTCGCAACCATTGGATATAGATTTTGTTCTGAGGCGGACAGTTCTAGGGTAGAAGGAGGACAAAGTGGCAGAAAATGTTTCCTAAGGTGAACTGACCAAGTCAGCGTAGCTTCGTAAACACGACAACATAACAAAATGCAAAAGTGAAGGAAGTGAAAGAAGAAAAGAGTAAGTAAGAGAGTGGAAGATAACCAACAAGACAGGCAAGAGAGAAGTAGGCAACAATCATCTCGCTCTTCGTCATGCAAATTAGCCATTCGAAGATCGACTCTAACGTTCATCTACCAAGAACACATTGCAGCTCATGACAAGCACGGCTCGACTACAGCGAGAAGACGCCAAGCTCCTTGCCATGTTGTTCGAGTTCTTGCGTCAGCTACCAACATGCGCGCGCCATGACTCGTTGCTAGCATCACTACTAAGATCAGTGCGGCGATTTTGTGAAATCGGACCGCACTATGATGCTTTTGTTTTTGGAAAGGCGTGAGGTGGTGAAGCACGTGCCGGGAAAAGTATTGTCGGCAATCTAGTCGCCGTGGTCCGAAAGGAATGAGTTTTGACGCCAATCGTCTTCGCAGAAACAGAGACCGTGCCATGGCCTGAAGAAGCTTGGGGATTTCGTACATAGCCAGTACTCGTGGGACAAAGATGGCCGAGCTGGCTCGATGACCGGTGCTTAGAAGGATGATGTGATCGCTGGCGTCCGCCTTGCGAAAAGCCGATAATCACGTGCTAGGCGAGCCACTTCCGATCCCGTAACGGCACCTATTCGGCTTGCTGACCCGAGCTTAGAGCCACGTGGGCATCCGCCGTGGGGCCCCGCCCCTAGAGAAAAAAAAAACAGAATAAAAACGCTCGTCGAGTGCAGAGCTGGTGACAGGATCGCGATTGCACACAATCGCGGTTCTGAATATTTCAGGGTACAAGCTAGAGTTAGTACCTGTAATAATAAATCGGTCAATTCTAGTGGGCATGGCGTTGTGCTTTTTCCACTTGTGCGTTAACACAAGTGGCTGCGAGGAATCGATACATATTGAGATTACTATTTTGTTCCACTATATTCACTGGTTGTCTACCAGTCTGTCGGTAAGCTTTACGTTGAACACATGGATGAATGGGTAGTGGCGACAGGATGTATCCATAAAATTACGATGTGGCATGATTTACAGGTTAGCCACCGTCTGCTCCCTTATTGCTTCGACCTGATTGGTCCCCGGGATGTACAGGTGTATCTACCGCACTAATTTGATTGTGCCTGCGCTCACTTACGCCAAGTCTCGTTCCAGGGTCTGTTAGATGGGATCGGCATAATCAACAAATTGTTTCTTCGGTCTTCGGCTTCGTTGTGGAGATTATCCTGTTAATGCGCCTGTTTCTTTTTTTTGGAATCATGCTCCATTTGACCCTTTGGCCTTGCTGAGAATGACTATGTAGCTACTAGGTCATTTACAAGATCGTGTGCTCTCCTGCTGCCACTGCTCACTCCCGCTCCCTTCCAATGCGCTTGATATATTTCGGTGTTCTCTTTTCCCTTGCTCCTGTGCGTGCACAACAAATGGCCCTGCAGATTTTGCTCTAGTCTTCACTCCTAGCTACATAGCGGCCGACGGGTAGTGCCGTCACACACTAACATAATACTCTGCGTGGCTGACAACCGGGTAACGTATTCGTGTCCGCCTACAGAAGGTGCTGTTGTGTGTAATCATATCTCTTTGCTTTGTGTGTGAGCTTTCATCAACCTCACTCGATTGAACAAGGCGTCTTGATGCGTGTTCATCGCAGTATGGCTTTCTCAATGGTCGACATGCGGTCACAATGAGAATTGATGATCACGCTGGCATATTTAACCAAAAGTCGCCATTGAGTATGAGTCGGTGTTATTCTGGGCGATTAGTGTGTAGATCACATTTAGTTTACACATAGACAGTATGCTCCGCGATCTGATGCGGATCAGCATGGGTGATAGTCTTGAAACATCTCTGGGGGGTGGCAGAGAATTCCAGTCTATCACTCGGTGGGCTCTGGATCTGAACGGGCCGGCAATGACAGACCTCAAGACCACAGCTCCAACCTTGCTTGACATAAAGCTTAGCACATTTTTGCAACGCATTTTACTAGCTGAACAGGCAATTGGAAGGTAGTAGTATCTAGAACACCTTGACTGTAGAATTGATGAGTAACATCCTTGCTTGGTATCGAAGAAACATGTGCAAGAGAGACTGTAAAAACAATTGGATTGAGTGTATCGCTGAGGGTCAACCACTTTGTGATACTCACAGTATCGGGCTAATCTAAGCAGGTAGACACTTCTGGAAACGCAAATCACAGAGAAACAGTGTCCGATTCATCTGGTCAATGAGACCCAAAGAAGATTGAATCAGCATTAGAATCAAGATCACAGAAGACTAGGAAGTGGGAAACAAGCGCATGTCGAAGGATCTTGCCCTGCTGCAGCAGTGGAAGACGCTCTCACGTCACCACTCTGTAGAGGTGATGTTGAATCGACTACTGCTGTGGAATTCGGACCAGCAATCCCACTTCCGGCTAGTGTTTGCAATACCGACGTGGTCATAGATGTTTGACTAGAAATGGCTTGTATCGTGGCTGCTTGAGAAGTTTGTGCGTAGGGACTGTATGGCAAAGAGGTAGCCAGCACCGAGTCAGTGAGGCCCGTATCATCAGTCATGTCGGGCGAAGCCTGAGAAGTTGCGTAGGCGCTGCCGGCATCTGTCATGCCGGAGGTCGTCTTAGAGGTGGTGCGAATGCCATCGATACTTTCGAGTCCAGTGACGCTTGGATCAGCCCCTGGTAAATTTGTACCGCGTATCGTGCTGAAGCCAGTTGAGTTACCAAACATAGCTGTTGATGCGCCAAGACTACCCTGTGTGGCTGGAGATGTTCCAAAGGGCATGACAGCCGAGGTCGAACTCTCTACGCTTCCTTCATACGCAGTTCCACCGGCAGCCGTTGGCAACAAAATTGATCCTGAGGATCCGCCTGATGATTCGCGAGCCTGATTGGTTGAATTCGTACAGATGCCGCTGATAGATGTTCGTGATTCTGAGCCGTTACCTTCTGCTACATTGATGGAAATGCAGTACACTTCACCGCCGCATTGAAAGGTCATCGTGGCCATACCTCTAGAGACATCTGTGCCAATGACAGTGGTGAACGTCTGAGAGGTTGAGCCTGGACGATGGCAGGAAGTATTAGTATGCGGGTCCAGGATGAAATCTGATCCATCGCTGAAGGTAGCCAGAGCTGCGGAACAGGTCTGGTTTAGGGGTATGCTGAAGGTAAATGGATCGCCCTGCTGCACATCCAGCGTCAGACCATCCCCACAGTCTGCTTTTTGCGAAAACGCGTACTCTGTGAGACTCAAGAGAGCTAGCCAGAAGTAGTTTGCTTGAAGGATCTTCATTGCTTCTTGATCTTGGTGTGTCGCCTTTGACATCGTCTACGAGCTGGGAACCGGATACTGATATACGGTTCAGGCCACGTAAGATTTGCGTGGGTCTCTTTAGTAGTCTTTGTGTATCGTAACTTTCGTTTCTGATAGATAGCTTATTCGAGGTTGGCAGACGAAGATCCTAGTGTCAGGTACAGGGGGATATGATCAGAGGCTGACTAACATGAATCGCAGCCGCGTGAGAATCACATATTCAGGAGTAAGATGCAATCGAAGATAGGTTCAATGCCCATATGGACGAAGATTTGAAGACCTTGTTGATCTCAATGGCAATGTACTTAGTGGACGACTGGATCGTTGCCAATAATACATTTAAGTACGTACTGCACAAGACACGTGCAATTTACATGATAGACCAACCCTATACTTCGTGCCCACTTGACACTATACAATCCCAAAGGGCGTAGGTCCGATCATACTCAGATCTTGTCTAGGGCACCCTAAAGCCTTGCTGTGGCGATCTCCACTGCCACCTGCCATAGTATCGCTTTCAATTAAGCCAATGTGCTCTAGGTGTACACATAGCGCGATCGTGAAGCTTTCATCTCGCAGAGCTTCTTCCGAAACACAAAAGCTATATCCACAAGAGCTCTTAGAATGGCTCACTATCCGTCATACTATAGTAATCAGTGCCCAATACTTCACCCTTCTATCCTGGTAATGCTAGAATCTGTATGTGTTTTTTGATCAGATCAACTGCTACGGTTGCTTTTCCCGCACGTATCGCTGTAAATGCTTAGAGAGGAGAGAGAAAAACGTCATCACATGTTCACTCACGGTCACAGATGCCGATGAGTATCTTTGTAATGAGTCAAGTTTCTACTTGGGTACGAGAGGACGTGTGCCTTGATTGATCCTTCTCGCGCTATTCAAGATAGCTAACAAAGAAGGAGCAAAGAAGCGGTCAAGGAGCTGTGAATGTTTGGTGGAAAGCGGCCGCGCTTGTTTGACCGTGCGCGTTGGACTCACTCAGTTGGAAAGCGCGACCCGGACCAAACGTCACAGTCACAAGTGAACCATCACATTCAGCACGTCACGCCGTCCCATGTTCCAACTCGACTTTCACAAGCTTTTTCCTTGATCATCATCATCATCATCCTACACGGCGTGCCATTATTATATCAATAACTGAGCAAGACTATCGGCCTGCTAGTCTTCCACCGATACATTACCAATACGAAGCACCCCGCAGCGCGACACAACGACCATGATGGAGCCGCTCAAATTTGCGCCGTGGACATCAGAGATCGACCTAGGCTTCTACTCAGCGCTTGGTAACCTCAAGCTTAACCATGACAGACTGGACTCTGCAGCCCGCAGAGTACTGGGCGTGTAGCAGATCCAGACAAAGGACAACCCCGAGCGCTCAGCGCGCATGCAGATTCACAATACCGCCTTGACCCAAGACCAGTACGGACTCGTTGATGCATGCATGTCATGCTCATGATGGCTAATGCGATGCACAGTGTTCCCGCTGGCTTCTATCGCGGCGAAGGTTACATCCGCAACTACAACACCATGGACGAGTACAAGCAAGTCGACAAAGCCGCCCACATCGAACGCGCAGGACGAACCATCTGGGACGCCATCAACGACGGAACCATCTTCTCATGTCCCTCGCTATTATCCTCTTTCTCAGCCATCTGCTACGCCGACCTCAAGAAGTTCAAATTCACATACCAATTCGCATACCCCGCCTTGCACTCGGACCCCACATGGTCGTGTTCGACTGCTCAAAAGATCTCACCAAAGGAGACACTCGAGTTGGTTGAAAAGGTACAAACATGGAGATACAGCGTCGATGGAAGACAGCATGGCTTGTTTCTAGCAAAGAAAATCAGGGGGGACTTGCTTGATGACGACCATGAGTCCCACACCCCGCTTGACGAACCCGATGACCGAGACTTTGAGCATGACCACAAGCCCGATGACACACCAGACGACCGTTGGAACATTACTGCCCTAGCAGATTACGAGACGGGCTTCTTCAACGATGTTGACGCTGATGATCAATGCACATGTTTCGCCGACCCCTCGACGTTCGAGTCCAATCCTGGATGGATGCTAAGAGATCTGCTCGTCCTGGTTCGTCAACGATGGAGACTCGAAAAGCTGCACATCATGTGCCACCGCGAAACCCAAGCTCGTCCAGAGACCCCACACGCCATCTTCTTCGAGGTCGAGTCCGTCAAGCCTACCGAAGGTGATCACTATGCGACTTTCCCCTCGTCGCCCGAGGGTCGCGATTCGCTGTCATCTTTCCCAACAGCTAGATCGATCGCGCCATCAGAGCGCGTTCCCATGCCAGATATCACAGCATGGGATCGCGACACAAGGTCTACAAATTCTTCTCCTATCGTCAACATGGGCGTCTACATTTGGAGCTCATCAAGCGGCGTATAGCCCCTTCCATCAATTTCCACATTATTAAGGAGACCAAAGTCTTCCCCTAGGTGCACGCACTCTCGGTCACACGCTGCCTGATCGGCTTGGAAGTGAGGAAAATCACTTTTGTCGGCAACGCAAAACTCAGTTACAGCAACCCTGTACGTCAGCTGCTCTTCAACTTTGACAATTGTCTGAATGATGGATCTCCAATGCAGTCAAGAAGCGTGCTAACACATTCACAGTACTATGTTATAACAGCTTCAGCGCGTATGAGCATGAGCGAGGCTGAAGCCAATAGAAACGGCAAAGGCAACGGCAGAGGCAACGGTGAAGGTCAGGACAGAGGTTAGGACGGAAATTAGGACAGAGGCCAGAGCAGTGCCAATAGCAGTGAAAAACACAAGGGAAAGGGCAAAGAGAAGATTGTCGACCGTAGCGCCGACCACAAGAGTGTCGAAGACGACTATACCGACGATGACAAACCCGTCTGAACCAATGTCCATAAGGCCTCTAACAGATCCGTCCGGACCCAGACACCCGGCGGTGAAAGTTCAAACCCGACGCCTACCTTAACTACTAATCAGACAAAGCAGAGAAAGGAAGAAAGAAAGAAAGAAGAAAAGAGAGAAAAAAAGCGTACACAAAGGTCGCCTCTAGAATATCGGCTCAAAGGGTGAAGGCAAATTGCGAGTGCGTTGAGGCTCTAAGCGCTTCCTATGAAGCATAAAATTCGAGCCGCAGACCCTCTTCCTTGAATGTCAGCCAACATCATGAACGTTACAATAGAAAGAACTCGCCTTTCGCCTTTCTTTGAACTCGCTGTAAATTCTGATCCATACGTCTCGATCACCACATTCGTATCCACCATTGGTGGTATTATGGCATGCAGGTTGAATCTCCAATTTTGTAGTCTCGGGGCCTGCAACCCATGGCTTCGGAAAAGGCCAATCGGAGAAGTGCAGGAACTTTGCCGCTCGTAATATCGAATGCGGCTCCCATACTTCAGTCTTCGATCCCAAGTACTTGTGATGATCTGTACTGCGGAACTCGCCGGTGAGCAAGTCGTAGTCCCGGTGAGGCAAAATCAAACAGTCTCGACCGTAAAGATTGTTCACGATCTCCATGTCAAAGTCTGTCTCCTGTCGATGGTCGAAAGCATCTAGTATGCGTTTGAATTCTCGCTGCGATGGCTCTATCACGATTAACTGAGACGATAGTGTGTTGTCTAGCCAGTATGCCCGAGGCATGGCGACAGGAACCCGTGGCAAGAAAAACAGTTCATCCATAGGCTATGTTATTTATCAACATCCCGACAGCACATAGATTGACAAAAGCTGGACTACTTACCTGCAAGACATTGGCGTCTGAGTCCAAAATGATGACACGCTCGTACTGTGTTTGGTTGAATGCCAGAAGCTTCGTGAAGCTGTCTCCCCATGTGGCTTCTCCAGCAAAACGTTGGACATGGATAGGCACAAGTTTGACATTGTAGTTATCTCGTGCTTGTTGTAATAGCTTTGTCTCTGGAGTATCTGACTCGAGGGACCATTGCTCGGGATACATCATCAGACGCTCTGCTTTGCTTCCTAATCGATGCAGAGTCTCAAAAATCATGAGAGAATTGCACAGATAGTTCTTCTCTGTGACATACTGTGAGTACGCGAACCTGGACCAGTCGACAGTCACGTAAACATCGGCAAAGAGCTCAAGGTTGGCGTCAGTCAAGAATGACTCTAGTAAGTTGTCGTTTGTGGTGGATGGTAAACAGTGGCCAATCGCAGACAATTTTGAGCATAGATACGCAAACACTCCAAGAACCAAAAGGACCAGGGTCAGGCGTGGAACGCAGGTGAATACTCTTGAAAACAACTTTCGTGATACGGTGTATCTAGTATGACCTGCGCTTTCAGGTCTGTTCCTCTCTTGGTCTGAGGACTGGGCTGCGCTGTACCTATGCGCCCATGGCAACATACCAAACGAAACCGACATAATGCAATAGATGAGTGTTTTACAAGGATGGTAGACCAAGAAATGAAAGAAGAGAATTCGTTGATGAACATGTACCGATCACAGCGGGCAATGAGAACAGAAAATACTACGAGAAAGACATGAGAAGCCTGAAAGGGACCACTCGTCCAGACCGCTTTTCTGTCAGCATATAGCCTTGGGCCCAAGTCTCGCGCATGTAAGTCTCGAGATGCCATGCTGATTCTCTCCGCTAACATGTCGAAGAGGATGTAATTTATCGTCTTGTTCTCATGGAAAACCTTGGCGATGAAGTGCATGTCGTTAACATGAATAATACGTATCTCCTTGATCTTGCTTAGTTACACTTGAAATGCTCGTAGTCCTCCAGACCCACTTCTGGCAGTCATCCTGACCCTAGCCGGCTTTACATGCGCCTAGACTCGAAATTTGGACTACGACGACATTTGGATGTCATACAAGTAAATTACAAGACTGATCAACCGTACTCTGGTGACGGTAGTGTGGCAGGATTCACCGTCCAGTAAAGGCTACAATTCCATATCCTTTCAGGTAGGTAACGTCTCGATTTCAGCTTTTGCAGCCGGTTCTAGTGTAAACATCGGCACCATAGCGTCAGCTTCGCTCAAGGGACTCTCTGCCGGGGCAGCTATAGTGTTGTGTTTCTATAACTATCCTGATGTTACCGTATCTGTCTGAGCGTATAAGACCGACACTCTAATAGCGGCCCATAAAGCCTTGCGGCATATGTGAATCAGACACGAAGGATCATTACTATGAGACTTGCCGTAAGATGGCTAGCATACAAAATGTCTCGTCAACTTTGACGTCCTCCGAACCTATCTCGCCATCATCTAGTGCCACTGTTATTCACACCGTCACAGTGGGTAAAGGCTCACATCAGTTCATACCCGATATCTTGACGGCATCCGTTGGTGACGTGGTGAAGTTTGAGTTTTTCCCACTCATCCACTCTGTCGTCCGCGCACAGTATGGATATCCATGTATCCCCTACGAAGACGTTCTGGAAGGACAGGAGGGCTTTTTCTCGGGCCTGTTCCCTGTATCTGAGATAGCAAGCAATGTACGTGGGTAATAACCATCAGGCGACATCTGTCTGACGACTGACATAACCTTAGCCTCCAAATTGGAATCTAACGATAAATGACACAAACCCCGTGTTCTTCTACTGCTCTGCCCCGGGCTCATGCATCAACTACCAGATGGTTGGGGTGATCAATCCCGTAAGTACTCTTGAACCACAACTCACCTGATTCTGGACTCACGAGTTGTCAGAATTCGTCTACATCTATCTCTGTACAGAAACGGCTAGCCAAACACTCAGATTACATGCTCCAGCCCGGAGAAGGCTTCCCCTCTGAGGCTTCTGCATCTCTCTCATCCGTCATCCCAGTGTCGTCAGATTGGATATCTCCATCTTCCAGCACTGCATCTACAGGCGCAACATCTCCGGACTCACTTACATCTGGTGATAAATTGGCCCCTGCCACCATAGCTGGTGTGGTGATAGGAGTGATAGGCTTCCTTGCTACCATAGTTGGCTTGGTAGCCTACTTCCTCTACCGAATCAAAGCTAAAGATCGGAAAGAGCCCGATAAATCCCAAGTCGGAGTTGACTCTAGTCAGACATTATGTAACAGTGTCCCCGAGAATCCATACGTAGGACCGAACGGATCCTTGTGTGTATCACCGTGTTCGCCACAGCAGAACTTTACTCCGGACAGTTGTATCATGCACGAGCTTGATGGAGACCCGGGGAATATTCCTGGGATCAGTTCTAACAACTATACATAAGTTGAACTTTACGTCTGAGTCTCTCGAAGTTAATTTTGTGGAACAAACAGGGAAACAATGCGGTACTTGAATTAGCAGGAGATTCGAGAGCATTCCAGTAGTTTTCGATAGTAGGCGACTTGATCCAGATGGCAAATTCTGACTATCGTGAGCAACTCGAACTCTCCAGAACCTGGACGTGTGCACACATACATGTATAGGTTCGTCTGATGGAGAACGCAAGTATACAATGTAGGAATCAATTGTTTATTGCATTGTCTCCATACTCTCGGTGATTGACCAGCGTGCAGATACTATAGCGTTTGGCTTTCGACCATAGATAGATTTACACTACAGACACTACGGTATAGCCGTTCTGTGTCGATTAGAAAAGAGTGTTTACTGCATGAGGGTCTACACTAGGGGTGCCAACTGTGAGCTCAGTCCAAAATACGCACGTTCCTTGCCTACATCCACATTTACAACTTATGTAAGCTAACAATGTCTGTCGTTGCGCTTTCTGTTGCGCCTCATACGCCCATGGTCTGCATTTGGGTGACCTTCAGTCAAAAAATCTATCACCTAAGCCATTTGCCGTCTGTGCTGGATTGTTTCGCAAATCCAAATGTCCAGTCCCTTCGATACTATTACAATTGACCTGTAGCCCCCCACTCCTCACGACAGTGCTTAAATTTTTACTGCTTCGAGGCTGCTACCCGCTTCCTTGACTGTGTTGATAAAAGTTCTGTGGTACTAGCACAACCCCCCGAAGGTAATGGAGGATCAGCCGAATCAACAAGATAGAAGGTTCGAGCATCTCCAAACCCTTCTTCGACAGATACTTGCGGCAGTCACAGGTCCGGAGGACTCGGAGTTCTTTCTAAAGCCGTGCGTATGTCTGATGAGATTAGTTTCAACGAGCTTCGTTGCGATAACCAAGTTATGCTAGATATTAGAACCTCTGTCCACAGCACTTCAAACATGTGGGATACTCGACCAGTTCTGCAAGACCCTAGCCTCATATGGTGCTCAAGGGCCTCCACAAGGCCAAAGCCGGGCTACTGAGAGCTTGAATCCCTCTCGAAACTTTGCGCGCGCAGATCAAGAACAACAAAGTCCCAGGTCCAAGGCCACATCTCCCAAACAAAGTTGCAAGCCTATCCGCCCGCCCATCAGGTATGGATCTCGACTTACGGGGGGGAACACCCGATATGTACCAAACAATAAAACCCAGAACGATTCTCGCCCTCCAAATAGTGGATCGTGTCTCGTCCAATTCAGTCAAGCGGAAGACCATCTTTCTTCAACCACGAATGAGGAAGAACGATTCATCGAGAATCAGATGAAACTCATTCCAGACCTCAAAAAACGTGCGTATCAAGAATGTTTCAGCTACAAGTCTGTTCAACATGGCTCGCTTCTCAAACGGCTTGGTGACAGCGACCTAACACGTCTCGAATCCAGCAACCTCAAATTCCTACTCGAGATAAGCGTCGAATATAAAGTCAGCGATGAGACTCTTCACAGCTGGTGCCAGACCATGAATACGCTTCGTCGTTGCGACCCAATAGATAGATCCGCTCACTCTGCTGAGCAATCATCGACTGATCAGGTTGCAAAAGGGGCGGACGCTTATGAAGATGAGCGTGAGCGTGTCTGGGCTAAGCTTAAACGGTGCTTAGAAGCAAAATTTGGCCTTCGCTACTACTGCCTAGCACTTTTCTATCATCACAACAAGGATGGAAAGGAGCTGGAAGAGAGGGGCAGCAAATGCCCGCGAGGAAACAGCTTTGGGGACATGGCTTTAGACAGACTGATCGCAAGTCTCAAGCTCGACGCAGGAAAAAAGACGAGGGATGAAATCAGGACTCTAGTCCGCAGTGGGGAAAGATGGAGCGAACTTTGCGGAAAGTTCACCATCGGGATCCTCGAAGCATCTGCGGACTGTTTGGATGCAAAGTAAGATTGCTCTGGGTCATTCAGATACATCCCACGTTCTAACTGAATAGCATCGATAGCGTGCAAGTACGGCACTGGAAGCACTACCTGGATGTAATGACTCACTGTTGCCCGAACTTAGAAAACAGATGCAAAGCGTGGTCTAGTCAGGCTGAGAAATACGTGCACGAAAACTCCTTGAAAGATAGTATCGATGGCAGCCTCTTCGAACAATCTCGCATCTCGATCCAATCACTCGATCGTTCGGCTCTTCCAGATGATATCCGACAACTAGAAACTCTCTTCGAAATACACGGAGTGCATCAAGCTCCTCCCCACGATCCCGATAAATCTCTTACCGCCGAAGTCTTGACGAGCGCTTCAGATCTCTTTTGGCTCTTGACTCAATTTAGAGGGCACGGATGGAACATTCAGGTTTCGCAAGCGAAAGAACTAGCGCCTGAAGACGATACCGACGAATTGACCAAGCGATTTCGTACCACGCCGCGCCAAGAGAATGAAGTCGGCGCGCTGCCGTTCTGGAAAGCTGGAGCCTGGTACTGCGTGGTCGCCACGGCATACAAAGCTCTGATGATATCCAGTAATGGGAAAACGAAGGTAGAAAGAAATCGCGGATACAGAGGTAGAGCTGACCGGGCCCTAGTACCTCCGAAGCGTCGAGCGAGCCACCGACGAAGTTACGCCCGAAGTGATGTAAGTATCCTGTATGGTATAAGCTTGGTTGAACCTTACACCGTCCATAGGGAGTTTCACCATGTAGGATCGGAAATACCGATAATCGATGTCTGGGGCCAGTCGCTACGGGTCATTCTTAGTTTTTGCCGGAAACATGATGTCCAAAGATACGATGATGCGATCGAATTGCTGAACCCTTGTTGGTGGCCCTATTACGCCGCATGTATCCTGGCAAGTGCCAAGAGTCATACTCAAGCGATTTCCAAGGTAAGCAAAAGATCCGTGTCCCGGTCTGCATGCCATGTTCGCGAGCTGGTTTGACGATAGAAGCTAGGAACACACAACGACAAGCAATCGTTCCAATAAACGTCCATACCATGATTTATTTGAGGCGCATCTCGGATCGCCGCCACCAAAAAGAATCAGACCTTGAGTCATCGCGTTCTCGTTGGTGTTCCACTTCACACGGTCAGTTGTACGCTGCACGCGATCTTCGATGCAGGTGATGATTATTTGGTCCTGTCTGGTTGCATCCAGTTGTGTTTGTGTACTCGGCGATGGTCGGCCAAGGTGATACGCCGAT
>ERZ794946.289-NODE-289-length-21871-cov-4.290658_pt1 | contig 21871 bp, 21 predicted proteins | sample MGYA00433072_ERZ794946 | MGnify/ENA primary metagenome ERZ794946 (study PRJEB30137, sample SAMN04331413) | food metagenome | isolation source: Y3 must sample point D1 replicate A | place: Australia: South Australia | collected 2014 ...
TTGTGTTTGTCGCACGACATTGTGGTGCCTTGCATGATGTGGCTGCAAGTTGCAGCAAATTCGCCGTCTCGATAGACTCTCCGCGAGAACAGCTGCGTGTAACCCTGCGACATGGATTCATCAGGTTCGGAAGTACTGGTGGTCTAGTAGTACCAACCATCCAACGTGGACGTATGCGCTATAAACGCACGCCTTGACGACAGCCCAAACTCCGAGCACTACAAACACCGATCCACTGGCCAACTACATCTCTTTGCATTGCCACGAGTCTCATACACTGCCCAGCTCACGAGGACTGCACTGTGCAAAAACTGCCTTTGTTGTCATCCGTCTTGATCTAGTTGATTCTTTGATGGAATAAAGAAATCAAAGACCAGTCGAGTCGCTTGTTCTTTGGTGTTGCCAGGATTCTAGAATAGTAGGGCTCTTTGTGACATCAGTTTCCGCATCCGGTCCAGAGTCATTGTAAACAATGAGCAGTTGTCCTTGCTCCAGTCATCTGAAAGCCATGGATATGTCTACCAGCGGCGTAGAGAATCTCAGCTTTCCGCATGTCAACTGGCGGATACGTAACTACCGGCAACAATGTCACCTCGATTGATTCCAGATCCACCGGCTTTGGCTCCTCCAGGGGTTCACCAAAGTGACTATATTGCCAGGCTGAACCGCGCGGCTAACAGATTCGACGTGCATCCTTACCAGCCTGGGAAATATACACAGCTCGAACTCGATTCGGAGGATCCTATCGCTTCAGGCAGGGACTTGAAGATTGGTCCTCCAAGTCAAGTTCCAGATTGGCATCCTCTTTTACATAAATGGGGGCTTCAGGTCATGGCAGCGGCTGGTTTTGTCAACAGCACAGCTTATTCTGCTCCTGGACAATTTTACTTGCCATTAGGCCGCCTTGCGAAAATTACGGACGATCAACCAATACATCCTGTTCTGAGGGAAGACATGTGGCATAACCTGTTGCCCGACGAATACAAACTCATGGAACCGGCACTACGTCTAGCGTCTGCCATTCTAGATGATCCCGAAACTTTACACTTCTTTGCTGGACTCACAATTCCGACACGTCAGATGCCATGTCGTATGATCCCACACATTGGTATTTGTCCCGTCTTTAATGTCAGCGATCCACTCAGCGCAGCTGGACTGAGAAACACTTATAACCGACTAGTCGATATGCGTAATTCTATGAGATGGTGTTTGCAGCCTCAGGAAATGATGATGCAAAGATTCGGCGCTTTCGGTGTCACACAGGCAATGGTAGACGATAATGATAACACGATAGAAGGTGCGAGAGGGCCAGCGTACGTTTCGTCAGCGTTCTCTGCTGAATTTGGCTAATACTTCCGTCTAGCACTCGGTGCAGCGTATGTCATGTAAGCAGAGGATACACCGATGCTTTGAGAATGTATCTGGGCAGTCATCCCTCGAAGATTGGGCTTGGAAGGTTCATCAACGACACACAATTCCTTGCGGAAATACCTCTCCAAGACACCATCATTATTGATGAGGAAAGCGCAATAATCCGCAGTACACTTCTTATGGCAGATACCATCGTTCACGAATTCACGCATGCAGTCAACGCTGCCTACTTTGATTATACCGCGGTAATGTCTCCTGTTGCAGGTTCCACGCCTCAAGTCTGGGAACCCTATTTCGCCGGCGATAGAGCCAATGAGGTGGGACACGTAGTTAGTTCTTTTGTCTTTCGCGGAAACCCTCAGGCCATCACCCAGTTCTCCATACCGCAAACTCAACTCTCCCATAACCAGCAACAACACATTGGCACATTGGGGATGTTTTGGACCAATAAGTGGGACCGCTGGCGGCGTGATGATGGCGGCATCGGCGGCCTTGGTGCGTCAAGAATCATCGATGATATCGATTTTAGCACTCCAGGACTCTACTATCCAGTTCCCCAAGCGCACACCCAGAAGTTATTCTCTACGAGACTGTGGCAGGATGAGATTCATCGTTTCGGGCTGAATGCTCTTCGATTCCCTATATTGGACAAGTGGGCGGCTGAATGGACTCCACCAATGTACGAGCAGGGAAATTGGGGTACAGGTAGTTTCAATGTTGGGCCTGCTCCATCTTCTCCATGATGAATGGCATAGTGTGAGGTGCTACACATGATAATATATCTCATCGTCGCTCTTTCTAACCTCATTGTGTCTAAAAGTGCATAAGTGATGCTCACGCGTTTGCAACATCGGGTGTGTAGATAACGTTTTGTGCATTCAGATCATGATAGCCAGGGTTGCACTCTCAACAGGTGCTGCTGATATCACAAATGGCATAAACTACAACACGGTTGATTGTTTTCGTCCTAAACCTACTCGAAGTATCTAAAATGTGTCTAAATATGTGATAAGATACGCATTGGGCTCCTAAAGTGCTTTGTTATTGGTCTTTACCAAAATGATACTTTTTTACAATCACTTGGAGAGAACACACCACAAAACAAAACGAAAGCACACCTCCATCCAATGTAAACGATTGGGAAGATTTGGGACATTGAGATGATAGAGACTGGAGCGGATGAGTAGCTCTGATAAAAAGAGATCGTGTTCCAATGTTGCATCCGATTCCAGATGTGCCCAGATATATACAATTCTCGAATGTTGGACAGGGTGACACCAAGTCGCCTCGGAACGCTGCATCAACCTGGTCCACAATTCAAGATTGGTGGAAATTTTATTTGTATATGATTACGAACCCGACTACTGAGAGTAGTAGTATAATAGTGCTCACTCTACAAGCATACGGACCTTTAGCAAATCCTTCTTCACAATCTCATCCTTCTTCTCCAAAAACTCCTTCATGTCCCAAGTGACGCTGACGTATCTGCCGGCAAGCCATTCCCTCTTCTCGTTGACAAGCCAAGCAACCGTGTCAGCAGCCAGCTGTGGTTGATCGCAAAGCACGTGGTGGCTTTCCTTGGGCATCCTGCTAGCCAGCTCGGTCATAACGCCTCCGGGGTGAATACCGTAGCAGAGGATACCCTGATCAGCATACTCTGCCTGGATGAACTCGCCGAGTCTGAGAAGGGAGAGCTTGGTGGATTGGTAAGAGCTAGCACCGGGCATGATGACGTGAGCACCGATGGAGCTGGTGTTGATGATAGTCTTGTCGCCATCCTTTGTGTCCAGCAGAACGGGAATGAACGCACGAGCGACCAAGTAGGGGCCCTTGATGTTGACCTCCTGTGTCTTCCACCACTCATCAGGGTCACTCTCAGCAATCTTCTTGAAGTCCTCGAGATATCCGGCATTGTTGAAAAGGAAGTCAAGACCGCCGAACTCGCTCTTGATGGTCCTGGCTGCCTCCTCGGTGCTTGATACGTCCGTGACGTCTAGCTTGATGCTGATGACCTTGGGCGCGCCATGTCCAGCATCCTTTGCTGCTTTCTCTATCTCAGAAGCGAGGTCCGAGAGAGAGCTACGGGCGCCCAGTGCGATGCTAGAGGCACCAGCCCGAGCGAAGGATAGAGCCGTTTCCTTACCAATGCCTTTGGAAGCACCAGTCAAGAACACACGCTTGCCTTTCAGGTTCTGTGTTTTAGTAGAGATGAAGTCGTAGGTATCATTGTGGATAGTAGGAGTGAACTTGAAGCCTACAGGAATATCATGTTAGATTTGCCTCTATGTTGATCTCGATCATTGAGTGTTTGATACCAGCGTGATGAAGTTGAGATTCCGACATTGCAATTGTTGTGTTTGTGTTCAAATATGAGTGTGTGTACTTCGGGTTTGATTGAGGAGGTCAAGGTGAAGTTACAGGCGCAAAGATATGTACTGTGAAGAGAGGTGAGTACTTTAAAAGTTGATTAAGCAGTCGGTGTTATGTCTCTCTAAGCTCCATAACTCCGCTGGGGGGTGACATCATAGTTTCACAACGTAACTTTACAAGACTCGCGAGTCATGAGCTGGCTGCACGAAAAGTCGACAATTGAATTACCTACAGTAAATAATCTATCCAATCCTCTCTTGCGAGTGTTTTACATGACCCTAAGTCTTGGTGTAAACAACCTACCTAAACAAGTCTCCGCTGAAAGTACTATCGGATATCAACATGTCCACTCGCAACTCCTTACAACAGTCTCAGCTGTTGCTCCCCGTGTATCGTGTATATCGTGACTTCATCACTCCATCTCTTGTATGAATTCAGCAGCCGAACATCTTCGTCGTGCTGACATTGATTCGGCTCCATCTGAAATCTGTCACAAGGCTCTTAGCGAACTGGAATGGCCAGTAGACGTGGTACAGCCACCAAGCGGGAAGGGGGTCCCAGATCTCGTAGGTGCCATCTCTCCAGAGAAATAGATGCTCGAGGAAGGTTCCAAAATGCTCGAAGGCTTCACCGAAGCTATTGCCATGGATCTTGAGGAGCGAAAGAACAGGCAGTATAACACATGTTGTCAAGTCGTGGCCGATCCAGTAATATTTTCCTGGTTGGTGGGGATACACTGGCGGAGTGTAAGATGCTCCGTTGGTCCCTTCTTCCTTGGGTGTGGTCGGCTCCTCTAAGAGAGACATGTAACCCTTCTCGATCATCTCGGGTGTACTGTTGAACAAGGCAACGGCAGTATGCGCACGCGGATTGCACTCGATGGGATACAGCGTGACGACCATGTTGGGGTCTCTTCGTGCACGCTCTGCCTCTTTGCGGTCAACTAAGAAATCGAATGACAAATGGCCCGTAAAGTTCTCAGGATCACTTGCTGCATATTCTTGTGTGAAGCGTAGCATGTTGCGGCTCAAAGATGAATCTGGGGGAAGTGCTTCGTAGTGCATCAACAACTCTGCAGAGGGACAAGCTGTGAAAGCCTTGACTTCTCCACGAACAACCAATGCATGAGTGCAGTACTCGGGGCCGTCGATAAACTGTTGTAGGATCCAAGGACGACTCTCAGAGATCTGAAGGCGGGAAATGTGAGCCTTTGTTGCGGAAGCGGAGTCGAATGGCAACAAAGTCATATCGCCGCGGACAGAATCGTCTGTGCCAATGAACTTCATGATGAACTTCTTGCCTGAAGGTCGCACATCTTCGAGGACTCTCAGAGCAGCAGTTTTGGATGTAATCGTGTGGGTCTCGGGGACGGTGAGTCCGAGCGACTTGGTGTACTCAGTGAAGGAGTGTTTCTCGTGTAGCTTCTGTGTCGTGGCTACGTTGTACTGCACTGCCTTGCACTTTGTGAGCAGCTCGATCATCTCCTTGGCTTGACCATCTTCGACAGCGCTCGCTACACCAGAACAGCTGACCCACAAGTCGGCTTTTTCCTTTCGGACAATGTCCAGAATACTCTGACAGTATCTGGCCGAGCCTTCTCTGGTGCCGTCAGGTTTGGCAAGACGGTGGAAAGCCTTTATCGAACGAGACATGTGTCCGCAGGTGATTGGTAAGAACGGCGGCTCGAAATCAGCCCCAATAACATTATGGCCAGCGATAAAGAATAGGCGAGCCAGGACGAGGCCCTTGGTCATGCCTACGCCAGTCACCAAGACGGTGCGGGGCTCGAAGTAGCGCGTGTAGGTCGACCGCACTCTGGCGCGATGCGAAGTCGCTGGAAACGCGACGAGAATGCGGATCGCATAGCTGAAAAAGAGAATGAAGGTATCAAGTGGTAGGAAGAAGAAGCTCAATGCCAGCAGCTTGAGGTTCTGCAATGCATGCGCAAAGCGAGACGACTCAGCAGTAAGCATGGTGGCTGCACGAGAGTAAGAACGAGGGACACCTCGAGGAAGAAGCAGCTCCAGGTAGTGTGCAGCACTCGCAGGAGGTTAGCGAAAGGATTGCGAGCCTACGTGTCACTGTCACAACTAGATCATGGAATTTGAGGATCCATGTTTGTTGATCACGATAGCTCCGCGATAGCTCGGTGGATAGCTCCTCCCGTTTTCACATGCTTTCCGCTAGACAAACGTCATCGATCTGAGACCTCGGATTGCCTCGAGATGCGGCTAAACCCTAGAAGCGATATTGTACACGAAATCTTGGTTGGAAGTAGTTGAGTTCGATCGCGTCAGTGCTTCCTTCAGGAAGATGAATTGGACGGTCAACAGATCCGATCGTTGAGAGGAGTCGAAGGGAGAAGAAACGGCAGTTCAACAAAGCCCAGAGAAGTTTTTGAGGGGCAGAGGGGTAGAGCTCCAGCTTCTGTGCCCTGCATATTTTCACAATTCTGTGTTTACAGCTTGTGCAGATCTGCATGTGAAATTTGAAAATGAAGCAACTTTTTACTCGGGGTACATTTGGGTATCTCTTGTAATCTGCTGAGCCAGTTCTATGTGATCGATATTCTTCATATTCGTTTCCTCCCCCAGAATCGTGTACTAAGATGTATGGCGCATGTATACATTAAATCGTGGTCGCCCCCGGAGGCTCTGCTCCCGCGAGATCGGTTGCTCTGAAGCACGGGCTCTCTTTAAGAGGACTCTTCTCCAGTGCAGCGAGTAATTTCGACGCCGTCCTGTGAACACGTCAATGGCTGTTTGTCTGGACTCTGCAAATGACGTTCAACTTACTGGAACTCCCGAAGGCTCGTAGCTGTTGACCAGCTTGCTGTCGTAAACCAGGTTGGGGTTGCCCTTGGACTGCTGCAGCTTCTCCTCTGTTTGTCTGTTGGCGTACTGTTTGGCGGTTCTGTCGGCGAATCTGGCATCGGGGTTGCTCTCGTCCGAAGAAGCTTCCGCGGCCTTGCGCTTCTCAGCGACAGTGCTGCGGACATATTCAAGGTACGGTGGGTTTCCAGGTTTAATGACGTTGTCGGCCGCCAGCACTGATCCTGGAGTTACGAGCTTGAGCTCTTCGCAAAGCTTGAGGTCGGTCTTGTATGCGGGCTTGTAGTGGTCGAGGAACATCATGTCAATGTGCTTGAGAGTACCTTCGGTGTGCAGTCTCTTGATTGAGACAGCGCTGGAGCCAATGATGACCTTGACTAGATCTCCCAGACCAGCCAGGTCGACCAGCGAGGAAATAACAGCACCGAAGACAGGATCTCTTTCGAGACTGAAGTAACGCTTACCACCAGCCTTGCGCACAGCGTCGGCGTAGAGAATGCAAGAGTAACCAATGTAGCCTCCCAGCTCGACCTGCGTATTTTGTAAGCTTCCCATATCTTTCATAGTTGGTTCTCGAGGGATAGTACCATGGTCTCGGGCTTGACCTCTGAGATCAACTCGGTGACAATCTTGCCCTTGTCTTCTCCCACGTTCATGAGGTACTTCTTTGTCCGCGCAAACTCATCAATGGCAGCCAGGACCTTCTGAGGGTTACCACGAATCTCCTCAATCTCTGGCTTTCCGTAGATGTAGTGCAGGAGTTCGAGCTCGCGGCCATCATCAAAGAAGACCTCCTCCTGCTCGGCGTAGGCCTTGCTCTGGTCAAATTCTGCCATTGTAATGTTTCTTGTGTGGATTTTGAGGTTTGCGTGTTTCTAGTATCGAGTCGACGAGTTTCCAAAGCGATTGCACAAAACGATTGATTCCAATTCACTCGGGTTCCAAGCGAAGCACTACGTGGCAGGAGCTCCAAGAGCTGAGCTATCGGGGTGACGCGACGAGCCCCACTATGTGTTGACGACCCAAAGAAGATCGCTCGCGAAGACGCGATCTTTGGAGCTAAGAGGAGGGGTAAACCTGCAAGAAGCTGCTAGACTCTCAAACGGGAGAGTCCAATCATCATGCAAGCGTCACTGAAAACGGAAGCACTGACGCAAAAGCCAGATCTGCCCCTCACCTGAGCCCCGCATCAACACTCGAGCATGATCGTTTTAATTTCAAAACAACTCGACTTTGCTGGCAAGATAGATTTGGTTTCGGTTGATCCACTCTAGCCCTGCATGCTCACGAGTTTCATGAATGTGTTATCATATGATTTCGAACCATTGATGAGCCTTACATGTGTTTCCAAGGATCCGTGCTTCTTGGAACCAAACGACGACATTCTTTGAGCCGCAGAGACGGGAACCCCAGAAAACGTCTCACGAAAAGCTCCGAGTCTAAAGAGCTGATGTCAGGAACTCATCAGATCTGTGTGGGTCACTAAACTGAACATGGTTTAGACGGATCTCTTACCCACGACATGAACCCCACGGCCCAAGCCTAACAGGGAAGCTCAGCTGTTGGTCTCCGATCCTCATTGGACGTTTCCCATGGCCGCTGTGTTCCAAATCCATGGCAGCAGAAGCCTCATGGGCTTGCATCTTGCAGCGATTGACAGGTTTACGAACCAGGCCGGTGCAGGCGGTGCAAGTTCGTAGTGGCTAGTTTCTGTGCCGGCCAAACGGGGTTGGCCATGGACGCACGCCCATGACAGCAGGTGCATCGGAGCGATTCGCCTGGAGACTTCGTACCTGGATCAGAGTTAGCGTGAGTCTGTCGAGAAGCTGTTGACGTGATGCACTTGAGGCTCGAGTGCCGTGCTCCAAGATATCCGCCGATCTCGTGGCTGGCGAGAACATATGAAAACCCCTCTTCCTCCACCGTCAGCTCTTCCCATCCACCTTTCTTCTTTCAATCCCAACACCTCTCATCCTCTTTTCAACTTTTCCCTGCGTCTGTTCAACACGCATACAAACACCGCAATCATGTCTGATATGAACGCTACTGTCCAGGAGACCAAGGCTGGTTTCCATGTCTCTGGCTATGAGAAGATCGAGTACGACTTCGAGTTCATGGATGGTGTCTTCGACCCCAAGAACAGCCAGTTGGCCGACTGCTACCAGCGTTGGGGCAGAGCCCTGGCAGTCATGGATGCCAACATCTTTGATGTTTACGGAGACGAGATCCAGAAGTACTTCGACCACTACAAGCTCGAGCTTTCCATCCACAAGACCATGATCGGCGAGAAGGCCAAGTCTATCGACACCCTCTTGAGCATCGTTGACTCGATGAACAAGTTCGGTGTCTACCGCAAGGAGCCCGTTCTGGTCGTTGGTGGTGGATTGGTCACCGACGTTGCCGGGTAATACACACACAATGATCCACCGCCATAGATCTATAAGGCACTCTGGCCAATATCTCCTAAGCGGTCAATCCCTACTTTTGAGCACATTACTAACCGTTTACAGTTTCGCTTGTGCGGCTTACCGCAGAAACACCAACTTCATCCGTGTGCCCACCACTGTCATTGGTCTGATTGATGCTTCCGTCTCCATCAAGGTTGGCGTCAACTACGACAACTACAAGAACCGTCTTGGTGCCTACCACGCTCCCATGAACACCTTCCTTGACTTTGCCTTCCTCCGCACTCTCCCCGATGCCCAGATTCGCAACGGTTTTGCAGAGTTGATCAAGATCTCCACCTGTGCCCACCTCGACACCTTCAACTTGCTGGACAAGTACGGTGAGCAGCTCATCTCCACTGGCTTCGGTCGTCGTGATGGTGCTCCCCAGGAGGTTCGCGATGCTGCCGACAAGATCAACCGCGCTGGTATCCACGAGATGTTGAAGCTTGAGACCCCCAACCTCCACGAGATTGGTCTTGACAGAGTCATTGCCTACGGCCACACGTAAGTTGACCTTCGTCTTGTACCAAACATACCTTTACTGACGACATTCAGCTGGTCTCCTCTCCACGAGCTGATCCCTGACCCGCCGCTCCGTCACGGTCACGCCATCTCCATTGACATGGCTTACTCTGCCACTCTTGCCAACCTGAGAGGTATCCTCAGCGACGACGAGCACAAGAGACTTCTCAACCTTTTCTCGCGTGTTGGTCTTTCTATGGATGATGACCACTTCACCGAGGACATCCTCGACAAGGCCACCAAGGCTATCCTCAAGGTAAGATGATTTGATCCTTAACTCTTCTTTTCCCACCCCATCTGACAACTCTTTTCCAGACCCGTGATGGCAAGCTCCGTGCTGCAGTTCCCAGCCCTCTCGGCTCTTGCGTCTTCCTCAACGATGTCGAGGCATCCGAGATGAACGCCGCTCTCAAGAAGCACAAGGAGATTATGAAGTCCTACCCTCGCGAGGGTAAGGGTCTGGAAGCCCATGTCGATTCTTCCGACACCGGTTACACCACCAACAACAAGGGTGTCGAGAACAAGGCTTCAAACTCTGCCAGCAAGTCTGTCATCAACGACGATGTCAAGGATGGTGTCAAGCCCGAGGGCAAGAAGACCGCCGAGAACATGGCCAGCGGCCCCGAGGGTGTCAACGGTGTCTCGAACCCCACCACCAACGGAGCCAACTCTCTCGGTCAGGGCGAGTGCTGCTAGATCCATCTCTTTCGTTGATTGATTTGGATTGTTCTTTGATGAAAAAAAGCTTTTTGATACCACCGGTCCTTGGATGTGCCGGAACAAAAAAACATCACCTTTAGGGGCGCAAAGCAGGCGCCTTTCATGTAATAATACTTGCATAGATGACACCTCCCTGCACAAGGGATGGTACAGCTAGAGATAGCTACGAACATTCAATTATTGATGATTTACCAATAGTCTTTTTTCTTCGTTGCCGATCCCGTCAAGTGAGATTTGAAAAGTTCCATGATGTGGAGTGCACGAGCTCCCTTGTTCCCATCACATGCCAATCATTTTTCCACTGTGCAATTATCTATGCAAATGTACGCAGTACATACTGAGCATACAAATGAAGCAGAGCAATGTTTTATGAATCTGTTCTCTGAACATCGTTTCTCTAGTGGTCCATAACTGCGCATTGTGATGGCTGCAGTCTCATTGTATGCATCGAGGGCACGGCATGCTGGCGCTGGTGTACTCGAGTGAGTAGAGGAAGGAAACTACATGCACTCTATTCCTCCTTTCTATCGACGCTATGATCGATTGATTGCAACAACAAGCGATGTCCTACTTGCGATAAAGATTCGAGGAGTGATTGGTGTGACGAGATGGTCTGCAAATTGATGATCGACGTGCTCTGTTTACGAGGCTTGGAAATCAACACGTGCAACTCGACCAAGTTCATGGCTTCATTGTCCGGATGCGACAATGGTTTAGGGCTATGATTGACCGCCAGAGACCTTGAGCTGAACTTTGTTAGATGTATCGTCCTTGAATAGCATTGATCAGTCGCAGCGTCCAATCTGCGTTCATATCAATCAGACGCTGGATCTTCTGCTGTGTTGCATCTCTGATCTGCCCCCCGCGACGACAGCTCACGGGCCATGAAGAGAAGCGTATATTGGCGGGTCAATATAGAGAGATGGGCAATCTGATCCCTTAGCCGCGTGTCGCATTGCGGCGCTGGTCGTAAGAGAATCTCGTAGAGTTTTGTTCGCTCAAAGACTGTGATTTTCGCAAACGCAAGGACACTGTTAGGAAAGGAATGCTGGCTCCACGCTCAACGAAAAGATCCGGCTTGGCAAAGATTTGAGAGCTGAGTTAAGAGCAGATTTGGAGTGTTACGAGAGTACCGAAGAATGACAGCTCCACGGATGACGAGGTTGCTGACAGGACGGCGACCAGTGCGGTCTACGCAAAAGAAGGTTGTCCTCCAGAACAGTTCAAGCGGCACGGCTACTGACGATGAACGCCCGATGAACGCCAACCGCGCGGTACTCGGGAACTTGGCTTTCTTACGGCAAGCGGGCGAGTGCGGATTACCGTTGCAAGTACTTTTATTGCCGTGGATGAAATGACTCGGTCGTCACACAGTCACGCAGGACGCAGAAGATGTGATGAGAGGGCCAATGGCATCTGTATACTGGGGTCCGGTCGGCGGAGCGGAGAAGTCGACTGCGGAGGTGTGATGGACAAGTTGGTAGAGATTCATATAAGTAGATTGAGCGTAAACAGAGACAAAGCTCGGAGTGACGAAGATCTTTGCCTGTTCCTGGGGGCAGCATGGCTCTTTATGGGTGGCGCATGGGTCGCGCGCTGCTCAAATTGCACATAAGGCTCGACCATGGCAAAGCCAGGGTGGTTTTAGCAAGGGCATTGGACCAAGTTGGCGACGGGAAGGAATGCTCGTGACGGAGGTGCTACTATTTGTTGATCCAAGGGAGAAGGGCGACTAAAGTTTTGATAGATAGGCAATCGAGCCTCCATGTCTTTCATCTACGGAGGGACTGCCAAAAGAGAAAACCCTTGTGTACCTGCCATGTGCCGCGAGCGTTGTCGTTGTCGTTGTCGTTATTCGTGAGAGTCGAATTATCAACGGCGTGCAGATTGGCCTCAGGATATAGGAGCAGGGGGATTTGCGCAGCATGCCTGGAGGAGGGGTGCAATTGCTCCTGCAGCTCGAGCAGGAGAAGAAAGAGAAAGAACAACGGCACTCTCAGCATTACTTGTACCCGCGCCCTCAGTCCTCTCAACCACAGTTACGACAGCCCCAGCATCATTATCAACACCAGCAGTATCTCAGCCCGCAGTCGCATCCGCCGCCGTCGATTCCGCTGCCGCCGTTGCCGGGCATGAGAAAGACACGCAGCGCCGCCCAGGCAGAGCGAGCCGACGCGGCTGAAGATGGCTCGGACAAGGAGCGGGACACTGCAGCTGCCTCTGCAGCAGCAACAACAATCGGACTTTCAGGCGACCCACGGGCGCGTGCAGCTACGGGAATCCCTCGATCCGTCACCTCATCGCCATCGATTCCTACTCTGCGCACTCAAGCATCCTCACCGTCGCCGTCGCTGTCCCCGTCGCGAGTGCCGACCCCGAACTTGCGCAAGACGGTCAGCATCGAAGCCTTCCCACGACCCCCTGGCAGCGGCAGTGGAAGTCCCCTTGCGCAATTGGGCTCCCCAAGTCCTCGAAACACGCCGCAATCCTCGAGTCCTCTTGTCTCCAATTCCTATTCTTCCTCGAGTCCACGACCACCGCTGTCGCCATTACAACCTCCTACCGGACTGCGCCGACCCCAGTCCAAGCCATCCCTGCGCAACCTACGCTCCAAAACATCTACTGCCTCGCTCAGTACGACCGCAGTTAGCGCTGTCCGAACCTCAAAGAGCGAGAGCCTGCTCAGCATACCCTCTCCGCCTGGAAGTCGCTCGTCGTCCGCCCCCGTTTCTCCTGCCACGCCACTCACCCCCATTGCCGATGAGACCATGCTAGAAGTCATGAATTCTGACAAGGATAAAGAAGCAAAGGGAAACATCACTGTCAGTGTGCGCGTGCGCCCTGATGCTGCTGCAGATACTCAGCCAGATGGAGAATGGTTGGTTGATGGAAGACGATCCCTGATAAGTTATGAAAGTGGAGAATATCGCTATGGTGTGTCAACCACGTGGTCCTTGTTCAATCAAGATGATGCTGACCCTGTCCTTCGCAGACAATGTATTCTCACCACACGACCAAAATGCCCGAGTATACGAATCAGCCGCCAAACGCCTTGTACGACGTGTCATGGAGGGTTACCATGGTACCGTATTTGCTTACGGTATGACGGGCACCGGCAAGACCTTTTCCATGCAAGGTACTGCCATGTCTCCCGGTGTCATCCCCCTCGCCATTACCGACATCTTCTCCTACATTCGCCAGAACCCAGCTCGTGAGTTTTTGCTGCGCGTCAGCTATCTCGAAATCTACAACGAAAAGATCTACGACCTGCTCAATCCGGATTCGAACGAAGAGATCAAGCTACGCGAAGATCCTCGCCGTGGAGTTTATGCTACGCCCCTGAAGGAGGAAATTGTGCAAAGTCCGAACCAGCTGCTGAGGGTTATTGCGCGCGGTGACCAGCAAAGGCGTGTGGCAGGCACACAATTTAATGCTCGCTCTTCACGCTCGCATGCTGTCGTGCAAATCGTTGTTGAGTCGCGTGAACGCTCTGCCGCCCCTGTCGACGACCACAGGCGCGACAAGTTATTACCCGGCAGTGTTCTTGTATCGACTCTTTCATTGATTGATCTTGCTGGATCCGAAAAGGCTGCCGAGAGCAAGGAGCGACGTACCGAGGGTGGCCATATTAACAAGTCCCTACTCACACTAGGCACTGTTATTGCTCGCCTGTCTGGCGACAAGGAGCTCTCTGAAAAGGACCAAAAACACCTTCCTTACCGCGACAGTAAACTCACTAGGCTCTTGCAACCTGCCCTTTCCGGAAACTCACTGGTCTCCATTCTCTGCACTGTTCAGCTGTCTTCGGCATCTACCAGTGCCGCTGCAACCTCCTCGCATACAAGCGAGACACTCAACACGCTCAAATTCGCAAGCAGGGCTAAGAACAACCTTGTCAGCCACGCGAAGCGAAACGAGTCAAACCCTGCCGATGGCGCCGACCCACGAAGCCGAGCTCTGCTTGACAGATACAAGCTGGAAATCATTGAACTGCGAACACAACTGGAGGAGCAGAGCAAAATCAAAAACGAGGCGGAAAAAGCCGAAAAGGCAGAGGTCGAAGAGGAGCGATGGCGGGAAAGAGAGCGTGAGAGTGCCGAACGCCATGAAGAGCAGATGCTGGAAATGCAGCTCGCCAGGACTGCCCTCAAAGAGCGTATCGCCCACTTGAACCGGCTGATATTGAGCTCGAAGTCACTAGGTGTGAATTCGGGGCGATTTTCCAACGCTAGCTCGAGCATGCCAGTCCTTCAAAGGACGAGCACACACAGCACTTTGGAACGGCCGAAGAGCCGGAGACCGGGCAGCAGTGGGAGTCAGACCACCTCGAGTCGCATTCAATCCGGTTCCACTGTAGCGGGCATGCTTCCAATAGCACGGACCTCGCAAATCGAATTGGCTTCCGGATCGGAAGATGAAAATGACGAAGAAGACATGGCAGCTGATGAGGACGCCTTAGAACCCGGGAGTGCCTCCTCGGCCCGTCGAATCAGTGCTTTACAGGCTGACCTCGCAGACAAGGACCGCTACATTTCTACTCTGGAGAAACGCTTGTTGCAGACTAGGAACAATTCTTATAGCAGGGCGAGCAGTGCAAAATCTCCTCTGCCCAGCAGTCCTGTACCATCCCGAGATGGACAAAACTCAGACACCGTCATCAAAGAGAAGGATCAAGAGATTGAGCGACTCCGGCAAAAGTTAGAAGATCAGACACGAATGGTGTCGGCCCTAAGGAACGCAGCCAGGAAGCGCGACATGCTCGACACTTCTGGGGCTCTATCTCAGCACCCAGCTTTCAGGCAGAGTCCAACCACCGCGTCGCCGGAGAAAAGGGAGCCACGCATACCTTATCGCAGCATGAGTCGCCCAGAGCTATTTCGAAGCGCCAGTGGGCCGATCGGTCCTGTCAGCCAGATGTCACCGCCTGGCTCACAACCTGGCTCGCCGCCTCCTGGGGTGCAGAATTTCTCTCGATTGTCAAAGCATCCCGCTACCTCTCTCTTCCCACCAGATATGGAGGGAGGTGAAGTCAGTGGAAACACCGGATCTCCCGTCGACCCGTCGAACCACGTGGGCAGAGTTCGGAGCGCTAACAATGTGCCCGGCACCCGCAAGACCGTGGACGAGATGACAAAGCTCTTGGATGAAATGATTCAAGACAAGGTCGACACTGGCCATGTGATCCGCGGTGACAGAGGCAGCTTGCGGGTAAAGCGCGACACGGTGATGAGTCGTGCGGGCAATGAAGACTCCTCTCGTGACGCTCAAGCAGGCGCAGCAGATCCGTACTACGAGAAGGCGCAGTTCATCTGAGTGTCAGTGGCTTGGTCAAGGTACCTTTCTCTTCTTGACTCCATTGGCTGAGCTGGGGGAAAGACGAGAGTCCGCGGAGGGAGCAGACTATCTTTATGTTTACGCGTCGACGGAGGAGAGTAATGGCTCCAAGGGATATGTACTAATTGGAAAAGGAAGGATCATCTGGGTGCCAGGATAAAGGCCTGATGGTGGAGGGTCTGTGATATTTTAGCGATTCATGTTGCGGGTTTTCCTTCTTTTGATACCCAATTAACAGAGCATGCAAACTGGTCGAAAGCCTTTTTGCCTTTTTTTTCTTTTTCATTCATGCATTTCAGGCTTCTGTTGGTGGTGGGTGGCCCTGGGCATCACCGCTAGGGAACAAAATCTCCGAGCAGTCATCTGGACGGAGGGCCTTGAAGGTAGTTTTGTACCTCTAGAACAACCAAGGCAGAATAGACACGGAGATAATCTCAGAAGGGGAAAGAGCACACCTACTACTAGAGTATTCATCCACTGACTCCTCCCCAAAACAAGAAGTTGTTTCCGAGCAATGTCGTCAAACGTTGACAAGAAGGAGATTATCACGATTCTTGGTTCACAGGCGGGAGCATCGTTGATCTTGAGAGGTCACGGTGCTCTTTGGGTTGGTAAGCCTGAAAACGAGGGCTGGGTCTACTCGGGTTGCGCTGTTGCCAGTGTAACATTGCAGGGCCGACCGTATGATGTTATGGCTGTGACGGCAGGCTTTCACGGCACGATGCTTTTCCTTCTAGAAGCTCCAGTGATCAGGCCTGCCAGCAAGAATGAAGACATCATTGCCTCCGCATTGATGTGCGGGTTGGGTAAATGTGAACGGTGTCTTGATCAGAGCGTTGTGCGGACATTGTGGTGTGCCTGATCGCGCAATGTGATCTTTCATCTTCATTTCGGATATAGTCTGGATCAATCACGAAGACGTCAGTTGGTATTGTATAGGATGTGCATCTATCTATCCTCAATTGAATTGAAGTTTGACCGGATTGCTGGAAATCTTCAGGGAGTGAGACATTGCTGCAAACCTCCCGTGTCTGTGTTGATGCGGGTTGTCGTTTTGGATTGCAAGAGAGATCGCTTAGCGCGCTTCGACTTTGCCGAGGCCAGTGAGCATTTTTGTTTGGAAGTGCTGGCTTGCTGTCATGTTTGGGAAAGTCGACTGGCTTTTGCCGGCGGCAGTCTTGCTCTTGCCGCAAAAGTTCCCCCTTCTAGAAGCCTTGTGGAACGTCGATGCCCCTCCTTGTCAATTTCGCGAACAGACCCACGCCGCACGCGGCTACAAGAGCAAAGGGCTGCTCGACAGCAGGGGCCTCTCTACCTCGTGGCTTCTTGCCCTGGATGCTTGTGGTATCACGGCAACATTGCACAATGGTGTAAGCAGTGTGCGGATACTGCCCAATGGGTTCCTCTCTATCGGTGAAGCAGGACAAGGTAGAAAGGTAAGTTAGAGTGGAAATAATGTCGGCCGGCTGGTTTGACCGTTTCGTGGTTTGGGAATGCTCGGCGACCAAAAGAGGGGTCCAGTTTTTCCACAGTTTCGCTCTTGCTGCCCAATCACGCTTGAACGATACCCAGCAACAGATCTTCCTTTCAAGACGACTTGGAGATCGTGGAGCGCCAACAACCTTGATAGATTAGCAACGGGGACACGAGGACATGTTCAATCACCGATCTATACGCGTTCAACTCGAAACCAGACTGCCCGTTGCTAACTCGACACACTTGGAAGCTATCATTATGGTAGAAAAGAGCTTCGGTCAGCATGGTCAGGAACATGAGTTCTAACAGTGTCCGGGCGCCGTTTACTGTCTTCACGACTCTTCTCTGCCACCTCGTCAAGCCTCCCGGCGCCGCCGTCAGCCTTGCCCGCACCATCCGTTACGCATGGGAAACTCGACCCTCGAGTCATGATGAAACAACCTTGTCCACCGAGGCTTCTCCCCCTTCCTTTTACCATACAGCGGCGCCGTGTCAGCGCCACGGTGCGGTCTCGTCTGCCCGAGATTGCCGAGTTTCGACTTGAACAAGAGACCCGAAGGCGTGGTGATTGGAAGAAAGGTAAAGGCCGGATACAGCGCGTGGATGTACGTGTTCAGGGATCGACGTTGGACGTTGCGAAAAGAAAATCAACGCTCGGTCCGCTACCTGCCACATTTTGGCTTTTGCTCCAGCAGAACTGGTTGTTGCCAAAATCACACACAGCATTGCGCAGTGACCGGCAGCGGGGCTGTCGTATTTGGACTGGCGGTGGACATGAGTTTCGACGAGTTGACTGGGTGCTACTGGGCATCTCTCGGCCTGGTCCGCGACCCGGTGTAGCCCATGTGTTCGTCGGGCATCACCAAGCATCCAAAACATGGAACCTGCGTTTTTGATCCTAGACCGTCATGTGCGAAGCTTTTCGGCTTTGCCCTCTCTGGCAGATGTGTGGTGCCTGCTCGCGCTTTTGGTGCACTGCGACGCTGACGCCCATCTCTGAGGCGTGCCTGGAGTTGTGCACACACCACTCCCGTCCCCTGCTCATTTCAGTGCGTAGTGAACCGTAACAAGACAGATCCCTCTGCTTTCCTTCGCATGTTGTGATGACGAAGGTGTCCGCAATTGCTGCGATTGGCACTTTTGGGAGGGGCTGCTGTTCTGTTTATATCAGCTAAGCACTTTCCTCCACTGCCGCAAAAACACTTTTTTCTTCCAACAAGCGATTGATCCACAATCTGACTCCCCACTGCCTCGACCCCCCCTTTGCAACACAAAAAGTGGCGGTATGTCATCGGTTATGATTGCTCGGCTTTGTTCAGAACCCTCTCTCAATCCTGCATTCCGACTGCCCGACTCTTCTTCCTCTCAACCCGGTGCTTCGGTTACTACAACCAAAAAGTACTCCCCTACATCGACTCCCATCATGTACTCTGCTCGCAGTCCGCTGGAGGACTCTTTCAATATCCAGCAGCATTCACAGCCCACTTCTCGGCCGGCTCTAAGCAGACGCCCTACTCTGCTTCAACAATCTGGCTTGTACGTGTCCAGTGACAATCGTCTCCACTCACCGCCCCAAGCAAAAAGCTAATCTTATCATATCAGGTATACGCCTGCATCACCAGAAGCCAATCGCTCTTCTAGGTCATACTTCTCCTCTGGTTTGCAAAATGACCGCTCATGGCCGTCATCACCATGGCCCACGACCAACCCCAGAGATTCGGGCTCTTCAGTCGGCTCGACCAGATTGTCTTCAGCTGGAGGTCTGGCAGTCGGCTCTCAAAGATCGCCTAACTTGCCTGTGTTTCCTCCATCACCAGACTACTACAGCTCATCCATCTCATCAAACCCTTACACGACAGCACCACCCCCAGGATTTAACACAGTAGACATGAATATTCCCAATAACGCTCAGCAGCTGCAACAACTTCAGCAGTTGCAGCAACAGCAAATCCAGCAGCAACTCCAACAGCAACAACAGCAGCAGCAGCAGTCGGGTATGCTTCATCCCAACTACAACTCCGCCGCCATGGGCAACGACGGGGGTGCAATGTTGCCTGGCAGCTCTCACCGCCGCTCTTCAGGCCGTGACGAGTTCGACGGGCCTCACCAATTACTAGCCAAGCCTACCAACTCGCACCTCGAGACTGCCGAGGCCGAGTTGATCCAGCTTCCCGTATCTCTGTACGCCGAGGAGCAAGATTCGATACTGACACGCGTCAACGACCGTCTCTCCCAATGCGCATACGACTTTGTTGCGAAATACCAATTCCCCATTCCTCTGGAGCCTGACAAGAGACCCGTTCGCGTTCCCGCCGACCGCGAATGGACAGAATGGTGCTACCTGCTCAAGCGCCTCGCAACCAAACGCCGCATCCCAGCCCGCGTTCTCTACAACGGACAGATCAAGCAGCTTGTCACCGTACTGGAAAACTCACTCGAGATGAGACACGCAGCCAAGCACCAAAGCAGACCTCTCAAGGACGACCGCAACGTACTGCAGCTTATTTCCGCCGGCTTGCAGGTTTCGAAGATGCTCAAGGATCCCGACGCCATGAGGTACCTGGACGAGCTGTACGTTGCTGCCGAACGCTTGATCGAGAGCAGACGTGGTACCCCGTCATCGACCTAACGTGGCCAACATTTGTTCTCTCCGGATGCGCCAGGCCGCAAGCCTTCTTCAGGGATCTTTTGGCAGTTGTAATGTATAACATATCGCAAAAGGCTTGAACGGCGAGCAGGACTACATTGGTCGAGTGCAGGATGCATGTCTTTGTTCTGCCTTCGGATGCATTGGAGACGTCTCCGTCACACAACAACCGGACGTTGGCCATACGTTTCAGCCATGGAAGCCACCAACATGCCGGCATTGGACCGGCAGTTTCTTTATGATCGACCTTTCTCCTCTCTCAGCAGGGCTGATCATCTTGTTTCACTTCTGTACCAACCCTTTTCTGACGACAAAAGAATGATGGGTCATTTCTTCACTTCTCCTCTCTTGTGCTTTTCTTGACGATGGCTTGATTCGTTTGACAGGGGATAGAGCGGTACACATGACATGGTGGCGATGTCTATTATCTTGTTTTGCATTTACCGGTAGTTGGTTCTCGTTTTGGTCTGTACTTTTTATTTGGTGTTTTGGGCTAGGTGCATGCATTGCAAAAGGGGACGATCTTTGAACGAAAAGAGAAAAAGAAGGACATTGGAACCTTTGTGTGTTCGGTATACCCTAGTATTGCGACAGTGGAGAGTCAGATAGTTCACATGTAGATCAATACAGAGGTGCATCTTCTTACTTTTCTCTCGCCGATTGGGTTACGGTACTGCTGGATATTTGTAACCTTTTTCCACCATGCTCGATCTCACCTAGCCCTGTTCTGACAATCCTTGTGTCTCCACGGAGTCATTTGTGCCTTCTGCTCCAGCTCAGTTGCGTCTAGATATGTGTCAACCAATCACCCCTTGTCAAGGTCGATCCATCGTCGTTCTTTTCTTGACTAGTCATGTCCATCATTCCTTCTCGACATGCAGAGTCGATCGCGTTTTCCTCGTTCAGAAAATTCAATCGTTCCTTGTTCATCTGCTCGAGTCAGTCGTTTTTACCACCTTTGTGGTGTGGAGTCTATCGCTCCTTCCTCTCTGTCAGCTCATTCGCAATCTATCCTCCGTCTAGTCAAGCCGATTGTTCTTTCTTCGTCTGACAACTTAATCTTACTTCCACCTTTGGTCATGTCTTTTGTGTTTGATCTCGGATCATGCTTTCCTATCTTACCACTTTCGATCGTTCCTTCCTCTATCTTTCAATTCGATTTGCTTTTCTTCTTCGTCAGTTCCGCCCTGTCCTTTTTTGCCATGTCCATAATTTTCTCCCTTGATCGTGCGAGCAAATCATCCGCTCTGGTCAACTAATTGTCGCTTTCCTTGCCTTCAGATTGATCATTGTTCTTTATCTGTCAATGCAGTGATTGTTTATTGCTTTTGATAGTGGGTGTTTACAGCACCAGATAGACTTACCTCCTCATCAATCGATACACTGTCTCTAATCGCTGTCACTTGTCTTGCTGATGGAAAGCGAGCTTGTCATTCTTCGTGGTCACATGCCAGGGATTTAGCTTCTTGAATATCCGTAGAAGGTTGCATTTCAGAAGTATCTAACTAGAACACAGTCCAACAGAGATACACAGCCGTGAACGACTGTTGAAGAGATCTGGTAGAGGTTAAGCACAGCTTACATGGAAACGAAGACCAATGGTATAGACAGAAGCTCAGAAGCCAAAGGAAAAGACTTGTAGAGTAGAAGTAGGGAGGAGCGTTCGAATCTCAAAGGAAGAATTAAGTGGAGTTGAAGGAAGTAACTTCCATCTTTGATAGAGATAGAAACATAGTATGAGCAAAATGGAATGAACGAATCAGTAGGAACCCGAGCAGAAATTCAAGTCAGAAAACCGAAAGAAGGCAACTACACAATATGAGCTAAGGAACATCAACAAGACGGCTAATGCACTGCAAGAACAATATCACATTCACCACTAGACTAGTCACAGAGTGAAGGGGATTGCCACGGTGGATACCAAAGCTATAGCTTATAAACTATATATGAGAAAGAAGCTCAATCTTCATCCATGTCTTCATCCATGTCTTCATCCACTGGCGGCGATGCTTTCTGTGGTAATGCTGTCGCCTTCTTTGGGAGATGTTTCCCCGCTACTTTGCCCGCCTCTGAGGGCGTCATGGGCTTTTTCACTGTGCCATCATCTCCATCATCTCCATCATCTCCATCATCTCCATCATCTCCACTGCCCT
>ERZ794946.290-NODE-290-length-21667-cov-3.541412_pt1 | contig 21667 bp, 10 predicted proteins | sample MGYA00433072_ERZ794946 | MGnify/ENA primary metagenome ERZ794946 (study PRJEB30137, sample SAMN04331413) | food metagenome | isolation source: Y3 must sample point D1 replicate A | place: Australia: South Australia | collected 2014 ...
AGCTACTGTAAAAAAAAAAAAAATAAATTAAATAAATAATATATATTTAGATTGTAACTAATAACAAAGAAGATACATAGATGTGCGGTGAAAGGAGATCGGATAGAATGATAAAACAACAAACAAAATTAAGTAAATGAGAGAATTTCTTCAGTTAAGTAGCTGATTGGATAATATTACTTGCTTATTATATACATGTGGTGATTATTATATATCTTTTTCTTCTTCTATTTGTTTCCAAAAGTTAATTCATATATAATCAGATTAATTTTTCAAAACTTGCAATAATTTAGATTCAAAATCAACTGAATTACCAGCGTTATAATTGGTCAAGTACAAGAACCCTAGAACAGCAGTGGGTTCTAAATCAGAGATCTTGTCCAAGTTAGTTTGTTCCAAAGCGTATTTTTCCTTGATGAAATTTATGTAATTTTCCCCAATGGCGTTAAAATGGGCGTTGTTACCTGTTCTTTCAACTTCTTGATTGTTACTGTATCTTATGAACGGTTGTGGTAATCTTGAACCGTTGAAGTATTTTTCACTAACCAGTAAGTTTTTTGGGATATTCTTCACAACTAGATTTTGACCAAATAAAGTGCTCAAACTTGTGTACAAATTGGATAATTGAGTTTCTTCGTAAGGAAGCTTAAATTCTTCTAAATTCTTGAAGTCTGGCAAGTAATTGGTCTTATTGTTTTCACTGTTTGTATGGCTAAACAGAGGAATTATAGTTTCATTCTTTTTATATTCTTTTAGCTTGAATTCATTCACTTTATGATTCGAATGTGGTGTAGGTAGTCTAATTTTTGCTTTCAAAAATCTCTTAGCTTGTACTTGTCCACTAAACATTGTATTTATTGCTTCGGTCTATGGGCTTTTAATGTATGGTTTACGTCCAGCATTTAGTACTAGTGTAGGTGAAGAAAAAAGTGATGAAGAAAATGGTTGAAAAATTTTCTTCTCCGAAAAGGGAAGTGTTAAGTCCGATGTATCTCCGATATGCAAAAAAAAAGAATAAAACACACGTGATTCACTGTACACGCATTACATGTATCGCTAATGGATAACTACTCGAAATACAGGAGAAATAAGTACTGAACAAAAAGAAAAAAGAAGAAAAAAAAAAGAAGCATTAATAGCTCCAATACCTGCTCAAACAAGGCCTGCTAATAATCATATTGCTGTGCATGGTTTTACCCACAATTTGACCAAAAATTGTAGTTTTCACCTTCTTGTTTCTATAATTCTGCTGTATATATTCAATGTGAACAAAAAAACGGGAAACGCTACCAATACCACTTTTCTTTTTTTTCAACTCTCGTTATTATAAGATTGAAGAAAAAAAAAAGAAATTTGAAAAAAGAAACTTTGCTGTATAACACATCTCTAAGAGAAACCATCTAAACAGAACCATTACATTCACAACATGGATATTTTTAAAGTCTTGACCAGAGGTACTAATATCAAGTCAAATTCAATTAACAGAAATTACACCAAAACAACAAAAAAAACATCGTTGGAAGAAGACAAAGAGCTGGATTTCTTTCACAATCAAACTAAGAAGAACACAGCCTCCAATGACCAAATTGAAGAGCAAAGTATCGATGATGAAGATGTTTCTATGAAGGATTTACTTGTGAAGAATCATTTCAACGGGAAGCTTATCTACAACATTGACAATCATCTATTGAATGTTGATAAGCCAACAGAAATCCAATCAAAGTCCATCAAAATACATACTGAAAATGAAGACATTGACATCATTGGTATTTCTCCAACAGGTACAGGTAAAACATTAGCCTTTATAATCCCATTAGTATCAAAAATAATTGCAAACTCAAATGATTCCAACATGAACTCATTACAAAGTATAATCATTGCACCAACAAACGATCTAGCAAAGCAAATTTTCCAAGTCACTGAAAATCTTGTACAAGGAATTGTTTTGAATCACAAAGTCAAAAAATCAAACAATAAACTGGATGTACAATTATTGAATAGTAAGTTATCAAACAAGTTATTATTTGAAAATGATGACAACAGTATCAAATTACCACAAATACTTATCAGTACACCTAAAAGATTGATATCTGTTTTAAATAAGGAAAATACTGAAAGCATTTTGGAAAATGTTAAGTACTTTGTTATTGATGAATTTGATCAGTTATTTTCCAGTGATTTCATCAAACAAACAGAAAAGCTATTAAGATTATTTGATGGTAAAAGCAACATCAACAAGTGGATGTACTCAGCCACCAAACCTGAAGATAAAGTATTCAACGACATAATCAAAAATCATATGAAACAACCGGAATTGATAGAATGTAAGTACTCTTCTAAGCTAACTTCAAACATAGTGAAACCAAAAATCACTGAGTCATTAGTATTTGTAGGTAATGAACAAGGTAAGTTGTTGCAATTGAGACAATTACAACAAAACGCACAATTCATACCACCTATGTTGATTTTCTTGGAATCACATGCTCGTTGTATGGCTTTATACAATGAATTGAAATATAATAGCATTCCAATGGCAACTTTGCATTCGAAGATGACCTTGAATGAAAGAGAGAATGTCATCAATGATTTCAAAGAAGGGAAAGTATGGGTTATCATTACCACTGATATCATGGCTAGAGGTTTGGATATTAATGGGATAAGAACTGTAATCAACTATGATATTCCAAAGAACAAAGAGTTGTACATTCATAGATTAGGTAGACTAGGTAGAGGGCTGACTTCATACAGCGACAACAAAGGCAAAAAGAAAATTGAATGTGAATGCATAACCTTATATTCTAAAATAGATGCAAAGGATGTTGTTCCTATAGCTAAGGTTATGAAACAGCATGGTGCTGAAGGTGTTCCTGATTGGTTGGTTGAAGGCCGTGTTAGAGAAGAAAAGAAAAAGAAAGATGTTAATAAACTAAAGAGAGAAAAAATCAGTACAGTTCCTGGTATAATCAGAAAAGAAAGAAGAATGAAGAAGGAAATGATAGAAGCTTCTAAGAAAAGAAAGCAAGAAGGAATTGTAAGACCTCCAAAGAAACAAAAGAAGGCAAATGGCAATAATTAGAGTATTTTTTTTTTTTTTTTTAAATAATTTATAGAATTCATTCAAACTTTTTGTTCACTATTTCTTTGAATTAAAATCCAATAGTTCACCAAATGGGTTACAGTTCAAACTACAGCAAGTTAGAAAGAAGAAGTAAAAAAAAAAAGGAAGGATTTGTAAAATACAACTAAATAAATCGTTTTTATTTATTTTTTTGAGATTTCATATACTTAGTTTAAATTGAAAGGAATATATCTAATGTTAATATGGGGTTATGTGTATAATTGATCTTTAGGCAAAAAAAGTATTAAATTGAAAAAAAAAAAAGTTTTTTCCTATTCAGCATTAATCGTTTTCAAAAAGAATCATTACATTTAATGGTGTTCTTCTTCATGCTTTGGTAAGTAGATTGGGTAACCAACGAATTTACCTCTACCAATAGCTTCACCAATAGCGAAGAAACCTAAAACTTGAAGAGCACCTAAACCGTAGTACAACCATTGTCTGGTGGTAACCTTGACTAATCTATCGTAAGTGGCATCACTGCTCTTCCATGAGGTCTTTAAAGCATCAAAAGTTAAGCTGTAGACTTGCTTGAATTGAGCAATGCTTGGTGGAGCTAAACCTTCGGTGACGTAGATTTTCTTGGCGGTGGTGGTGACTTTACTTAAAATTGAAGACATGTTTTTTTTTTATATATTTGTATTAAATGAGTTTGAAAGAAAATATAACAATGTAGTTTTAGTGTTTTTATCAACTAGATGTGTTACTAGAATAAGATTTATATAAAAAAAATGATTGTTTCTATTTATTTGGGGTTTTCAATCTCTTCTTTTTTATTAGATATACAGTATTTAATCCTCTTATTTATAATACTCAATTCATAGCTTGTAATACTCTCTCACCAAACAGTATTTAAAAAAACTGAAAAATAAGCGTTGTGTGGAATTCACAAGCCCACAGCCAAAAAAGCAATGAATGAAAAATTTTCTCTCGTAGTAAAAAAATGAAGGTGGACCAAAAAAAACAGAGAGAGTTAAGTCCGAAAGAGGTGAAAAAAAGAAAACGCTACTCGATGGGATTTATAGCCTAATGAAGGAGTTTTCATTGGAAGGCGTGATTTCTATATATTTTTAAACCAAGTCATGTGACCACCATCCAATTGGAAAAGAAATGTTGGTAGCAACGCGTTAAACCTCTAATATGGGTGTTTGACTAATCTCTACGAAAGAGGAAAAGATGGCATGTTTTTAACAAATGTATATATCGCTTATCTACTTACAGATATGTGCTTAACAGATCTTACGTTTTTAGTGATCAAATCACCATCACCAGTCATTCTGTCTATAATAACACCGATATCGGTATTAGTCAAAGAACCCAACTGACTCAAGTTGGTGCTACCTTCATCTTCGTTAATTTCATCGTCTTGTTTGGACTCTTCAACCAATTCTCTAAACTTCTTAATCAAGTCAGAAACAGATATGGTGCTATCCAAAACGTAATTATTCACTTGCAAATAATTTATCAACCATGTTTGGAATTCTTCTCTGATAGCTTGTTCATCAACAGAGTGTCCAGTTTGAACAAGACCCATATCAATCTTACCTGTTTTTGGATCTGTAGCATATGCCTTAATAGCTGATTGCATCAATCTACAAGCTTCTTTAACATCACTGACTTCTACTGTATCTGATAATCTCATCTTTGCATGGGCTTCGGATAATCTGATCATTGATTCTAACTGTCTTGTGGTTGCAGTGATTCTTTTTTTATCGGAATCTGGATCATCACCCATTCTTCTCATGTTAACATAAGTCTTTGTAAGCTCTTCACCTGCATCTGGTGTTAACTTTGGATGAACATTTTGCTTGGCATAATTGATGTACATAGTTAAAAATTCGATTGACAAAATGTCGTCAGATGCTCCTGTTTTAACACTGTCTTGCAAGTACAAGCTTGTTAAATGAGTAGCCAACTCTCTATCCAAGTCTTCGTTAACTTTATCCAATATCAAATAAACCAAATCAAATCTTGATAACAAAGGCGGTGGTAAGTCAATGTTTTCAGTGACTGGCAAATTAGGATCGTATCTAGACTTTATAGGATTAGCAGATGCTAAAATTGAAGTTCTGGCATTTAAGGTAGTAATGATCCCGGCCTTGGCAACAGAGATTGTTTGCTGTTCCATAACTTCATGCAATACTGACCTAGTTGAATCATTCATCTTATCAAATTCATCAATACAACAAACACCACCATCAGACAATACTAAAGCACCTGATTCCAACACTAATTGTTTAGTTTCAACATCTCTGGTGATATAAGCTGTCAAACCAACAGCAGAGGATCCCTTACCTGAAGTATAAACACCTCTAGGAGCTATTTTGTGAACATATTTCAATATTTGTGATTTCGAAGTAGATGGATCACCACATAATAAAATATTGATATCACCTCTATATCTACCACCTTTTTTAAAGGTTTTATTGGTACCTCCAAACATTTGTAGAAGAATACCCTTCTTTACATCGTCCATTTCATAAATGGAAGGCGCTATAGATCTTGCCAAGATATCATAACAATCGTATCTAGATGCTAAAATATGTATTTTATCAACATCCTCTGCAGACAATTGTCTGATTTCTTGAACACCAGAACCACCTGCTTCTTCTTCCTCCATTTCTTTTTGTAACAATTGCTGTTCAATAGTAGAAGTGTCCAAGTCTAACTTATCATTAGAAATCTTTTTAACATGGACTACATCAACGTAGTCTTTAAAGATATTTCTCAAGGCTCTTTGTCTTGGGTTGGATCTTACAGGAATACATTTAAAAATACCGGTTATGACAACTTTATCACCTGCTCTACAGGAATCAACTAATTCATCATAAACAACTAAGGAAACGGAATGTGGAGTTTGACCATCTGGTACCAGGTCTGGAGTTTCTTGTAACTTTATAACTTGTTTGTCACTGAAGGTACATCTGTTATGCACCAGAATCATACTGTTTGATGCTGTACAACTTGGTGAAGTACACTTACTTGGTTCTTTGATTGTACCCTTATTGATAGATACTGCTTCATGATGGTTACAAATACCACATCTAAAGTATGCATTCTTCATATCTGGAATGACAGCTGAAGATCTTAATACAAGACCCTTAATACTTATTAATTTATCCATATCACCTGGGTTCAACTCTCTGATCCCTCTGGTGTTTTCGATATTGTATGGTCTGACTCTAGGGAACTTCAATTCTAATTCATCTCTGAAGGTCATCCATTCTTCATCATACTCACATATTTTCATTAAACAATCCTTCAAAATATCATCCATGTAAACAATGACTTCATTAGGATATTTAAGCAGCCATCCGTATAGCTTTTTGTATCTTGTGTTGACTAGCATATTTCTACAATCTAAATTCAAATTGATCTTTTTCATTTGAACCATTTTCTTCATCTTCTCAACGTAGTAAGCATCATCATCACCGTCCTGAAATGCATACATTTCTGCCGTTTGAGAACCTGGATTAATTAGGCTGTATTCATAATCTTTTCTATCGGCATATTTGAAGTTCATCAGGAAATTTTCAAAAATTCTTCTTACTTCAGCTGTATCAACACTGGTACCCCAAATAACAGATTTAGGGCCTTGGTCATCACCGTCTTCGTTATTGTAATCGTAACCTTCAGCTGGATCACTTCCTAAGTCGGAGCTTGGTAAGTTATTTCCATTGTTATTGTATAAGCTACTGGAATTCATTTCAAAATCACTAGCCATTGAGTAAGGTTCTTGAGCTCTGGATATGTTATTTCTTGATGATGATTGAGATCCTAAATCACTGCTAGTCATGTTGAACAATCTTTGTTCATTTGTTGTTCCTATATCGGATCTTTTTTGATGTCTTGGTGTTCTTCCAACCTCACTGTTTAGAAAAGAAGACGAATTGCTTCTGATATTACTGTTTATCTCTGATGAAAGTTGATGTCTAGCAATACTGGAAACTGCTTCCTGTTGAGAATTTAAATTATTGTTGCCAACTTGGCTTGAAACATTCAATGATGATGACACTGTTTCTCCATCATTTCTTAGATTGTTGGATTCTCCTAAAGACGAATCATCAATGTTGTTATTTGGTAATCTTTGTTCAAGTTCAGAATTCAAATGTGGGTTCGGATCTGAGCTCGGCAAAAAGTTATCGTCATCGGAAGGTATTGGTGACATCTCGTTTTATAATCGATATTTGTTTATGGGTTGTATGTTTCGCTTCTTGTCAAAATTTCTCTACGTGATTTCTTTAATTGTAAACAGTCTAAGTTTTTAAAATTCATAACAAGCGAAAAAAATTCAGTATCAAAACATAGCTTTTCCCCCAGGCACGAAAACACATATAAAAAGAGTGAAATTTTTTTTTTTTCACCAATTCAGAGTGTAATATTACCAAATTAGGAAATTTAATTAATTTATAGTCAAGAACTCCCTGCTAGTGAAAGAGTGTTTAAATATGATGAGTGTATATACTGATTATTGGTTTGACGAATCAGAAATGATTTTTTCCTCTAGCTTCTTTATTATATCAGGATCGTTCATTGCCCAAATGTCTTTGACTCTTGTAGCATAATGATCTACTGTATCCTTGATAATCTTTCTGCTAAATTTACTTTCCAAGTCGAAACCTATGACTTCAACCATGGTATTTTTGCTGTACGGACATCCGCTTACTTTTTTTAACATCTTAATCAATGCTTTTGTATCTGAGATAATTATTTTGGCCCTTTTTGGATCAGGTTCTTCTTTGCTTGTTTTTATTTCATTTGACAAAGCTGTGCTATTTTCTGTATTTTCACTTTCACCGTCCTTTAGTATGATATCAGTTGATTCAGGTTGTGCCTTTTCTAGTGTTCTTTTCTTTGGTTCAACTTCCTTTTCTTCAGGAAGACCTATTGGTTCATTTATGTTAATTGGTGTCGGATATAAGATAGTAGCAGAAATGCTGTCAATATATTCTCTGTCATTATCATTAAAAAAAGACTGCTGTAATGGATCCAAAAACACGGCTGCTTCTTTATTGTTGAATTGTATTGTTGGAATTAAAAGTGTCTTTTTCTTACTGTTCTTTGCAACAGTGTCCTTAGACGATACACCAGTTGCATCTGGTTCAACAAACTCATCAAGCTCATTCCCAGAATCGTCGTAATCATCGTCCTCGTCCTCGTCGTCATCTTCACTATCCAATTCTTCACCTTCTTCACCATCATCAAATTCATTATCTCCATCAACATCAGAGTCAATGTATGCTACTGCTTCATAATCAGAGTCTTTACTATACTCAAAATCGGTTTTCTCCACATCAAATGGATTATTGGCTGGTATAAGAGTACTCTCTGAGTATGTACCTGTAAAAGGCAAACTGACATTTTCATAAAACTTCAAGTATTTATGAGGAACCTTTTCAAGTAGCTTTAGCAATTCTGTATCGGACATGTCACCTCTATCACACTCATGAAAAACAACTAATGAATTGTCTTGCAAAGTGATCAAAACTTGTTTACTCAAATATTCAGCTTTCAAGTTCTTAAGACTTACAAATGAGTCTTTCAAAGTTTGTGTAAAGTCTTCTTGTGAGTTTATAATACTATCTATTTCAACACTTCTGGATTTTTTATTATCATTGTCACCAAACCTCTCATAGTTGGTTTTTAAGTAAAAGTCTTGAAACTCTTTATCAAAATCACAAATTGTGTCCTCATCAATCTGTACTATAGAACTATCGTTTATTGTGATGTTGGTTAGATTTTCGCCTTCAATTAAGGAATCATCAGTGACAGCATTTAAAGTAATAGGTCTTGAAAATGTACCAGGCTTGGTATTTCTATTTTCTATGTTATCTTGTCTATCATTCTTCTTTTTAAAGAAGTTGGATATTCTCAGCTTTGATAAGTTTTCTTCGTCTTTCTGTTGCTTTATCTTTTCCTTTTCTAGCCTTTCTTGCTCTTTTTGATTTTTTAGTTTTCTTCGTTCTTCCAATTCCAATTCTTTTTGTTTTCTTTTTTCCTCAAGCTCTTGTTCTTTGAATTTCTTTCTTTCTTCTATCTCTCTTTCTCTAGCCTTTCTCTTTTCCTCCAATTCTTTTTCTTTTTGTTTTTTCTTATCCTCAAGCTCTCGTTCTCTTGCTTTCTTCTTTTCTTCAAGTTCAGCCTCCTTTAGTCTTCTTCTTTCTTCCAATTCCTTTTCTCTAATTCTTCTCTTTTCTGCTACTTCTTGTTCTTTCAGTCTCTTCTTATCAGCAAGTTCTTGTAAATACTCTGCTTTAGTTCTTTTAACTTTTTTATTTACTTGATTTTCCAACAGCTCAGGCTTACTTAATTCATTTTTTGGGGTTTGAGAAATTTCATTTTTTCCTGAATCTATACCTTCAAGAGATATTTTATCAACTTCAGCCATGTCAATTTCTCTTTGTATGGATTTTGGTTCTTCTCAATTAATTTTTCAAAGTCGACTAAGGTATTATAGCAGAAAAATATGTTAGCCTGTTTGAGCACCAAAACGCGAAAAAAAAAAAAAGAATATTTCAAAATATATAGCTATATATATTTGGCGAAGGCTTATTAAGATTGAACGAAAACCATACATGTAATTTGGAACGAAGTAAACCAACAAAACGGGTTTAAGAAATTGAACAGGTTTTATCGAAGATTTCATTCAATAGGTGTTTTAGCTAGTTTTATAGACTTTTTTGAAAATCTTTGTTTTCTTTTTGTACTTCATCATTTTCAATTTTTATGTTCCTCACTGGATGATTTCTATGTTGTATAGAGGTTTTCGATTCTTCAGTTAAATCGTTGTTTCTACTTGCTAAGTCTTTTGATGTGTTTACTGATGTATACGACTTATCATTTATCTTGTGAGCATCTTTTTTGAGATTCTTTAAAACCACAGAATCTAACTTACTTTCAAACAACTGTTTATGATTGATCCTAAGTAGCTCTGTTTGTAATGCAGTGATTCTTTTAAAAAAATCATCAACATTTAGTGATGAAAAATCGTACTTTACTGATGGTTCGGACATATCAGCATCAGACACATTCGCGGTGGGTATTATTAAGTCTTGTAAGTATTCCTGCAAGGCGTCGTAGTTCTCTTCGATATGCTGCAATATCCTATTATCTGAGTAGCAGCTATTAATTTTTAGTTGATTAATCAAAGATTGTGTAAATGGCAAATAAATATCAAAAAAAAAGTTATTCAAACAAAAGTTGAATCCTATTTGGAATTCTTCATTTTCGGGCTCTAGCATGTCTTCTGATCCGTCGTTCATTTTTGATCATATATTTTGGATTGCTGTAACCAAAGTGTGCTTGTAAAGACTGAATGTTTATTTACTTTTAAATAGACTCTTAGTGCTGTTTTTTTTAATTCAGTTTCTTCTTTGAACCTTAGCAAAATACACAAAAGTAGCATGTCTATTTAAACATTCTGATAATTGATTAAAGGGCGAAGGAGCAAAGATGCTTATCTCCGATTGATAGCTTTTTTTTGGTTTTTTGGCGGATAACCCTCCCTTCCCACTGGATACATCACAGCTTTAACGTCAAATCTGTGGCACCAAACAAGACACCAAAAAATTGACAAACAAAAAAACATGTCTCATACATACAAATGCTCCTTTAAGGAATGCTCATCAGAACTAATAACATTCAATAAAAAAGACTTTAATGCTGAAAAACAAGATATAACTCATTTGAATAAAGCTTTCATTGAAAAATACAAACTATTCACAAAATCTCAAGACTTGAATGCCACAGATGATATTGAGTTTTTGGTCACAGACAGCTTTTGGGAATTTGACAATATAGGGGTTTCCAGATCCATTGAAACACTTAAGCTAGAAGATCACACACAGTATAAAGTTACTTTCAATAAAGCGGAATATTTGTTGAAATCTGCTAAAAAATATTTGATATGTGGCGACTGTGATAAAGGACCATTAGGTCTTATAGTAGACGTTGAGGAAATTGCCAATCCTTCCAACAAAAGAGAACTTTGCTTGTTAAGTACTGCTTCTGTTGTTTAAGTTACGTTGATATAGCTGTTATGAAAAAAAAAAGAAGAAGAAGCTTAAGTGCGATACCACAGAGTCACGTGAAATACCAGTCTGTGAATATTCTGCACCAAATTATTACTTCTTTAGGAAAAATTGCTTTTTTTTTGTTGCTTTTTCTTTTTTTCTTTTTTTTTTCTTTTGGGTAAAAATGCCTACCGGACACCTTGTGTGCGTCGACTGTTTTGCTCTCTTTTTCTTCTAATTCATACGATGATTTATCTATTTTAAATTGTAATGCACTATCAAGTTTTTAGCATTAGTATTTCTTCAAACATCAATAGAGGACAAAGTAACCAAAGATAAAGATATCCATTTGAAGAATTTTTATTAATCTGAAGAAAAATGGCTACCAGAACTCAATTTGAAAACTCTAATGAAATCGGTGTTTTTTCTAAGTTAACTAACTCCTATTGTTTAGTTACCTTAGGTGCTTCCGAAAATTTCTACTCTGCCTTTGAACAAGAATTAGGTGACTCTATTCCTATGGCTCATACAACCATTGCAGGTACCAGAATTATCGGTAGAATGACCGCTGGTAACAGAAGAGGTCTATTGGTCCCAACACAAACAACTGATCAAGAACTACAACATTTAAGAAACACTCTACCTGATGAAATCAGAATCCAAAGAGTTGAAGAAAGACTATCTGCTTTGGGTAATGTTGTTTGTTGTAATGATTATGTAGCTCTAGTTCACCCAGATGTTGACAGAGAAACCGAAGAAATTATAAGTGATGTATTAGGTGTTGAAGTATTTAGAACTACCATCTCTGGTAACGTTTTAGTCGGATCATACTGTTCTCTATCTAACCAAGGTGCTTTAGTTCATGCCCAAACTAGTGTTCAAGATCAAGAAGAATTAAGTTCTCTATTACAAGTTCCAGTTGTCGCTGGTACTGTTAACAGAGGTTCTGCTGTTGTTGGTGCCGGTATGGTTGTCAATGATTATGTTGCCGTTACTGGTTTAGATACTACTGCTCCTGAACTAAGTGTTATTGAAAGTATATTCCGTCTACACGACGCTCATCCGGACTCTATTTCTAAGAACTTGAGAGATACTTTAATTGAAACTTACTCTTAAATTTTGCTCATCATACTCTATATTAATTGTCAGGTTCTATATATACAATTATAAACATATAAAAGCTTAATCCAGTTCAATTTCACGAATACAGTATTACATTTTTTGTTTTATCTTCTTGCAACTTATTCTACCTGTTTTAAAAAAACACGTGCAGAAATATCACGTGCAAAACTCAAGTGTGCAACCCTATAAATCCATGAAAAATCTTTGCAAATTTTAAAAAAAATTAAAAAAAAAAACGAAGCTGAAATAAAAACAAGGTATATAATAACGTATAACTAAACAAACAAAAACTCCAATTCAGTACTACAAATTTTGTCATATGAACTTCTACAAAAACTGTGATAAATTATCATTGAGATCAGAAGCTATTGAACATTTGATTCAATTGGCCTATGAAGATGAAGATGATCATTCAATAATTGACACTACAAAAAGTCAACTAACCGTTTCTCTATTTAAAGGGAAGAACAAAGAAACAGGTCCACTATTACACTCATATCCTTTGTTATTTTCTGAGATTGAAATCTTGTTTGGGATTTGTGAAACTACACCAACAACAGCTTTAAACGGCAGATCAACTTTAACTGATGTTATCATTCCATACTTTCAAGTATTGAGTAAGCAACTATTCTCCGATATTGTTTTAAACAAGTTCTCTGCATCCAAGTTAAAAAATCAAAAAGAACTCTTTGGGAATTCCATTTATGAAATAATGGCAATTAAGTTGTCTAAGTACCTTATTAATTGTCACAATTTATTTGATGAATTAAAGCCATTAGTTGAATCCACATTTGCCCATTTCTTCAATTCTTTAAATTCCAAATTTGTTACCAATGATATCTTTATCATTTTGGGTATATTTAAGGCTGCCAATCAAATTAGCTACAAATCTTCCATTCATGAAAAATTAGTAATTTCTGGTTGGAAGTTTTTGTCATTATACGACACAAAGTTCAAACTTATTGTACAAAATGACATTGGTAATGAAACTTTAAGTGCCTACTATTCTTCAAATGAAGATATAACTTCAGATATATTTTTATTTGAAGTTCTAAAAGTTCAAACTAAAATTATAGAATCCATTTTTGAGTTTACAAATGATTGCGAGTCTTTCATAGAGAAAATGTTGGTGTTGAAGAAAAACAAGGAAGTTGAACCAGAAACGTATGGTTCTGTTTATGAAAAGAATTTGAGTTTATTTGAAAAAAATAAAGAGTTTTTGACTTTGATAACAATTCACTCTAAAAATAAGCTACAAGCCTTTGAAAATATCCAATTGGATATCTCATCATTCCTATACTTGAATAACTTCTTTGAAATTCAAAGTTTATTATTACAAACATGCTCTTTAAACTTTTTCAATTTCAATATCAAAAATGTCAACTCGTGTGTTTCTATTTTCAACAATTTTGTTGGAATATTCACAACAAACACCTTTTTGCCATCTGCTGGGTTTTTAAAATCTATAGTCGCCTTTGCTTCTTTGATGAACTATTATACAGATGAAATTACTTCTGAATTGGTATCTTTCTTTCCAGTTTTAGTAACTAACAATTATGTTACTACTGAATTTGTTGAAAACATTTCTACAATTTTTGCTCATGGGTTGCCAGCCCTTACTGAGGATGCAGTCGTAAATTCTGTGTATGACATAAGTAATCTATTTGGTGAAGGAAGGGATAAATTTTTACACAAGAGAAAAATGACTTTGACAAAGTCCTTTAATGATAATGTTTCTAGAAAGAAATCTGTATCCTTGGCTCCATTCCAATCAATGAACATTTTATCAAAAGTTCTTAACAAAAAAAATAAAGGGTTCAACGAATCTTCTTCTTCTTTAGGTGCTACAAATGGATCTGAAGTTTCTGTAAGCGAATTGGCCAATTCTGTTAAAACTGTTGATACAGATGACGACTACGTTATTATTTCTGATGCTTCTGTCGAAAAGGCAGTTGTATCTTTAACCACCATTGGATCAATTTTCAAGGACAACTCCATAACTGGATTGATACTGACTATTTTGATACAAAAATTTGACTCTGTTAGTTCTAGCTTAGATACTTATATCTTGGAGAATCTACATACACTAGCTATTGTCATGGATAAAAATGAATTTAACATGATTTTCAAATTCTTGCAACAAATTAATATTCAAACTCAAGACATTGATAAGAAAAAGGCTTTACTATCCAGTAAAAGCAAAATTGCCAAGACTCTTAAAAAATCTAAAAAATTCAATGAAGATGTTTACAATGCTTACTTGAAGTTTTTATTAGAAGACTTAGACTCTGTTCTTCCTGAAACATCTTATGAAGCCAAAAAACATAAGAAAGCTGATACTGACCAATTATTTTCTAACATAAAGGTTTTCAAAGAATACGTAGAATTGCTAGCAGAGATGTTACCTGATAAAAATAACGACATTTTAATTGTGGAAACGCATACAGCTTCCTTAATCAGAGACTTATGGATTAAGTTGGCAAGTTATGGTTTCTACTTTGATATTAAGTTACAAAGATTGCAAAATTGCGTTGATAGTAAGATTTCTATTGACACAGATGCTCTTAAGATTATTGCTTTGAATACTACTCAATTAGCTGCATTCAATCCACAGAACACTTCTGAAACTTCTTACAAGCTGAACATGATTTTACAAAGACCTGTTCTTTCAAGAATTACTGATTTCCAATCTAAAATTTTGAGAAAAGATTTCAACTACTCAAATAATTTAAGTGATGATCAAATATTGTTTTTGACTTCAGCTATCATGTTGGAATACCACAGATTAATGATATCTCCAGAAAAAACTATTGGCTTGACTTTGGAATACTTATTAGATGACACTATCAAGCAAGACTTTGGAAACTTCTTTGAAACATTTGCCAAAGACATGGCTCACACCATTTGTTCTTCAAAGAAATTCAGATTACAAACATCTTCAAAAACATATTCTGACATTTTAAATTCTGCTATTTTGAAAATTTGTTCTAGAAACAAAGAAGTTCAAAAGTCAGGTTTCTATGTCGCCGACAAATTAATCAGTTATCTGCCTGAATGCTTAAACACCAAAAAAAGTGTATTTTTATGTTTGAACTTGTTATCAACTTTGTATCAATCTGTCTATGATGTTGCTAAAAACAAATATGAATTGAACATTGAATATACTGTTGGAAAAAATCATATAGTTTCTTTGCCTTTATCAGAAGCTTGGAGAAAGGATACTTTAAGATACTTTGAACAACACTGCTCCTCTTGGTTTGACATTTTGATTTCTAGAACTCCAGAAGCTACCAGGGCATTGCTATTCCAGTATATCTTTTCAAAAATTGAAGAAAACTATTCCAGCATGGATAGAGTAAATTATGGTGTTTCATTTGCTAAGAATAAAGCCACCTCATTGAATATTGGTGTTAGTGAACCTGACTCTTATTTAAATCAAAAAATTGACAATTCATTGAAGTCATCAAACAACTACTGGTCTTCTGTCGATCACTCTATTTCCTTCTTGACTGCTACTTCTTCAAACCACATGTTTGAAAGTAAAATACTTCAAGTACAATACACTGGATTAAAGAACTCAATCTTTGATGGTGGTGATGCCACTGATAAAAATGTGCCATTATTCTTAAGCACTGCTGCTAAATTGCTATCTATTGACATAGAAAAAGAAGATAAATCAAAAACTGCAAGTTTCATCTGTGATATTATCAATGCCTCTTTTATAAAGAGTTCATCAAATTCTAATTTGTCTTTTGGAGTCTCTTGTTGGGGTAAGCTATTATCTCAATATCCTGAATTAAGTGGGTTGTTTTTGACTGAATTAGTAAAGATGTGGGATATACATATTAAGATCCCAGGTTTTACCTTAAATGAAGACAATGGTATTGGTCCATGTGAAGAGAGCATTATGCAATATACTCCAAGTAACACAAATGCTATTATGGAAAAAGCTGAAAAGTTGTTGAAACAAAGCACTGGGTATGTTGAGCTATTCAAATTCATTGAAGAATTATCTGTGAAAACAATGCAATTCAGTGATAACAACATACTATCAGACTGTTTTGTCCAATTAATTAAAAGCACTACTGACGTTATGGAATCTGCAGGCAATATTAATATTCACCCAGCTTTGAGATTCTTGAAATTACGTTTGTTTAAAACCTTTTTCAAAATTGCTGAATCATGCCACAAAAGAATTAATAAAAACTCCACAGAAACCATGTATACCATCAAGAATTTATCTGATGTTATGAAATCTTTAACTACTTTATGTTTAAAGATGTTTTCAACAAAAGCATTGTGGCCGTTTGGAAATGACGAACTTGCTTGGGATGAGTTATACTACACCATTAATAGTATTTACAAGATTTTATCATCTAACTTGGAAAGTCAATCCAGCACTCGTTGGAAAAAATTCCTAATTGCTTCTTGTGGTATTGAAATGAAGGTTTTACAAAAAGTATTGGTTCATGAATTGTATACTATTTCTATTTGGTCTGATCTATCCAGTGATTCTAATTCTGCTAGAACTACAGCCGTCAGCTTAACCAAATTAGATGAAAATCTTGTCAAAGATGCATTTATCATAGATGTTCCACTTGCTGCCAGTTTGATTGACAGATACGTAGGATGGGGTGGTGTTAATGCTAGCTCCTCTAAAGAAAGAGCTAAGATGAACACTTTATTTGCTGAATTGGTTAATCTTTCTCCATTAAGAACAGCCAAGACATATGGTCCAGGTTTGAAGCATTTGAGTAATTCAAACTTTGTTAAATATGGTTTACTTTTTGAAAAAGTTGATCCTATGTCAACTTTGAACTACATGTTAAATGTTGGAGAATACAACAAGTTTGTAAAGTCTTCTGAAACTTTATCTGTAATTTTACAATACTTTATGAAATCTTTAGAATCATTCAGTTCTCAAGTAACCTTCTTCTACATCCCACAAATTGTTCAATGTTTGAGATACGATAACAATGGGTATGTAGAAAGATTCATATTAGACAGTGGTATGATTAATTCTTACTTTGCCCATCAAATCATTTGGAATATGAAGGCTAACAAATTTAAAGATGATGCTATGGAGGTTGTTGATCCTGTTTTGGGACCTAAACTTTACACAATTATTGAAAAACTAGAGGCTTCTTTTTCACCAAAAGCTTTAGAATTCTACAAAAATGAATTCAAGTTCTTTTCAGAGGTTACTGAGATTTCTGGTACATTGAAACCATATGTTAAAAAGAGCAAACCTGAAAAGAAACAAGTCATTGATAGTGAGATGGCTAAGATTAAAGTCTTACCTGGTGTTTATTTACCTTCAAATCCAGATGGTGTTGTCATTGATATTGATAGAAAATCTGGTAAACCTTTACAATCACATGCTAAAGCTCCCTTCATGGCTACATTTACAATTGAAAAAACAAACAAAGAAGGCGGTACCTTCACTGAACCATTGAGTGCTATTTTCAAGGTTGGTGATGATTGTAGACAAGATGTCTTGGCTTTGCAATTGATTAATTGCTGTAAAAATATCTGGGCAGAAGTCGGATTGGATGTATATGTCTTCCCTAACAGAGTTACTGCTACTGATGGTGGATGTGGTGTTATTGATGTTTTACCAAACTCTATATCTAGAGATATGCTAGGTAGAGAGGCTGTAAATGGGTTATTTGAATGGTTTGTTTCTAAATTTGGAAGTGAATACACACCAACCTTTGAAAAGGCTAGACTGAACTTCATTAAATCATTAGCTGGATACAGTGTAATATCTTACATTTTACAATTCAAGGATAGACACAATGGTAACATAATGTATGATGATTACGGTCACGTATTGCACATTGATTTTGGGTTTATTTTCGATATAGTGCCTGGTGGAGTTAAATTTGAAGCTGTTCCCTTCAAATTAACAAAGGAAATGGTTAGTGTTCTTGGTGGTTCTAAGAATTCTTTAGGATATAAGCTGTTTGAAAAGCTCACCATTAAGGCATTCTTAGCTCTGAGAAAACATTATAAGTTTATTCAAAATACCATTGAGCCGATGATGGACAGTAACTTGCCGTGTTTCGGGGGTAAAACAATCAAGCACTTGCAAGCTAGATTGGCCCTTGATAAATCCGAAGCTGATGCTGCTGTCTTTATGAAGAACAAGATCACGAGATCGTATGAAAGTAACTTCACCAAAGGATATGATGAGTTCCAAAAGATGACTAATGGAATTCCATACTAATGATTGTAAATATTTATATAGATACACATTTATTTGTCTTTATTTTTTTCACAGAGACTGATGTCCTTCTTATATGCTGACAATGTATTGATTAGATGCTAGCCCATCACATTTCCCCCATCGCATTGCTTAAATCCTAGCCCATCACATTTCCCCTCATCGTGTAGCGTTTTTAATTGACCTATGATTTTGCAACTCAAAAAAAAAAAAAAAAAATCCACAATCCCGTTTTCCGGAAAAGCAAGTTTTTCGGATTTGTTCAATCTATTTCAATCCAACCCAAAACTATCCCAATCCCCTCTTTTTTTTCCCTTCAAAAGGGTAATTTATCAGGCCTGTACCAAAATCTCTCTTTTTTATTACAGCTTTTTCTTGTTGTTGCTGAATACACAGGCTATCTCGAGTATTTTTTTTTTTTTGAAAAAAACATGACTTGAAATTCTTCCATTTATATAAGCAAGTATCAGTTTGAAAGTTATGATCTTTTCACTGGATAATAATGGTTTTATTTTGTAATATCAGAAAAGAAATAAAAAGTTAACACCAAATAGACATTTATTTCTGAAAAGAACACATATATTTATTCAACGCTCCACTATGTTGTCCTCTTCATTCAAATGCTTCAGAGCCAATGCTAAGAGAACTCTAACCAGAGATTCTAAAGTCCACCAAAATTTATTGGAAGACCACTCCTACATAAACTACAAAAGTAACATTGAAAATGTTCACATTGTTAAGGAAAGATTAGGTAGACCATTAACTTACGCTGAAAAGATCTTATACGGTCATTTAGACAAGCCTCATGAACAAGAAATCATCAGAGGTTCTTCTTACTTAAAGTTAAGACCAGATAGAGTTGCCTGTCAAGATGCCACCGCTCAAATGGCCATTTTACAATTCATGTCTGCTGGTTTACCAGAAGTTGCCAAGCCAACCACTGTTCACTGTGATCACTTAATTCAAGCTCAAATCGGTGGTGAAAAGGATTTAGAAAGAGCCGTTAACTTAAACAAGGAAGTTTACGATTTCTTATCTTCCTCTACTTCCAAGTACAACATGGGTTTCTGGGGTCCAGGTTCCGGTATTATCCATCAAATTGTTTTGGAAAACTACGCTTTCCCAGGTGCTTTGATCATTGGTACTGATTCCCACACTCCAAATGCTGGTGGTTTAGGTCAATTAGCTATTGGTGTTGGTGGTGCTGATGCCGTTGATGTTATGTCCGACTTACCATGGGAATTAAAGGCTCCAAAGATCATGGGTGTTAAGTTAACCGGTAAGATGAACGGTTGGACTTCTCCAAAGGATATTATCTTGAAGTTGGCTGGTATGACCACTGTTAAGGGTGGTACCGGTAAGATTGTTGAATACTACGGTGATGGTATTGATACCTTCTCTGCTACTGGTATGGCTACTATCTGTAATATGGGTGCTGAAATCGGTGCTACTACCTCCGTTTTCCCATTCAACAAGTCCATGACTGACTACTTAGGTGCTACTGGTAGATCCGAAATTGCTGACTTCGCCAAGTTATACAACAAGGACTTATTAGCTGCTGATGAAGGTTGTGAATACGATGAAACTTACGAAATCAACTTATCTGAATTAGAACCATACGTTAACGGTCCATTCACTCCAGATTTGGCCACTCCAATTTCTGAATTAAAGAAGGTTGCTGTTGAAAGAGACTGGCCATTAGATGTCAAGGTTGGTTTAATCGGTTCTTGTACTAACTCTTCTTACGAAGATATGACCAGATCCGCTGAAATCATCAAGGATGCTGCTGCTCACGGTTTAAAGGCTAAGTCCATTTACACCGTTACTCCAGGTTCCGAACAAATCAGAGCTACTATTGCCAGAGATGGTCAATTAAAGACCTTTGAAGAATTCGGTGGTACCGTTTTAGCCAACGCTTGTGGTCCATGTATCGGTCAATGGGACAGAAAGGATATCAAGAAGGGTGACAAGAACACCATTGTTTCTTCTTTCAACAGAAACTTCACCTCCAGAAATGACGGTAACCCAGCTACCCACTCTTTCGTTGCTTCTCCAGAAATCACCACTGCCTTTGCCATTGCCGGTGATTTGAGATTCAACCCATTAACCGATAAGTTAAAAGATGCCAACGGTAACGAATTCTTATTGAAGCCACCAACCGCCTTCTCCGGTTTACCAACCAAGGGTTACGACAAGGGTGAAAACACCTACCAAGCCCCACCAGCTGACAGATCTTCCGTCAGTGTTAAGGTTTCCCCAACCTCTGATAGATTGCAATTATTGAAGCCATTCAAGCCATGGGACGGTAAGGATGCTGAAAAATTACCAATTTTGATTAAATCTTTAGGTAAGACCACCACTGATCATATTTCTATGGCTGGTCCATGGTTGAAATACAGAGGTCATTTAGAAAACATTTCTAACAACTATATGATTGGTGCTATCAATGCTGAAAACGGTAAGCCAAACACCTTAAAGAACAGATACACTGGTGAATACGGTGCTGTTCCAGATGTTGCTGCTGCTTACAGAGACCAAGGTATCAAGTGGGTTGTCATTGGTGACGAAAACTTCGGTGAAGGTTCTTCCAGAGAACACGCCGCTTTAGAACCAAGATTCTTAGGTGGTTTCGCTATCATCACCAAGTCTTTCGCCAGAATTCACGAAACTAACTTGAAGAAGCAAGGTTTATTACCATTAAACTTCGCTGACAACGCTGCCTACGACAAGATCCAACCAGAAGACTCTGTTGATATCTTAGGTTTAACCACCTTCGCTCCAGGTAAGAACTTAGTCTTAAAGGTTCACCCAGCTGATGGTTCCGCTCCATGGACTACTGAATTAACTCACACTTTCAACGCTGAACAAATTGAATGGTTCAAGGCCGGTTCTGCTTTAAACAAATTAGCTAAGAAATAAATATCATAAAAATCTATGAAAACTTTATTTATTTAACAAAACATATTACAAGAAATCTCAAGAGGAATTCTTGAATCTTATTTATATATTTACGTCTATTTATTATAATTTTATAACATAAAATAAAAATAATAATGTAATTTGAAATCAATAGTTTTCAATTAAGAAAACTATTGCAATGGGAAAAACTATCTTGATGAAATGATTAAAGAAAAAGAAAAAAAAATGTTTTTTTTTTTAATACATAGTTAATAAATATTAATTTTCCTG
>ERZ794946.291-NODE-291-length-21567-cov-3.697750_pt1 | contig 21567 bp, 30 predicted proteins | sample MGYA00433072_ERZ794946 | MGnify/ENA primary metagenome ERZ794946 (study PRJEB30137, sample SAMN04331413) | food metagenome | isolation source: Y3 must sample point D1 replicate A | place: Australia: South Australia | collected 2014 ...
TGGCACAAGATCAGCATGCCTCTTCACCGCTCGATGATAGACGAATGGAAAGTCCTTTTCAGGCAAAGTCGAGTGTATCAGATAGGAGAAGGAAGAAAACGGTACTTCGAAATCAACGAACACCGACTTCGGTAAAGGCTTTAGTGGAAAGACTTCGCGAAGTCGAAGATGGCGATTGGAGCTGAGGCGTCTGCTTTTACCATCACCGTCAATTCAACCAGCGTGGTTTCACACCTGGCAGTTTGAGACACCAGATCGACCCGCTCTCTGAGAATGCGAGAAGAACACAAAACACACGGGGGCCTGCCTCGTCCTCTCTTACCCAGTTGAAGCCCAGACTGGGTTGTTTCAGCTTTCCAGAAAGTGCGAGCAGTCGGTTTGGCGAGGTCGATTTCACACGGCCTCCGGCACCGTACCGCTGTATCTCAACGTACCAGATTTCGGTCTTCGGCATCACCAATCTCTGGTTCTGGGTAACGTAAACAAGGTACTGCGACTCTGGGAAGTCATGGCCCGAACCAGTAGCTGCTGCACACGCTAGGTTTTTGGGGAGCTTGCAGCCATGTTCGATACCCTCGAACAGTGCAAAAGTACCCGTGGAGTAGTAGGTACCCACTGTGTTTTGTAGTGGAATCATAAATGCCGGTGAAGTAGAGCCTTGCAGGTCCGGAGGTGGCTGTCTATTAATCAGTCATATCGTTCTGCTGGAGTACAGCCGGCAACGTACCATAGCGTTCGGAAGAATGAGATCTTCTAATGCTTCTCGAGGAACCGACAAGTCGATATAGTGCCAGTTCTCCACTTGGGACACTTTGTTATCTCGAGAACAGACAACCAGTCGATGTCCGTTCAGCGAGATAGACGGTTGAAAGAAGTGTTCTGTGTCTGATTTGAGGTGAACGGTCTTCAAGTTTGCGAGACTTGTAACGTGTGTTAATCAAAAGAAATCCGGAAGGTGCTGAAAACTTACCTGTCTTGCAAATCGTCCCGCAAAGTGCCAATCCGCAGACAGTTGCTGTAGATCAACACCACCGCATCGTTTATACCCAGTAGAATCCGGCGAAAGTGATCGGTTTCCCCTAGTATGAGTGTACTATGTGCTTTACGTCTATGCTGACTGGAGGTGCGGTTGTTTATCCTGAAAAATTTGATCTGGTGAACGTAATTAGCATGAGTTTGGACGACAGATGATATCAAAGTCCTTTCACGTACCTCATCACTTCTTGGAGCACCAAGGGTGACGGCAAGTGTGCTCCCATAGGTTGTTATTGAATTGATTCTGCGCTGTGGGTCGGCCGTCAAACTGTAGTCAAGAAGTTGTTCTCTGACAGCCGAAGAAAGCGAGTAAACAACAACTTGTCTATCTGACCAGAGAACAACGAATCTTGCGTCGGAAGCGAGTTCTACGGCTTTCATGGCCCCACAGGAGATATTGACCGATGGGGACTTGTGCAATATTTTCATGGGCAGAAATCGACATGGGAGCGACGGCACAGGCCCAGTACTCGATGTAGGGCTCGTACCTTGACTTGATTCAATGCCATAGTCGCCTATTTCAGCAGGCTTGTGATTGACTGATCTTTGCTGGTCGTCGATAACTATGGTTGGCGGAGTAATAATGCGTAAGGGGAGTGAGTCAAAGTTCGAAGACACGCTACCAGAGACGCTATGAGAGATAGACATGCTCGTAACGGTTGAAGCTTGTCTGTCCTTTGGGACAACGATATCCGCTTCAATATCCTGTCGTGTGCTCAAGCTGGTGTCTGTAGTCGAAATTGACACTCTGTTGAAAGGCTTGTCAGGCCGAGTGGGAGACTTTGTGATGCTTTCTGCTTGCGATCTGTGAGACTTTTGAATCGTCCGAAAGCGATCTCGAATGGTAGACGCCTTGGGCCGGGTCCCGAGAAGAATCTTGCCGTCGCCGTTCGGGTCTTTGTCCACCATCAACACATCAAACACAAGATTCACCAGCTGTTTCACCCAGTTGTTCTCACTCGATGAATCGCAGAGCTCTATGAGTACTTCGAAAAGAGGTCTCTTGAGTCGCAACTGCCCGAGCCCCGGGTAACTCTCGAAATATCGGTCGTCTCGATAGTTGAAGGTGTTTCCAGGCAGCCGCAGATGGTTGAATCTTCTCAATGCTTGCGAGCCTCCAACAGTGAATACAAGTATCTGAGCTAGTATGCACCCGAGAGACCATATATCACACTGGACGCTACTGCTATTTTCCAACAAAGAGCCTCGGCGGACGATTTCAGGGGCGGTGTATCCACCAGGTGGGCGAATTGCCTTTGACAGACTGAGGTCATGACTGATACGGTCGTCTGGAGAGAGAAAGGTGCTGTCTTCGACGACCTGCTTGATCTTGGAGAGACCAAAGTCAGCGATCTTCCAAGTTCCAACTAGACTCTCAGCATCGTTGTCGAACACCAATATATTTTCGGGTTTCAGATCATTATGCGCTAGTATGACATGGCCTTGTTCCGGGTCATAAAACTGCTCATGACAGAGTACGAGCGCATCGATCAGCGAAAAGGTCTGCGTGAGGACATGACGCTGTATTTCAGATGTTGGTTGAAATTCCCCCCGGCTTGTCAAAAATTGACTCAAATTGAATGAGGCCAATTCGTAGAAAATATCAAGCTTGCTTTGCAGGCGGCCTTGACGGACAACCACACCATAGCATCGGGTAATATGACGGTGTCTCAGCCGATTATTCTTCAAGCGCTCTATGACAACACTCTCGGAGTCAAAATCTTCCTGAGTCTCGATATGTTTACGAGCAACTTCGATGCTCTACAATTATTAGTACTTGGCTCTAGTGACCCAGAGAAAGAGTGTTCATTTACCTCTGCATTCCATGAACCAGACCCTAGAGCGAGACACCCTGGTGCTATTGTTTCCCTGTAGACCACACCAGAAGCTCCTCTCCCCAGAGGCTCGGTTTTGAGGACCGGAAGTCGATGATCCTCTGTATAGTCGGCGAGCGAGGCCGATCTGCGTTCTCCAATTCTTACCGGGAGGAACAGCCATTGATGAAAGTCGAAGCCTCTGGCGTAACTGCCCAAGAACTCTCTGAGGTCCTGCAAGTTGTAGGGAAGGTTGTCGTCGTTACGTCCGACAATGCGAGCTTCCTTCCACGTCGTTGCATTACCAAGAAAGACTCCAATGAATCTAGGCCATTGCATCCATGGAATGTGTACGAGGATGGAGATTGTTTTGAGGTAATGATCAATAATTATGTCAGCCACTTGATCAAGCATGTTTTCAGGGCAGAGGCAGCAAAGTTTCAAGAGCGTATGGACACGCGACCGGGACCATATTGCTTTGAGATCTGAATGTACGATAAATGCGTCTTGGCTGTTGTCTTCGTTTTGTGTGACGCGCATTAATTCAGTCCTTATGTCTTCCACGAACGAATTAGGGTCGTCGACAGCATCTATTTGCTGCATTGTTGTGACGTCGAGGCATGAGGATCACGGCGAGTCGTTGTCTGCAGGTTTGAAATACGATCAGAAGATAAAGTTATCTAGCCCATGGACGCGAAATGACATTCAATTAAATTCTGGCTAGTAAGCAGGCGGAAGGCATGTCGCACTCGATGAAAGTCACAGTGGTGCATCTCGAGGAAAGCGCGAGCGCGCGCGCTCAGCCTCGGTCGCTCGCCACCGCTGGGCAGCCGCGAGCGCGATAGTTGTAGCTGCCACTTTTCAGTACTCATCAATGACCCATCTCGTCATCAAGACAACACGAGTTCACAGAGACAGACTTCAAGGCAGTTATTCGACATTTTTGGAGTGTCTTCAGAACTTCACAACCATTTTCCGCATTGCTCCTCTGGAGAGCCGAAAGACTGAGGGCATGTTCAGGCAAGCCTTGGCTTATCAGCGGAATATTGTGATTCGCTCGCCATACTCATTCGTATAGTCTCCGCAGGATCGCCCCGCCTGCAGGATTCCAATAGTTTGTCAGGATGGGCACAAGGGGTAATCAGGCTGCATAAATTGGGGGACCAGGTTTCGCGAGATAACTCCCAAAGCGTAGACTGCGTGGGCTGGTCTTTCTTATACCACTGCTTTATTGCCCTCATCAACGCCCCTTTGTCTTCTCCAAAGACAGAACCGCCAAATGCTCAGAGTCACCACCGTGAGCGGTAGAGCAAGCGCGAAAAAAACCCATAGGTCACTACTCACTCGGAACCTATTCTTCTCGTCCACACCGAACAACTCCATCCCAAACAGCGACTGCGAGCAAGTCAGTAATCATGTCGGTCGAATCTGAGGAGGTAAGGGTTGATTTACGGCCACGAAAGATGCAGGTAGGTAGACTAGAGTGAAGATTGTGATGAGCTTCACGGTTGTGTTATCATCGACAGACTTCAAATTGAGCCGTAACATCAGTCTGTTTGTCTCTTCTGCAGTTCGCTGATTCTTCAACTCAATTGACTGATTTCTGAGTTCCAGCAGCGAAGACCACTATGAGAAGGTAAGCATACATCTGGCACGAATCCTTCAAGAACTTACCGAACTTATGGTTGCGGTCAATCGCTTCTCCATGATCTCAACACTCTGTGTGTGACCTTGAAGAGTTTCAGAAAAGTTGTTGAGAGATTCTTTCATCTTGTTAAAAGCTTCTGGTTCCACATGAGAATCCACATAAATGCGCTCATTGAGAGTGTCCAGAGCATGGACAATCTTCAATGCCGTCTTGAGGCCGCCTAACGTCCGGAAGATGATCTTGTCTTCGAGTGCGCGCAATGTGGCCAGCGTGTTTGCTTTCAGTACAGGATGATCGTTCTCGATGCTTATGGCCAAAACCTTTTGTCTCTGTTCCACGTTAGCAGTGAGGTTTGTGCTCTCAGATACGCCCCTGCCTACCATAGAAGCAACTTCTTCGGCGAGACTCTCAATGTAAGGCCTCCAATTGGGGATATAGGACGACAAAACCAGACAATGTAAATCCAAGGGGTGGCGCAAAGTATATGTCCGCTGTAGACGTGTGTGTCTCAGCCGCTGCTCAACCTTGCTGTTAGTCATCGGATTTATAATGATTGCAAGTTCTTGATGCTCTTGGGCATCGTAACGGTAGAACACGCCTGTATGTCGTCTGGATACCGGATCGCTAGTCGTCCTTCCGTTTGGCTCTACGTACGGTAGGTTGTATGTTATGTCTTGCGTATGTCAGTTCGAGAACGTGGTCTAGGATGTAGATTCTCTTACTGTAGCTTGTGCTCCTCGAGGTCTTGATAGCAATGCTGGAAGAGTTTTGCTCAAAAACTGACATACCACGAGATCCAAATTGGAGCAGAACATCAAGAAACTCGGGCATGACATGATAGTGATCTAGGATAATCCTCGTCCATCGTGCTGTGATGTTGAGCGGCTCGAAGGAATCGTTCTGACTGAGTGATCTGGTTCACAACATCAATCGTGTTTTGTGGTCATGGTCGACAAGAGAAACACACATGATTCTACTCCTGGTTGCATCACTCAAAAGACCAGCGTTGATCTCATCATCTGTTTTTAGGCATTTGGTGTCCAAATTCAGAGCGTCGTCTAAAATTACGGGATCAGCCTGGGCTTTGTACAGCAGACAGCTACAAAATTACCATAGTTGTCGATGACGCTGACGATGGAGTCATGTTCTTGAAAAACATCGTCTGAAAGCTGTTGTAGTCGACTGCTGTATGCTTTGTGGTCGAAGGCAATTGAATCGTGATTATTGATAAACATTGGGTAGTTTTGCCAGTGGTCTTTCGCCATGATCGTCTCGGTAAATGTTTGGCAGAGCAAGCTGAAGGACTCTAACGCGATATTTGTTCTGATCAGAAGATGCATAGCCTAACATGCACAGCCGGATCCCAGGGCTTCGTTCGGTGGCTGCAGATCTAAGCCTGGGCATGCAACTGATTGGGTGCCTGATCCTCAGCCTTGCATGACAGCCCCTCCTGATCGCGCACTCCGTTTTATCGCTTTATTGCTTTGAGCATTGCCCTGGAAAATTCATCAGTGCCGTAGTTTCGTGAAGGAGTCTAGAGAGAATCACCTATATTCTCTCGGAGACATAGCTTCAGGCACCCAAAATGAATATAGGTCGTTCACGCACTGCGAAACGAGTTAGACAGAGAGACGTCTCCTAAGAGTTTGAACACTGTCCGTACGCGGATCTGAAAGCGATCTCCTGAGGGTCCATTAATGGGGAACTGATCCAGGGGAAACGTGAAGTCGAGATGACTTCGCAGAAGCTCCTGGTCGACATAGCCTGCCTGTTGGCCACCTATCTCTTGCGGATAACTGTATCTCACAGTGGTATCCGTGGGTGTCGTTGGAGTATTGGGCGGGTGGGGAGATTGTTGCCTTGCCCCTCGACAGAGGCTGAATGCTTGTCCCATGCTGTAATGATCGAGGTTGGTAGTCTGTGGACATTGATCCATGCGAGTGAGGTGCAGTTATTTATCGCTGCTCCACAAAGCGTTCGGCCGCAGCTTGACCTTGTGCATGAGGGCTGCGGCGGAGCGCGTCGGGTGGCTTCAGGCATCCGCTGAGACCGGTGAGGCTGTGAACCAGGCTTTTTGGATCGCTCTTCTTCACCCGATTCCCACATTCATGCTTCCTGTCAAGTCAGCATCATCAACGGATAGCACAATAAACCAGTTCAACCATGAACGGCTATGAAAGTCATACCCAATCCAGACCTCGGCCACAACTACTGGCGTACGTATTGTCTCTCCGAATTAAGCCTGTTTGATGTTGGTACTGATTATTTGCAGGCGAAAGCTATTGTGGTTCCAGATATTTGTATGTCCCAGGAAGCTACCAAGGCACGAAAATCTGACAGCTGATGTATATCAAGATGATAGGTGTTAGCGTGACGATCGGTCTGGGAATCTTCATCCGATGCGGAGAGACACTAGCAATAGCAGGCCCCGCGGGGACTATACTGGCCTTTGGTCTCGTGGGAGTCGTAGCCATCTGCGTTATGGACGGCATCGCAGAGATGGTGGAGCTGTGGCCGATCTCAAATCCATTCTCTGAGTTTGTCTCGGCGTTTGTGGACGAAGACTTGGGCATTGTTGTCGGCTTCGCATACTGGTAAGAACACCGAAAGTCCAAATCTCATTGCCACTGACTCATATGTGGACGCTAAGGTATACGTATGCCGTAAACTTCCAGTCACTACTAGGCGCCGCTGCCAGCCTCCTCAATATATGGGTCGGCGGCGACAAGTTGCTCCTTTATCAAAGGACAATATTTTGGTTCTTGAGTCCAATTGTACTTCTAGGGCTCAACTACATGGGAGTTTGGGTAAGCGAATATCAGAGTTGTGATGAGCTGTTCTTCTAACCTCTGAGCTAGTGGGTTGGCATGATAGAGACAGTTCTTGGACTTGCGAAGATTCTGTTCCTCATCGCTCTGTTCTTTCTCATGATTGCTGTCGAATACGGAGGTGTTGGCGAACGGAACAAAAGAAGCCCCTCGGACTGTATCGGGGATGGATTCAAAGCCAACCATGCCGTGACGGACAGTCAATTTCAAGCACTTCTGATCGCCATCCCGACTGCGGTGTTCGGCTACATTGGTGTGGAAACGATTGCTATCACAGCGTATGAGGCTAAGAACAGGTCGCAAGTTAAACCTCCTGCCCGATTGATCGCTTGGTGTATAACTGGCTTGTATCTCTTGAGTGCCTTTGGATCAGTCCTCAGTGTCAGCTGGAGCGATTACAGCCTTCCTCGCCTTTACCCCGAACAGGAGCCGAATCCCGACCTTTCCAGACCATGTATAAACCCTAATAAGGCAGTACCGTCGAAGTATCGGCCGATCCCTCCTGCAGTAATCGCTCTGGAGAACGTCAACTCTACCACAGGAAGGAATGCGCTCACCGCCTGTCTGATATTCGTTGTGCTAAGCGCAGCCAATGCAGCACTCTACGTTGCGTCGAGGACTCTTTTTGGTCTTGCACGCAACATCGATAAGGACTCTAGATATCCCAAGAAAGCACTGACCTGGCTTGCATTCGTCACTCACGATCGCGGGCATCGAGGCATGAGTTTCGGACAAATACCGGCAGGAGCTCTGGTATTTTCGGTACTTATCTTCTGCTGGCTCCCGTTCATAGAGAACGTGCATATCTCAGACGTCTTGAGCTCAATCGGGACTGTAGGCTCTCTGCTTGTTTGGGCATCGCAGGCTCTTGCATACATTCGTTTCGACTACCTTCGACGAAGGTATGGATCGCCCGAGCTTCGCAGAACCGCCAGCTCCGGCCAACCTTACTATGCTTGGGTTGCTCTCGTGAGCAGCTTGGTGATTGTTTTTGTCTTGAACACTGCAAGCTGGTGGGAACAAAGTCACCAAGTCAATGCCACAAGAGTCCTTCAGGTGTATATTGGGGTAAGCAGATGCTACAAAGTTATCACGTACCTGGAACTGACTAGTCGAACAGCCTGTAGTACTGGCTCTGCTTTGGATCGTACTCAAACTATTCCGTTCGCACCCACTCAGACCCCGAACGGCACAGGAAAGATTCTTACTAGCAGTCAACGATCTTCAAGCGAAGTCTGAGGACTCGCCTGATCCAGCAATGGCGCTACTAAGCAGGGGGCAGCCAACATTTGAAGAAAGCGACCACCAGCATAGACAAGCAAGACTTCGTGTCGAGGAACTTGATCATCACTGGCAGAACCAGACACCGTCCGACGTTGAGAGCACCGACTTCCGAGCCTATGTCGAATCCCGGATGGCGAAGAGCTGAGAGCTTCGACCTTAGATATGCCATAGGTCATGCCGTCATCCGGGCAGTATGTAAAATTACACTACTGATAGAACTTTGTACGCAACCGCGTGTGCATTTTGTTGTCGTTATCCCATGCGTTCAGTTTTCGAGGCCAGAGTTGGAGCATGATGATGGTAGAGCAAAATTTCGAAGTCGACACCTTTGGAGCTCTCTGCTCTCCCCACAACCGTTGGGAATGACCTGTTCATGCACGGTTGCCGTTTTTGTGGGGGAATTGAGCCGACAACAGACAAGAAACGACGACGGTTCAGCGAACAATGTTGCAAGGCTGTTGTCAGTTATAAAAAGCTTAAGGCCGGCTCCAGTTCGCTATGCTGATGAGCAGAGCAATCCTAATGATCTCTGGAGAATAAAACAAAATGTGCGGCATGAGGACCTGCCCCAACTGTGCCTGGCAATTCAGCCACCCAGCCACCAAAGCGCTTGCGAGCGAATTCGCGCGCTGACGGAACACTCGGACCTTTGTTAGCCTTGCAGAGATCGACGGCGCAACAGAAACAAGGGCTGGGATATGGCACCTGCAATCACTCATTGACTTAGCATCGTATCACTGGGATGGCTGGGTCAATGGTTGGGCAGCACGAAAGTCACAGCGCACATCCTGCTGAAGTGGCTGCGGAAGCCAACAAATGGCACATCTCGATGCGAGCTGACTTGAACGAGGAAGGAGCAAACCACCCGAGTGGCTCGGTGATTAGAGCAAGACCCCAGATGGCGGGTCACAGTTCGCACTAATCTTTATATCCACCTGGAAACGGGCGGGTACAGCGACAACAAACAGATGCAGGTCGAATGAAAGGTCAATCAACCACCCTGCTGTCTTCCCGGTTTATTTAGTATCCTGCAAGACAAATCACCCTCGTCACCTTAGCATCTTCTTCCTCCTTACTCCGCTTTCCAACCTCTATTCAACCCCAACAAGGACCTTTCGTTCGTTCTTGTTTTCCTTCCGAGTTGTTCAAGGACAGTTCGTGAGGTTTTCAAGAAAGAACACTTGACATCCAGCAAGCTGGATTTTGAAGCAAGAGTAAGTAGATGCCGATGTATTGAATAGGGTGTCCAGCCATTGACTGAGAGCTTGCAGGTCCCCATCCCCTTCAGTGGTATTCTACACTCCGTGTACTCATTCAGAGCCCAACTCACGCCTTACAGTCTTCCCGTCCTCGTATAGGAGCGATACTGTCACCCAGTCAACGGAGCTCAAGGTCGAAGAGCAGGTCAACCTTTCCAGCTCGCACGGCGGACGGGAAGGTCACGAAACTCGTTACACCTCATCCCAGGCCGCTCCGTCCCGCCGCTTTGAAGAGGAGATCAAAGTAACCGAAAAGGACCGCTACCGTCAACCGGTACGCAGAGAGGAGAAAGTCCAAATCTACGAAGAAGATCGCACGTCTCGTCCTACCAGACAGACCAGAGTCAACATTGAACAGGATCGGTAAGCCGCAGCATTTCTCTTTCGCTTCCGGTCTTCAGCTCTCCACGCAAGCAAGATCAGCATCACTCCACCGCCTTTTCCCTTGCCAGCACCTCGCTTCGGCACGCGCGGGCGGGTCGGGCGGTTCAGACACTAAAGCAGTGACATGAACCACCTCTCCACCCACTAGCGTGTTGCCATGTCAACTGGGGTGTCCATGCTGCTCGTCCAAGCTTCCTACATTCACCCATATCCTCCTCTTGACCTGACTCTCCCCTTCCCGCACCGTTGCTTCCCCTCTTTGCTCAGACCAATACCTGAGTACCACTGACAGTCCCAGCTATCGTGAACCTTATCAACGTTACGTCGACGCACAGATCGACGTCCAGGACAAGGCCTACGACCACCAGTACCGCACTACCCACGGTCCTGCCACTCACCTCGGATCAGAAGTCGACGTTACTGAACGTGACTACCGCCGCCAAACTAGCCCCATAGTTCAGGACTCCTACGTTCAGACCACATCTGGATCTTACGTCCAGGACTACCCTAAGACCACTTCAGTCCGCGACTACTACCACGCCTCTCCTGCTCAAGAGGAAGTACGAGTCAAGACAGAGACACGTACTACCGTCGACCCTCCCAAGAAACGCAAGTTTGACATGGGATACTACGACGACGAAGGCCAATATCACTCTTTCCGTGACGGACTCCACCGCGCTGCTGACCATATCCTCCACCCCATCCACGGACCCCGTCATCACCAACAACACCAGCATCACCACCACTCTGAGCCCATCGAGGAAGTTATCGAAGAACGTGAAACCGTAACCGCCATGCCTGCTCCCCGTCGTTCCGCTGGCCGCTCTGGTCCCAGCAGTGCTGTCTCCATCCCCTGCCATCACATCCGCATTGGTGACTTGCTCTACCTTCAGGGTCGCCCCTGCCAGGTCATCCGCATCACCACTTCTTCTCAGACTGGCCAGCACCGCTACCTCGGTGTCGATCTCTTCACCAAGCAGCTGCAGGAAGAATCCTCGTTCATCTCCAACCCTTCCCCTTCGGTGGTAGTCCAGCAGATGTACGGACCTGTCTTCAAGCAGTACCGTGTCCTTGACATCCGTGACGATGGTCAAGTCGTTGCCATGACCGAGACTGGCGATGTCAAACAGGGTCTTCCCGTCATTGACCAGAGCAGCCTTTTGCAGCGTCTCACCGATGCTTTCGACCAGGGCCGTGGCAGCATCAGAGTTCTCGTTCTTAACGACGAAGGTCGTGAGCTCGCTGTCGACTACAGAGTCGTCAACGGAAGCAGACTCTGAGCTGTTGCATGTATGTTCAAGTGTCTCAATGATTACGTTGACGTGACGCTAACGTATAAAAGCAACAAAAGCCGACCTAATTACGACTGTGTTCCAGTATTGCTAGTGCAAGGCTTTGACTGGCAGAGCTGGAATGTCCAAATGGTATAACACGAACGACAGATGCAATGCCCTCCTTTGATAGTATAATGATAGCTAGGAATCGATATGAGAAAGTTTTGACCTTTGACACACATGGCTTTACTATCCAAGGAACAATGTCCGTGATTTCGACTTGTATCGCATCGCGTATCTAAGGCTTCTTGATAAAGTGCTTTTGGTAAGCTTGGTGCCACTCGAAATCTGGGCAGTCAAATGCGTGAGACCGCAATCTTAAGTACTAATTGGACTGATCGATGAATGCATGCTGCGTGTCGTTGACCATGCCGAGGTGTTTTGAAATGAATCCATATCAAGTGACTTGAGCCTGGTGACTGATGGTCTGGTTTTAACAGCAATACAAGGACATGACTGCTTGCCTGACATGATGTTGGAACTTGGTTCAGCACTATATTGATAGCGTGGACGCGTCACCTGGCAGGCTGGTACCTGCTTTGTGGCCAGTCGAAAGCTCGACTGGAGTGTCAGTTAGATGGATATATGAGTATTCCAAGTAGTGACCCCTGTTGTGGCGACCCTGACATTCAAGGAAAAGACGGCGGAGCAGTTCAGGAACAGGGTGGCAGAAGTGATTTGGCAAGTCGATCCGAAAAGGCGATTGCACGGCGGGTAAAATTAGAAACCAAAAGCGCATCCGAGGGCTCCTCGGAGCTTCGACGCGTCTCTCTTGGCGTCATGGCGATTTTTGTGGGGTTGAGCATTGAGCCTCTGACGCTGTTTCGACAAAGCACCAAACGGCGGTTCGAAACAGGGCTGTCATCTGCTTCCATCTGTTCTAGCTGCAGGTGCCTGATGCATGGACCTTGGTCGAGGTACCGGGAATAGTTGCTGCTCACGAGTGCTGATCAGAGAGACGCGACGGAAGGCTCGATTGAGTTGTGGCATTACTGTTGGAAGCAGAGTTGAAGCAGGGAAAACACCCATGCTCAGCTGAGTTGGAGTCGCTCAGTAACCACTCCGTCATCTGATGACGCAAAAACCGGTTGCTTGTTGTGGTTTGCCTGTCTCGCAAAGCTCGTTACACCTTCAACTACTTTACGTGTCTGAACTGTCTCTCGACTTTCCTCCTCCACCTCAAACATCTCAATCCACCCACGTATTTCCATCACAACCAATTGACACGATAGAATGCTTTCCGAAGGCGCAACATTAACGGGCGAGACGGGCAAGAAGTACCTAGCAGTCAGCCCGTTAGGCCAAAGCAACGTCTGGACTGCCGTCGAGCAGAGCAATGATCCCAAGAAGCCCGTTCAGGTCGTCGTCATCAAAGAGCCCGGCGAGGTCGACACAGAGCCAGGATGGCCCAGCTTCCAGAACGAGATGATCATGCACGAAGTCTTCAAAGACTCGCCGGCCATCCGACAACAGCTCGACAGAATCCCTCCTCTCAAGGCCGGAGATCCACCAATGATCGTCCTAGAGATCACCGAAACGACCCTTTGGGGTGCTCGTACCAAGAGACCCATGTCGCTAGCCGAGATCAAGACTGTGGCCAAGGATGTCCTTGTGGGCCTGCGCGATGTTCACGCTCAAGGCCTGGTGTACGCAGACCTCAAGCCTCAAAACATCATGGTCGACGGCTTCAACGCTGAGTCGGAAGGAAAGGACGATCATCTCAAGGCCAAGCTGGGTGATCTAGGTCTCGTTATGGAGCCCATGAACGGCAAAGTCCAACCCATCTCGTACCGTGCTCCCGAAGTCTACCTCAAAGGCGACATCACCTCACGAGTCGACGTATGGGGCTGGGCCCTCATCTACTGCCATCTTCTCGAAGCCCGTACTCGCTTCTCGAAGACCGGCCTCTACGACGACCTCGACACTAAGAGCGGAGGCATGAAAGAAAGAGAGGACGCTGTCAAGAGTGCTTTGACAAACGACTATAAGCTACAAAATGAACCTGTCTACGGAAGCGTACCGCTGCCCCAGAACGATCCAACCAAACACAAGGGCGATCAGTGGGAGCTCTTGCGACAAAGAGGGTTGGAGGACGGTGAGGTCGACTTCCTCAGATGGGTCTTGAAGGCCGACCCCTATCAGCGGCCGTCCGTGAATCAAATCCTGGAGAGTGGATGGCTCGATAAGACAGCAGAAGAAGTAGCCGCTTCTGGCTTCACCCCTCCTGAGTTTGAGTTCCTCGAGTATGACCCCAAGCGTGCCACACCGGATGAGTTTGCAGCACAAGAAAAGCAAGAGGCATCCAACAACAAGCAGGACCAAGGTAATTACTTTGGTCTTGGTCAGACACAGCAGCAAACCAGACCCGCAATGACGGAGAAGCGCTATCACAGCGCGGAAGACGAGGTACCTGTCAAGAAGATGTACGTGCCTGACGCCAAATTGACGGCGCCGGCAGAGCAGCAGCAAGCAGGCCCTGCCTCTACTGCCATTCCTACCCAGCCTACTCAGACGAGCACGTCAGCCGTACAACCAACCCAATTCCAGAGCGCCGAGAACAGCTCAACCTCAACCTCAGCCTTGCAGCCCACTCCGTTCAAGGACGTTAGCTCGTACTTCCAGGATACCGCAGCTCCGTCTCCCTTCAGTGGCAATGGTTCTATCCAGAGCAATGTGGCCGCTACTCCATTCAAGAGCATGGATACCACAGAGACCACGACCATCCCGAGCTCATACACAAACGTCGGATCAACCGGTAACAAAATGGAGCCCACTCCCTTCACCAACACCACTACCATCCAGGATGCCTCGGCTCCCGTTTCTTTCACCAACATCAACGAGAGCAGTGTTTCCTCAGCCCCGCAAAGACCTCCTTTGAACACGACCAACACCGGCACCTTCCTCTCATACCAATAGATTCGTTGAGAGAGAAGCGTCTTTTATCATTGCATCCGTATTTTATGTAATCATTAGCCTTTGTTTCAGGAAACAAGAACAAGTTCAATTCGCAAATGCATTTGGTTAATACAAGAAAGAAGAAGACTACAAAAAGAAAGAAGAACTAGTACTGTGAACCATTATCCCCGTCGTGACATCGTGACAACAATGAAAAAAGGCTCGATCATCACAACTCGTCCGTCTTGATCACACCTTTGACGCCCTCGACGACGGAGTTGCTGGCGCTCTGGATGCGGTCCCCGACTCCACTGCTCATATTCTGCACCTTCTCACTCACACCACCACTCATACTCTGCACGGTCCCACTGACACCACTACCACCACTCTCAACAGCATTCTTGACACCCTCGACAACAGTCTCGCCAACATTCTGCACACGCTGACCAGCCTCCCTACCAACCTCGACAGCACTCTCCGCCATCCCCACCGCCGCACCCCTAACCCTTTCGAATTCCCCCTTTGCCTGTTCACCCACACTTCCCAAATCTTCCGGGAACTTCTTCATCGCCTTCAACAGCATGTAATAAGCTGATATGATCAAGACGTGGATGCGCTCTTTCAACACCATACTCAAGCCATGGCCGAGGAAACCTTTTACCACTTCGGCGTCTAGACCGCTGTAGAGGCCTTTGATGCCTTCGGTGTGGTAAATGTTTTTGAGGGAGCGGATGATGGCGAGTTGGGATAATTGTTGGAAAAAGACTAGTCGCAACACTTTTTTGGATTTTGCGGTGATTTTGGAATCGGAAGATAGATCTGGTTTCTCCAGGTATGGAGGGGGTTGACGTTGGGTTTCTTCTGCCATGGGTTTGGAAACCTGAGCGCGGGATTTGGCAAGACTGAATGGGTAAGTGACGGTAGATGCTGTAGCTTTGGACATTGCGGCGATGAGGAAGAGAGCTTTGGGACCTGGGTGCTCACGTTGAGAGCGAGGGAGTAGTGTTTTCTTGAGTAGGTTTTGGAGGAGGAAGGTTAATGCTGGGTTTAAAGTCAAGATCAGACTTGCGCTGTAGCCTGCCCAGAAGCCCTTGAGACCGCGCTCGCTGCGGATCTGAAGGAAGATGTCTTTGATGCTGAGTTGAGAGGCCAGACCTGGTGGGAGTGTTGACGTCTTGTCTCTTGCTGCGATCAAAGCAGCTGTTTGTTTTCTGGTGACGATTTGTTGGATGGGTGTTGTGACGAATTTTGACAGAGCTCCGGCGGCAATGCCTACGCTTAGTTCGTTGAAGATGGGTAGGGACTTGGTGTTGAGCTTTTTCTGTTGGCGCTGGCGGAGAGCGGTATAGGCGAGGAAGAAGAGGAAACTGTCAATGACGCTCTTTGCCGTATCTGTCGCGCAGCCATTCCAGAAAGCTTGTAGACCCCCTTCATGTGTGTATATCTTTTGAGCAGCGTCGGCGAGACTGGTGTACTCGGCATCGTCGGCTTCTTTTGCTGCCGAGGGAGCTTCTCCAGGCGTCTTGAGTTGTTGCTGGACTTGGAGACGGGTGATGACGAGGTCGAGAGGATAGAGGATGAGATGCGACAAGGCAGTACCGGCAGAGCCTGCTAGGGCGTGGCCCAGGGCAGGGAGACCTATGCCATCGGTGCTAGAGCCTTGACGCTCATTGTGTTCTTGGATCTTGTGGTAGAGCTCAAAGGCATCCTCGGAACCATAGTCAGCAGAGTAGTTTAAGCGGTCGATAGCATTGACGAGGGTGGTTACCAGCTGACTGTTGTAGACCGACATGGTGTGCAGGGATGTTTCTACAGTAGGAGTCAGCAGGGCACCTCAGATGCTGAGGAAAGAGACGACCAGGACGCACCTTTTATCGACTTCTTCTGTCGATTCCCTGCTCTGCGGGGCAACGATACTTGACTTGTGGTATACTGCGGAGGTCATGCAGAAAGAGGCGGCACCTTTGTTCCAGCCTTTTGATCCTTGGACATGCACCTCGCATGTCACCCCACATCCTTCCCCGGATTTCGTCATTGTCACTGTCTGGACCGAGGCATGTGAAAGTGTTTCCACCATGGGAGAAATGTCATCTTTGAATTGTAAAACTCGTGTCTAAATTAGTGGGCAACAACAAAGAATGTGTTGGTGATCAGGCAAACTATCATGACCAAGAATCCGTAGATTGCCAGTGCCAGACTGAGTTTGCGCAAGATGCTTCCACTGTTCCAACCACCTGCTGCAGATTCTCCTTCACCATCCGCCTCTTCATCATCGTCCTCCTTAAGCAATCGTTGGTGATGCGGCGAGTCTGGCGATGAAATCTTGTAGTAGAACAAGCCTGGCAGGATGAAACTGATCGATGTGCTTCCTGTGCTGCCAACGTAGGCAAGCACGACCGACAGGGACGAAACGGTCATGGCCACAATGTAACTCAGGATAATAATGACTGTTGTGATGACTGCGAAACGTCTATCGCTCATCTCACCACGGCCTCTTTGCGCGTTGCTTGCAGGATTCAGGAGAGTTGAGCGAGAGGGAGAGCCGTTAGCTGAAGCATAGTCTGGCTGCTTACGCCCGGCTGGGCGCCACTTGAGTACTGCGTCGACCGAAGCACGGCAAGGGTGTACTTGCAAAGGATACGAGAACATGACAAGCACAACAATTGCTGCTTTGCCGATTGTCGAGGCAACAGAAGGAATGTCTGAGACAATATTAGTATCGAATCATACCAGAAGATAAGCGGTAGAACTCACATTGAGCAACAATGTTGCCGGCGACATTGTCACCAAATGTCAGGTAGCCAGTGATTGCCACGAGAAGGTAAATACTACCGGAACTACCGATGCTGGCAAGGACGACTGAGCCCGTCTTGAAGGGGCTGTTGTCCTCGATCTCGTTGAGAATGGAGAACATCTGCTAGAATGAGAACACGACGGATAAATGGAAACAAGGATGCTGCTTACGTTCTGGTGGCAGGTATAGGCAAAGACAATGACAGGGAAACTGGCCAAGACGGGGACGATACCCTTGTCGGGCGAGAGACTGATGTCACCCTTGAGACCCATATCATCGCCTTTTGCAAAGTGGTAAACGACCAGGACCACGAGATAACCAATAGAAATGAGAGCAATAATACTGGTGTACTTGAGCGAGTCAAGTCTTCGGAGGAACGAGAGAGGAATAACAACGAGCCTGACTGCAAGTTAGGGGGATTCACAAGGAGACAACAATTGGACGTATGCTCACATGAAAGCAGTAACCCAGAAGTGTCTGTCTAACAGGTATTCAGCAGCAGGAGTGTCTGTGAAACCGCGGACGACACCTGGCATGAGATCACCAATGATGATGAGATAACTGATGCCGACACCGAAACACTTGATAGCGATAGCAGCGTCGAAGATGACGGCAGCATTGGGGTATGTGATTTGACTCAGAGCGAAGAAACTGGCGTTTCCACGATCCAGGTATCTTGCGCATCGTGTTTGTAGGTAGAGACCGAAGCCGGAGGTAATGCCAGACCAGATGATAACGAAGATGCCGAGGAAGATGCCCATGTTGGACAGAGCGGAGGGCATGGCCAGCACACCGGCGCCAACAATGGTGTTGACGAGGTTGATGACACTACTGAGCCAACTGGCCTGGCCGTGGTGTCCATTCTCCTTACGTCGTGGACGGCGCGACATGCTGGCGGTACTGTTGGGCCGGGATGAAGTGTCGCTTTGCGCAGAGCGGATTGAGGCGTAACCAGACATTCTGTGTCTTCGTCCGAGTGGTGGGCCTGCGTACTGAGTCGGCGACTTTGACCTCAGCAGCGACAAAACATAGCGTGAGAGAGTTTGCGAAGGCAAGACATTCTTGTATCGGTCGCTATCGTTCGGCCAAGCCACGCCGTGCGGCACTCCGCTGCCGACGACCCTGATTGTGCCTGATCTGTGAAGCTCGCCATCTCTCGTCATTTTACTCGCAGAAAGCAGTCACAACATCATCACATCACACGACCATGTCATCTATCGCACAGGATGTGGCCTTCCAAACGCTAGACGCTCTCGAGCAGCGACTGCAACGCGTGCGTTTCCTGCTCTACGGTTCTGCTGCCGCTGCCGCTGCCGACAACGACGACCAAACGCCTACCGACACAACTATAACCCAAACTCAATCAATCGCTTCCCGACTACAAGCATTGCAATCCTCCTTCAACTCGGTCCTGTCCGACTCCAAGAGCGCTCAGGCCATTGTCGCCTTGCGTAATTCTCGCCTGTCGCACACCATGTTTCCACTCGACTGACCACCTCACAGAATCACAACATCAACACGATGGCCCTGACATGACCTCGGACGCCCTAGCCGCCCTCGTTCTTTCTCACGCTCCGTCATACCAGGCCACAGCTGCCCGTCTAACTTCTCTCCAAGACACTCCTGTGCCGAACTCCTCTGCCTTGGCCGCCTTGGTTGAACTACACCCACGTCTCGAACGCGTCGCGACTAGACAAGACGATCAACAACTATCTATCGCTCAACTACGACACCAAAGCCTCGCACTACTGGGCAGGTGGTATGATCTAGGCATCATTGGAATGGACGACTGCTGGACCGAATGGGAAGCCCGACTCATGGATCAGGAGAAACTCGTCAGAAGAGCAGAGGCCGAAAAGAGACTGATCGACAACCCGAATTGAGTGCTATATCAAGGAGCTATCTACTCAAGATAACAGCTTCGTGCCCATGTCTTCATACTGCTGCATACCTCCTTCCAGCTTCTTCAGTTTCGTCTTGAAAAGACGATATACGACTCCGCTCTCCGGAAGAGAATTCTCGCTACTATCTGTATCCTCATCGGATTCGTCTTCATCGCCTCTGCTCGTGCGCTTAGGTGATTCGCCCTCGATCACGCAACGCATGAAGAAGCGGTCATGCGTAATGAGCAGAATAGCTCCTTTGTAGTGTTGAAGCCTAAGGGCAAGCGCCTGTATCGTATCCGGATCTAGGTGCGTAGTAACCTCGTCCAGAATAAGTAGATGCGGCGGGTTCCATAACACTTTGGCCAAGGCCAAACGCACTTTCTGACCACCCGAGAGAAGACTTATTGGCACTTCTGATGTAATCTTGCCAACGAGCCCAAGGGAAGAAAGAAGACCACGAGCTTCTTGTTCTGAGACACTTTCTCCTGTAAACTCCATGAGGTGGGTTAGCGCAGTCAACCTGGGTCGCGTCACAGCCATGTCTTGAAGCTCTTCAACTGCTTGCTGAGAGTACAGCCCAATCCTTGCTCGGGTATGTCGTTCGACTTTGCCTTTCTTTGGTACAGGACCACCTGGGCTCTTCTGTGGGCTCGCAGTCATCAGGGACACCAGAGTAGACTTTCCCGAGCCATTGAGTCCTACTATACCCACTCGATCCCCCAAGTGGATGTTGAGGTTGATGTCGTGTAGTATAGGCGTTTGCGTACTCTTGGTGCGATAGTCGAAACAAACACCCTCCAAAGAAACCAGAGCGCCAGGAAACCGTAGATCAGAAGGCGAGAGAGGAAATGCCATGCGCACAGGAGGATCAAAGTCCGGCACATCGATAGAACCACGAGAACTATCATGCCATCCAGGCCTATCGCGGTTCAATTTGAACCTGGTACCTTTGGCCGAGACTTCCATACCCATCCTCTCATTCAGCTTTTTCTTGCGCGAGGAAACCTGCTTCAACTTCTTATCATCGCCAGACCGTTTCGCCATCTTGAGGTTCTGATCGATGGTCGCTTGGATGTGTTTTTTCTGTTTTTCCTGTGCCGCTTGCATCTTGCTGAGATATTTATACGATCGCAATCTAGCAATCTCATAACCGGATACATTACCCTTGAATGTTTCCAGCATCTGGTTTCTCAGCACCAACAATTCATCCGCCACACCATCTGCAAAGGCGCGATCGTGGGTCACCGTTATCACCGTAGTGCTTGGGTCGAGATCCCGTATGTAGTTTTCCAACCAGATTATAGAAGGCAAGTCTAGGAAATTTGTGGGTTCGTCTAGGAGGAGGAGGTCGGTTTGTTGGCATAGTGCTGATGCGAGATTGCTGCGGGTTTTCCAGCCGCCGGAGAGGTGGGAGAGGGGTTGGGTTATGCGGGAGGGAGAAAAGCCTATGCCGTGGAGGACTGCTTGGGCTTTTGCTTCCGCGCTGGAGGCGTCCATCTGGGGGGTTGTTAGTATGGGTGAGATGGGTGATAAGAGGGAAATAGTGTACTGATGTTAGGGATGCTTGTATGTCTGCTAGCATGTCGATTGCCTTTTGTGTTTCTTCTTTGATTGTAGTGCTGTCTTCATCATCAAGACCGTTCGAGATGTGTATATGGTCAAGCCTGGACGAAGCAGTAGCCAGTTCCTCTTCTAGCGTTGTAAGCGCTTTTCGAGCTCCTAGTCCCCTCACGCCACTCGTCTTTGACGCTTTAAGCTTCGCCTCTTCGACTTCACGTTCTAGTCGTTCGTGCGTCAATTCACGGTATGCTTTCAACATCGCAGTCGGATCGTCGATGTTGTCCATGGCTTCGGACAGCTTGCGTGCTTCGTACAATCGTCTCTCGCGTAGCTTGTCGCTGCGTAAGACATGTTCGAGGACAGTCTCGTCTGGTGAGGACGATGCGGTAGCATCTCTGTCCTTATCCTCATCCTCTTGTACTTGGCCCAGGAGCAATACTCGGATAGGAGCGGAAATGCCAGGGACGAGTCCATCTGCTATGGCTCGTAGGAGTGCTGTTTTGGATGTAAGCATGAGAATTATAAGAAATTATCTTTGTCTACCTACTCGATTTACCCACACCATTGCGGCCTATCAAGACGTAATGTCTGCCTGGTTGCAGTTGTAATTCAGCATGACTTAGGATTTCGTGGTTTCCAATTGTGATGCTGAGGTCTTTGACAGTGATCTAGGGATATATTCGTCAGACTTTTAGTTTCGTGCATCTCCTCATGTTTATGTACCTCTGTCGAAGCGGATTGTTGTTTTGTCTGAGCATGGAAACGACTTTGCTGGGCGGTCACATTGAGGACTGCTTTCTTAGCTGCGACCATGACCATCATGGATAAATTGTTTTCAAAAGCAGA
>ERZ794946.292-NODE-292-length-21556-cov-3.758197_pt1 | contig 21556 bp, 8 predicted proteins | sample MGYA00433072_ERZ794946 | MGnify/ENA primary metagenome ERZ794946 (study PRJEB30137, sample SAMN04331413) | food metagenome | isolation source: Y3 must sample point D1 replicate A | place: Australia: South Australia | collected 2014 ...
AACAGGATAACTCCTCATTCTTTTTTTTTTTTTTAATATGCTAAATAATTTAACCTCTAATGTTCCAGGATTTGTAAGTTACCTGTAACAACAACGTTTTCTAAAACAGATCCGTTTGGAATATCAATTCTTTCTCCTTCAGAACAAACTATAATGACTGTTCCCTTTAATTGAACATTCTTTCCCAAAAACACATTTCCAGAAATTGTCAAGTGGTCTAATTCTACAATTTTTGGAATGTGTGGAATTCTTTCTTGGAAAGACTTCAATTTCTTGAAGTGAGAACCCAACTTAATCAATGGGTTTCCTCCAAAGAATCTTTCAGGAGTCAATGTCAAAGAACAACCGTCTTCTAAGTTGAACAAGTTTGACTTTACCATCAATAAGTCAGAACAGGTCTTAACAGGCAAGAATCTGGATCTAGGAACAACAACACCGTGAGCATTGGAGAAGAATCTGATGGCAGCACCAACAGCAGTTTCTAACTGCAAAACAGGAATTTCATGTCCATTTCTTACGACAGACTTCACATTTGGAATGATTTCCATCTTCAACTTTTGTTCAACAATCAATTGCTTCATGGCCTTTAAGTTGATCCATAAGTTGTTGGTGTTGAAGTACTTGAACTTTCTGATGTTTTTGAAGTCATCGATGTGTTCTTTTGGAACTTGAGCAACTTCTAATAATTCAACCTTACCGTTTTTGGTGATCAAAGTACCACCCTTAACATCGGCTCTAGTCTTATCAGTCAATTCCATGATGTATTCACTGCCGGTTTCCAACATGTAGTTCAAAATATTTAAATCAACAGTGGCACCTAAGTTATCACCATTGGAAACAAATAAGACTTCAGTACCATTGTTGATTAATTCATCTAGTTCACCGGAGTTGTACAAAGATTCAAACAAATCACCGTGACCTGGAGGGTACCAGGAGTCTAATTCAGCATCCATATCGGAAGCAACTGGCAACAAAGAATCCTTGTAAACTCTTGGGAACTTGGATTGGTTGAAAGATCTGATCTTACAGTTACTGTTTGAATATTTTTTTATGATTTGTTGAGTGTCGTTGTTAGTGTTGAATGAGTTCATTAATAACAAAGGAACATTTGATTTGTACTTGGTGTTCAAGAAGTCAATTTGCTTGACAGATAAATCTAAGAAAGAATTACCATCTCTGACTTCAATAACAGACTTAGGACCAACACAGCCCATGGAAGTACCTAAACCACCATTTAACTTCAAAACAGCTAATTTAGATAAGATCTTGGAGGCATCCAAATCTTTGCCGGTTAATTCGTTGTAGTCAACAACTTCTTTGTGAGTAGGAGATTTGATCTCATCCCATGAGACTTCTGACTTGATGTCTTTGGATAAAATGTATCTTTTGAATAGTTGATAAAAAGACTTCATTTCAACTGATTCCTTGAAATCACCACTGTTCAAGTATTTGTACATTTGGTGAATGACAAGGTCATTGGCTGTGGCGTTTTCATCTATTATAGAGGCTTGTCTTTGCATTGGTGAAGGTCTCTTTTCCAGGGATGTCATTTTTCTCTATTTAAATCAATATATTTATATATATTATCAATTCACTAATATGTTATCTTATAGAATCTATACCTTAAACAAAGTGTCAATCTGGTGTCACTTATATACAATCTAAGGGGATGATTAATTTAGGGTGTGATTGGAAGTAAAACAAATAGGGGTTTACTAGTAAACGAATGCCCAAATATAGGGAGAAAATTTTTGCCACTTAATTCCCCCGTATAATCTGAAACGCGCACCAAAAAAAAAAGGGTACTGTATAAATCAGAATTTCGGCCTTTGGGAGGAAGCGACTTGGTAGCGCTTTTTTGCCGGGGAACAGAGTTCCGATATTTTTTTTTTGGAGCTGTGCACTGGATGCAGGGATGGTGATCTACAGAGGCTGAGTACACAGATGGTGATGCTACGACGGCGGAATAACAGCAGAGGCTGGTTAGAGAGAAAACAGACTGGTTGAAGAGAATATATACACATGTGAGGCTTTGATAAAGACTTTTTTCTGTTGTTATCAGGGCTGCGAGGGTTTTTAAAATATAAAAAGACACAGAAGACAATGCATAATGATACATATCTGAGCTTTTGAGCATAGAACAAGCAGCAGAAGGCTAATTAGAACGGCAAAATGACGTTATTTTTTCTTTTCTCTTTTTGATGACACATTGCTAAATCTTCTCACTTACTGCTCGCTGGATTCTCTCCTTTAATACCCATTAAACTCTCTCATTTACTACTCGCTAAACTCTCTCATTTACTACTTGCTGAACTCTCCCATTTACTAAGCACTAGACCTGCTTATCCATCCGCTACCTATCCCACTCGCAGGCTAGTTGTGTAGTTGCTTCTGTTCGGAGTTAACGAATCTCCGTTCTAAGGCCTGTTTGTTTACTCACCCTTTTTTCTCCCTCAGCGCAACCTCCCTATGGTGGATTTCTTGTCGGCAGCAAAAAAAAATGAATCCGATTAAGAATTTCATCATTCATAATTTGTAGGATTTAAATAATGCTCCTGAAGTAGTACCCCCAAGTTAAACCAAGCTCAGTACTAAAACACTATATAGAAAATATGCTGCTTAACAAGTTTATTAACAAGAGATACTACAGCTCTTTGAATTCGGATAAATTGGTTTTGGGGATCGATTTAGGTACCACTAATTCTTTAGCATCCCATATTCCAAAGTCGTTGGCTAATGCAAAGACTCACGCTCCAACGATTTTAACTACTACAAAGACACCCTCAATTGTAGGATTTGCGAAGAAAAACAACTTAGAAGGAATTTCCACAGACTTGACAAACGACAAGCATTTATTTAACCAATTGAAGGAGAATCTCTCAGTATTTATAGGTGATCAAGCACAGAATCAGTATAGATTGAATCCTGAGAATACTTTCAAGGCCATGAAAAGAATCATAGGAACTTTCAATGAGAATGATGAAATTTTTGAAAGCTACAAGAACCAATATTCCAATAATGTATCATTGAACAATAGTGTATACTTCACCTTATTCAAAGACAGCAAATTGAAAGTCAATGCTGAAATCATTGCTGGCTTTATTTTATCTGAAATAAAAGCCAAAGCATTGCAAGAATTGAACATGGAAAATGCAAAAGTTGATGCAGTCATTACTGTACCTGCCTACTTTAATAATCTTCAAAGAAAAGCCACTTTAAATGCTGCCGATTTGGCGGACATAAATTGTTTAAGAATCATCAATGAACCCACAGCTGCAGCTTTAAGTTTTGGTGTTTTGAAAGAACAAAACAAAGACGGTGTGTATGCTGTATACGATTTAGGTGGAGGAACATTTGATATTTCTATATTGGAATTAGATGGTGCAGTGTTTGAGGTTAGAGGTACTTCTGGTGATTTGAAATTAGGTGGTGAAGATCTTGACTATTTGATCAGAGATTACGTTTTGGACAAATTCTTAAAACTCAATGATAACATTAACAAGAATGATGTTCTCAACAACATGTCTTTTATGAACGAGTTATTAAATCATTCTGAAAAGTGTAAAATTGAATTATCCCACAAGACCACCTCTGAAATTAACATTCCGTTTGCTTTCAAGAACTCTCACGGCGACTATATTCATTTCAAGATGGAAATTAAGGAATCCGAAATAGACAAATTGGCTGAACCCTTAGTCAAGAAGACTATAAAGATATTCAAGAAGTGTTTGAAAGATGCCAAAATTGACAAACAAAGCTTACAGCAAATTTTGTTGGTTGGGGGAATGACTCGTATGCCATACATCAGAAAGCAAATAATCAAGAATTTTATAAGTGATAACAATTCAGAAATAGATTTTGACAACAAACTTAATTACAAGATAAACCCAGATGACTCTGTTTGCTTAGGAGCTAGTATTCAAGCAGGACTATTGACTGGTGAGATAAAGGATGTTTTGTTATTAGACGTCAACCCATTGACTTTGGGTATGGAAACATATGGTGGCTTGATGTCGCCAATGCTGCAAAAGAATTGCAATGTTCCTATAGAGTACAAAGAGCAATTCACTACTGGTATAGACAACCAACAAATTGTTAAGATCAACATTTACCAAGGTGAATCTAAGTTGTGCAGAGATAATGTGAAATTGGGGGAGTTTGTGCTTTCAGGAATCCCACAGTTACCTAAAGGTGTTCCAAAAATTGAAGTGAGCTACAAATTAGACAGCAATGGTATCCTAAACGTTACAGCCAGAGAACTTCTAACTAATCTGGAGTGTAATCTTGAATTAATAACCACTGCACCAATCGAAAACAATTATAAAAAGCAAGTCAACAGTGATGTGGATGTCAATGACTTGAGCTGGGTTTTTGAAAACTTAGGTTTGTGGCAACTATCATTCAAGGAGCTAGATTTGCAATTCAGACAGTACACAGGAACTGTTCATTTCAGTGAGAACATAGCAAGCGAATTTAACGATCTAAAAGCCAAGTTCGCTGCATGGGAAACGATGAAGGAAGACTCGAGCAAAGACCATGAAATGGTTGAATTTTTCGCCAAAAAAGGTGGTATGAACCGCTTAAAAGCCAGAATCAATAAGCTCCAAACTGATTTCATGTCTGAATTGAAAGGAAACAAGGTATGATTCACCTCTGTAAATAGTATCAATATCTATGTATGATTGTCGGACATAACGCTTTCATTAAGCTCTCCGACGCGTGAACAAACGCAACGCCAAAGCTATATTCGCCTAATGCGTATTACTCGTTTTAACGTAGGCGAGTTTTTTTTTTCAATATTTTAAATGTTTTCGTTAATTACTAGAGTGAAATATGGGTTTGAAGAGTTGATTTAGACTCATTTTAGACTGTAATTGATTGATTTGAGGGTGTTAGATGACCAAAAACGAAAGAATAATACTAATGAGTGGAAAAAAACAGCGTTTTATCGTTTCAAATACCCCAATTGACGACCTAGAAAGCTATCACAAGTACCTATCCAAAGAGATTGGCTCAAAGGATCATGGAAAGACAAGTGAGGATTCTAATGAATTGAGAGGTATTTTGAATGACATGAAGAAGGTTGGGTTTAATAACTTGAAAAGTGAAGCAAAGACTTCGCTTTGTTTAGCTATTTTAGCCGATGTTATTTACTCAAGTACCAAAAGTAACAGTTTCACAGCCACAGACATCAAAACGTTCTTTTTGACACTATTGAGAGAAGTGAGAAATAATGCATTGGAAAATAACTTGGCAGATTATGTTTTGTGCAAGTATGCCATCAACAAAATCATTGCTTGTGATGCTGTGTTGTTAATCTTACACACCAAAGAATGCTCTCAGATATTGAAAGAAATATATCATCTAAATGATGATGTTTCAGACGACATCAAGGCTAGGGAATTGAAAGATGCGGCAGTTAAACTGATAACCAGTTTGATCATTGAAGATTCTGAAAAAGAAAACAATGAGTTTTTGGACTCACATTGCAAGCAATTCATGAATGAAATTATTTATGAAAATGAAATATGTAAAGAAACTATCCAAGTTAACTATCAAATTTTCCAATCATCCATACAATCATTTTACAATGAATACATTTTAACCGATGACGGCACTTTTGATTTGAAAAACGTGAAGAATAACGTGCTGGAGCAAATAGATTCATTCACTCATAAAGGGTTCATTAAACTAAATAAGTTAGGCAACTTGTTCAAAAAACTGTACATTATTAATCCTGCCTTAATATTGTATTGCAATGGGCTTTTTCAAACTTTGATGAATTCTCCAAACAAATATTTAAGAATCTTAGGTATTAGAATGGTAAAGACATTAATCACTGAAAATTTATATTTCATTTACAATCATGACTTCATCTTCAAGATATATTTAACTAGAATGAGTGATGAAAGCCATTTGGTAAGATTAGAAATTTTAAACGGTGACTTTGCCAAAATGTGTGAAAGCATATATCAAAATGACAAGGAAATTTTTAATTATATTGAAAAGATATTGGAAAAAGGCCTGTCTGATATAAATGCTGACATAAGACTGGAAACAGTAACTCAAATTTACAAAGGAAGCATAGATTTGCAATACAATGCCAACGTATATGATTTGATTATTGGCTTATGTAGAGACAAGAATTTAGCTATAAGGGGTAGATCATGTACCTATTTATCAAAATTAGCTTTAAGCTCAAAAGTCAAAAATATTGATGGTTTGGAAGCCAAAATTGTCAATACTTTAGTCGATTTGTACTATATCAATGATCAAGATTTGAATGATGTAATTGATACATTTTTGAGTGACTACATAGCTTACGATAACAAAAATTTGGCTGATCTGTACTTCATGCTGAAAGAAGAAAAAAGCAAGCATGCTTTACTAGCTTTATTACCTAGATACAAGATTTTCAATAAAATTTTATTGAAGTTTATTCAGTTAGTTATTAAAGACGAAGCCTCAGATGATTCCCTTGAATTTACAAAATTACTAAGATGGCTCAAAATAAATTACAACAGAAACGATATTGAACTCTTTACATCTCTGATCAACCACGATGTTGCTGTTAAAATAAGACCATTCTTGACAAATAGAAAATCATTTACCAATGCTGAGGATAAGAAAAATTTCTATTTGGATTTGAAAAATGAAGGTATCACCAGCAATGAAGACATCAAGAAATTCAAGGTTTTGATGATAAGATGTACCAATACCTTTATTAATTTGGAGGATGTTTACGAAAAACCTAATGAAAATGAAAAGTTTTTTGATGTTTTGCTTTCAAACAAACAAGTTTTACAGAATCTAATTGATCTCGAACGTTTAATAGACTCATTCAAAAACAACAAACTGTCCACTGCCATCAAGAGAATTTTAATGTTGAAAGAGGTTTTACCAAATATGGAGCTAAGCCAAGACATTTTGAATTACTTCAACCAGTTTGTTGAAAGTGACAATAAACTAGATGAATATGAAATGTATGGATTATCTGAAATTTTACCAAAAGAAGACTTCAGTGCTTTTGAATTTACCCAGTCCAAAGTTACTGCTTTGGAAAGTATTACATTGACAGAATGTAATTTGATGTCAAAGAGTCCAAGAGAACACGAAGAAATGATTGATAGTTTACTTGACCTAGCACTTACAACTGATATAAATGAATCTATTACCATAGAAGAGTTTGAAGACGAAAAAGACGAGATTGAACAAATTGAACTTGCCGATCAATTCTCAAATAAAAGTGAGATTGACCCCAAAAATAACAATCTTTTGAAAATCATACTGCTGATGAGGACCAGAAGCGACAACCTGCCATTTTTGAAGAGTCTTTTGGAAACTCAAGGATGCTGTATTAAAAAATCTGAATGCCCAGAACAACCACAGTTCTGGAGATGGATAATCATGAATGAGCTTATTAATTTGTATTTGTCAAAATGTTTAGACTCAGCTTTGTATTTTGAAGACTTTTTAGGAGAATCTCAAATACATTTGCAATGGTATGCTATTGATATACACCGTTATGTTCGTCAAAAGTTTTTTGACTTTTTGATTACAAACTTCAAGGAGCTTCCTATGTCTGTGTCGTTTTTTATTTTCTACATTGACATGAGTTTAGATGGTTCGAATACATTCAATACTTATGTTACCTTTTTGGAAAACATCATAGCTGATCAAACTTTCAATAAGGACAGATACTTTGAAAGACTAATCAGTAGATTTTTGCATAATCTATCTTACCTGCCAACTGTGTCCGTTTTGAATTCTGAAAGAGCTGAGGATAAAGAGCAAGACATTGAAGAACAAAAACATGAGGTTTTAGAAGATTTGATAGCTAAGATATCTTTATTCTTAAGATTTGTTATGACCAAGGAAAACTGTACTTTAATTTTAGGTTATTGCAATACCATATTTAACCACAAAGATAAATTAAACGAGGACAATAAAGACATCTACTTAATTAGTGATATTTGTATTACAATGATCAATCAAGTTATTAAGATGAAGGGTTGGGTTGACTTGAAAGTCACCGACGAAGTTATTAACGATAAGATAAAGTTGCCATTAGATTTGTATGTCAAGAAGGAAAATACTAAAGACGAAATCATCAAAAGTATTGAAGAGTTGCTTTCCACCGAAGATAAGGAGTTCATTTCTAAGCTATCAAACAAGAATAAAAACTTGATGAAGATTGATAGTCATTTACAAAATACTATAGTCAATTCTACTTTGAGCAAACACAATGACATAAGCAATGCACTGCCATCAAAAAAGAAGATTAATGATCTTGAAAAGAGTACAGCAGATGTCAATGAAGGAGTAAGAAAATCTAAAAGAGTTAAAAGAGATGTTAACTATGATGAAAATATCAGCACCACATAAGCTACAACATATATAAATTAAACTAAATAAATGAGAATCATTTTTTACAACGGCGGCAGATTGTTTCTACAAACAGGACATATCAATTTATTATTCATCCAGTAGGACAAGCAATCGTGATGATAAACATGATTACAAGGAGTGATCATGTAACTTTCTACATGGTCATTGCCTACGTTTATTTCTTCCAACAGCTGAGTCTCTTCAGTGTCGGCTTCTTCGGTACTCGATGTTTGGTCTTCAACCTTCAAATGTATGATGTCGTCGTTATCCATACAAATAGGACATATAAATTCGTTTTTCTCACCCAAATGTGTTAGTTGCTCCTTAGTAACTGATTTTGAGTAGTTGTATCTGTGCTTGATGCTCTTGCTACCATTACTCAAGATAAATTCAATGACTCTTTCCAGTTTATCAGATATTATAGATCTACCTCCGTATTTCAATTGTATTAATAAGAGAACGACTTGTACTGTTATATTGATACAATATACAATAAACCAGTTTATATCTGTTTGATGCTGGAAAAAGTTATTTTCGTTGAGGTAAAAGTATCCTATTGGTATCAGTCTAGTCAATCCAGTTACAATAACAAATCTGCTTTGTAAATTGGTAGTCATTGGATCCAAATCAATCAAAATAAATCTAGAAATTTGAGACCAGAACAGTGATGTGTATACCAATACAACCAAGTTGCAAATCAAATGTCTTAAGAAGATGTTCATGGAGTATATGAATACTATTGCAAATGCAAATAAAACCATAAATGTGTAAATTCTACCTTGAATTTTAGAATAAAGGAAAGTGAAATCTTCTGAACCTTCTGTGTTATTAGTCAAAAAGTTGTTTTCTTCATTTGGCTCAGAAGTAGGTTCGTTATTTTCTCCAGTAGGATTGGTGTTTGGCTCAGAAGTTGCAGCATGCTCTTCCTGGCTTGTTCTGGTTGTAACAGACATCGGAGTAAATCTTCTAAAAAGGCTCAACCAACTAATACTTCTTTCTAAGAATTGTGATTGTATACACAAAACCAATACTTTTGCTTCGATTGCTATACCCATTCCCATAAACAAAACAACATTGACCGCAAACCATGAAAATTGCGTGGTTCTGATATTTTTTGATAGATCATAAACAAGATTATCATTGCCATTAACGATGATATCTTTAACTTTGACAAAAGAATTGACAATAGGTTTAGTTAAATAATCAGCATAGTGCAAAGATACATTTGGTGTTAAATCTGAATATGTAGTCACTACTATACCCAAGACAATAAAAACACCACCAACAAAACAATCCGTAAATGTAATGAACTTTAAGAAATCAATTGAAATTTTATTCAGCTCTGATGGAGAATCCAGCTTACTTATTTGCATCAAAAATACTATAGAGTACAGAATAAATGGAAGAGTCACATATTTCATTGTGGATTCTTGAAGGTAAATAGGAAAGAGCGATCCCAAGACTCCTTTGAAGTTCTTTTTTGCTAAAATTTCATTTGAGGAAGCAGTTTCTAAAGATAATCCAAAGTTTGGTGAATAGATCAACATATCTTCAATTAGTAAATTGTGATCTTTTCCATACAAGTTGTTTAGATCAACAGTATTTAAGATTTTGTTCTTATCAGCAGGTCTTTCAGAAACAGGCTTTGTTTGTGCATACAACAAAAATTCAGGATTAGAGCTACGCTCGTTCAATATCAAAATATCATCAATGGTAAATGTGTTGTTGCTTCTTTTGTTACCCTCAAAGTAAGTGTGGTTTACAAAACTTATTGTGTCTTCTTTATATCTGTTAAATTCGTTTACGTTATTACTAAACAATTGGGGTATCATGAGCATACCATGAAATTTGCCTGAGTTAGTTATTCCAAATAATCTTCCAGTTTGACTATCGTATACGATTAAAAGTTTTGAAATTAATGATGTGAATCTTGCTGATGACTTTGATAGTTCAGCAGAATGGAACTGCAAGCTACCTGGCTTGAGACCTGGGTAATTAAAAAAATCGTTTATTTCTAACTTAACAGTGGTAGAAATGTCCATATTGATCAAATTTGAGTCTGTTGAATTGATATTCATACTTTGTTCAAATAGTGTAGTATCGTTTATGAAGAAAGAACCTCTGTCAGGTAAGATTTGTTCCTCACCATTAGCATCTTTTGATTCATTTTTATGTTTCATAAACTGTGGAATTGGCATATGGACTTTGTCTTCATCCTGAATGTTTCTACTATAAAAAAGTCCTCTTAGTGTCGTACTGCTTACGTTACTTTGATAAATATAAGTATCAGAATTGTCTTTCCATATAGAAGAATCTCCATCTGAAAATATCCTATTTAGCAAATTTTGTGGCAAGTAGTTATTGCTTTGCTCCTTTATATCAAATGTGTAATCGTAGTTCTTATTTTCAATTGGATATCCGAACCAATTGTTGCTGGTGTTGTTACTGATCAAATTGGTATTGTAATCATTCTTGTTGACCTCCAAATCATCCAAAGTGTATAAAAATCCTGTTATATTAAGAAGAGGTTGCTTATAATCCAACTTTCTTAAGTTCTCAAACTCATTCTTGTAGAGATCATTTATCATTGTTAGTTGACGACGTTCATATTCACTACTCGGTAGATTGTCTTTGTTAGGGTCTTCACCTGGTAAAACCACGAAAAAAATAAAAAATATTAGAAGAAGCACACTATTGCTGTCAAACCTAGCCATTGGTAGTGTTTATGATGATTGTGGGAGAAAAAAGTGAGGCTTTGCTTACAAATCAAAGTATTTGGTTTTGAATAATGTTTTAAAATTATTGAATCGTTATTACTGGGGAGACATGCTAACTACGGTAAAGAGCTTGTGAAGCGGGCTTTTTTTCAAGGTCGTGTAAGGGCGGGTAAACTTTGTATGTCCCAAAAGGGTAATCGCCCAAAAAGGCAAAGTATTAACACAGCAGGGCAACCTTTGTATCTGAAAAATCGGAAATAAGCAAATTTGGCAATTGTATGAGGCATGTGAAAATTCTGGTCTAAACAGGTATATGAGTAGGCGTGATAGGGATAATCACTGAATAACTGTATAACAATAAGTTTTAAATTAAATATTAATTAATATTGTCATTCAGCTAAGAGAACAGACGAAGAAAAAAGAAATAATAAAATAAACACAGCAAAATTAACAAAAAATAGCCTTTAAACGAATAAACTAAGCATTAGAATTCGATCATATGTACAAATACAATCCTGTGAGAGATAGCTCAAGTAGTATAACGACAATATTACCTGTGAACAATTCGAATACAAACACGACTTCATTGTTGAAAAAAAGCACAGAAAATAAAAATACATATGAACATCAAGGAACAGTCAGGAATAAGGATCCGACATCAGATGGAAATTTGATAATAACAATAAATGACAAAGATAAACTGAAAATCAGCTTTATAGACATCCGATTGAACTCTTTATACAAAGATATGTTGATTATCGAGCAGCCTGAATTGTTAATGAATGATTTTACCAATGACAATTACATGATTAACATATCAGGAAACATCATAATATCATGCATCAAGCCTTTGATCTTACTGAAACCTATATCTTTAGAGTTAAAAGGTACTTTCAAATTAGATTTTATAGAGATCAATAACGACATCAATAGCAAGAAGAAGGATGATGACGATGGAAGAGATGAAAGTGTGGTAGTTGTTAAGGAAAATAGGCCATTTTTTTTAACGAAATGGGATAACGTTATAGATTACCCAGACGGTGAGGTTGTAGATATTTGTAAGAATCAATATGAATCTGATTTAATTAAGTTGAAAGAAAGCTATAGAAAGAAGAAGAAAAACAAAAACAAAAAGAACAAATTGAAAACACAGTCAATGTATAATATTTTTGGAATGAGATTTGAAGAAAACGGAAACAGTTCAGATGAGGAAGATAATGCAAGTTTACCGTTGACACCAGTAAATACTCGCGACAATGTGTTCAATAGTAAAAAACCAAGTTTGAAGACAATTTACCAAAGTGCTCCTGATCTGCATCAAATTATACCAACCGGAGGTATATCTCAAGGCTTCAGACCAACGATAAAAACCAATAACAGTTTTAGATTTTTGGATCCAGGTAATATGGATAATGTTCAAATCGACATAGGGGAAACGCCTGATGACACTACCATTTTAGATTCTGAAGCACATGCTGAGAACAAAGAAAATAAAATCTATATGAATCCAGGAAACTATGAGTTTCCATTCAGATTGAAGGTGAACCAAAGAGATATGCCTGAGACAATTGAAGGGTTGCAAGCAGGTTCTTTAACATACATGTTGACGATGAAGATGTATTGTGAAAATTATGGGGTTGTTGAACATGTCAAATACTTGAGAGTACTGAAGACTTTAAAGGCTAATAACATAAATATTCATACAGGATTCAAGTTTAAGCATGATTTGAAGGCAAAACAAAAGAAAGTTGTTAGAGTGGAGAAAGACAAACAAGATAAAAGCAAGGAAATCATGGAAGGTTTGAAGGTCAATGCTGATGAGTTGTCAAAAGCTCCAATAACGGCTACATCCACAAATGCAGATACAGCTTTGTCAACTTCTTTGACCACAGATGAAAATACTGAGGTTGTGGACGAGTTTGTGACACAACTGCAAATGCATATAGAAACTCCATCGAAGGCTTATCCTTTAGGAGGAAGTATTCCTTTGAAGTTTCAAATAGCACCATTGATTAAAAATTTCAAAATAGACAGCATTAAAATATCTTTAAATCAAAAGAGTATTTTATGGGACTCCAACAATGAAAAATATACAATTGAAAAAACTATAAAAGATTGGTATATTGACGAGTTTCAAGGCATTAGTGGGATTGAAAAGGTGTATTTAAAAGATGAGAATGCAAAAGCTGAAACTAAAGACAAAGATAGTTTGGCCAAGAAAAAGAAGATAAATAAATTGAAGATTCTTTCAAAAAACAATGATAAAGAAAAGAAATCAAATGAAGGTGCTAAAGGATACGAAAAAAGCTTTGAATACAGATTGTGCGATAGTGATATCGAGTTCTTGTACCTTTTACCTGTACCTAATAACCTAAAGGAGATAACTCAAAACAGCTTGATATCAGAGAATTTTTACAATGGTGATAAGTTAAATTCACATTTACTGCTGAATGAAAGTTTGGAAGATGAACAGGAATTTGAAAAAAAGTATGGATACAAAGACTATAAGGTATTAAAGCTACCAAGAATATCGAATACACACAATCTAAAGGTGCAAATATATGTTTTGAAAAAGAACAAGAAAATACCTATAGAGTTCAGCATTCCATTGATGTTATTTTGTTCTCCTAATGTACAGATACAAATGAGAAAGGTATTATTAGACAAATTCAAAAGAATCCATTTCAGAAAAGGAGAGGTTGAATTATTTTTCAAAGATTTACCAAAGGGTATTGACTATACAAATGATGATTCTACAACGATAAGCGAAGGTGGAAATACACACGAAGATACAAGAAACTTGATGTATTCATTTATTCCTAGATACTTTCCTCAATTGCAACAGGTTCAGCCCCCACCTATCTATGCAGATAGCTCAAAAGACGAGCAAGTTTTCACATCTATGAATAAAAAAGAAGGAATTGAGAATTCAAAAGTCGTAGAAGACATTAACAAGAACCCACCAAGCTACGACAACTTCAGATTTGATGGTAGCAACTATGCCAACAGAAGTGACCATCAAAAAATCATGAAGAGTGAAAGATTGACTCGTGATTACTATTACGGAATATACAGAGATGATGGGTCCAATACAGCTAACAGAAACAAAAGCCGAAAGTTCAAAGAAGGTGTATTGCAATATGAAGAAGTATCTCCTCAATATAAAAATGTATGAATCCTTTAAACGGGTAATTATGTGAAGTTATGTATAGAAAACTCGTGTAAAAAATTCAAAGTTTGTATATGGTTCAAATAAAGGATCTCATTAATGAAGGTTGTGTAGATGACACCCAGTTATCGAAAGAACCAATTTGAGAAAAAACATCGTTAAATGTTCAATCTCGGTTATGTACTGTATATATCTTATACATAGAACATCAAACACTCAAATAGAGTTTTAAATCATTAAGTGAAAGTTAGTAAAAAGAAATATACTAAGAACAGCATCCCATTTAAGTAGTGATCCAAGGACCATGGCCGAAAATGGACATGGGTGAAAAATTTTTCAGACTCAAATTACTATGTGCAGGGTAAGTTTACTGGTAATTGCCTAATTGGGAAATATACATTTTTCACACCTCATGCTGGACAGGGGTTTTTCCTATTTTGAATCTTTTCTTCCAAATAAACACTCCAAACACTGGTGTAATTAGATTAATAACAGCAAAGAAAACCCGCCAAAACAGCTTTGATTGCAACAGAAAGCCCCAAAAATAATATGTCTAGAAGAGCACCATCATCAAATGTATCATCCGAAAGAGCTTGTATGCTTTGTGGATTAGTACAATCACTAAACGAATTCAAAAGCACCTCATGTCCAAACTGTTCATCCATATTCGACAACTATAAACCTAACGAACCTTTAGATCTGAAAATATATGACTGCATATCTCCATCTTTTGAAGGGCTCATTTGCATTATGAAGCCAGAAAAGTCATGGTGTTCCAAGTGGTTAAGATTCAATAAATACGTTCCGGGAATGTATGCTGTGAAGATTAATGGGAGACTACCGGAAGAAATATTAGCGGACTTACCTCATTTTGTTCCTAGAGATGGATCTGTACAATGGGAGTAGATCAATAATAGATACTCTATATATAAGAAGCTTATAATTTAACGATTAAGACACTTTTTCTACTGCCTTTATTTAAAGCAAGCTTACAGTGAGTTGTCACGTGCAGGCAAACATACTCATTATAATTGCTGGTAAATACAACAGAAGAAAAAAACCCCTTCGAGTGAAAAGTTTGAAGAATTAAACAAATTCAAGATCGTTAAAGACCATACTGACCATTGAGATATACACTAGCCTCCATCTGAGATTGACCAAAAAAAACAAAAAAGAAGAAGATATGTCTAGCAGTTCAGTTATAAATATCGACAAGGAACAAGCTTTGAAAGCTACGGCGGACTTGGCAGAGATGCCACTGCCTTTGAATGATGATAAACTTACTCATAGAATAATCTTTCCAGCAGTACCAAAATTCATCAATGAAATACAAGAAAAATCCGGATTACCTTATTATGCTATAATACCTATAACAACTTTGTCTATAAAATTGTTTGTTACTTTGCCCATATCTATATGGAATCGTAAATTGCTGGTAAAACAAAATGAATTAAGAGCATTTACCAAATCTATCTCTCCAGTAATGAAGATGAAACTATCAGCACACAACAGCGCATCAGGACACAATTTGAAGCCCGAACAGATAAGAATGCTGAGTATGAAGGAACAAAGAAAGATGCAAAAAAAGGTGTTCAAGGAAAACGGTATACAAGTATGGAAGAACATTCTTCAACCTGTATCCCAACTACCCATTTGGATGGCATTCACATATGGGATCAGAGAGTTGCCGGCTTATGTGGCACAGTTCACTAAGCCAAAAGAAAATGTCCCTGCAGATAAAATTGATCCATCAATAGCATCAACAACAAACATGGGTCCAAGCGATGGTGAAGTAGTAAAATTTGGATACAGTCCACTAGATGACTTATTTCCGATTTTTGATGTCCAAGGACTGAACATAACTCCGATACTAAGTTCATCATTGTTGGGATCATTGACATTGTTGAATATACAGCATTACGATAAAATCAATCAATCTAGACAATGGTACGACATAGGGAAGGAACACAATGGAAAACTGCTGAGAAACGGAATCATGACTGTTTCAAGATTTATAAGTTTGGGATTGGTGTTCACTTCTTTCCAACAACCTGATCTGGTAGTACTTTATTGGATAGTATCTCAACTGGGTCAATATGGAGTGAATAAACTAGTCAATAGGTATCCTTTTGAGAAGAAATTAGTATAATCTTGTATATATAAAAAAGAAAAATGCAATCCAATTTTTTATATGTCCTTTTATTGGCACTTCATTATAAGTGCTGTAAATATATCCGCATTAAACAAAAGTAATGATCCTATTTCTTTGAACCATTGGCAACAGCAGCCTTGTTCTTTTCCTTTTGAATTTCTTTTCTGGTTCCCTTCAAAATTTCTAAATGACCAACTTTTCCTGATATAAGCTTTTCTGTTAGAATCAAGTTGTTATTAGAATATTTTTTGTTGATGTTGAAGATTGTCTTCTTATCATTGGTGTTGTTTTTTGGTGTGTACACCTTCTTTTGGAAACACTTGGCTTGTCTGTTTTGTTTCAAAACTCTGTATTTTTTAGAGGTGTCTTTTTTGTTCTTGTTTAAAGCTAACTTTCCTTGAGCCATCGTGGTTGTATGTGGTTTGTATAGTATGTATATTCTTTCTTCATGTATACAGTAAGAAAGCATTATAAGCAAAAGAGGGAAAAAAAAAAGACTAATACAAGCTCTTTCCCAATTAGGAAATTTACGATTTATGCCACTATATCGGAGAAAAAAAAAAAAGAAAAAAAAAAAGCATACAAATAAACAGCTTAAGTCCGAACGAACACTAAGAAAACGAATAACAGTAAAGTAGAAGACGTATTCAAACAGGCAACAACAGGGGAGTCATAGAGGCTAGAATGCTGGACTGAAGAAGGAAAAAAAAAACGAAGGTACTGTAAAAACACTGATGGTTAGAGACTGTATGCTGTAGTAACCACCAGCAAGTTTTGTATACGGCATGTGAACAAAACAGAAGCGGCGCCCACACGCTCTATGGGCTTATATCCGACATGCAAATAGCAACATAGGTAGGGCTTATATCCGACAGGTGAAGAAGTCCAGAAAAATGCAAATTGCGCCTACAGCCATTTACTCACGCAGCCTACGCTTATTACGCCCAAATGGGACGTTACCCGTTTATTAGTGAAAAAAATCAACAGAAGTTCTGATATGTTATTTTTTTTAAAATTAATAGTATGAATTATTAAATTTAAAATAGTTGTAATGGCTCATATATAATGTATGAGGGTATTTTATTATAGTTAAGATTTTGAAGGATATAAGAAATAAAAAAAAAATTAGTAATAAACCATATTAAACAAAACTAATATATACCTATATATATATACAAATACTTAATAGTATGACTATTCTAGCTGTTACTGGTCCTATTGCCTTCTCTGACTTCAGAATCGCAAACATTGTTTCTGAATTATCCTCCAAGATCAATGTTTCTACCGATAAAATCGCAATTGATTCTTCTTTCATTCATTATATCGAATTGATCAACAACAACACCACTTTGAGTGAGCAAGAAAAGAACCATTTATTCGAGCTATTGAAGTACGATCCATTCCCAACTAATGAAGTTTTATACAACATCATCAACGATGATCTAGCCTCATTACCACAAGAAAACTCTCAATCTTTTACTTTGAGAATCATTCCAAGACAAGGTACTATTTCACCATGGTCCTCCAAGGCCACCAATATTGTTCAAGTATGTGGTTTAGAAGATGTTGTCAAAAGAGTTGAAAGAGGTATTTTATTGAACATTACAGTCACTTCAACCGAAAAAGTCTCTATAACCGCCAGTGATTTGACTTCTTGTTACGACAGAATGACCCAAGACCTATTCATAAATGACAAACCAGACCTAAAGACTTATTTCCATCAAACTGGTTCTCCAAGACCTTTGCAAACTATCGAATTCCATAAATTACCTACTTACAAAGAAAAGTATGATTTATTGAATAGCTATAACAAAGTTAGAGGTTTAGCTTTAGATGATGGTGAAATGAAATATTTGATAGAAAGCTTTGTTGACAGATCTCCAACAGATGTAGAATTATTCTCCTTTGCACAAGTAAATTCTGAACATTGTAGACACAAAATATTCAATGCATCTTGGGAAATTGATGGCATACAAAAACCAATGACTTTATTCCAAATGATCAAAAACACCTTTAAGAAGACTTCTGATTTTGTTGTCTCTGCTTATTCAGACAATGCTGCCGTCATGGACTTGACACACACCAAAGATGAATTCTATATGTCTCCTCAATACTCTAGTAAGTTGTGGAACCAACAACTTGAACAAGTTCACCTATTGATGAAGGTTGAAACACATAACCATCCTACTGCTATCTCTCCCTTCCCAGGTGCTTCCACCGGTTCAGGTGGTGAAATTAGAGATGAAGGTGCTACCGGTAGAGGTTCCAAGACCAAGTGTGGTTTGAGTGGTTTTGCTGTAAGTAATTTGAATATTCCTGGATTCATTCAACCTTGGGAAAAGAAGTTCTTGAGCGAAGAAGACAAACTAGGTAAACCTTCCCATGTTGCTTCTGCTTTAGATATTATGATTGAAGCTCCTCTAGGCTCTGCTGCTTTCAACAATGAATTTGGTAGACCAAACATTAACGGTTACTTCAGAACTTTGACTTTGGAGACATTCATTGAAGATAAAGACAACAAAACCAGTGGAGTCAAAAGAGATATTAGAGGTTTCCATAAACCTATCATGTTGGCTGGTGGTATGGGTTCCATTCGTCCATCATTTTCAGTCAAGGATACACCAATTAGACCAAATGATTTGTTGATTGTTCTTGGTGGTCAAGGTATGTTAATTGGTTTAGGTGGTGGTGCTGCTTCTTCCGGTAACACTGAAGATGGTAATGCTGACCTAGACTTTGCTTCAGTTCAAAGAGGTAATCCTGAAATGGAAAGAAGATGTCAAGAAGTTATCAATGCTTGTGTTTCTTTAGGTCCAAACAAAACCACTGATTGCAAGTGTGACAAACCACAATGTTCCATCTCATGTTCCTCTCAAAAAGGTAACCCTATTTTATCTATCCATGATGTTGGTGCCGGTGGTTTATCTAATGCTTTGCCTGAATTGGTCCACGACAACAACTTGGGTGCTATTTTCGATTTAAGAAAGATTTTAACTTTAGAACCAAACATGTCTCCTTTGGAAATCTGGTGTAACGAATCTCAAGAAAGATATGTCTTAGGTATTGATCCAAAGGACTTGCCATTATTTGAAGAAATCTGTTTGAGAGAAAGAGCTCCATTTGCTGTTGTTGGTCATGCCACAGCTGAACAAAAGTTAGTCTTAAATGATCCTCTTTTAAACTCCACTCCTATTGATTTGGAAATGGACATTTTATTCGGTAAACCACCAAAGATGTCAAAATCAGCTGTCACTTCTGACTTGATCTTAAAGGCTGCTGATTTATCAACCATCAAGTTTGCTGATGCTTTGGAAAAGGTATTATCTTTACCTGCTGTAGCCTCTAAGTCTTTCTTGATTACCATTGGTGATAGAACTGTTACTGGTTTAATTGATAGAGATCAATTTGTTGGTCCTTATCAAACTCCTGTTGCTGATTGTGGTATCACTGCTACTTCTTTATACCCAGCTACTTCTTCCATCAATGATATTTCTCATGCTCAAGGTGAAGCTTTAAGTATGGGTGAAAGACCTACCTTGGCCTTGATTTCTGCTGCTGGTTCTGCTAAGATGTCTATTGCTGAATCTCTATTAAACATTCTTTCTGCCGACATCAAATCTTTGAAGAACTGTAAGATCTCTGCTAACTGGATGTCTCCTGCTTCTCATCAAGGTGAAGGTGCCAAGTTATACGAAGCTGTTCAAGCCATTGGTATTGATTTATGTCCTGATTTGGACTTAGCCATTCCTGTTGGTAAGGATTCTATGTCTATGAAGATGAAATGGAAAGATTCCAATACTTCTGAATCCAAAGAAGTCACTGCTCCGTTATCTTTGAACATTACTTGTTTCAGTGCTGTCAATGATACCACCAGAACTTGGACTCCTGAACTAAACACCAAGAACACTACTAAAGGCTCTTTAGTTTATGTTGACTTAGCTAATGGTTACAAGACTTTGGGTGGTTCTGCTTTACTACAAGTTTACAACCAATTAGGTAACGAATGTCCAACTGTTAGAGAAAACTTGTTATTAAAGAACTTTATCAATGCTTCTATCGAGTTACATCAACAAGACATTGTTGAATCCTACCATGATATCTCTGATGGTGGTTTAATCACTACTTTGTTAGAAATGGCCTTCACATCAAGAGTTGGTATTGATTTAGAACTACCAATTAAAGAAGAAAAAGATTTGATCAGTTACTTGTTCAATGAAGAATTAGGTGCTGTTTTCCAAGTTTCTGATTATGCCAAGTTTGTTGAAATTTTAAACAAGTTTAACATTAAATCTGACTTGATCCATCAAATTGGTACAATCAACTCCGCTTCAAACAACTTAACCATCAAGAACAATGAAAACAAGATTATTCATGAATCCTCAATTGTTTCTCACTTGAAGACCTGGTATGAAACCTCTTACCAAATTCAAAAGTTAAGAGACAATCCAGTTTCTGCCACTGAAGAATTTAACAACTTGGACTCATTCAACGCTACTAATGGTATTCAATATAAGATTCCATACAAGGTAGGTCCACAAGAAGCTGCTTTGTTAGATGCTTCTAGAAAACCTAAAGTTGCTATCTTAAGAGAACAAGGTGTCAATGGACACTACGAAATGGCTTGGAGTTTCCAACAAGCAGGATTTGATACTTATGACGTTACCATGACTGATTTGTTGAGCAAAAAAGTTGTTTTGAAGGATTTCGTTGGTTTAGCTGCTTGTGGTGGTTTTTCTTACGGTGATGTTTTAGGTGCCGGTAATGGTTGGGCTACTTCTGTATTGTACAACGATTACTTAAGAGAAGAATTCAATGACTTCTTCAATGTAAGAAAGAACACTTTTGCTATTGGTGCCTGTAACGGTTGTCAATTCCTTACCAGATTAGGTGATTTGATTAATGGAAACAAGGATTCCAACAAGTGGCCAATCTTTACCAGAAACAGATCTGAGCAATATGAAGCCAGAGTTTGTGTAATCAAGGTTGCTGAAAACATTGATGACAAGGTTATCTTCTTCAAAGATATGGAAGGTGCTGAAATTCCAATTGCTGTCGCTCATGGTGAAGGTCAAGCTACTTTCATCAACAAATCTGTAGACTCATTTGAAGCTGCTGATTTATGTCCAATCA